>CEGC01002147.1_pt1 | contig 13603 bp, 4 predicted proteins | sample 302731 | NCBI WGS metagenome assembly CEGC01 (sample SAMEA2755656, study PRJEB7226) | microbial mat metagenome | biome: microbial mat; feature: hypersaline; material: grass silage | place: USA | collected 2014-02-19 | depth 0 m | reverse complement strand
GGCTAATTTGTGGGCAGCGATTCAGCGTTTGGCTCCGTTAGCGCCGGAATTCGTCTCGGTTACTTACGGGGCCGGGGGCTCGACCCGCGAACGCACCCACGACACCGTGGCCCGCATCCAAAGCGAAACCGGCATTCCCGCCGCCGCGCATTTGACCTGTGTTGCCGCCACCCGCGACGAAGTGAACGCCGTGGCGCAATCCTATTGGAATGCAGGCATTCGCCATATCGTCGCCCTGCGCGGGGACCCGCCAGAGGGTGCCAACGGTTACACCCCGCATCCGGGCGGCTATGATTACGCGGTGGATCTGGTTAAGGGCCTGCGCGATGTTGCCGACTTTGAAATTTCGGTGGCTGCCTACCCGGAAATGCACCCCGAGGCGGCGTCGCCCCAGGCCGACCTTGATAACTTAAAAGCCAAAATCGACGCCGGGGCCACCCGCGCCATCAGCCAGTATTTCTTTGATATTGATAGCTGGCGCCGGTTCCGCGACCGCGCAGCCGCAGCGGGCATCACGGTACCGATCGTGCCGGGAATTTTGCCGGTGACCAATTTCTCGCAAGTGGTGAAGTTTTCCGGCGCCTGTGGCACCAGCGTGCCAAAATGGTTAGCCGATCGCTTTGAAGGTCTGGACGACGACCCGGAAACCCGCAAACTGGTTGCTGCCACCACCGCCGCTGAACTGTGCGAAGCCCTGCGCGCCGACGGCGAGACGGCGTTTCATTTTTACACCCTGAACCGCGCCGATCTCACCTTTGCCATTTGCCATATCCTGGGTGTTCGGCCTCCTAAATCCGCCCTCCCTTCCGCCCCTGCTGACCAGTAACGAAAAGAGCCTGAGATGAGCGACTTTTTAAACCACCTCAAAGACCGCGTGCTGCTGTGTGATGGCGGCATGGGCAGCTTGGTGCAGGCCCTGGATCTGTCGGTTGACGGCGACTTTGAAGGCCGTGAAAACTGCACCGAAATTCTCAATCGCACCCGCCCGGATGTGATCCGCGATATTCACGCCCGCTATTTTGCCGCTGGCGCCGATATGGTGCAGTCCAACAGCTTTGGCAGCAGCCCGATTACCCTGGGCGAGTTTGATCTGACCGACGAAGCCTTTAGCCTAAATAAGCTTTCGGTCGAAGTCGCCCGCGAAGCAGCCGAGCAGTTTGCCAGCGATGGCCGCCGCCGCTTTGTGCTTGGCGGCATTGGGCCGGGGACCAAACTGCCGTCCTTGGGCCATATCGACTATGACAGCCTCGAAGCCGCCTATCAGATCCAGGCCTCGGGCTTGATTGCTGGCGGCTGTGATGCGGTCTTGATCGAAACCTGTCAAGATCCGTTGCAGTTTAAGGCGGCGATCAATGGCACCAAGCTGGCTCGCCAGGCCGCTGGCGTCGAAATGCCGATCTTGTTACAGGTGACGGTTGAAACCACCGGCACCTTATTGGTTGGTACCGATATTGCCGCCGCCGCCACCATTGCCGAGTCTTTGGGCGTCGATAGCCTGGGGCTAAACTGTGCCATGGGCCCGGCGGAAATGGCCGACCATGTGCGCTGGCTGTCGGAAAATTGGCCGCGCTTTATTTCCCTACAGCCCAACGCGGGCTTGCCTGAACTGCGCGACGGCCAAACCTATTACCCCTTGCAGCCCAAAGAGCTTGCCGATTGGCATGAACGCTTTTTGGCCGAAGACGGGGTGAATATGATCGGCTCGTGCTGTGGCTCAACCCCCGAACACACTGCCGCCGTCAATGCCATGCTTGAACGTGTCGGCAAGGGATCGCGCCCGGCCCCCGCCAAGCGGTCGTTCCATTGGGTGCCGTCGGTGGCGTCGCTCTATGGGCGGGTGGATTTGCGGCAGGAAAACGCCTTTTTGTCGATTGGCGAGCGCTGCAACGCCAACGGGTCCAAAAAGTTCCGTAACCTGCAAGATGCCGAAGACTGGGATGGGGCGGTGGCCATTGGCCGTGAACAGGTCAAAGAAGGCTCGCACACCCTTGATATCTGCACCGCCTATGTCGGTCGCAACGAAATCCACGATATGACCCAGATCGTCACCCGCATGCGCGGTGCGGTCAACGCGCCATTGGTGATCGACAGCACCGAAACCCCGGTGATCGAGGCGGCGCTTAAACTCTATGGCGGCAAGGCAATCATCAACTCGATCAATTTCGAGGACGGTGAAAAGCAGGCCGATGAACGGATTGCGCTCGCGCGTAAATACGGCGGCGCGGTGATCGCGCTGACCATCGACGAAGAGGGGATGGCCAAGGATTGCGCCGGGAAAATGCGCATCGCCAAGCGGCTGCGTGATTTTGCCGTCGAACGTGGCTTGCCCGAATCTGACCTGATGTTTGACCCGCTGACCTTTACCATTTGTACCGGCAACGACGACGATCGCCGCTTGGCCATCGAAACCCTTGATGCTATCGCGCAAATCCGTCGCGAGCTGCCCGAATGCCAGATCGTTTTGGGCCTGTCGAATATCTCGTTTGGCCTCAAGGCTGCCGCACGTCAGGTCTTGAACTCGGTGTTCTTGCACCATGCTTTGCAGCGCGGCATGACCTCGGCCATTGTGCATGTGTCTAAGCTGCAACCCTTGCACAAGATCCCCGCCGAAGAAGTCGAAGCCGCTGAAGACCTGATCTTTGACCGCCGCAAGGGCGAAGGCCACGACCCGCTACACGCCTATATCGGCCTGTTCAAGGACCGCGAAGGCGTTGCCACTGTCGCTCGCGCCCTGCCTGAAACCGTCGAAGAGCGTCTAAAATTGCGCATCATCGACGGCGACCGCCAAGGTCTGGATGTCGATTTGGCCGAGGCAATGAAAACCTATCCGCCGTTGGAAATCATCAACACGCTGTTGCTTGATGGTATGAAAGTGGTGGGCGAGCTGTTTGGCTCGGGGCAAATGCAATTGCCGTTCGTGCTGCAATCGGCGGAAACCATGAAGGCCGCCGTTGCCCTGCTTGAGCCGCATATGGAAAAGGTCGAAGGCCAGGAAAAGGGTATTTTGGTCCTGGCAACGGTCAAGGGCGACGTGCATGACATTGGCAAAAACCTGGTGGATATCATCCTTAGCAACAACGGCTATAAGGTGATCAATCTGGGGATCAAGCAGCCGGTACAGACCATCATTCAGGCGGCCAAAGACCATAAGGCTGATGCGGTTGGCATGTCGGGCCTGTTGGTGAAATCCACCGTCATCATGCGCGAAAACCTAGAAGAAATGGCCCGCCAAGGGCTGGACGTTCCGGTGATGCTTGGCGGGGCAGCCCTGACCCGGCGCTTTGTCGAAGAAGATTGCGCCCAAGCCTATGTCGCCACTGGCGGCAGTGGAGCTGTCGCCTATGCCCGTGATGCCTTTGACGGTTTGGACCTGATGGCGCGGGTGGCGGATAAGTCCTTTAACCAGCACGTCGCCGCCCAGGCGGCCAAGCGTGCGGCGCGTCCGTCATCCCTGGCCGCCAAGTCGAAACAAGCCGCCGCCAATGATACCGCCGAAGCGCAATCAATCGCTCAGCGCCCGGTGGATTGGGACGAAATCACCCTGCGCCGCCAGGAATTGGCCGCCGTTTCCCATGTCCCCGAGCCGCCGTTCTGGGGTGCCAAGCTGGTCGAAAACGTGCCGCTGAAAGCCTTGGTTCCCTACCTCAACGAAGTGATGCTCTATCAATTCCAGTGGGGGTTCAAAAAGGCTGGTCGTGACCGCGCCGAATGGAAAGAGTGGATCGCTAAAGACGTCCGCCCGATTCTCAAGCGCATGATGGATCTGTGCGAAGCCGAAAACATCCTGCACCCCAAAGCCGCCTATGGCTATTGGAAGGCCGCCAGCGAAGGCGATAGCGTCATCTTGTTTGACCAAGACGGCAGCAGCGAAGTCGCCCGCTTTGCCTTTCCGCGTCAACCGTTTAAGGGGGGCTTGTGCTTGGCTGACTTTATTCGCGACGTCGATAGCGGCGAACGCGATGTTTTGGCCCTGCAAGTGGTGACCATGGGCCAACAGGCCAGCGACACCGCCCGCGATTGGTTCGCTGCTGACCGCTATCAGGACTATTTGTATTTACATGGCCTGTCGGTGGAGATGGCCGAAGCCATGGCCGAATATGTCCACAAACGTATCCGCGCTGAACTGGGCTTTGCCAGCGAGGACCACCGCGATATGGACATGCTGCTAAAGCAAAACTATCGCGGCTCGCGCTATTCGTTTGGCTATCCGGCCTGCCCCAATTTGGCTGACCAGTCCAAGTTGCTTGATCTGTTGGGCGCCGATCGTTTGGGGCTGGTGATGAGCGACGAAGAACAGCTTCACCCCGAGCAGTCCACCAGTGCGTTGGTTCTACATCACCCGCAGGCCAAGTACTTTAAGGTCTAGGGCGGTGGTGCGGCGGCGTGTCCCCTGACGGGGGCGCGCTCGCCGCGCGGGCTTTTGTATGGATGTTTTGTATTTACGAAATTCAACTTTGGTGGATGATTGCTCAAGGGAAGGTGCTTTAGAGCGTTTTTGCCTTTAATCTGAAAGGCAAAAACGCTCTAAAGTCTTGAGGGGTCGCATTGTTTTTGCGCAAAATCGGTACCCACTTTTGCGCACACTACTCTAGGCGGGAAAACGCGGGAGAGGAAATGGACCATACTCTTGTCATCCTGCAGATCCTGGGAGTTCTTCTGTTGGGGGCGGCAAGTCCCGGCCCGAGCTTTGTTATCGTCAGCCGTTCCGCTGCCGCTGCCTCGCGGCGGGTTGGCTTGTTGGTCGCCATGGGGATGGGAATTGGCGGCAGCTTATTTGCCGTTTTGGCCCTGTTGGGCATTGGAACTCTCATGCATAGCCTGCCCTGGCTGTTTCTTGCGGTTTCAGGCCTTGGCGGGGTTTATCTGCTGTATCTGGCTGCGAAGCTGTTGATCCAGGCTCGGCAGCCTTTGTCTGATACCGCCGGGCAAGACGTTGTACAGACCTTGTACCGCGCTCCGTTTCTACGCGGGGTGGCTGTTCAGATCAGTAATCCTAAAACCATCGTTGTCTATGCGAGTGTTTTTGCCTCGCTGCTTCCAGCCTCGGTTGATACGAGGTTGTTTTTTGTTTTGCCGCCGCTGGTTTTTATGCTCGAGGCGGGATGGTACAGTGTGGTGGTGCTACTTTTTTCTTCTGCAGCGATGCGCAGGCAGTACTTGACCTGGAAAGCGGCCCTTGATCTGACGGCAGGGCTGGTGATTGGTCTGCTTGCCCTGCGCACCTTGGTCGAGGCTGTGGGGCAGGTGAGGCTCGGGTAAGACCTTCCTGCAACACTGTATTTTACAAAAAAAAAGAACGAAAGTATTTTTCACGGTTGCAAGAGAACGCTCCCTTTCCCGGGTGTTTTTCACCCATTGATGTGCGCCCTCCCTCTTTTATCCATGATAGACTTTCGGCCTATTTTCGGCCTACTTTCGACCCTCTTCCTGGGAAGCGACGTGCCTCCGCAAGGATCCGTCTTAAGGTGATGTGATGCCTCCTCGGATATCGACTTTTCACTCCACGTCGACAGCAAATACCCTTGCGCAGGTGGCCCGGCAGTTTCAACGCTTGTTGGCCGTCGGTGCGGGTTTGTGGCTGTTGGGGGGCAGTGTGCTGATCTGGCTCTTGCTAAGTGCTAATCACGCCAGTCTGATCAATCAAGCCGATCGCCACGCGCAAAGCATTGCCGCAGCATTAGAGGTCTGGGCGGGGGAGGCAACCTTTAAGCCCGCTGATACGGACATGATCTCGGTTTTGCAGGGGGGCGGTGTGGCGGAGGCCGCAGTGCGGCAAAGTTTCAACAGCCGTTTACGGGTGATTGCTGATACCTTGCCGTTGTTGTTGGTGCGGATTTATGATGAAAAAGGTCAGCCGATCTTTTCGACAGACCCGCAGGATTTGCAAAATCCAACAGCAAAACCATTTCAGGCCGTTAGGGATCTGATTGAACAAGAAACCTATGTTTTCTTTGACCGCACGCTGACCACTCGTCAAGCCTTTGCCTGGACTGGGTCCGCAGCCGGCGAGGGTTGGGTCGAAGTTCATTTGGACTTGCAAGCCGACGTATTGGCCCTGGATGCCGAAGAGCAGCATCTGATTTCTGGGCTGGTGGTGGTTTTGGCGCTGTTGTTGGGGGGGATTGTGTGGCTGGCACGGGTGCAAGCCACACATGCCCGGCAGATTGGCCAAGAACTCTTGGCCGTGCAGGCCGCCCGGCGCGAGGCTGAAACGCATCTGCGTCATGTGCAAGACGCCATGGATAGCACCATTTCCGAACGCACTTTACGTTTGCGACAAAGCGAGGCGCGCTTTCGTGAGTTTGCTGAATCGGCGTCGGATTGGCTGTGGGAATGCGATGATCAGGGGCGGATTACCTATCTCTCCGAAGGCTTTAGCCGCATTATGGGAATGGAGCGGACCAGTGTTTTGGGCCGCTATCGCTGGGAGCTGTCTGATCGGCCTGACGATGAAGAAAAATGGCAAGCTCACCGCGAGCTGTTGGCATCGCAACGACCCTTTCGTGATTTTACCTATAGCTTTCGCACCGGGCCGCAGCGCCGCCGGGTGGTGTCGTTAAACGGCACGCCGATCTTTGACGAACAGGCCCGCTTTCGCGGCTATCGCGGCACCGGGTCCGACGTGACGGCGCAATTCGAAGCCAAGCAAACGATCATGCATTTGGGACGGGTTTTAGAGCAATCGTCTAGCGAACTGTTTATCGTTGAAGGCGATAGCATGCGCATCTTGCAGGCCAATCGGGGGGCGCGGCGCAATTTGGGCTACGCCAGTGACGAGCTTGCACGCTTGACCTTGTTAGATATTTTGCCGACCGAAAGTCGGGGGTCATTGAACGCCCGCATTGGCCGTTTACGTCTATACCCCAGCGAGCTGGCAACCTTTGAAGCGTTGCAAGAACGCAAAGACGGCAGCCGTTATCCTATCGAAGCCCGCATTCAGTTTATGGCCCAGGAACAGCCGCCGGTGTTTGTGGTGGTGGCGCAAAATATCACCGCCCGCAAACAAGCCGAACAGGCGTTGGCCGAAAGCGAGGAACGCTATCGGTCGGTGGCGGAAATGAGCCTGGATGCCATTGTGGTGCATGTCGATGGGGTGATCGTTTTTGCCAATGCTCAAGCGATGACCATCTTTCATGCGCAAACCCCCGAGGCCCTGTTGGGGCAATCGGTGAGCGCCTTTGTGCGCCGCGAAGAGCACGGGATGTTATCGGCGGTGTTCTTTCCGCCGCGCAGGCAAGAAAAGGCGATCTTCGCGCCGCCAAAGCGCACGGAACTCACTTTGCTGCGCAGTGATGACACAACATTTGATGCCGAGCTGTCGTCTTTGGCGATCACCTTTGGGGGACGGCCAGCCGTACAGACCGTGTTGCGCGATATCACCCAAAGTAAAGCGGTGCAAAGCCAGCTGATTCAAACGGCAAAGCTGGCGACCTTGGGGGAAATGGCGGCGGGGATGGCACACGAACTCAGCCAGCCGATGAACGTGATCCGTATGGCTGCCGAAGGCGCAATGCTTGATGCCAGCGCAGGCGGAACCGGCGACCTTGCGAGCCGTGCAGCGCTGGAAATTATCAGCAGCCAAGCGACCCGGATGGGGGAAATCATTGATCACATGCGCATTTTTTCGCGCAAGCAAAGTGACGAAGTGGGGATTTTCGACCCGGTTCCCTCGGTCCATGAAGCGGTGGCGATGGTTGAAAGCCAGTTACGTGCCGAAGATATTACCCTGGTTCTGGACTGCGAACCCGAAACAGCTTTGCTACAGGGCAGACCGGTGCATTTAGAGCAGGTCTTGCTGAACCTGTTGACCAACGCACGAGATTCCTTGCGCAGCCGCTTAGCCACACAGCCCCTGCGGGCAACGGCAAAGGTTCAAGATCCCTGGCAGGCGACGATGACTCTCTCTGTGCGCTGGGCCGATGGTGACGGCGAGCCCACTCGGTCAATTGAGGCGATCATCCCCCCCAAGACCCTGGAAATTACCGTCGAAGATAACGGCACAGGCATTCCCGCCCAGGTAATCGAGCGGATTTTCGAGCCGTTCTTCACCACCAAAGAGGTGGGCACCGGCACCGGCCTGGGGCTATCGGTCAGCTTTAGTTTGATTGCATCCATGCGCGGCACCATGGAAGCCTTTAACACCGCGCACGGTGCTTGCTTCCGCATCGTCTTGCCCTTGGCCGAGGGAGGGCTTGAGGAAATTTCTACCGCACAGACGTCGGGGCGGGCGATGGCGGCCTTGGCCAATTCGGCTTATGGCGATCTTGACAGCGACGACGATGACGAGCCCTCAGCTTTGGTCGGGCATGTGTTGGTGGTTGACGATGAACCCTTTGCGGCCTCTCTGGTGAGGGATCATTTAGTCCGTCAGGGCTATCGGGTGACAACGGCGGATGACGGCGATGATGCCTTTGCGAAGTTTTTGGATGATCCGCCGGATTTGATCATCACTGACCTTAGGATGCCGCGATGCGATGGCCGGGAGCTCATTCGCCGGGTGCACGAGCATCTTCCTGATTTGCCGGTGATCGTTGCCACCGGCCATCTGGGGCATCTAGAAACCGCCGCCGCTGACCTGCAAGAGATCACGGTCGCGGTGCTGAAAAAGCCGATTAGCCTGTCGCATTTGGGGACCTTGGTGAAAACCCATATTGGCTTGCCTTAGAGCAAATAGGTCGTCGCAGATGGGGCCATCGGCTCGGGATTTGCTTTAGGAGCACAAGAATTATTTTTCTTTTGACTTGAACGAAAAAAACAGACATAAAAAATGCAGAGTAGAGAATTTGGGTGCAGCCTTAAGATCAAGTATCGCCTCCCCCAGCGGGATGGCGATTTTTTTGTGCCCATTTTTTGCCTTCAATCCCTACAGACCCTGCTTTTTGTCACATCAGCCGCCAAGATGATCCGTCTTGGCGGCTGATGTCGTTTGTCATAAAGGAAAAGCCAATGGCCATGATCCCATCGCGTTCACCGCAAACCAATCCTACCTTTGCCCCGCGTGCTTACCAAAATGTCAGCATTGACCCGATGGCCTATGATTCTGGTGGCACCGCACTGGCCGGGCTGGGGAATGCTTTTGGCACTGTCGCCAATCAGGCTGACCGTGTTTATACTTGGCAAAAGCAAGAGGAACAGGCGGCGCTACAGGCACAAGCCGAACGCGGAAAACGCGACGAAATTATTGATGCCCTGAATCGGGTTGAAAAGAACACGCGTGAAACCGTTGCTGCATTTCACTCTGACGATCCATCGTCAGCGGGAAATGCCCCTCAGGGGTATCTGGCAAAGACGGGAAAGGACGCTGTTGTCAGCCACGATGCGATTAATCAAAAGCTGACCAAAGACCACCAGGCCATCCGCCAAACGATCAGCAGCGAAGAAGGGCGGGCCCGTTTTGATGCTGCTGCTGAAAGCATGAATGGCCCGATCAAAGACATTCTGAACGACCATCTCGCCAAACAACGCATCGTTGCCTCGAAAGAAACTGCCGACACTGCAATGGACGAGGCGAGAAAGACCTTTACGACATTTAAAGATAACGCAAAAATTGCCAATATCGCCTGGGAAACGGGAAAAGCCGAAGCCGCACGTTCGGCAGCTTTGAATCCAGATCCAAATGTGACGCCTGCAAAAGAAATCGCTAAATGGGAAAGCGGCACGCACCGAAGCGTTATCCAAAGCGATCTGGCGCGGGGGAATTTGGGTCAGGCGGAAGCCTATCTAAATACGTTTAAAAATCAGATGCAGGGCGAGGACTTGGAAGTGGTAACGGCAGAGGTTGGCCGCAAACGCGATCACGCCACCGCAGACACCGTATTAGCCCCCTTGCGTGAAAAGCTTAACACGGCCAAAAAAGCGCCCCCGGCAGCGAAGAAGATCGATACCCCGACCACGGACCAAGGGGCGTCAGCGGTCAAAGTCCGCCCGGTGGCTTCTGCGGCCCTGTCTCCTTATCCTTATCGGCGCGGGGCGAATGAAGGTCTGCCGTCGTTGGAAAGCCTACAGCAAGACTTTGAAAAAACAGCGGATCATTCCGAGCTTACGGAAACGCAACGCGATTACGGCTGGGCATCCTTGCGCCGTGATTATGTGATGGCGAAAAAAGCAGCCCTGCAACAGCGCCAGAACGATTTGACCACATCGATGCAGATGATTACCGGAGGGGCAACGCTTTCTGAGCTACCGCTTGATTTACAAAGCCGCCTGGACCCAGAAAACCGCCAAGGATTAGAGCGCTTTTTCCAGCGCGTCCATGGATTTGCCGATGATGAAACCGATTGGGCGGCTTTGGATGCCATCGCCAGCGATTCAGATGCTGATTTTTCTCAGCGGCTGTTGATGCAAGATCAACCGTATCTGTCGTCGGGTTTCCATAAAGCTTTGGGCTATGTTCAGGGCTTGGTACGCAGCAATGATTTGCAGCAGCGTAATCAAGGACTGCGCTATTTGCGCGGCATTCGCCTGAGTGCGGAGGCTATTCGTTTGTTGCCTTCTGGGCTGCGAACCTCGGCAAGGATGGAAATGATGGTCGGCGATACTTTCAAGATGGTCGACAGTGCCATTCAGAACGGCGAAACCCTGTCCGCAGCTCAGATCAAAAAAGGTTTGGCCCCCTATTTACATGAAACACGCTTAGAGCAGGTCAGAGGCAAATAAAGTTAGAGCGTTTTGCCTTTAATCTGAAACGCAAAGACGCTCTAAGCTTTTAAGTGGTCGCATTGTTTTTTGTGCAAAACCGGTACCCACTTTTGCCCGCAATGCTCTAGCGAGAGCCTTTCCGCCGCCGTCCCGTGAGGGGCGGTATTTTTTTGTCTACAGCCGCCCTTTCCGGGCGGCTTTTTTTTTGCCAGAGGACAGTTTGATGGAGTCACCGTTAGAACACCCTTCGTTGAGTGTAAATGTTCCGAACCAGCCGTTGCAGCCTGCGATAGCGCAGCCCAAAGCCGACCCGGACCTTACAGCCGTTATCGGTGATGATGGGAAAACCAACCCCCAGGAGACCCCGGAACTTCCGGCCTCTGACGCCGCCTTGACCATCGACCAAGGTCCGGCTGGAAAGGGGGGCGCTGACAGCGCCCCGGCATCTGTGGATGCCAACCAAACCGCTCCGGCCCCCCAGGAGGCCCCTGCAGAGGCCCCGGTAGAGGCAGCATCAGCAACCCCGGCGAAAACGGCTGATGCTCAGGCTTTTGACCGCTGGACCTGGAGCACCGCGCAACGTGCCGAAGCCCCAGATGCCAAAGTCACCACGTTAGCAGCCTGTACTGGCGTGCCTTATGACTATGTGGCTGCGGATCTCGACGCCGCTACGCAGGCTGCACAAGACTTGGTGATGACGCGCTGCTTTAAAGTCTTGCCGACAACCGCCGCTCTGTTTTCCGACGCAGCTTTTACGGCAGGGCAACAGATCAATCTGCCGCTTTATGCCCGGGTTGAAAATAATCTTACCGCGCTGTCTGCGGCGCAAGGGGGAGCTCAGTCCTTTGCTTGGAACGAATTCCAGAACGTCGCAAAGCTGGCAGCGGTAACCGGCTATAAGATTACAGCAAATACCGATGGCGCGATGCCAATTGGGCCGGCTGCGATCACCAACCACAGCACGGAGCTGCAGCAAGCGTTGCCCGAAAGCGCGGACGAACGCAGCATGATTGCCGCCTTTCAGCCCCGCAGCAGCAAACAAGAGCAAAGCAAAGACCAAGCGTCAGCGCATCAAACCAATGATGAAGAGTTGTTCTTTAATATTGACTACGCCCTTGCTGGCCGCGAGGGGTATGACGTCTCCAATTCATTGGTTGCATTGTTCGGCCAGGATTTCGCCCGTTCTGTCGGCGCTAAAATTCGCCAAATCATGCCCAAATATTCCGGCACCGATCCGCGCCTAACCGATGAAGCCCTAGGGATTGTTCGTCATGAAATTTTGGCAGATCCCAAAGCCCTAACTGTCTTGCTCGCTGATCCAGATCCGTTTGTGCGCAAGGCAGCGAATCAGGTTCTTTCTCTTACACAAGCCCGCACTTATACCGATGGAGCGGTACAGTATTTACAATCTTTGGCACAGGACGTCGATGACGATCCGCAGGCGCTGCAGATCATTGAGACACAGCAAATGGGTGGGTCTCTAGGCCCTTTAAGCATCCACTCTGATGATCTTCATCGTTTGATTGTCAACGGAAAGCTACCGGAAACGGTGATGTTGACCCTTTATGGCCGCGGTGTTGATGCGCCGACCATTGATCGTCTGTCGCTGACAACCCTGCTCTCCGTTGGACGAGATCTTAACCCCGAGCAGCGCGCAAGTTTGTTTTCCATCATTCATGTCGGGCAGGGGGTTCCCAGCCAATATGATGTGGAAACGCAATGGTCCAGCGAAGCCGTGCAAGGGGGGATTAACACCCTTACCGACGCTATTTTCCAAGACCCTGCGTATCGCGAAAACCTCGCCCTCAAAAATATACTTTCCGATATTGGTGACGGCGAAATCCTGACGGGCCTTTACCAAGAGTTTGGCGGCTCGGCGCCAGATAGCAGGCACCAGGCTGTTGGCGATGAGGCGGGGGCAACGCCCAAAGAGCGCGCGCGCCGTGATGATATTGCACTGTCGCAGACGCTTGATCTGCAGCAGCGGGCCAAAGATCGCGGCATGGATCCGGCTGAACTGCGTCAAGCAGAGCGCGAAAATGATTGGCAAAGTCAGTCTCTGGCAGGTCTTTATGCCGCCGATGGCACTTTGGTGCCGTTGGACGATATGGGGAAAATCTGGCTGGAAAATGCCCTGCATGACCTTGCCGACGACACCGTTACCGACGATGCCAAGGCCCGTATCCGTGGTGCAGTAACCAATGTTTTAGAAATCATGGGCCTGCCTGCCGATACCGATCCTGGTCAGGTGATGGGGCTTTTAACCGATGAGCATTGGCAGCGCTTTAATGCCTCTGTCAATGCGGCCCTTGATTCGGCCTCGGATCTTGATCCTGTCAAGGATGCGGCGGCGCTTGAACTCAGCAATTGGCTGGGCAGGCGCTTTCCTGAATCGGCACAATCCATTGCCCAGGGGGAACACTGGTACGACGGTGCCTTGGCAACAGTTTCCAAATTGGAAAAGGACTACAAGCTTTCGACCCGTGCCATTGGCACGGTGGGTTTGATCTTCTCGGCCCTTGGGCTTACCGGGGCTGCGGGGGGAATGGCGGCCAGCGGAGCTATATCTGTTACCGGAGTTGGCACCGCAGCTGGTGTGGTTGGGGTTACCCTTAGCGCTTTAGTGGCTACAGCTTCGATTGATCTTGCTTGGGCCTCGGCCATCCAGATGGTCACAGGGGAAGAACAGATCCCTCTCAGCGAGGAAGCCATTTATGCACTTGCCGCAAAGCTAGGAATTCCAAAAGAAACCATAGACCTTGCCGAGATGGGGATCGGCATCCTGAGTGTCGGAGCGTTAGGCGCCGCAGGCGCGCGCATGCTGCTGCGTCAGCTCAAAAAAGGCGGCCCAGCCTTAAATAAGGCTGGTGCATGGGCCCTGAGACAAGCCAGCAAAGGCGGCCAAAATCTGCAGGCCGGGGGGAGAGGCTTGCTGACGCAGCTTCACGAACAGCAGCGCGCTTTG
>CEGC01000955.1_pt1 | contig 13681 bp, 12 predicted proteins | sample 302731 | NCBI WGS metagenome assembly CEGC01 (sample SAMEA2755656, study PRJEB7226) | microbial mat metagenome | biome: microbial mat; feature: hypersaline; material: grass silage | place: USA | collected 2014-02-19 | depth 0 m | reverse complement strand
ATATTATCGAGTGAGTTTTTATATATATAAGTAGAAAGAATTTATTACATAAAATGTCTATAATGACTTTAAGTGAAAATGTAATAGTTCTGCTGTTGCTGTCAGAAAAGTTGAGAATTTTACTTGTGATCAAAAAAAGGTCATCGGCTCTGCCCGCCCTGCGCTGACGGCACCGTCGGATCGGGTGGGGTGGGGGGCTTAATCAGACAGAAAAAGTGAACTTATTGGAAAGTAATGTTTCAGTTTATTTTCCTATCTATGAAATATTCCCTCGGCAGAACCTTTAGAGTTTTTATCTCGTTCTGTCTGGATTACCACTGATCAAAGATCAATCGCCCTGTCGGGCGTGTTGTCCCCATGATCATCTGGGCCAGAACCTGCATGAACGCTTTGACAAAGCCTTTCGGCCTCTTCAGACGAGATGCTAAAGCGGCGATTCCGTCCGGTTTGGCGCAGGCTCTGAGCGATCCCTCTGATGGCGGCGGTCATGAAACCTGTGACAGCCAAACGCCTGGCGTGGCGCCCCATACGCCCGCTGCACCCCAAACCGACGATCTGCCTGAACGGCGCTATCGCACCGTTTTTATCTCTGATGTTCACTTGGGGACGCGGGGATGCAAGGCTGACTTTTTGCTCGATTTTTTGCGCACGGTGGAAAGCGATACTCTTTATTTGGTTGGCGATATCGTTGATGGCTGGCGTTTACGGCGCAGTTGGTATTGGCCCCAGGCCCATAACGACGTGGTGCAAAAACTGCTGCGCAAAGCCCGAAAAGGCACACAGGTGTTCTTTGTGCCGGGCAATCACGATGAATTTGCCCGCGCCTATGTGGACAATGATTTTGGCCACGTTCGCTTATTGCATGATGCGATCCACGAAACTGCCGATGGTCGGCGATTGCTGATCATCCATGGTGACGAATTTGATGGCGTTGTTTTGTACGCCAAGTGGTTGGCCCTGTTAGGCGATAGTGCCTATACCCTGGCGCTTACGCTCAATCACTGGTTCAACGTTGTGCGGCGAACCTTGGGTTTGCCCTATTGGTCGCTGTCTAAGTATCTGAAGCACAAAGTTAAAAACGCTGTCTCCTTCATCGCTAAATACGAAGAAGCGATGGCTGATGAAGCGCGCCGCCGTGGCTGCGATGGGGTGGTGTGCGGTCATATTCACCATGCCGAAATCCGCCCGATCGATGGTGTTTTGTACTGTAATGATGGCGATTGGGTCGAAAGCTGCACTGCCCTGGTCGAACATTTTGATGGTCGCTTAGAAATTATTGATTGGTCGCAAGAACGCGACTTTTCCCCCTTGGATGCCTATCCCAACAAAGAATCCGCCCCGCCCGCCTCCGCCCCGGTCAGATGACACGGCGGCGCTGCCGTCTGCCGTCTTTCTTTCCCCTTCCCTGGCAGCAGGACACCGTTTCATGCGCATTCTTTTGGTCACTGACGCCTGGCTTCCGCAAATTAACGGGGTGGTGCGTACTCTAGCCACCTTGCGGGATCGCTTGATGGATATGGGGCACCAGGTGGTCATGATCTCGCCCGATCAATTTCGTTCGCTGCCTTGTCCAACCTATCCGGAAATTCGGTTGGCGGTTTTGCCTGGGCGGTCGGTGGCGCGCACCATCCGTGACTCGCGGCCTTGTGTGGTGCATGTGGCCACCGAAGGCCCTCTCGGTCTGGCGGCGCGTAATTACTGTGTGCGCCATAAGATTCCCTTTACCACCGCTTTTCACACCAAGTTTCCCGAATATGTTCATGCGCGCACTGGAGTCCCGATTGCTTGGTCTTATCGGATGGTGCGGTGGTTTCATGGGCCTGCACGGGCGGTGATGGTGGCGACGCAAGGAATCGAAGACGAGCTGACGGCGCACGGTGTTGGTAATATTCGTCGTTGGACGCGCGGTGTGGATACGGCGCTGTTCCGCCCACAAGAGAAAACAGTGTTTGCCGATTTGCCGCGCCCGATCTTTCTCAATGTTGGCCGTGTGGCAGTAGAAAAGAACATCGGTGCCTTTTTGGAGCTGGATTTACCGGGCAGTAAGGTGGTGGTGGGCGGTGGACCGCAGCGAGAGGAATTGCAGCGTAAATATCCCAATGTAGTTTTTACCGGCCCCAAGGAAGGCGAAGACCTCGCGGCCCATTATGCTGCCGCTGATGTTTTTGTTTTCCCCAGCTTGACCGATACCTTTGGCTTAGTGGTGCTCGAAGCTCTGGCCAGTGGCCTGCCGGTGGCAGCCTTTCCCGTTGCCGGTCCGCGCGACGTGGTGGCTGAACAAGACCCCGAGGCGCCAGTGGCCGTGCTTGGGGACGATTTGCGTGCCGCCGCGTTGGCGGCGGCACAAATCCCTGCCGAACGGTGCCGGGCTTTTGCTTTGGAGCAATCCTGGGACCGCTCGGTGGCGCAGTTTCTCGAAAACCTTTCGCCGTTTGATCCTGCGCAGGTCTTTGGTGCTGACACGCAGCATGCTGCTGAGTAATCATGCCTATTCATTTTGAACACTTACAAGTTTAGCCTACGCCTCGGCATTAAAATTGAGCGATGTTCGAGGGATGAGTAATGAATAAGATGGTACTAGCCTCTACGGCTATAGTGATTGGATTGGTTCCGGTAGCATCCGCCTGGGCAGGCGAGACTGCCCCGGCTGTTTCCGCACCAAACGTTAAGCTTGACCTGATGGGGGGCGCACTCAGCGGTGGTCCGGCGGCGCTGGCGGGCGCAACTGTGACCGCCCCGTTGGGTCATGCGTTTGGCGTTCAGGTTGACGGCGCGATTGGCAATGCTGACCGTGATATGCGCGGCGGTATGGCAGCGCATGTGTTCTATCGTGATCCTGAGCAAATGCTGCTGGGGGCGACTGGCATGTGGTCCAACATTGCAGGGCCACAAAAAGACGCGGAAACGAATCTGCGCCGGTTTGGCTTAGAAGCGGAATTTTATCTGGGTGATTTTTCCATCCTTCCTTCCGCGGGTACGCAAAACAGCTATGGCGACACCACCGGCTATGCCAGCCTGGGCGGTATTTATTATCTAACGCCGAATATGGCGCTAGGTGCATCGTTGAGTGGGGTGTCGGATACCCGGGCGGTACAAGCCGGTTTTGAATATCGGCCCGAAGGGTTTACTTCGATGTCTTATCTGGTCGATATGGGTGTGGGGACTGATGGTCCTCCGTTCTTTTTGGCCGGTGTGCGGTTCTCGTTTGGGGCGCCGTCAAAGACTCTGCAGGAACGCGACCGCTATGACGATCCAGGTAACATTGTTACCTATATGAACACCACCGGCGCTGCGTCGGTGACCACGAAGACCAACCATAATCCGGCTCCGGCTCCTGTGGTTGTTGCGGCGACTCCGGCGCCTAACTAAGAGGCTTATCTGTTTGGCTTGCCCGTGAGTGTTATGCCTTTGCCCCTGCGAGATTTGTACGTCTTGCAGGGGCTTTTTTGCGTGTGCTCGGCGAGGAGATGTGGGTCGGTGCGATTACGGTTTTTCACGCAAAGCATGCTTTAAAATTCGTTGATTACCGACAGCAGCCGAACCCCGTCGAGGGGTTGCAGGTAGAGCGTCAGGACTGATAACGGAGCGCTAAGCGGTGGGATAGGCAGGGCCATCAGGCCTTCGGCCTCGGTGACCTGCAAGATCTCGCCATTTCTGATAATGCCGTTGGTTTCGACTGTGTCCAGGGGCAGGTTTTGCATCTTTGCTGCGTTCAGAGCATCTTCTATGGTCGCCCCGCTCTGTAAAATCAGGCCGTGGATAAAGCTGCGCGGCGGCAAGGCCGTAGCGGGCACCACGACGGCGGCAATGCCGTCACTGCTGCGCAGGGGGATGCGGATGCGCAGGCGGCCAAAAATATCACGCAGGCAGGGAACTTCGACTTTCCTGCTTTGTGTGGGGCTGATCAAAGTGACAATCGTTTTCCCAACCACGGCTTCGGTGAGGAAATCAGAAGAAACGGCTCCGGTGAGCATCATACTGGACAGCAGTCCGTGCAGCGGTGACACCGCCGCCATACCGCCCGCTTTCCACATCATCTCAGCCTGCGGAGCGACCAGACCACAGGCATTAAGCCATTGCTGCATCCGCGCACCGTCAGCCATCGGCGCCAGGGCCTGAGAGCCTAAATTCACATCGTGTTTGATGCTGTGAAACAATAATAGCTCTTCGTCGCTGGGCTGTAAGAGCAAACGGGATAAGATGGCTGCGGCCTGCGGTGTGACAGCGCTTAAATCATCGGTGGCGGCGGGAAAACCCTGTTGTATCTGTGACGTGGTGCTCTGGGCATAGTGAACGGCCCCGGCACGAATTTCGCCGCAGATGTTACGATGATTTTCTTGTCGGGGGTCGTCTTCGTGCTGGGCATGCCCTTGCTGGTCATAGCCTTTTACCGATCCATGGTTGGCACTGCATATTTGTTCGAAGATGGAGATATTCGATAACAGCGCTGTGCGGATATGGGGCAAGAGAACGCTCGCCCCCAGAAAGCCATGAACGCTATCGTTGGTGGGGATTTCACAGAAATCTTCGTCGATGCTGATCACATACAAGCCATGGAGCCGGTGTGGCAGGCCTTCGTGGTCAAAGATTTTACGCAGACCTTTTTGTACGGTCCCAGAATAGCCGAGATCGACCAAAATAAGATCGGTGCAGTGATCAAAGTCAGCAATCGAGGCGCGGAGATGGCGCATGACCGCCTGTCGTTCGCCCTTAGCGATGCAGCTTATATCGTGCGGGCTGAGAAGTGAGGGCAAGGCAGCGGCAAAGGTTTTGCCACTGACAACACCGCCGGGCGCATTTTGAAAATAGGTGCGGATTTTCGGCAGATCTTTTTTCAGAAAACCGCTGACAATTTCGTGGTTTAGTTTGGGAACGTCTTCGAAAAAAGGCACCAATGACTGTGCCGAGGATGCCGCCGCCAGCATGGAAATACGGCGATTGATTTCGATCCAGGCCGAAGGTTCGCCGTTGGTTTGCCAAATCTCGCGCGGTAAATGCCCATCGCGGGCGATAAAGACCACCGCTGCGCGGCCCCCGTTTGCGGTTACATTTTGCTGCAGACGTTTAGCATGGTGATGCACAAAGGCATTAAAGGCGCTCATCAGCGGGCCGACCACCTCTACCCCCAGGGCAAAAGCGGTGCCTTTTGTCGGCATTGTGGCCGAGGCCGCTCGGCGGTGAGCCCTAAAGCCGCCATCAAGCATCAGGGCCTTTGTTTGCAGGGTGCGTAGGGATGGCAGCAAGATTTCTTCGCGCTTCAAAAGGCCGGCTAGGCGGTCATTGGCCTGTGGGTAATGAATAGCCGAAATTCCCAAGCGCCGCGCTGGGATACAATCCGCGTCTGTGTTATCGCCAATATGGGCGAGAGGGGTATCGTGCAGCTCTTCGCTTTTAAGATAATGGGAAAACAGGCGGTCAGATTTAGACGTTTTCCAGTCGCAAGAGGCATAAAGAAAATCATACTCCAGCCTTGGGGCGCAGGCTTTGAGCAACTGCCGCAGGCGTTCGCTTGTCCAATAAGTATCAGATAAAAAACCAACCCGGACACCGTGCGTTTTTGCCAGAGCGATAATGTCGATCATATCGGGATTGGCAAAGCAGAGGTGTTGTTCGGCCTGGAATTCGGCTTGAGCCAGAGTGTTTCCGTCGTTGGGGCCTAGGCCAAAAAGGGGCAGGGGAAAATGCTGATAGATTTCCTCGGCGGTAATTTCAGACCAGCCTCTTTCGCGTGCCGATGCCCGGCGGGCGCGTTTTTCGGCGCCGATCCGATGCTGTACAAAAGCTTCGCGCTGGTGTTGATGGGCGTGGGGAATCGGTGCCAAGGTAAAGGTATGCTCAAAGACGCCCGCCGGGGTGGTGCAGCGGCGAAATAAAGTCGTATCGAAAATATCGAGCGAAAAGGCGCGTAAGGTCTCGCTGGTTATCAGGGCTTTTGCATCTTGTAACGAGCGTGGAATCATTAAAGGATCCTCCGTAAGAAAGACTTTTTAGGGGCGGGAGGGATCACAGGGCCCCAAGCATCCGTTTGCGTTGAGCGGTTTCCCGGTCTTGCAGGTCAATCACGCGTATGTACAAATCCAAACGATTTCGTTCCATCCGGGCGAGCAAATCCAAAGCTTCGGCGCTGGGCAGCAAGGGTGCAATTCTTTCGGCAACCGCGCGCGATGTCACAATCCCAAGCCCATAAATGCAAGGGATCTGCGTTAGGCACAGATCGGGCTGGGCAGCTAGAACGTCTTCGATAGCGGTTAGAACGCCGTTCTTTGGCCCGCCTTGATGCAGGGCAACAGCAAAGGCGCCTTCGCCACGTAGGCCGCCGTCAATGGCAGCTTTCAGCCGAGGGTGAACGCCTTTGTCAAAGCTATGGGGGTGCAGGGCATCAGCGGGGATCGCGGCGGGATTATAATAAAAATCACGTCGTCCACAGGGCCACCCTGTGTCATGGAGCAACAACAGTGGAAAGGAGCGATCAGCCTGTTCTGCGGGGCGTTCGTCATAGGTGCGACAGATTTGCTCTAGCTCGTGTTTGACCGTGTAGTAATTATGATCGCCATCAATGAAATAGGCATCGGTTAGGGGGAGACTGGGGAGAACCTCTAGGCTGATCCCCTGATGTAAGATCGCTGAAACACCATCAAAATAGCTGTTGGCCGCCTGTGCCGGAGATGGATCAATCCCATGATGCAGGCCCCCATTTCCGGCAGAGCGTTTCGCCAAATAGGCCGACATCGGGCCATGCTCTACACCAATTTCGACCGTTGACCGTGCGGATACGGCATCAAGCAATTGCCCAATCAGCGGTGAAAATTCGGACATGGAATGTAAATTGAGGGCGACCATGGGAACGCGTCCTTCTTGTCCGTTTCAAACATTTGGCCGTTGCGTGCGATCATTTTGATCAAACGTTAGGCGATGATGCTTTGATACGGTTGAGGCGCGGTGTTCCTGGCGAAAGATAGGGCAGAGGCCGACCGCACCGAGCAAAAACAAGAAGACGAGCTGACCGCCGTGGGGATCATTGTTTATACGCTAAAGTGCGTGACCGTAGTTTGCAGGGGAGCGAACAAGCACGTAAACGCGCAGAGCAAAAGCCACACTCTGCACAACTATACGAAGCTGCACAGTAGCGAACGTAGGCGCCGCCGCAGGTGCTCGCAACACTGAAGCCGCTCAGCGACGCTTAAAACGTCAAATTGAAGCACGCAAAAAAATATGAACAAGAGCAAGCGAAGCAACGCAAGCATGCGCAAAAGCACGGAATCAAAGCTGTTGCTTCTGCGCCCGCTCCTCGCATGCGATAAACAAAAAACAAAATCCCCCCGCTACGGCAGAGTCGTAGGCCCCCCAGGGGTGCGGGCGGCTTCGCTGCAAGCTGAAGGGGTTTTAAAGAAGATATATCCTACCTGCTTCCACAGCTTTGAAGCCATGCAAGCAATGGATCAAATCCACCAAGAAAATAGGAGGACAAAAGTATACATGCCACTATTGCTCCGTGGAATGCCCGTATTGTTGGCGAGAAGGAGACGGTTAGCCAATCTCTTTTCCCCTTTAGGAAAGGGGTGAAGTTCATGGAGAAATCGATATCTTTTTCTTCCTTGCCTCGCACCTGGTTGTACAAGCCACGAAAAGCTCTTTCCGTGGCTAAGAAGTAGCCATCAAGGAGCCAGAAGGCAATTGCAGGGACCAATGCAAAGAATGAAAAACGAGGGTTTGCGTCTTTGGCTGAAAGAGCAAACAGGGCAGAGACAACGACCACGCTCCAGCCTTTCAGAAGGAACGAGTTTGAGGCCATCCGATTTATGACGCCTTGGATGAACTCTAGATGCTTTATCTTATTGTCCATGCATTCCCTCTGGGTGACGCTTGTACAAGGTATTGAGGTGGGGCTTGGGGCTTGTTGTTGAGGCCTTCTCCCAAGCCATTAAATCACGATAACTCAGTTCCGTTAAATCAGACAAATCGGCGGGATAGCGAATAACCAATGGCTTTACATCAGCACTATCCATGGCAAAAGTCTTGGCGGATTCCGTCACGAATTGAGGGGGGCTCTTCTTTATCAGTCGCATCATGGCAATTTCGGTGAAAATCCAGGGTGAGCCTGTCGTATCTTCCCCTAAATAGTTGCCCGCCTTAATGGATGAGGGTGTGTTGATGAAGAATATAGCCTCACATCGATTAATCATTTCCGCTAAGCCAACGGTCAGCATCATGTGGACGTGGCTGGTCGAGTTATTCCGCTTTTGGTAGTCGTACATGGTGTCGGGTGACCAGGAGCTTCGAGAATATGCATCATCAATCTTTTTCAAAAGATTGTCAGCATACCCCCACATGGCCGCATCAATGAAAGCTCGAAGGCCAAACTTATCTTGAAGCCATCCTGCTATATTAACGATCAGATTGTGGTCCCTATGGGAGTGCGACAGGAAAATGTCAGCCTCTATGGTTGGGAACCAATCATCTGAAATCATGCTCGCATCAATGCTGCCATTTCGGTCTTCGTAAGACTCGATCTTCTCGGAAAATTGCCGTTCGTAGTCCGCGTATAGCTCGTTACCGATATGTTCATATGACGAGAAAGAATTCTCGTTGAGTCCCTGAATGTCAAAACCTCTGTACATTCTAAAATGTGCCTCCCGTGGCTGCCTGTGTAACCTCAATGAGGTGCTACGTAAGGATGGCAACTTTGGGTGTCAACATATCCTATGAAAGATGTTTTAAATTGTATTCAGGGAACTGCAGTGAGAGATGCAACAGCATTCCTTGTTGTCTCATTGTTGTTGCTAGAATCCCAAAATTGTTGACGGCAAAAACCCCGCGTGGTGCGGGATTGTCAACAAATTTGGCTTATTTTTCAAAGGAATGGCGGAGAGGGTGGGATTCGAACCCACGGTACCTGTGAAGGCACAACGGTTTTCGAGACCGCCCCGATCGACCACTCCGGCACCTCTCCGCAAGCTGTTCACTTTATTCAGAACAGGGGGTCGTTCGAGGGAGCGGAACGTACCCGGCATTATCGGGACTGGCAAGGTTTTTTTTCGCCGTGAGAAAATATTTTCCAAAATCCCAGATTTTCCTTGCCATAGGGGGGGTGTTTAGGGATTCATCGCCGTTCACCAAGCGGGTCTGGTTATTACCCGGATCACGGCTCCGGTCGTGGTTGGTCATAGGGATCGGGAAGTTTCTGATTCAAAACCCTTGACGGAGCAAGCGGGGTGCGTATTATTGCGCCCTCATTTGGGTAGCGGACCGCGGAGCCATGATGGCTTGGGCGGCCGCCCGTTTCGTTATGTAAGGTTGCAGCACGATGTTCGCAGTCATCAAGACCGGCGGCAAGCAGTATAAGGTCGCTAAGGACGAAGTCATCGCGATCGAAAAGCTGCCCGGCGAGGCCGGCGCCGCCATCACGTTCGACGAAGTCCTCATGGTTGGCGACAAGATTGGCGCCCCCATTGTGGCCGGTGCCTCTGTCTCGGCTGAGGTTCTCGACCAGTTCAAAGGCGATAAGGTGATCATCTTCAAAAAGAAGCGTCGCCAGAATTACCGCCGTAAGAACGGTCACCGCCAGCAGCAGACTCTGGTTAAGATCACCGCCATCAACGGCTAAATCTGACCAGTCGAGAAAAGGAGTAGCGCACCATGGCACATAAGAAAGCTGGTGGTTCTTCGCGTAACGGCCGCGATACCGAGGGCAAGCGCCTCGGTGTCAAAAAGTTCGGCGGTGAGCGCGTTGTTTCCGGCAACATCATCATCCGTCAGCGCGGAACCAAGTGGCACCCCGGTGCTAACGTGGGTCTGGGCCGTGACTACACGATTTTTGCCACCGTTGACGGCACCGTGAAGTTCTACACGGGCTTTAAAAAGCGGGTTTTCGTTTCGGTGGAACCGGCTGTGGCTGCCGAATAAAAACGGTAGGCCATCCAGGCTTTTGCCCCTAAGGGCAAGAAAAAGGGGAATGGGCTGCCATTCCCCTTTTTGCCGTTCTCAGTTTCTATTTTGCGTTTACAGACAGGCGCTTAGTTGGATCGTGTTTATGGCCCTTGTGGTCATACTTTCCCCCCATCCGACGGCGATTTACGGGTGACAGCATGAAGTTCCTCGATCAGGTCAAGATCTGGGTAAAAGCCGGAGATGGCGGCAATGGCTGCGTTTCCTTTCGTCGCGAAAAATTCATCGAATTCGGTGGGCCAGATGGCGGCGACGGCGGGCGCGGCGGTGACGTGGTGTTCGAGGCTGTGCCCAATCTCAACACGCTGATCGATTTTCGCTATCAGCAGCATTTCAAGGCTGAGCGCGGCGTTCCTGGTGCTGGACGTAACCGCACGGGCCGTGATGGCAAGGATTGCCTGATCCGGGTTCCGGTCGGAACGCAGATCCTTGACGAAGAACGCGACGAAGTTTTGATTGATATGGTCGAACCTGGCCAACGGGTTGTGCTGCTTGAGGGCGGCAACGGTGGTTGGGGCAATGCGCGGTTTAAAACGTCGGTCAATCAAGCACCACGCAACGCGAATCCGGGCCAAGAAGCACAAGAATCCTGGTTTTGGCTGCGCTTAAAGCTGATCGCTGATGCGGGTTTGGTTGGTTTGCCCAATGCGGGGAAATCCACATTCCTGTCGGTGGTGACGCGCGCGCGTCCGAAAATCGGTGACTATCCCTTTACGACTCTGCATCCCAATTTGGGCGTGGCCCATGTTGGCGATAAAGAATTTGTCCTGGCTGACATTCCCGGTTTGATCGAAGGCGCTCACGAAGGCGCAGGACTCGGCGACCGCTTTTTAGGTCACGTTGAACGCACCGGCGTTTTGCTGCATCTGATTGATTGCACCCAGGACGATCCCGCCCACGCTTATCGCGTGGTGCGTGACGAGCTTGACGCCTATGGCGGCGGCTTGGCCGGGAAGCCCGAGATCATTGCTTTGACCAAAACCGACTCTTTGATTCCCGAGCTGGTTGACGAGCAGCGCGCTTTGGTTGCCGCCGAATCGGGGCTGCCGGTCTTTGATTGCTCGGCGATTTCAGGCAACAATGTTGCCGAAGTGTTGCGCGAAGTCAGTAAATATATTGATGGCCGCACCAGTGCGGCGCAGGTTTTCGAAGACGGTGAGCAAGACGACGAAGACGGCGAATCGCACAGTCCCCAGGATGGGGGTTGGCAACCGTGATCTCCGCATGTCAGGGGGCCGGTTCGCCCCACCGCCTGACGTCTGCCCGTCGGGTGGTGATTAAAATCGGTTCTGCTTTGTTGGTCGACGAGACGTCGGGAAACGTGCATCGTCAGTGGCTGGAATCGGTGGCCGACGATATCGCCCGCCTTCGCCACAACGGCGTTGAGGTCGTGGTGGTGTCGTCTGGTGCCGTCGCTGTTGGGCGTCGGCGCTTGGGCCTGGGAAAAGGCACTTTGCGTCTGGAAGAAAAACAGGCGGCGGCGGCTGTGGGGCAGGTGGGCTTGGCCCATGCCTATCAAGAAGTCTTGGGCCGTCATACGCTGACGGCGGCGCAGGTCTTGCTGACTTTGGGCGATACCGAAGACCGGCGGCGGTACCTGAATGCCCGCACCACTCTTGATACCTTGCTCAAGCTGGGTGCGGTGCCGGTGATCAATGAAAACGATACCGTTGCGACGCAAGAATTGCGCTATGGCGATAATGATCGCCTGGGCGCGCGCGTTGCCATGTGCACCGGGGCCGATGTTTTGGTGCTGTTGAGTGACATTGACGGTCTGTATACCGCTGATCCGAAACGTGACCCATCGGCGCGTTTGATCCCCGAAGTGACGGCTTTAACCCCTGAAATTCGCGCCATGGCGGGCGAAGCTTTGCCGGGTGTTGGCACCGGGGGGATGGTCACTAAATTAATGGCGGCACAGATTGCCATGGGCGCAGGCTGCGCCATGGTGATTGCGCCGGGCAAGGGGCTTTCGCCTTTGCAGCGCTTGGAAGACGGCGGGCCGTGCACTTGGTTCCTGGCAGAAACGACCCCGCAGTCGGCGCGCAAGCAGTGGATTTTGGGCGCCATGCGTTCGGCGGGGGCGTTGGTGGTGGATGACGGGGCGGCGCAGGCGTTGCGTTCTGGCCGCTCGTTGCTGCCTGCTGGTGTGGCCGAGGTCGAGGGTGATTTCCATCGCGGCGATACGGTTTTGGTCCGCGACTCCGCTGGGAAAATCCTCGGCAAAGGTCTGGTGGCCTATGGGGCCGAGGCTGCACGCGCGATCAAAGGTCACAAAAGCGCCGAAATCGAGCACCTGTTAGGCTATCGTGGACGCGAAGAATTAATCCATCGTGATGATTTGGTAATGGAATAAGGCTTAATCATTCCCTATTTCCCCTAAACCGGGGAACCGGTTTATCCGCCGGAACCAAGCATAGGAGTACAAAGGCATGGATGCGCTAACCGTTGAAGCCCAGATGACCGAAATCGGCCGTCGCGCGAAAGCTGCGGCTTTGGTGTTAGCCACCATGCCGGCAGACGCCAAGGACCGCGCTTTGCGCGAAGGTGCCAAAGCGATGCGCTTGGCGGCTCGGGCGATCAAAGAAGCCAATGCCAAAGACATGGCGGCGGGCAAGGAAAAGGGCCTGTCGGCGTCTTTGCTTGATCGGCTGCTGCTGACCGATGAGCGAATCGAGGCGATGGCGCAAGGTCTAGAAGACATTGCCACCTTGCCAGATCCGATTGGTCAGGTGATGACCGAATGGGATCGCCCTAACGGTTTGCAGATTTCGCGGGTGCGGACTCCGTTGGGGGTGATTGGCATCATTTATGAAAGCCGTCCCAATGTGACCGCCGATGCGGGCGCTTTGTGTCTTAAATCGGGGAATGCGGCGATTTTGCGTGGTGGTTCCGAGAGCTTTCATAGCTCGCACGCGATTTTAGACGCTTTGCAGATTGGGTTGGCCCACGCGGGCTTGCCCGCCGATGCGATTCAGATGGTGCCGACCAAGGATCGTGCTGCCGTCGGCCTGTTATTGTCGATGGATCAATATGTTGACGTGATCGTGCCGCGCGGCGGCAAAGGCTTGATCGAACGTGTTTCCGCCGAAAGCCGGATTCCGATGTTTAAGCACCTTGATGGGATCTGCCACACCTATATCCACGAAAAGGCTGATACCGCTATGGCGCGCAAGGTGGTGCTGAATGCCAAAATGCGTCGTACGGGCATTTGTGGGGCGACGGAAACCTTGCTGATTGACCGTGCGATTGTGGCCAAAGTGTTGCCTGATATCGTTGCTGATTTGCGGGATGCAGGCTGTGCTTTACGTGCGGATGACGAATGCCGTGCCATCGTTCCCGACCTGGACCCGGCCAGCGAAGACGATTGGGGCACCGAATATTTAGATGCCATCTTGTCGATTAAGGTGGTCGACGGTGTGGCGCGTGCGATCGAGCACATTCAGCGCTATTCCAGTCAGCATACCGAAGCGATCCTCACCGAGGACCGCGTTGCCGCCGAGCGTTTCATGAACGAAATCGATTCGGCGATCTTGATGTGGAATGCCTCGACTCAGTTCGCCGACGGTGGCCAGTTTGGTATGGGCGCGGAAATGGGGATTTCGACCGGCAAGCTGCATGCGCGCGGCCCGGTGGGAGTCGAACAGTTGACTACCTTTAAGTACAAAGTGCGTGGATCGGGGCAATGTCGTCCGTAACAGCGCGCCCGCCGTCGCCCTGGGGTGGCGGTCAACGG
>CEGC01000906.1_pt1 | contig 13875 bp, 12 predicted proteins | sample 302731 | NCBI WGS metagenome assembly CEGC01 (sample SAMEA2755656, study PRJEB7226) | microbial mat metagenome | biome: microbial mat; feature: hypersaline; material: grass silage | place: USA | collected 2014-02-19 | depth 0 m | reverse complement strand
GGGCGGGGATAGAGTGATTGGAAGTCGGGGCGGCACAGGCGTTGGCGGTGGGCGGCGGGTCGAGGGGAGGAGTTTGGCCGCAAGGCTGGGCCGGTGGAGCGTCCCGTGCGGTTTGATCCAGGGCGGTGGCAAGGTCGCAGAGACCGAATCACTGCCGGAATCCGCGGCGTTCCGGCGCAGGTACTTCAGGCACCATGCCCAAGGCTTTGCCAGGGGAGCAAGAAAGGCGGCAGATCGGGAGGGTTTCAGGGGCGGCGACATTGGGCGAAGCTTTCATGTTGCACTGCACACTGATAAGGTCTGCCCTTCGTTGCCTCCTGTCAAGGGAGCGCCAAGGGGAGATCGGCGGAAAGCTGGTGACTCTTTTACGATGGAATAAAAAAGATCTTGACGGACCTGGCACCGTCGCATAAAAGCGGTCTCCCAGGTTGAGGCGGAGGAAATCCGCTGGTTCGAGCAGCGTAGGCGCATCATCGTGCTTTTGCTCAGTAACCGGCGAAAACCCGTCGCGACGGCAAGGTTTGGTACAAAGAGTTCTAAGGAAGCCTAAAAATCCAGAAATGGTGGTTTCCAATGGTTGTGTTGCGGTTGAAATAAGGTGCTGCGAGAAAGTTTCAGTTTGACTTCGCCGCCTTGCTTCGGTAAAAAACCGCTTGAAATTCGGCTCCTTAGCTCAGTTGGTTAGNNTCCCCAGTTCAAGTCTGGGAGGAGCCACCACCACCACCACAAAAAGCCCACGATCGTGATATCGTGGGCTTTTTGTTTGGGATTTGACTCTGTTTCTGCGCAAATGCGTCGTCGTAGGGGCAAAAGCCCCTACTCGGGATTTGCGGTTACTCCTTGGCTTGTACCACGGCCCCAGGATAGCCCAATCGTTCCGATAATTCGCGCGCTGCGGTGCGCAGGTCAGTTAACAGCGGGCCTTCGGGGTTCATGTCCAGGGTGCCTTGGACGCCAACGATGACAATCGCCATGGAAATCTCGCCCTTAAAGTTAAACACCGGCGCTCCGGCAGCCTCGACTCCCTCGGCAAAGTAACCGCCGGATATGGTGGCAAGGCCGTTGTCGCGGATGCTTTGCAGGCGGCTTTCTATTTTCGCCTTGCTGTTCATATTTTCGGGCAGTTTAAGGCTTTTCAGCTCGTCGGTGATCAGCGGTGCGATTCGTTTGGGTGGCATCCAGGCGGCAAAGACCAAGCCCGCACCGCTGCTCAGTAAGCGCAGCTGCACGCCGGTGACGACGTTGACGGTGATCGGCAAACGGGGCCGTTCCCAGCGGACAATAACCGGCCCACGGTCCGCCCAAACCGCCAGGGCGACCGTTTTGTTGGTTTGGTCGCGCAGGTCGGTGATGGCGGAAACGCCAAGGCGGATGCGGTCCAGGCGATCAATGGCAACCAAGCCGATGCGCAGGGCAAAGGGGCCGATGTCATAGCGCGAGGTCAGGGGATCTTGTTCGACCAGTCCGGCACGAATCAGGCTAACCAAATAGCGGTGAGCTTTGGGCGGCGACATGCCTGCTGCGGCGGCAATGTCTTTAAGCATCATCGCCCGGTGCCCGGCGACCATCACTTTTAGGATGCTCATGCCGATTTCCAGGGACTGAACGCCCTGTTTGCTTTCCCGTTCTTCTTCCATCGTCGTCTCCAGAGTTAACCCGCTTCGGCTATGTCGCAAAGGTGCAGCGGATCATCGTCGGGAAAGCGCCGATCGAGGGTTTCGCCAGCCGGTGGTAACGTACCATCGGCCAAGTGCATATGCTGCTGCAAATGGCGCTCGGAGGGAGCCAGTAAGCGCCGGTAAATATCTTTACACAGCAAACGCACCCGTTGCCCAGGCCAATCAGTGGGTAACAGCACTTCGGGAAGCTCTGGATCGCGTAATAAAAGGCGGCGGTAGTCGTGAATCAGCAAAATACGTAGCAAAAATGCGTCTTCGTCGCTGGCCTCCGCACTCAGAGCGCCCAGCAACGGCAAATAGGTGTCGGCAAAGTCCTGGTAGTCAGCCGCCAGGGCATCAAGGTTCCAAGCGCGGGCCGCCAAAGCGCCGTTTGATGCTGCAAGGCCGGTTTGTGCATCAGCGGCGAGCAGTGGAGTGAGGTGTTTTAGATAGTCGCCCAAACCTTCGGACACCAAAGCATCAAAGGCGGCAGCCAAATCAGCGCCAGGGTGGACAAAGCAGCTTTCGTTCAGCGCGCCAAAGCCCTGCCAAAACAAAGCCCGGCGGATCTGGTCGCGGTCCTTGGCACTAAGCTCGCCAATGATAAAAATCAACCGCCACCGTCGATCCCAGGCCGGCGCGTGCGAGGCATAAATAAGCCGTGCCGCATCGTCAAAACGCCGCTTGCCGCTTTCTGTGAGGCGATAGTTTGATCGGCGGCCTTGGGTTTCAGCTTCTAGCCAGCCATCTTTGACCAAGCGAAAGACAGCCGTGCGAACCTGACGTTCGTTCAGCCCCAGGGGCTCGAGCAAGCGAATGAGGCTGCCTAGCCAGACTTTCCCCCCATGAGGGAGCACCGCATCGCCAAATAGCGACGTAATAAGCGAACCCGCCTGGACGTTACGCCGTTGGCGAAACGCCTGTAAATGCAGGTCTATGGGGCTATCCATCACCGTCAAAACCGTAAGATGTCAAAACAAAGCCTACCCTAATCAAAAAGCGATCCCCGTGCACGGGGTTTTCATGGGGGGAGGGAGGTGGGGCCTGCCCGTCAGGGCAACCCCCACCTCCCTCTCCCTCAAGCAACCCCATCTTCGGGGATGTTTTGGCTAAAGAAGCCTTCGCTGTGGATTAGGTCAGGTTCGGCGCCTTGGGCTTTGGCGCTGGTGATGGCGCAAGTGACAAAGCCGGGGCTGCCTGCGGCAAAAATGGTATGCTTGGACAAGCTGGGGAACAGCTTGGGTAGAACGCTGTCGATGCGCCCATGTTGGTGGTCGGGGTGGTCTTGGCGGGTGAGGGTGATTTTATAATCAAAGTTACGATGTTTGGTGCGCCACCAGGCCAGCAGGCCCAGGGAATAAACATCGTCTAGGGTCCGGGCGGAGATAATAAGCGTCACTTGACGGCGGTATCCCCGGCGCAGGGCGGCTTCGGTTAGGGCCAAAATGGGGGCCAAACCCGTTCCAGCGGCCAAGCACAGCACTGGCGTATCAACAGAAGGGTCACCGATAAAGGTACCATAAGCCCCGGAAATACGGACCACATCACCGGCGTTCAACTGATCATGCACCCAAGCGCTGGTCCAGGCGTCATCGGCGCGGGCGACTTGCAAGACGATTTCGCCATCAGGACGCGGCGCGTTGGCGATGGAATATGCGCGGGCAGGAATGTTGCCTTGTGCGTTGCCCAGGGTGACATATTGCCCCGGCCAATAGCGGATCGGTTGACCGACGGGGCGCAGGCGCAGTTCGACCACGCGGGCGGCAATTGGGCGTTTGTCGATCACGACGCAGGTGACGTTTTCGCGCGGCGGGAACAGTTTCGGGCGGGCGTCTTCGGTGCCCCATTCGATCACCACTTCGTCGGAAATGGGTTTGGCCATGCACATTAGGCCATAGCCGTGGCGGCGTTCATCCTGTGACAGGGCCATGTCGAGTACCATCCCTTGGTCAAACTGACCAGACAGAACCTTAACCTTGCATTCCCCACACGCGCCGGCCCGGCAGTTATTTTGCAGGGCATAGCCTGCTTTTTCTAGGGCGGTTAGAACGGTATCGCCGGTGGAGCAGTCCACAGACTTGCCCGAAGGCTGCATTACAATACGTGCCATGTCGTTTCTTTCTTTTTCCTGCCCCAGGGAACGATACCCAAACCCCGGCACGAAAGGGGGGTTCCGTGCCGGGGCGAGGGGTCATAGATGCCGTGATTTGGACGTTAGTCTAAAAGACCGGGATGATGTCATCCATATCGGTGTCTGACACTTCTTCGCCGGTAATGTCCACTTCCGGGATGGCGGGGAAGGGAATGTTATAGCGATCAAGGACGCCCTTGAGGTTGATGATCGCGTTGCGCCAGTTTTCTTTTTTGGCTTCGTAGGTGGGGATGCCAAAACCGGCCATGCGAGCGACTTCTTCGGCTTCGCGCTGGTTGTCGATGAAATCCTTGGGCAGGTCCCAGAAATCCATCGGCGGTTCAAACAACACAGCCGACAAGAACAGATAGCCGGCGCGGATCTGCTTGGTGATCACCGCTTTGTTTTCCGGGCCCATCTTGGGGTAATCGCGTTCCATCACTGCCATGCAGATCGCCATGTGGCGGCCTTCATCACGACCGATGTTGCGGAACGCTTCTTTGAACACCAGTTCGCGGGAATTGTCGAACATCTGCTTAAAGATGGTGGCAGCGGCAATTTCACCCATCAAGAACGAGCTAAACAGCACGGCCAGATCATAACGCGGCACGGCGCTTTTATAGCCGGTCCAATAGCGGCCGCCGTTGAAATACAGCCATTTGGCGTTCTTTTGTAGGCGCTTACCCAATTCGGTTTTGGGTTCATAGGTGATCGGGTCGGGGTGGCCGAGCAGCTTAGTGATTGCCAGTCCACACATGATTTCATGGTTCTGCTCGTCACGGGTGACAGAGAAGAAGCATTTGCGTACCGGGTCTTCTTCGTGGACTTCGTAAGTCTTAATCAGCGCTTCGGCAAACACCGGCGGTGCCGAGGCGTCGAACACGGACAGCAGGGTCCACCAATAGGCGATCGATTCCCGTTCTTCCCAGCTATAGCTCTCGACGTCAAAGGTATCCCATGCCAGCTTTTCGGGATCCCAATTTTCACGCAAAGACGCTTCCCAAACTTCCTGTAGCTTGGTGGTGTGGGTGTGCCAAGACAGCGGATAGATATTGGGCTGTTCGGTATCTGGGGGCAGGTCCATCGTGTCGGACAAGCGTTCTTTAATGGTGGCCATGATTCCTCCCTGGGGATCCAGACTGATGATGCAATGGGACTGTGGGGCGTGGGGGCTGTGTTGTTGCTTTCTGAGCCCACTTTCGCTGTGGGATGCCGCCCTGCCTGAAACCGTTATGATACGTAATAAGCATCATCGTCAACATAAAATGTATCGCTTTTGGAAAAAAGATGACTCTTTTTATGATGCGCTGCAGCGCGAATTTAATTCCATAATATGAAATGAGTTTCCTTATATCGAATTTAATTTTGTCATATACAGTTGATATTAAACGGTTTTGCTATAATTGCTGCGTTGCAGATAAAAAAATAGTTACCCGAGCATCTAAAAATACGATACAAAAAGTACATCGACATTGCGTGTCTGTGCATCGTTATAGGGTGCCCCTAGGGAACCCTGGCACAGCGCCCCACCCTTATTGAGTGACGAGAGGAAGCCATGCCCCATCCGATGTTCGAAAAGCACCGGGCGACATTAGACGCTGCCGTTGCCGCCACCGAGCAACGCGGCTATTGGTCGCCTTACGCCGAAAACCCCAGTCCCCGCGCCTATGGCGAAACTGCGGCCCAGGATGGTAAAGCGGCTTTTGATGCGTTAATCGGCCACCCGTTTCCCCTTGATCAGCCAGGGCAAAATGGTTGGCATGGCGGTGAAAAATCGCCCTATGGCCTGGAATTGGCCATTGAATACCCACTGTGCGATAGCGTGGCGCTGATTACGGCAGGTCAGGCGGCAATGGCTGGCTGGCAGGCGATTGGCGCTCAAGGGCGGGTTGGTGTTTGCGTTGAAATGCTAGAACAGCTCAACAAAAACAGCTTTCTGATTGCCCATGCGGTGATGATGACCTCGGGCCAGGGGTGGATGATGGCCTTTCAGGCTGGCGGCCCGCATGCGCAAGATCGTGGCTTAGAAGCCGTGGCCTATGCCTGGCGCGAACAGCGCGCTATCCCCGCCGAAGCGCTGTGGGAAAAGCCGCAGGGCAAAAACCCGCCGCTGGTGATGAAAAAGCAGTATGAAATCGTTGGCCGTGGCGTGGGCGTGGTCATTGGCTGCGGTACGTTCCCCACCTGGAACACCTATCCCGGTGTTTTTGCTGCTTTGGCGACGGGGAATGCGGTGATCATTAAGCCGCATAGCAACGCGATTTTGCCCGCTGCCCTGACGGTGCGGATTTTACGGCAAGTGCTGAGTGAACAGGGGCTTGACCCCAATTTAGTGACCTTGTGCGTCACTGATGCCCGCAGCCAAACCCACAAGCTGGTGACCGATTCGGCGGTCGCGTCGATTGACTTTACCGGCGGTAGCACCTTTGGTCAGTGGTTGCAGGACACCTGCCGTCAGGCGCGGGTTTATGCTGAATTGGCTGGCGTTAATACGGTCGTGATCGATTCGACCGATGATTATAAGGCGATGCTGCGCAACCTCGCCTTTACCCTGTCGCTTTATAGCGGTCAGATGTGCACCACCACTCAGGCGCTGATTGTTCCGGCGCAGGGGATTGAAACCGATCAGGGCCACAAATCCTATGACGAGGTTTGCGCTGATCTGGCGACGGCGATCAGCCGTTTCTTGAGCAAGCCCGAAGTGGCGCATGCGGTTCTTGGTGCGGTGCAGTCTTCTGACACCTTGCAGCGTATCGAAGACGCCAGCGCGGGGCGCTTTGGCAGCGTGATTCTGCCGTCAACGACCTTGGAAAATCCCGATTTCCCGCAAGCACAGGTGCGCACCCCGGTGTTGATCGCCTGTGATGCCAGCGCCGAAGCTGCCTATATGGAAGAACGCTTTGGCCCGATCAGCTTTATGGTCAAGGCTGATGATACCGCTGCGGCGGTGGCGTTGTGTGAACGTATCGTGCGCACCCATGGGGCGCTGACAGTGGGGCTGTATAGCACTTCGGATGCGGTGATTGATCAGATGACAGCAGCAAGCGTGCGCGCACGGGTGGCCTTGTCGATCAATCTTTGCGGCGGCGTGTTCGTGAACCAGTCGGCGGCGTTCTCGGATTACCACGGCACCGGGGGCAACCCGGCGGCCAACGCGGCTTATTCCAACTCTGCCTTTGTCGCCGACCGCTTTTGTGTGGTCCAGCGCCGCGCTCATGTCTGAGGATGCCATGACCTCTTTGCCCGAGTCTTTTGAAACGATTTTATTTTCGGTCAACGATGGCGTAGCGCGACTGACGCTGAACCGTCCTGATAAGCTCAATAGCTTTACCGAAGACATGCACGCCGAATTGCGCCTTGCTTTGGATCATGTGCAGGCCGATAGCAGCATTCGCGTGCTGGTCCTGTCGGGGGCGGGGCGTGGCTTTTGCGCCGGGCAGGATCTGGGCGATCGTGCCATGCAGATCCAGGCCGGTCAGATGCCGGATATCGGGAATACCGTCGAACGTAACTACAAACCGCTGATTTTGCGCTTGGCTAATCTGCGGGTGCCGACCATTGCGGCGGTGAATGGCATCGCCGCAGGGGCGGGGGCGAGTGTTGCCCTGGCGTGCGATCTGGTGATTGCCAGCAAGTCGGCATCGTTCCTACAGGCCTTTAGCAAGATCGGCCTGATTCCCGATACCGGCGGCACTTGGGTGCTGCCGCAGCGGGTGGGGATGGCACGCGCCATGGGTTTGGCGCTGTTGGCAGAAAAATTGCCAGCAGAAAAGGCCGCTGACTGGGGTTTGATTTGGGCGGCGGTGGACGATGATGCCTTTGCCGGGGCGGTTGATGAGTTGGCCGCCAGTTTGGCTAAAGCCCCAACCAAAGCCTTGGTGCGCACCCGCCAAGCGATGCAGGCGGCGCCGATGCATACCCTAGAGCAGCAACTTTCCCTCGAAGGGTTGTATATGCGCGAACTTGGCTGGAGCAAAGACTATGCCGAGGGTGTCGCGGCCTTTACCGGCAAGCGTCCGCCAAACTTTACAGGTGAATGATGAGCGCTCTTGCTGTTTCCACCCGTGTTGCTGTGGTCGGTGCCGGCGCCATGGGCAGCGGCATCGCCCAGATTGCCGCCTTGGCCGGTCATCCGGTGCTGCTTTTTGATAGCCGCCCTGGTGCTGCGGCGCAGGCGATTGAGGGCCTGCGGGGGATGTTTGCCAAACTGGTGGCCAAGGGGAAAATCACTCCGAAAGCCGCTGCGCTAGCGGGCGAGGCTCTCTCTCCGGCGGTGGATTTGGCGCAGGTGGCAACCGCGGGTTTGGTGATCGAGGCGATTGTCGAAGACCTCGACGCCAAACAGCAGCTTTTTTCCACCATCGAGGCACAGGCGGCAGAGAATTGTATTCTGGCCAGCAACACGTCGTCGTTGTCGATCACCGCTATCGGTGCCGCTTTGCAACGGCCCGAGCGGCTGGCGGGGATGCATTTCTTTAACCCGGCGCCGCTGATGGCCCTGGTCGAAGTGGTGTCTGGACTGGCCACCGCGCCTGATGTCGCCGATACCTTGCAGGCAACCGCCAGTGCCTGGGGGAAAACCCCAGTGCGCTGTGGCTCGACGCCGGGGTTTATCGTTAACCGCGTCGCTCGGCCCTTTTATGCCGAGGGCCTGCGGCTACTGGGTGAACAGGTGAGCGATTGCGCCACCTTGGATTTGTTATACCGCGAGGCAGGCGGCTTTCGTATGGGGCCGTTCGAGCTGATGGACCTGATTGGTCACGATGTGAACTTTGCGGTGACCAGTTCCGTCTGGCGGGCTTATTTCAACGACCCGCGCTTTACCCCGTCGCTGATCCAACAAGAACTGGTGGCTGCGGGTTTTCTTGGTCGCAAAAGCGGGCGCGGTTTTTATCGGTATGACGATGGCGCTGCCGGAGCACGCCCCGCTGTTGGTGCCGCAGACCCCTGTTCACCGCCGCAGGTGATTGCCTTGCACGGTGAAAGCGCCGCTGCTGTGGCTTTGGCGGCGCGGTTGAATGGCAGCGGTTTGGCCTATGACCACCATCCCGCCGATGATGACCGCATCGCCACCGTTGACGGCGCGGCGCTGTATCAAACCGATGGTCGCAGCGCCACCCAGCGCGCGGTGGCCAATGGCGATCCGGCCTGTGTGGTGATCGATTTAGCGCTTGATTATCTCACCGCTCCCCGTTTGGCGGCGGCGGCGGCGCAGACTTGCCCGCAGGCGGCGAAGGATGCCGTTTGTGGCTTGTTACACGCTGCCGATCTGGCTGTTCATTGGCTGCCTGATACCCCGGGGCTGGTGGTGATGCGCACCCTGGCCATGTTGGCCAACGAAGCCGCCGACGCCGTGCAGCAAGGGGTTGCCACCCCGGTTGCCATTGATACCGCGATGCGGCTGGGGGCCAACTATCCCTGTGGTCCTTTGGCCTGGGCCGATGCCGTTGGTCCGGCGCAGATTGCGCGTGTGCTGGAAAATCTTCAGGCCTTTACCGGCGAAGATCGATACCGCCTGTCGCCTTATCTGCGTCAACGCGCCCTGAGTGGAAGGCTTTGTCATGACTGCTGAGACCCCCGATATGCCCGCTGAAACCCTGGCTACCCTGGTGGGGGATGCCATGTGGTCCCGCGACCGGGCACCGCAAATGCTGGGGATGCGGTTGCTCTCCATCACCCCCGGTGCTGCCAGCTTGGAAATGGTGGTGCGCGAAGAGATGACCAACGGCCATGCCATCTGTCACGGCGGTTTGATCTTTACCCTTGCCGATACTGCCTTTGCCTATGCCTGCAACAGCGGCAATCAGAATACCGTCGCTTCGGCCTGCCATGTGGACTTTTTGGCCCCGGCGATGATCGGCGACACCTTGATTGCCGAGGCCATCGAACGTTCGGCGCGGGGCCGCACCGGCGTTTATGACGTTACCGTTAGCCGCAGCACAGGTGATGTCATCGCCCTGTTCCGTGGCAAGTCGGCCCGGATTAAAGGCACCGTTTTGCCCAGCGATGACAGCGCGGGCTAAGTCAAAATTCTATCGCGTTTAAGCCGGATTAACCGGCAGCGCCCACAGAAAACAAATGAAATACAGGAGAGGAACAGTGTCCCAGACAAAAGGTGCCCCAGGCCCGTTGGACGCCATCGAAACGGCTAGCCGCGACGAAATTTCGGCCTTGCAGCTTGATCGCCTGAAATGGTCGATCCGCCATACCTATGACAACGTCGCCCCCTATCGGAAAAAATGCGAGGAAAAGGGTGTTCACCCTGATGACCTGCGCACGCTGTCCGATTTGGCCAAGTTCCCCTTTATGACCAAATTGGACCTGCGCGATAATTACCCGTTTGGTTTGTTTGCCGTGCCGCGTGAAAAGCTGTGTCGTTTACATGCCTCGTCGGGGACCACCGGCAAGTCGGTGGTGGTTGGCTATACCGCGTCGGATATTAATAACTGGGCTAATTTGGTGGCGCGGTCCTTGCGCGCGGCTGGGGCCCGTCCGGGGGATATGATCCATAACGCCTATGGCTATGGCATGTTTACCGGCGGCCTGGGGGCGCATTACGGCATCGAACGGGCGGGCTGTATTGCGGTGCCGATGTCGGGCGGGCAAACCGATAAGCAAGTTCAGCAGATCCTCGACTTTAAGCCCGATATGATCATGGTCACCCCGTCCTATAGCTTGGTGATCGCCGAAGCCTTTGAAGAATTGGGCATTAGCCCACAGCAAATATCCCTGCGCACCGGCGTTTTTGGTGCCGAGCCGTGGGGCGAGGGTATGCGCCACGAGATCGAACAAAAACTGGGCATCGACGCCGTAGACATCTATGGCCTCACCGAAGTGATGGGGCCGGGAGTGGCCTCGGAATGTGTTGAAACCAAAGATGGCCCGGTGATTTGGGAAGATCATTTTTACCCGGAAATCATCGACCCAGAAACTGGCGAAGTCTTGCCCGATGGGTCCGAAGGCGAGTTGGTCTTTACCTCGTTGACCAAAGAAGCCTTTCCGGTGATCCGCTATCGCACCCGCGACCTGACCAAGCTGCTACCGCCGACGGCGCGCGCTTTCCGTCGCCTGAGCCGGATCACCGGGCGCACCGATGACATGCTGATCATTCGCGGCGTCAACGTTTTTCCGTCGCAGATCGAAGAGCAGATTCTCGCCAAGCCGCAGTTGTCGGGCCACTACCAACTGGTGATCGACCGTAACGGCCACATGGACACGATGAAAGTGCGCTGCGAGCTGAATGCCGATGCCGCCCGCGCCCTGAGTGACAGCGAAATCTTGGCCCTAGGCAAAGATCTGCAGCATCACATTAAAACCATGGTCGGTGTGTCCACCAAGATTGACGTGATGGACCCCGGCACCATCCCGCGCACGCTGGTCGGCAAGGCCAAACGGGTGATTGACAACCGCCCGCAACAGATTTGAGGCACCCCCCCACCATGACCGAAGCCTTTATTTGCGACGCTATCCGAACCCCCATTGGTCGTTACGCTGGTGCTTTGTCCAGCGTGCGTGCTGATGATCTGGCGGCAATCCCCATTCGTGCCTTGGCAGCGCGCAATCCGTCGGTGGATTGGGCGATGGTTGATGATGTGTTGTACGGATCAGCCAATCAAGCCGGGGAAGATAACCGCAACGTTGCCCGCATGGCAGCTTTGCTGGCCGGATTACCCGAGGACGTTCCCGGCACCACCATCAATCGGTTGTGCGGATCGGGAATGGATGCGGTCGGCTTGGCGGCGCGCACCATCAAAGCCGGTGAAGCACATTTGATGATTGCCGGTGGCGTTGAAAGCATGTCGCGTGCCCCGTTTGTGATGCCCAAGGCCGATAGCGCGTTTTCCCGTGCGGCGGCTGTTTATGACACCACCATCGGTTGGCGTTTTATCAACCCAGCGATGGAAAAGGCGTACGGCGTTCATTCTATGCCGCAAACCGCTGACAACGTTGCTGCCGATTTTGGCGTGTCGCGTGCCGACCAAGACGCCTTTGCCCTGCGCTCGCAGCAGCGCTGGGCGCAAGCACAGGCCGCTGGGGTGTTTGATAGCGAAATTACCCCGGTGGTGATCCCCCAGCGCAAGGGTGATCCCAAGGTGGTTAGCGTTGACGAGCATCCGCGTCCCGACGTCACCCTTGAAAGCCTGACCAAGCTCAAGGGCGTTAATGGCGCTGACTTGTCGGTAACGGCGGGGAATGCGTCGGGGGTGAATGATGGCGCTTGTGCGCTGCTGTTGGCCTCGGAGCAGGGCGCGGCTCGTCACGGCCTGACGCCGTTGGCGCGGGTGGTCGGTATGGCCACCGCTGGCGTGCCGCCGCGCATCATGGGCATGGGACCGGCTCCGGCAACGCGCAAAGTGTTGGCGATGACCGGCCTGAGCCTAGAGCAAATGGACGTCATCGAGCTGAACGAAGCCTTTGCTGCCCAAGCGTTGGCGGTGCTGCGCGATCTTGGCCTGCCTGATGATGCGGCACGGGTGAACCCTAATGGCGGCGCTATTGCTTTGGGGCATCCGCTGGGAATGAGCGGGGCGCGTTTGATTGCCACCGCTGCCCGCCACCTGCACCGCACCGGCGGACGTTATGCGCTTTGCACCATGTGCATTGGCGTTGGTCAGGGGATCGCCACGGTGATCGAGCGTATTTAGCTTTTCCGTCCATCGTTAAAAAGACGTGCTTAACCCATAAAAAAACAGAGGAAACGTCATGAAGAAGCTTCTCTCCGTATGTTCCGCCGCAGTGGTTGGTTTGGCCGCTTTGGGCTTTGGGTCTCAGCCTGCTGCCGCAGCTGAACCGATTAAAATCGGCTCTGTTCTATCGGTCACCGGCCCGGCGGCCTTTTTGGGTGAGCCGGAGCTGAAAACGCTGCAAATGTATGTGGACGAAATCAACAAAAAGGGCGGCGTTTTGGGGCGCCCTTTGGAATTGGTCCATTACGATGATGGCAGCGATGCCAGCAAGGCCAATAGCTTTGCGAAGCGCTTGCTTGAAAGCGATCATGTTGATGCCATCGTCGGTGGTACCACCAGCGGTTCCACCATGTCGATGGTGCCGTTGGTGGAAAAAGCCGAGATCCCGTTTGTCTCGCTGGCCGGGGCGGTGGTGATTGTTGACCCGGTTAAGTCCTGGGTGTTCAAAACTCCGCATACCGATCGCATGGCGGCGGAAAAGGTCTTTGCAGATATGCAGGCGCGCGGCATCAGCAAGGTTGCGCTGCTGTCGGAAACCAGTGGCTTTGGTCAGTCGGGGATGAAAGAAGCCCAAGGCGTGGCCGAAAAGTACGGTATCACCCTGGTGGCCAATGAAACCTATGGCCCCAAAGACACCGACATGAGCCCGCAGCTGACCAAGATCAAAGGCATGGGTGACGTGCAGGCGCTGTTCGTTTTTGGCCTGGGCCAAGGCGCGGCGATCGTGACCAAAAACTACAAGCAGTTGGGCCTGGATATGCCGCTGTACCAGTCGCACGGCGTGGCATCGAATCAGTTCCTGGCCTTGGCCGGTGATGCCGCCGAAGGCGTCCGCTTGCCGTCTCCGGCCCAGTTGGTCGCCGCCAAGCTGCCCGACACTGATCCGCAAAAGCCCGTGGTTTTGGCCTATAACGAAGCTTTCAAAGCCCGTTGGGGCAGCGAAACCTCGACCTTTGGTGGTTATGCCTATGATGGCCTGATGCTGATGGTTCATGCCATGGAAGCCGCCAAATCCACCGAAGCCGCCAAGGTGCGCGATGCCCTAGAAGCAACCTCGGGCTATGTCGGCATCAGCGGTGTGTTCACCATGACCGCCACCGACCACATGGGCTTGTCGCTGGACTCCTTCCGTATGCTCGAAGTTAAAGGCGGTGACTGGACCTTGGTTCAGTAACCGAACAGTGACAGATCCGCTGGTTTAACCGTTCTCCTCAGGCGGAAAACCGGCTTCTTGCGCCCGCGTCACTTTGGTGATGCGGGCGTTTTTTGTGCGGAAAACCGCTGCAAACGAAATCATGCGCGACGGCGTATGTGCTCTAATTCTTATCAAACAAGTCTAAAACCTGCTGATGGGTTCGCTGGCCTTGCGGTTTGACAACGGGCGGTGGTGCTGTTTGGT
>CEGC01002274.1_pt1 | contig 13935 bp, 10 predicted proteins | sample 302731 | NCBI WGS metagenome assembly CEGC01 (sample SAMEA2755656, study PRJEB7226) | microbial mat metagenome | biome: microbial mat; feature: hypersaline; material: grass silage | place: USA | collected 2014-02-19 | depth 0 m | reverse complement strand
CCGCTAATGGTGCCGCGATGCGATTGGGGGAAAGTGTCCTGGTCTGGGGGGGCGTTGGCGGTTTGGGGAGTTTGGCGATTCAGTATGTGCTACGGGGGGGCGGACATTCTATTGCCGTCGTGTCGAGCCCAGCCAAAGCGGATTTGGCCCGTGCTTTAGGATGTTCGGCGGTGATTGATCGCAGTGCAGAAGGATACCAGTTCGTTAAAGACGACGGGGAGCCCAACCTGCGCGATATGCTGCGGTTTCGTAAGAAGATCCGATCCTTAAACGGTGGGCGTGATCCAGAAATCGTTTTTGAGCATACGGGACGTGAGACCTTTGGTGTCAGCGTCTTTGTGGCAGCCCATGGCGGCCGAGTTGTCACCTGTGGATCGACCAGCGGGTTTAATCACACATATGATAATCGGTATTTATGGATGCACGTTAAGTCGATTATCGGATCGCATGGCGCCAATTGGCAGGAGGCATGGCAGGCCAATGATTTGGTATGCCGGGGGTATATTCACCCCACCGTATCAGCAGTCTACCCCCTGAAAGAAACCCATATTGGCATCGAGCGGATGCGTAGTAATTCCCATGTCGGGAAAATTGCCGTTCTGTGCCAAGCGACGCAACCGGGGTTGGGCATCGAAGAGCCGACAGCGCGGGCGCGTATCGGCGAAGACCGCTTGATGATGTTTCGCTAGGGAAAGATGGGTTGATGGATACCTCTGAAAAAAGCAGGCCGATTTCTCCGCTATCGCCCTATTTATGGGCGCTGGGGTCAGTGCGATGGTCCGTTTACGGCATGCTGGTGCTGGCCTGTTTGGCGGCGTTATTCGAGCTTGGCCCCTATCTTGTTGCTTGGCGGATCATGGGGACTGTTCTCGAGCCAAGCGACGGCGATCCTTCGGTGCTGGTTTTGGCTTTGGCGGCAGTGGGGTTGGTTGTTGCGCGGTTTATCGCACAGGGCGGAACAACGGTCCTAGGGCATCGGGCGGCTTTCTTGGGAGAGGCCCAGTTGCGGCACCGCTTGTTAGATCATGTGGCAAAACTGCCTTTAACCAGTTTGGAAGGCCGAACGGGGGATTTGAAGCGGGTTCTTATGGATGACGTGGGGCGACTGAATGGATTGCTGGCCCACGTTTTACCCGATGTAATTTCTGGTTTGTTGTTGCCGGTTGTCGTGTTGTTTGTTTTTGCAGTGATCGATTGGCGAATGGCTTTGGCCGCAGGGGCGCTGCTGCCTGTGGCATTTTGGGTGCAAGCTCGGATGGCTTCTGGATCGGCGAGCGTGTATCAGGACTGGTTGGCAGTCGAGGCAAAATCCGGTTCGGCATTGTTGGCTTATGTGCGCGGGATTGCGACCTTGCGTGCTTTTCGTCGTCAGGCAAGCAGTTTAGAAGACGTGCGCCAGAGCGTTCATGCGGTGCGTGATATGGCTGTCTATATCACCCGTCGATCGGCCTTTCCCTATGCTGTTTTTGGGATGACAATGAGTTACCCGCTGGCGGTTGTCTTGCCGGTTGGTCTTTTCTTCACCTTGAATGGTGATCTTGCCTTTCAGACCTATCTTTTGTTTTTGGTCTTGGGTGGTGTGGTGATGGCGCCGCTGAACCGGGTGGTGGCAGCGTTGCACAGTCTGCGCAAACTTTCTGCTTCGGGGGATCGCATTGTCAGTGTTTTGGCCCAATCTCCCTTGCCGGGGCCAACGTCGGCTTTATCCGACACAGCTTTTGAAACTTCGGTTCGCTTTGAAAACGTGGGATTTTCTGTATCCAATGGGGAACAGAAAATCTCCGTTCTTGATGACGTGAGTTTTACTGTTCCCAGTGGCAGCGTGACCATGATAACGGGGCCTTCTGGTGCGGGGAAAACCACCTTGGCCCGCTTGTTGGCGCGGATGGATGATTGCTCGCGGGGGCGTATTACCATCGCTGGCGTCGATGTGCGTGAGATGTCCGAAGAGGCCTTACGGCAAAAAGTGGCGATCGTTTTTCAAGATCCGGTCCTCTTTCACGCCACCTTGCGCGACAATATCCGTTTAGCCCGGCCCGACGCCCCTGATGGTGCCGTCGTCGCTGCATTACACGCCGCCGGTGCGGCAGACCTACAGACGACCTTGCCCGATGGGCTGGATACGATGATTGGCGACCGAGGCAGTCGCTTATCGGGAGGGGAGCGGCAGCGCATCGCTTTGGCGAGGGCGTTCTTAAAAGATGCTCCGATCTTGATTTTGGATGAAGCGACAGCGCATGTGGACCCGTTGGCGGAGCATGAAATTCGCCAGGCGTTGAGGGGGCTAATGAAGGGGAGAACTGTTCTCGTGATCGCCCACCGCCTCAAGGATATGGATACCGCAGACCAAGTGGTTGTTATGCGGGATGGGATGCTGGATGCGGCCGGGTCTCATGCCACCGTTCTTGAGCAGTCACCGACCTATGCCAGCCTATGGAAAACGCAACACTTGGCGGCGGATTGGAGTTTGGGGGAGGCCGATGAGGCTTTCGCACAGGCCGCCTTTACAGGCGTAGAAAGATCGCCCCTAGCGGCCAAGGAGGTCACACGATGAGCTTTTCATTTTTAGGGTTCGACTTAGCCGGAACGATTGACCGCCGCTTATGGTGGGGATTGCTCTGGGGAACGCTGGGGGCGTGTCTGGATGCACTGCCTTGGGGGATGTTGGTCGCTTTGCCATTGATGATGGCTGATAATACCGACGGAGCGCAGGCACTGTGGATCCTTGGCGGTATTGGTTGTGTTGGGTTTTTTCTAGGGGCTGTGGTTAAGTCTTTGGCCTTGAACAGTAATTTTGCAGCCACCTATGGCATGGTGGCCGAAGCACGTTTGCGGTTGGCCGATCATCTTGCCAAGATTCCCCTTGGGCGGGTTTTGCGATGGCGTGATGGGTCTATCGCCGAGCTGCTCACCAGTAAATTTGGCCTTTATCAAGATATTATGACCCATGTTTGGGGGCTATTGGTTGCTGGAACGGCCTTTCCTATTGTGTTGTGGGTTATGTTGCTGTTTTTAGACTGGCGTTTGGCGCTGGTGCAATTGGCCTTTGTTCCGCTGGCGGCGATGGCGATTCCTTGGAGTTATCGTTTGCTTGACGCCGCTGCCGCTCGTGTCGCTGCGATCCATGATCAGGTGGTTGCTGGAATCATCGAAGTGACGGGTGGTGCCAAGGATCTGAGTTTTTTTGATCCTGAAAACCGGCGACGGGCAACGGTGCATAAAGATATTGATGGTTTGCGTCGGGCCAGTCTGGCAACTGAAGTCGCGCCAGCGCCGGCGTTAGCGTGCTATGCCCTCATTCTGAATTTGGGCATGGCGGGGGTGATGGTTTTGGCTGCGCATTGGTTTAAGGGCGGCAGCTTAGAACCGATGACGGTTTGTTTGTTCTTGTTTATCAGCCTTCGTCTGACCAGTGCCCTTGCTGAGCTTGGCATGTTTTTGGCTGAGTTGCGGTTTGCCCGCTCGATTTTGCGTGATATCCGCACGTTGGCTGACGAACCCCGGCTGCCGTGCCCCCAAGATGGTGCCGGAGAGGTTCCACAGGGGGCTGAAGTTGAGTTTGAACGAGTGACTTTTTCCCATGGTGGGGATGCCGTGTTGCGGGACGTTTCGGCGGTTCTTAAGCCTGGAACTGTTACGGCTCTCGTTGGGCCATCGGGGGCTGGAAAGACTACTCTGGCTCATTTGTTAGCACGGCTTTGGGATGTGCAGGCGGGGACTGTCCGCATTGGCGGGGTCGATATTCGGCAGATGGATGATGCTCTTTTAAACCAGACGGTGAGTATGGTTTTGCAAGACGTTACTTTGTTTGAGATGTCTATCGTCGATAATATTCGCCTGGGGCGGCCTCAGGCCAGCGAGGCCGAAGTAATCGAGGTTGCACAAGCGGCTTGTATTCATGACCGGATCATGGCCCTACCGTTGGGATATCAAACCGTTTACTCTGAAGGGGGCGTGCGCTTGTCGGGGGGCGAGAAACAACGGATCGCCATTGCCCGTGCTTTGCTGAAGGGGGCGCCAATTCTGATTTTGGACGAGGCGACTGCCAGCATTGACCTTGATAGCGAAGCGCACGTCCAACACGCTCTGAGCCGTCTGTGTCAGGGGCGGACTGTTTTGGTGATTGCACACCGTTTATGGACCGTGCGCAGTGCAGAGCAAATCTTGGTGTTAGACCAAGGGGCTATCGTTGAGCGGGGCACTCATGTGTCTTTACAGAAGGTTCCTGGACTTTATGCCCGTCTGTGGGAACGGCAAATGACGATATGCTGAATCATGAAAATAAGAATTAGTTGCAGTTAATGGGCACGGTGGGGTATTCTCTGCTGCATGGAAAATCAGATCACCCAGCCAGCAGTGTATTCGCCTCGCCAACATTATGACTTGGCGCAGCAATGCGGGTACCGTTATCGTGATTTACAGATCGATGGGCGCGCCCGTTCTTCTGATGACGCGATGGTTATGATGCAGGGGCAGGCCCAGGCCATTCCTGTGCATACGGGTATGACGCTGATGTTGTCCGACGTGACCCATTTTTACGACTTTTCTGCCGAAGCTGAAATGACCCCGGGCTTGTTGGTCGGGGTTTCCCTCGCCGGGCTTGGTGAAGGAGAAGTCGAAGGGGTGGGGGTGGTAGAAGCCGCCACGGGGCAAGCGCTGTCTTTGAATATGGGGCGGTCTACATTATTTTCGGGGCAACAGCGTAAGGGGCAACGCTATACGACGGTTTCGGTTTATGTGACTGCCGACTGGTTGGACCTATATGGCCTGATGGCGGCGTCTACTTTTACGGGAAATGGGCATGTGGCGGCGCATACTTGGTATCCTTCGCTTGACTTGAGGCATCAGTTGGGATTTTTGCTGCAGGGGGCATCGGCAGGGGGGAGCGAGAGGGCTGCGGGACCGCTAGAGCGCCTGACGCGGGAATCGTTGTCTTTAGATCTCGTCCGCTTAGGAGTACGCCCGTTTTTAGAGGGTTTTTCGGCGACCGATCGGTTGCCGCCCGGGGATTGGGCTCGTATGGATCGGGTTCGTGACTGCATGCTTGCGAACCCCGGCGCTGATCATAGTTTGGCGGCGCTTGCGCGTGATGCGGGGGTGAGTGTCACCGTACTTAAAGAAAAGTATCGCTTGGCTTTTGGTGAAACTGTGTTTGAAACGTTACGCAGTGCGCGCCTGGAATTGGGGCAGTACCTGTTGGCACAAGGGATGGCTCTCTCCCAGGTTTCACTGAAGGTGGGATATGCACATCCGGCTAACTTTACGACGGCTTATAAGCGGTATTTCGGATTTTCACCGCGCCGTCATCTTTGATAACGGACTTCTTTCGCTTTTTAGAGTATTTTGCGTTTAATTAGAAACATAGAATGCTCTAAGTTTTTGGGGCGTCGCATTGTTTCTGCGCAAAACCGGGATCCACTTTTGCGCACAATGTTCTAGCGCACTAAAACCCCTTTCATAATTTGCTTCGTAAGAAAACACGTCGTTGCGGGTGATGTCATCGGCTCGGGGTGTGCTTTTATGCCATCTGTCTTGTGACCTTTGACGGCATATGCTGCCCGTCTTTTTTCAAAGAAAAAGCGGCTTATCGCATAAGTGTATGAAATTGCGCTGTTGCTGCAATGCCCACTATAGTCTCCCTCTAGAAACGCGAATGAGAGTTGTTCGCATTTACTGAGGATTGACGGATGACAGGTACGACGCAGGTGATGACGGCCCTTCGGTCAGTGGTTGATACTCGTAGGTTCCCCTTGGTTTGGATTCCTGCGCAGTCAGGGCCGCTTGATGACGGTGAGGCAGATCGTTTCATCGCTGATCTTACACAGCTTTTAATCGCTGGGGAGCGCTACGTTTTGCTGGCCGACAATGGCCCGCCGCCGTTGTCAGAGGCTGGAAGCGATGCCTTTACGCGTTGGTTCCGTTCTGAACGGGTTCGGTTGCAAAGGGTTTGCGCGGGAATGGTGATGGTGATCCCTGCAGGGCCTATGCATGATGCTGCTGCAATGCAGGTCCAGGCGATGACCAAAACAGATCGGTGGCCTTATCCGATGGTGGTGAAAGCATCGCACGCAGAGGCAGAAGCTTGGGCTCGTATTCGGTTGGATAGCGAGGACTGATTATCAGTGTAAAGCGGCGAGTGGAGGGTAACGACATGGCCGGTCATTGTGCAATACAGTCTAAGCGTCATCACTGCTGCGAGATTCCCATTGATCACCAATACCGTATGTATTTGCTCGACGATGTTTCAGACCAGCCTATTTCATTGCCGGTCCATAGCACCCTAGTGATTCAGGTTGTCGGAGGCCCTTTGACGTTAGCCGATGGTGCGCGCCGCCGAACCTATCTCGGCAAGGATGGGGATCTATTCTTGATTCAAATGGGCGAAACGCCGCGCCGATGGACTGTCACCGGGTCATCTATGGATTCTTTGAAAATAGTCATTCTTGCTGGTGATGACGGGGGTTTCGGTGTCTTAGGTGGCCGCCGACCGGTTTTTCAAGTGCCACGAGGGTTTCCCGCTTTGGGGGCGCAAATATTGGCGGCTTCGGCTGTTGGCGGCGAAGCTGGAAGGCTCTATGTTCGGGCTAAAGGTATGGAATTGGCCGCCATGGTGTTGGCGTCCGGTCATGAGGATGGGCAAGGGGCTCACCCTTCGATTTTAGAGAGGGCGCAGGGCGTGGCGCAGATGTTGGATCATGATCTGGCTTCGCCGCCGACACTTAACGAATTGGCACGACGCTTCCGCACCACCGTAGCCCGTTTGACAGGCGACTTTAAAGCGATCCATGGGATGTCGATTCATCGTTATGTTCAAGAGCAGAGGCTGCACGAAGCCTTTCGCTTACTGTCGCAAGATGGGGTGCAGGCCTCGGTCGCGGCGTATCGGGTTGGCTATAGTCCCGCGCATTTTTCGACGCTATTTCGCCAACGGTATGGGGTTTGCCCTAAGGACATTACCGCGCGTGCCCGCTAGCCCCTAAAGGGGCAGGTGGATTTCCACTGATAGGCCGTTTTGTGTGCGGCGATTGCGGGCGGAGATGCTGCCGCCGTGGGCTTCGATGGTGCGGCGGGCGATGGAAAGGCCCAGGCCAAAACCAGTGTTGGCGCGGGCGTCGGTGCCGCGCACAAAGGGATCAAAGATGCGTTGCAGGTCTTGCGGCGGCACGCCGGGGCCTTGGTCTTTGATGGTGATGGCGAGCAGGGGAAAACCGTTTTTGTCGGTGGTGAGGCGGGCGTCGATGTCAATGATGCCGCCGCTGGGGCTAAAGCGCAGGGCATTGCGCACCACGTTTTCCAGCGACCGCCGCACCAGGCGCGGATTACCGCGTAGGGTGGGGCCGTCTTGGGTGGTGTGCAGGCTGGTGGCTTCGATGGTGACGGATGACGCTTGCGCTTCGAATTGGGCGTCGTCGATCACCGAACGGACTAGGGCAAAGGCGTCGAAATAGCTATCGGGATCGCGGGCCCCGGCTTCGACGCGCGAGAGGGTCAGCAGTTCACCGACCAAATCATCCAGCCGTTGGCCTTCCGCTTCGATCCGGTCGAGGCTAGCGGCGGTTTTTTGCGGTGATTGGCGGGCTAAGCCTGCGGCCATATGCAGGCGCGCAAGCGGTGAACGCAGTTCGTGCGACACATCGTGTAACAACTGCTCGCGGGCCAAGACCAGCCCTTGCAGTCGGTTGGCCATTTGGTCGAACGAGATTGCTAAATCGGCCAATTCATCACGCCGTCGTCCCATTTGATCGCCTAAGCGCACCGATAGATCTCCGGCGGCCAATTGACCAAAGCCCCGGCGCAGGGTTTGGATCGGGCGGGCGAGATACCAAGCTAAAACAATGGAAAAGCCGAGGCCACTAATCACGCCCAGGATGATAATTTGATAGGGGATGTCCCATGGTGCGGGCTTATGATCGTCGTGGAATACCCGACCAGGCAAGGTATAGCGGATGCGATACACCGTGCCATCGGCAGCGGTGGCAAGGCGGTCCGTATAGCGTATAGGGGCCGAAAGCGTGGAGCCATCGACCACAATATTGACCATTTGGCGGTCAGTCTCGGGCCATTGGGCGGTTAGGGCGGGCACATGTTCGATACCTTGGTGTTCAATCACCCAGGCGACAGAGCTGGTTAATGCCTGGGCTGCGGCCTGTTGGTGATAACGTTTCATCGGCGATCGGGCATCACCGACGACGGTAAACGAGAACCACATACCTTGAGTGATCAGCACAAAGGTCAGCCAAAAACCGAGCAAAATTTTCCAAAATAGCCGTTGGCGTAGCAGTACAGGCAGGCGATGGAGCATAATTTAAGGCTCCATTTGCAGCAGATAGCCAATACCGCGCACGGTTTCAATCGTCGGCGGTTGACCAAGGGCGACGGTAAGCTTTTGCCGCAGGTTGCTCATATGGACATCAATGCTGCGATCATAGGATTCGCGCTTGCGCCCTAGGACACGCACTGATAACTCGTCTTTGCTGACGACGCTGCCGGGGCGCAGCATTAAGGCTTCGAGCAAGGAAAATTCCGACGCTGTGAGGTCTAGGGGCAGGTTGCCACAAAACGCCCGCCGCGATGCTGGTTGTATGGTGATCATCCCAAAGCGTAGCATCGCATGAGGGTCAATTTCCGGTGCTGGCGTAGGCTGGGGCATAGGGCTGTGAGGGGCGCGTGTCCGCCGCAGCACTGCGCGCAAACGGGCGACCAGTTCGCGCGGAAAACAGGGCTTGGGCACATAGTCATCGGCCCCCATTTCCAGGCCGATCACGCGGTCGATATCGTCGCCTTTGGCGGTCAGCATGATGATCGGTAGGCTGCTTTGCTGGCGAATTTGGCGCAGGGCTTCAATGCCGCCGATGCCGGGCAGCATGATGTCAAGAACCACCGCCGCATAGCGTCCTGACAGTGCCGCAGTGACCCCGGACTCGCCGCTATGGACAGCGGTCGGGACAAAGCCCTCGGCACTGAGGTATTCGCCCAGCATGGTGGCCAGTTCGATATCGTCGTCGACCAAAAGGATGGGGATGTCTGCGTTCTGCATGGGAACCAACGTCGACGGAGTTAAGAAAGGGAGCATCACTGTGTGGAAAATGCTCAAGGCCAGCTTTCTCAAGATCATAAGGACATTTGCCACAATTGCAGCGCCCTTTACACAGTCTTTACGGTCCCCTTGCGCAGACTTAACGCGCAGACAGCCGACAGGCACCCTATCTTAAGCTGATGCTGAAAAAGGCGACAAGGTGACGTGGTGAGTAAATCAAACGGACAGATGAAATCGCAAGGGGCGGCGCGGCGTAAGGGCTGGCGTTTTCTTGCCGTTGTGGTGCTGGTGGCGCTTGCCGCTGCAGGCTGGTGGCAGTTTAAGGGCACCGAACCCCCGCCGCCGCCGCCGAGCACACCGGTGAGCCGGGCAACGGTGGAACAAACCGTCTTGGCCAGTGGCACCCTAGAGGCGGTGAAAATGGTCAGCGTTGGCGCTCAGGTGTCAGGGCAGATCAAAACGCTTTATGTCGCCATTGGCGATCAGGTTAAGGCGGGCGACCCGATTGCTGCGATTGATGACATGACACAGCAAAACGACCTGTTGAAAGCGCAGGCGGCGTTACAGAATGTCTTGGCGCAGCGGGCGTCGGAAATAGCAACGCTGAAACAGGCCGAGCTTGCCTTTAAGCGGCAAAAACAGATGTTGGCGCAAAAGGCCAGCTCGCAGCAAGATTACGAAACCGCCGATGCGACATGGTTGGCGGCAAAAGCATCGGTGGCCTCGCTTGATGCGCAGATCGCTCAGGCCGAAGTTGCCGTTGATACGGCCAAGGTCGATTTGGGCTATACCAAAATCGTCGCCCCGATGGATGGAACGGTGGTGGCGGTGCCGGTAAAAGAAGGGCAAACGGTCAACGCCGCCCAGTCAACGCCGACCATTGTTAAGGTGGCGCAGCTCGGCCAGATGACGATTAAGGCGGAAATTTCCGAGGCCGACGTGATCCGCGTGAAGCCGGGGCAGCCGATCACCTTTACCATTCTCGGTGCGCCTGATCAGCAGTATCAATCAACTTTGCGCGCTATTGAACCCGGCCCGACCAGCTATAGCGAAGAAACATCGACCTCGTCATCTTCCACCTCGTCGAGTAGCTCAACCAATAGCGCAATCTATTACAATGGCTTGTTCGAGGTTGATAACCCCGACCATTTGCTACGCATTGATATGACGGCAGAGGTGTCGATTATCCTCAACCGGGTGGAAAATGCTCTGGTGATCCCAGCCTCGGCTTTGGGTGATAAGCGCTCCGATGGTCGTTACCCGGTGACAGTGCTCAAAGATGACAGCAGCCAAGAACAGCGTTTGGTCACCGTGGGCATTAACAACAACGTTGCCGCCCAGATTACCGATGGCCTGAGCGAAGGCGAGCGCGTGGTCAGCACCGACGAACTGAGTTCCGTTGCCAACGCCAGTGGCGAGGGCAATCGGCGCCGTGGGCCGATGGGGTTCTAAGCGATGGCTGACGCACTTTTAGAAATCGCCGATGTGGTACGCGAGTTTCCCGCTGGCGAAGAGATGATTGCCGTCCTCAAGGGGGTGTCTTTACGGATCGAAGCCGGGGAAATGGTGGCCATCATCGGGGCTTCGGGGTCGGGGAAATCCACCCTGATGAATATCTTGGGCTGCTTGGATCAGCCGTCGCGGGGGGCGTACCGCATTGCCGGGCGCGATACGCGCGATTTAGATGGCGACGAGCTAGCGGCCCTGCGCCGTGAACATTTTGGTTTCATCTTTCAACGCTATCACCTGCTTTCGACCTTAACGGCAGTGGAAAACGTTGAAATTCCAGCGGTCTATGCAGGCACCAAAGGCAGTGTGCGCCGGGCGCGGGCGACAGCGTTGCTCGACCGTTTGGGGCTATCGGATCGTTTGGATCATCGGCCCAACCAGCTTTCCGGCGGTCAGCAACAGCGGGTGTCGGTGGCGCGGGCCTTGGTCAACGGCGGTCAGGTGATCTTGGCTGACGAGCCGACCGGCGCCCTTGATAGCCACAGCGGCGAAGAGATGCTGCGGTTGCTGTCAGAGCTGCACCACGATGGCCACACCATTATTATCGTTACCCATGACCCCAAGGTTGCCGCCCATGCCGAACGGGTGATTGAAATCAGCGACGGCGAGATCATCAGCGACCGCCGTCAAGGCAGCGGCCACGGCGAACGGGCTGAACCGCCGCCCAGCTTACGCGCCGAGGATAGTTGGCGGGCCAGCCTTGCCCGTTATGGCGAGGCCCTGCGTATGGCGGTCACCGCCATGCTGGCGCACCGGATGCGTGCTTTTTTAACCATGCTGGGGATTATCATTGGTATCGCTTCGGTGGTGTCGGTGGTGGCCTTGGGCACCGGGTCACAACAGGCGATTTTGGCCGACATTAGCTCGATTGGCACCAACACCATTGATATCTACCCCGGTAAAGGGTTCGGGGATCGCCGCGCCGAGCGGATTGAAACTCTGGTTCCTGCCGATGCCCTAGCACTGGCCAGCCAGCCCTATGCCGATAGCGTTTCGCCCAAGGTGTCGAGCTCTGCCAACCTGCGCTATCGCAACATTGACCTGACAGCGTCGGTATCAGGGGTCGGGCCGCAGTTCTTTCGCGTCAAGGGTTATGAAATGGCCCAGGGGATCGCCTTTACCCAAACCAGCGTTGAGCGGCGGGCGCAAGAGGTGGTGATCGACGATAATACGTGGAAAAAACTGCTCCCCAATGGCGGCAGTGCCATCGGCAAAGTGGTGTTTCTCGGCGATGTGCCGGTGCGGATTATCGGTGTTACCAAGCCTAAAGATAGCCCCTTTGGCAGCAGTGATACGTTGAATGTTTGGGTGCCTTATACCACCGCCATGGGGCGAATTTTAGGGCAGTCGTTTTTAGAAAATATCACCGTTCGAGTGTCCGACGAATTTGATATGGCGGTGGTCGAAGGCTCGATCATCAAGATGCTCAAGCAGCGCCATGGGGTGAAAGACTTCTTTGTCCGCAACACCGATACCATCCGCCAAACAGTGGAAAGCACGACAACAACGATGACCCTGTTGGTGTCGATGATTGCGGTGATTTCATTGATTGTTGGCGGTATTGGCGTGATGAACATCATGCTGGTTTCGGTGACCGAGCGGACCCGTGAAATCGGCGTGCGGATGGCTGTTGGTGCCCGACAGCACGACATTTTACGTCAATTTCTCATCGAAGCGGTCTTGGTTTGCCTGTTGGGCGGCGTGCTTGGGGTTTTGTTAGCGCTGGGCATTGGTTTTGTCGTTGGCGATGTGTTGGGGCTGATGACGATGGTCTATTCAACAACGTCGATTGTGGCGGCCTTTGTCTGTTCGACGCTCATCGGTGTGATTTTTGGCTTTTTACCGGCGCGCAATGCCGCCCGGCTAGACCCTGTGGAGGCTTTGGCCCGCGAATGAGTCCGTTTCTTTTTTCTCGTCCGCTTTCTGCGGTTTTGTTGTCGGCTTTCTTGCTGTCGGGATGTGCCGGGCTGTTGGAAACCGATGTGCCAACGCCAAATGTGACGGTTCCCACGGTCTGGAGCCAGCAAGCCGCAACCTCTGCGGTGAGGCTGAGTGCTGTTGATCCGTGGTGGAAGGCATTCCATGATCCGCATCTTGATGCCTTGATCGAACGTGCCTTGGCCAATAATAATGATTTGGCAACAGCGGCATTAACCTTGCGCAAGGCGCGGCTGCAGGCAGGTTTGTCAGAACGGGCGCTTTGGCCGTCTCTGTCGGTTGATGGTAAAGAAACGCTGGAAAAGCCCCTAACTGGCACGAAAAAGCTCTCGCGCGGCTATAGTCTTGATGGGTCGGTGTCCTACGAGGTTGATTTGTGGGGCAAGCTATCCCGTCAGGCCGATGCGGATCTGTGGGAAGCTCAAGCCAGTGCTATGGATCGCGACAGCGCAGCGCTATCATTGACCGCGACGACGGCAACGCTGTATTGGCAGGTGCTCTATTACCGCCAGCGTCTGAGTATCGCGCGGGAAAGCATTGCCTATACGCGCGAAACGCAAGATTTGGTGCAGGTGCAATTTGATAGCGGGGCAGCATCGCCGCTTGAGCTGTATGAATCGACGCAAAGTGTTGAAAAGCAAGAAGCCGAGGCGACGCAAATTGAACAGAGTTTGATCGAAAGCGAAAACGCTTTGGCGATTTTGTTCAATGGCCCGCCAGGGGTGTCGATGGTCGATGGTCAGGTTTTAGATGACCACCCTTTGCCATTGGTGCAGGCGGGGATTCCGGCAGATGTTTTGGGACGTCGCCCTGATGTGCACGCCGCCGAGCTGCGCCTGCATGAAGCCGTCGCCAGTGTTGATGCGACGCGCGCCAACTATTTTCCCAGTTTTTCGCTGACCGGCAGCGTTGGCAGTTCCAGCATTGCGCTTAAAGATATTCTCACCAATCCGGTTGCGGCGCTGGGAATCGGTTTGTCTCTTCCCTTCCTTAATTGGAATGAGATGTCGCTGACCATCAAGGTGTCAAAGGTCGAGGCCGAGCAAGCGATGGTGACCTATCGGCAAACTCTTTATGCCGCGCTCAGCGAAGTGGAAAACGCGCTCGCCGACCAGCGTACCACTGCCCAACAAGGCGAGCACCTCAACCGCGCCTTTGATGCGGCGACAGAGGCTGAGCGGATCTATCGTGTGCGCTATACTGCCGGCGCTGTCAGCCTGCAAGACTGGCTCGACGCGCAAGAATCCCGCCGAACCCTTCAAGCCTCAGTCCTGGAAAATCGCCTCAATCGCCGCCTAGCTCTGGTAACCCTGTACAAAGTCCTCGGCGGCGGCACCGGCGAAACCGGCGAACAAATTGCTGTCCAGTAAAGGGAGGGGCGGGTGAGGTGAAGTTCCCCTGGCGGGGAAGGTCCTGCGGACGGCTTTTTCGCGGGGCACAGCCCCGCACCC
>CEGC01000002.1_pt1 | contig 14188 bp, 11 predicted proteins | sample 302731 | NCBI WGS metagenome assembly CEGC01 (sample SAMEA2755656, study PRJEB7226) | microbial mat metagenome | biome: microbial mat; feature: hypersaline; material: grass silage | place: USA | collected 2014-02-19 | depth 0 m | reverse complement strand
GGTTTCAAAACGGGCAAAATGGTTAAACAGAAAAATATCGCCGCGCTGTAACAGGCCGTCTGGATCATGAAGCTGCGGCGATAGACCAACGGATCGTTCTGCTATTTTTAGGGCGCGCGCCGTCCATTCCACGGATTGCGGAGCAATCGCATATTGTTCTTCGGGGGTAAGGGGGGGTGCGGTTTCTACTGGTTGAACTGAGTTTTGCATGAGCGCCCACGCTGAGTAAGTATGTTTAAGAGTACCAACATTAAAAAATAGTTAGAAAACGGGACAAAAGATCAGCATCTCATTATATATGGGAAGGGTTCGTCCCTTTAACGAGGTTTGCAAAAAGCAGCCTTGTGCTTTCCGTGCTGTTGATCAGGACACCAGATCATGCCGATGACCTTTCGCCGTCTTTTCCGCTATGGAATGCTGACCAGTGCTTTGGCCCTTGCTGCTTGCCAAGGGCCTATGTACTCCCGCCCGTTATCGTTTGGTATTCTTCCCATCGAAACCGCTTGGACAGCGGGCTTTGCCGGGGGAACGGGCTATGTGGAGCTACATAATCTGCCAGCAACCGCAGAGGTGAACGATTTTCTCGCCGATATCCCGAGCCCCGCAGGGGCCGCCCCGGCGATGGGCTTTACCGCTAATCCCGAACAGGCCACAGACCCGCGCTATCGGGTGGTGATGATTTTCAACGCCCCGCTGGGCACCGATGGGGCGAAAGCCTGCACCATGGGGGCCGTGTCCCCGCAGACAGTGAGTTCTGCCGCCGTCGGCGAGGTACAAGCTGCCCTTTGTGCTGATCAGGAACGCGTTTCTGAAATTCGCTTTACTCCCGGCCCAGAAACCCTCTTGGGCGACGGTAACCGCAAGACCGACCGTGAGGTTTTAGCCCATATCATACGTCACCTTTATCGCCCGATGACTGAACCGGCCTCTGACAGCGGCTGTACGGTGAATACGGTCTGCTAACACTTCGTTTTGTCAGGGCCGTCCACCCCGACATGCCTCGCCTAGCCTTGATAACTGATAAAAAAGCCCCGAACCGTGATGGTCCGGGGCTTTTTTCTTAAACAAATCGGTCGTCGCCTGTGCTTCGCACCACTTCGGGATTTGCTCTAAACCGCAACGCCGTGGCAATGCTTGTATTTACGCCCTGACCCACAGGGACAGGGTTCATTGCGCGAGACCTTGCCCCAGGTCGAGGCGTCTTCGGGGTTGCGCTGTTGGGCCGCGTTAACCATGCCGCCGGGGATAGCCCCACCGCCGATTTGCGGCGGCGGAATTTCGTGCGAGGGGTGAATTTCTTCCGGTTCTGGCGGCAACTGCGGCGTGGCTTGCATTTCGACCAATGCCAGCACCTGGGTGACACGTTCGCGCAGGTGCACCAACATCTGTTCAAACAGGCTAAAGGCTTCGGATTTATATTCGTTGAGTGGGTCGCGCTGGGCATAGGCGCGCAGCGAAATCCCCTGGCGCAAATGATCAAGTTGCAGCAGATGCTCTTTCCACGTTTGATCGAGGATTTGCAGCAGGACGCTTTTTTCAACGCCGCGCCAGGTATCAATGCCGTAGCGGGTGGCTTTTTCCGCCATGCGCAAATCGACCGCCTCGGAAATGCGTTCGATCAGTTCGGCGTCGGCAATGCCTTCCTCTTCGGCCCAGGCTGCAACCGGCAGCTCTAGGTTAAACAGGTTAAGGCATTCGGCGGCCAGGGCGGCAGTGTCCCACTGGTTGGGCAGGGCCTTGGGCGGAATGCAACGGTGAACCAGATTTTCGATGGTTTCCAGGCGCATATCTTTGACCAAGCCGGCCAGATCTTCTTCGCGCATCAGATCGCGGCGCTGTTCATAGATCACCTTACGCTGATCGTTCATCACGTCGTCGAACTTCAGCAGGTTTTTACGCACTTCAAAGTTCCGGGCTTCAACTTTTTGCTGGGCTTTTTCCAGCGCTTTGTTGATCCACGGATGTACGATGGCTTCGCCTTCTTGCAGGCCAAATTTTTTCAGCATGCTGTCGATGCGCTCAGAGCCAAAGATGCGCATCAGGTCGTCTTCAAGAGACAAAAAGAAGCGCGAGGCGCCCGGGTCGCCCTGACGACCAGCGCGACCGCGCAGCTGGTTGTCGATACGGCGGCTTTCATGGCGTTCGGTGCCAATGACACACAGACCCCCGGCGGCCAAAGCCCGTTCGCGTTTTTCTTCGATATCGGCTTTGATGGCCAGCAAGCGGGGATCGGTTTCAGCCAGCTGCTCGCCCGGCGCAACACCGAGTTCGTGCCACAGGCGCATTTCCAGGTTGCCGCCCAACTGAATGTCGGTACCACGACCGGCCATGTTGGTGGCAATAGTTACCGATCCAGGGACCCCGGCTTGGGCGACGATATAGGCTTCTTGTTCGTGATAGCGGGCGTTGAGAACTTGCGGCTGCAAGCCTTTTTTCTTGCGCAACAATTCTGCCAGATATTCGGATTTCTCGATTGAGGTGGTGCCAACCAAGCACGGCTGTTTCTTTTCGGCACATTCCGCAATCAAATCGGCGATGGCGTCATATTTTTCCACCGCAGTCCGATAGATCTCGTCGTCCTGATCATTGCGTGAAAATGGCCGATTGGTCGGCATTTCGACCACTTCGAGGCCATAAATTTCGGCAAATTCGCCCGCTTCTGTCATCGCCGTGCCGGTCATCCCAGCCAGTTTGGGATAAAGGCGGAAGAAATTTTGGAAAGTGATCGAGGCCAAAGTCTGGTTTTCAGCCTGAATTTCGACGCGCTCTTTGGCTTCCAGGGCCTGGTGCAGACCTTCGGAATAGCGACGCCCTTCCATCATACGCCCGGTGAACTCATCAATGATGATCACCTTGTTATCCTTGACGATGTAATCAACGTCGCGGGTAAACAAAACATGGGCGCGCAAGGCCTGTTGCGCATGGTGAACCAGGGTGACGTTGGCGGTATCGTACAGGCCGCCTTCGACCAGCAAACCCATTTCACGCAGCATATTTTCGATAAATTCGGTGCCGTCTTCGGTAAAGGTAACCGAACGGGCCTTTTCATCTTTTTCAAAATGCTCTGGCTTGAGCTGGGGGATAACCGCGTCCACCTCGACATACAAATCGGTCGCTTGTTCCGACGGGCCAGAGATGATCAGCGGCGTACGCGCTTCGTCAACCAGGATTGAGTCGACTTCGTCAACGATGGCATAGGCGAATTGGCGTTGGACCATATCGTCCAAGCGGAATTTCATATTGTCGCGCAGATAGTCAAAGCCCAACTCGTTGTTGGTGGCATAGGTGACATCGGCGGCATAAGCGGTACGACGCGCATCATCCATCTGGTTATTGGTGATAATGCCCGTGGTCAGCCCCAAAAAGCGATAGAGGCGCCCCATCCATTCGGCGTCACGGCTGGCCAAATAATCGTTGACCGTCACCACATGCACACCGTTGCCGGTCAGAGCATTAAGGTAAACAGCCAGGGTGCCGACCAGGGTTTTCCCTTCGCCGGTTTTCATTTCGGCGATTTTGCCCTGGTGCAGGACGATGCCGCCCATCAGCTGAACGTCAAAATGGCGCATACCAAGAACGCGCTTAGAGCCTTCGCGTACGGTGGCAAAGGCTTCGACCAACAGGTCGTCTAGGGTCTCACCCTTTTTCAGGCGGTCGCGGAACCAGCTGCTGCGGGCGCGCAACTCTTCGTCGGACAGGCCTTCCAGCTCGGGTTCCAGGGCATTAATCGCGTCAACGGTTTTACGGAGCGATTTAATAAAGCGGTCATTGGCCGTGCCAAACAGCCGCCGTGCAATGGCACCTAACATGAAAACCTCTGAAGTTGCCGAACGAAAAACGCGGGGCGATTGCCCTTTGGGGTATAGAAATTAGATCCTGAGAGACATAGAGCGCACAGGCCGCAGAGTCAATTAACAGGCGGCTGTTAGGGGCTTTTATGACCTGAATTTTAGCATTCAGCGCCTGTGATGCGTCTTTTGCGGCAAATTTAACCGCCGCAAGGGCTAAATGCTGCACTGCATCATGACGGGGATGTGAAAAGGATGCTGCGATGCACAGGTGCCACGTTAGCAAAAATTCACCCGGTGGCGGTATCCGTCGGCCTTTGGTAGCTCTTGCAAGGGCTGTGCGGCTGTGCTCCATTGACGCAACCCGTTAGCGGATCGATCCCTTTTTTATGAGCGGAAGGATTTTTTATGCTTAAAACTGCGCTGCGCGCCGCTGTTATCTCAGCCACTTTGCTCGCTGCTGTGCCGGCGATGGCTGCCGATGATCCGGTCGTTGCCAAGGTGAACGGCAAAAACGTTTTGCAGTCCGAAGTGCTTGCCCTCCGCGATGAGATGGCTGCGCAGATGCCGCAAATCATGTCGATTCCGGTCGAACGGATCCTGCCAGAGCTGACGGAACGTGCTGTTGACCGACGCTTGCTGACCGATGCCGCCAAACAGGCTGGCATGGAAAAAGACGCTGACGTCAAAAAACAGCTGGATATGATCCGTACCGAGCTGATGCAACGCGCTTTCCTCAGCCGTGAAGTCGAAAAGCAGGTTACCGACGAAGCCTTGCGTAAGATGTATGACGAGCAGATTACCTCCTTCGTTCCCGAAGAAGAAGTTCATGCCCGCCACATTTTGCTCAAGACCGAAGAAGACGCCAAAGCCGTGATCGCCAAGCTGAAAGCTGGCGAAGACTTTGAAGCTCTGGCCAAAAGCGATAGTGTTGGTCCCACCGGCCCGCGTGGTGGTGATTTGGGATACTTCACCAAAGACGCCATGCTTCCCGCTTTTTCCGAGGCGGCGTTCGCTTTAGAAAAGGGCGCTTACAGCCAAGCCCCCGTGCAGACCGAATATGGCTGGCACGTCATTAAGGTTGAAGATCGCCGCAAAACCGCCGCCCCCACCTTTGAAGAGGTAAAGGATCAGCTGCGGAACCAGATGGCTCAGGCTGCGATGGTTGATATTGTTGATGGCCTGCGGAAAAAAGCCAAGGTTGAAATCTTGGTTAAGGCCGCCGAAGAAGCCCCGGCTGAAGCTGGCAAATAAACGATTTCCGGCCCCTTGTGGTTAAGCCCTAGGGAAAACAGGCCAAACTTGACGGATTGAGGTCCGGCCAAGTTTGGCCTGTTTTGCATTGGGTGATTTCCTCCATACCGAGGATAAAAGCTGCCCTTGTCTTAATCCTATCTCTGGCGGCATGGCGCTGTTGGCTTTAAACTGCTTGCATGATGGCTGTAGGTCGTCGGTTAGATTAGCCAAATTTTCCCCCTTTAATGGAGTCTGTCAGCCATGGCTGAGAAGCCCGCTGTTTCGCCGCTTGCCCCCAAAGACGGTTTTCCCTCGCTGCCGGAATTGCCCGGTGTGCGCTTTGCCAGCCATCAGGCCGGGATTCGCTATCAGGGCCGAACCGATTTGCTGGTGGTCGAAATGCCCGCTGGCACCCAGGCCGCTGGAGTGTTGACCACCTCAAAGACTCGTTCAGCGCCGGTGGATTGGTGCGCTCATGCGCTGAAAAAGGGCAAGGGGCGGGTTTTGGTGGTGAATGCTGGCAACGCAAATGCCTTTACCGGCTCGCGTGGCGAAGGATCGGTGGCGCGTACCGTTGATGGCGCCTGCGCTGTTTTTGGCTGCAAACCGCACGAGGTCTATGTTTCCTCCACCGGCACGATCGGTGAATTTCTCCCCGACGATAAAATCACCGATGCCCTGCCGCTGGTCCGTGACAAATTCACCAGCGGCGATTGGTTGGGCGCCGCTAAGGCGATCATGACCACTGACACCTATCCTAAAGGCGCCACCCGGACCGCCACCATTGGGAAAACCACCGTCACCCTGAACGGAATTGCCAAGGGCTCGGGGATGATCGCCCCCGCGATGGGTACCATGTTGGCCTATGTGTTCACCGACGCTGATATTCCTGCTGAAATTTTGCAGGATATGCTGCGCAAGGGGGCGGATCGGTCGTTCAATAGCATCACGGTTGATGGTGATACCTCGACCTCTGATACGCTGCTGGTGTTTGCCACCGGGACTGCGGGCAACAAACTGCCCAAGTCGGTGGGGGATAAGGCGCTGAAGGATTTTCGCGCCGCGTTGAATAGCTTGCTGATGGACTTGGCTCACCAAGTGGTACGCGACGGCGAAGGCGCCACCAAGTTTGTCGAAATCCGTGTTTCGGGTGCGGCAAGCAACAAGGCAGCGCGTCAAATTGGCCTCACCATTGGCAATAGCCCGTTGGTGAAAACCGCTGTTGCGGGCGAAGATGCCAATTGGGGCCGGGTGGTTGCCGCTGTTGGTCGTGCCGGTGAAAAAGCGGATCGTGACCGGTTGTGCATTAGCATGGGCGGCGTAACGGTGGCCGAAAATGGCTTGGCGGTGCCCGGCTATGACGAAACGCCGGTCGCAGCCCATATGAAGGGCTCGGATATCATCATGGAAGTTGATGTCGGGGTTGGTAAGGGGAAAGCCACCATTTGGACCTGTGATTTGACCCACGGCTATATCGACATCAACGGATCTTATCGTAGTTAAAGCATTGTGCGCAAACGTGGGTCCCGGTTTTGCGCAAAAACAATGCGACCCCTCAAGACCTTAGAGCGTTTTTATAAAAATAAAGCGTCGTAGGCGGCAAACCTACGACGCTTTATTTTTAAGGCCGTCGGAAATCCCTCTTATGCTGCGCGGATACCCGACAGGAACTCTTCGACCGACTTGCGTAGGGACTGTGATTCCTCATCTAGCGAGCGGGCCGAGCCGTGCACCTGATCGGCGGCAGCCCCGACGTGGTTAGCAGCTTCGGAAACACCTTGGATATTGCGGTTCACTTCGTCGGTCCCGTGGGCCGCCTCTTGAACGTTACGGGCGATTTCTTGCGTAGCAGCGCCTTGTTCTTCGACCGCGCTGGCAATGCCCGAGGCAATTTCGTTAATCCGCTCAATGGTGCTGACGATGGCGCGAATCGCCTGCACCGCACCCTGAGTTTCACGCTGCACCGAAGAAATTTGCTGCGCAATTTCATCAGTCGCCCGACTGGTTTGGTTGGCCAGTGATTTCACTTCGTTTGCCACCACAGCAAAACCCTTGCCAGCTTCTCCGGCACGGGCCGCTTCGATGGTGGCATTTAGGGCGAGCAGGTTGGTTTGGCTGGCAACGTCGTTGATCAGGTTGATCACTTCGCCAATGCGACCCGCTGCGTCAGATAAGCCTTCCATCGCCTTGTCGGTGCTTTGTGCCTGGGCAACGGCGCTAGAGGCGATTTCGCTAGACTGCTGCACTTGGCGGCTAATTTCAGCAACGCTAGCGTAGAGCTCTTCGGTTGCCGCTGCAACTGTTTGTACGTTGGTGGAGGCTTCTTCTGATGCCGCAGCAACAGCGGCGCTTTGGACGCTGGTTTCTTGCGCCCCGGCAGAGAGCATTTCCGATGCTTGGTTTAGGTGCTCCACTGACTTGGAGACAGTCCCCATCAAACGATGGATCGAGGTATCAAAGGTTTTGCACAGCTCGTCAATGCGCTGGGTACGTACCAAGCGCGCGTGTTCTTCGTGGCGTTCGCGCTCGAGCATTTTTTCGCGTTCGATGGCATTGGTACGGAACACTTCGAGGGCGCGGGCTAAAGCACCCAATTCACTTTTATGGTTTGCTCCATCAATGGAAATCGAGGTGTCACCTTCGGACAGGCGTCCCATATTGCTGGCCATTTTGGTCAGCGGTACAGCAATCGACTTGCGGATCACCGTGGACAGGATGACCGCGCCGGCCAGTAACACCAGGACAATGCAGCCCAGGACCAAAGCATCGCGCCAAAAAATGGCTGAAACATCATCAATATAGATGCCAGTCCCAATAACCCAATGCCATTCGGGGATGTAGCTTACGTAAGACAGTTTTTCCACCGGCTCGGTGTTGCCGGGCTTGGGCCACAGATAGGCAACAAAGCCATGGCCTTCGTTCTGGGCAATACGGATCATCTCTTTGACGAAGTAAAACCCGTTGCTATCCTTCAATCCCGACGCATCTTGGCCTTCAAGTTCGGCCTTGATCGGATGCATTACGAACTCGCCTGCGGTGCCATTGACGAACAGATAATCACCGTCACCATAACGAACCGCGCGCAGATTATCCTTAGCAGCGGCTTGCGCTTGCTCTGGGGTCATCTGCCCAGCCTTAGCCTTTGCCACATATCCATTCACGATCGCCGTTGACGCATCGACAATGTTTTGCACATTGGCGCGCCGATCATTCATCAGCTCGCCACGCAGCATGATCATGCTGGCGACCATAACAGCGATCATTCCGACCACTGCGGTAACCACAATCAAAGAAAGACGACGGGCGATATTGGTATTGTTGAGCATCCTGGTGTCCTTAAGGCGCGTACGATCCGGATTACACTTGGTGTGGATTATCAGCGACTTACCAGTTCCTGTCTCATTTTTTCATGTTTCAGGATATTTCAGCACCATAAAATGCGAAACATAACGGCAAGACAACGGCTGCTATCCAAAGACGTGGCAATGGGGATATCGATAAAACAGGTCAGAGCATCCTCTTATTCTCGGTTATAGGCATCTTTCATCCCTTAGCAGAACCGAGAATAAAAAAACACAAAACCGTATTTTTTGTAGGTGTATTGACATTACCACAAGATATTTCTCACGGCCATAAGGACAAGTAGCCGCTATACCGAAATACAAAATTATTACTAAAGTATAGGCGCGTAGTAAAAATTTTATTAAAGTAGTCACATCACTTTATGGTTGCGGGCCTTGGCGACCCCCCGTCCTCATTCCGGTGATGTCTGCGTTCTCTCGCTGCTTGCCCAACTGGGTTGCACCACCTGTCGCGCCTCAAGTCGTCCTAACGCTGCTTCTGCCCGCTCTAGGTTTTTACTGATTGTACGTGCTAAGGGGCCACCGGAGCCGGTTGTGCGATGCACGGCAAGGGCATCAACAAAAGCTTCGGACGCCTGTCTAATATAATCTGCGTCTTTAGTATGGCGGGCAAGCAAAAATAAGGCTGACCCCATATTATTGCGCGTCGAGGCGTATAACAGCGGTGAAACCTGTGCGGTGCGAATTTCCAGCGCTGAGTCACAAACCTCGACCGCCTTGCGCAGAATATCGACACTTTTCAGATGATCCCCATAGACTTGCAGCACCTGACCAATAGCCGTCATAATATCGGCCCAACGCCAGGGATAACGGGCCTTGGGAAAGGCAGTAAGGGCAGCCTGATAATGGGTTAGCGCTTCTTTTAAGGCCATGGAGTCGCCGCTGATCATATCAACGCGAAACCAAACCCCGGCCAGCCGTGCGTTCAGATTTCCCCAATTTTCCGGATCACTGTCCCGGTGTGTCGCCGCAAGGGCCTGGCTGAATGATTCGGCGGCCCGGCGTAAGGTGGTCTCATCATTGATTTTATCGCCCCGCCCTGCCAGCAACAGGCCAAGGGCACGGTTTAGCGCCGCCCAGTCGTCGACCGCTTCGCGTGGCAGATCGGGTAACGCTGCCTGATAGCATTGAATAGCGGCATCAATAAGCTGCGATCGACCAAAGGCGACCCCAGCCTGCGCGGCCACATGAGCAAACATCGCCCGCACCGATGCCTGTTCGGCGGGGGTGAGCGAGGCAGGGGGCTGTAAGGCAATCGCTGCAGCCTGTTCTGCCAACAACGGCAACATGGGGTAATCTAGTGATGGCTGCCCTGCGGCGGCGGCCATCACTGCCCCTTTAAGCAAAGGGGTCCAGCTTTCATCAAAGTCACCAGGCAATACCAACGAAGCATCTTGTGGGAAAAATCCCGGCTGCTCCATATTCGGTTCATTTTTGTTGGTAAAGCGGAGCTCAATCACTCGGCCTTCGGCGTCCTCGCCCCCCCAAATCAGCAAATCAGCGCGTTCGGCTGCCAATAAAGGCCGCGCCTGAACCCGTGCCTGCCGCAGATCACGCGCCGGAGCACCCTCGGGCAGAGGCGGGAAGTCACCATTTGACGGGCGCAAAATCAGCCCATCAAGAGCACCAAGACTTTCAATGAGATAAGGCCGTTGATCGTATTCGGCATCAAGCGATAGCGCTGTCACCGCCACCGTCCGTGGTCGTCGGATGCGTGCTTTGCCGCCTTTAAAAACGCCAACCAGACGATCAAGCAGCCCCGGACGCTGCAGAGATGCCGCCGACGGCAAATGCTGAACCGGCAAAGATTGCGGATCAATGGCCGACAACGGCGCCAGGGCGTTGGTGCTATCTGACTGTGCTGTTGCTGTGCTGCCACTGGTCGCCAATGCCCCGCGCCCAACTCCGGCGAGCGCTGTGCTACTGCCTGTTGGTATCGGCTTTTTAGTCCCTTCGTCCGCATCGGCTAGCTTTTCATCACTATCGCGCATCCGCTTTGCCATGCGGGTCATGATTTTAATCGCTGCCTGCGGTTCGCTTTCGATCATTTTTAGGAATTCAGCGCGCGGAATAACTTCCACCTTTACGATGGTATCAGCGCGCGCCGAAGTATTGCGCGGCCCTTGGTCAAGAACGCCCATCTCGCCGAGGATTTCGCCTTTTCCCAGCAAGCCCACGCGCACCAAATTATTGCGCCCGGCCTTTAACAGCTCGACTCGACCGGCCAAAATCATATAGGCGCAGTCGCTGGCGTCTCCTTCGCTATAAAGGGTTTCGCCGGCTTTAAAGGTGCGGGTTTCATTGCTCACGACGGTCTTTACTTTCCTGCCTCTGACGGGTCGGCGGTGGGGGGTTCCACGCCGGGGGCATAGCGGATTACCCCTTGATAGATACGGGCCTCGGCGCCCTGGCGGACGGCGGAAATATAATGTTCGGCATTTTCATCGACCTGCATACTCAGAGTGATGACGCCGGATTCCAACTCGTTGGCCACTTGCTTGTCATCCAAGCCGTGTGCTTTTGCAAGCGATCCGACCAGCGCATTAATTTCGTCGTAGTGTTCCCGTTCGACCACCGGTTCATTCCTTACAATGGGTATGGGCAGGTGACAAGCTAGCGGTGACTATCCTGCATGGATCTGCCGCAGTGTGCTCTGCATTTGATCTTCTCAATAAAAGCCTGCAAGCGGGCAGGAGCAAGCAAAACAGAATTTTCAGCGGCTATTTTATCGCCTTAGGGCTAAAATATTCCAAATAATTCACCCGCGCGCCGCCACCCCCTTAAACTGGCATAGCTATTGCTAAACCACAAACAGTTCCCCACCTTCTATTAAGGCCGCCGATTTTGGTATCGGATTTAGAAAGGACCGCGCGATGACCTATCTTTACTTCCGTGATCCACAAAGCGACCGATGGGCGGTGGCGAGCGTTGACCGTCAAGGAAACAGCCAAGTCCTTGAAACTTTTGACAATGCGCGCCTTGCGCGGGCGCGCACCTTGTCGTTACGCAGCCATCCTGACACCAGCAGCAAGCGCCCTGAAAACAAGTATCTGCAGCTATCTTAGGCGATATAGCTTTGCTGCAAAGCCAAAACGGTTTTGTCGGCAAACGGCCTGTTGGTTGTACTTTGCATTGCATCCTGCGAATCAAAAGGAACCGCTCTATGACCCAGTTTCATCGCCTCTTATCGGTTATTGTGGTTGCCATGGCCGCGGTTTCTGGCCTTTGCGCTGCCGCCCTTTTACTTTCCCCACCCTTAGCAATGGCGATTGTGGGTGGCAGCCTTTTGGGGGGGACGCTGTTGCTTGCTGCCCAGCAGCACCGCTCTGCCTTGGTCTTTGCCCAACAGCAAGGCCAGCATCAGAAACGCGCCGCCCGCTAGAGCATTCTGCTTTGCAAGCAAATACGTCGTTGCAGACGAGTCCGCCTGCTCAAGATTTGCTAGAGCATCTTTCATTCATCCTATGACGGCCAAATAAGAACCGCGCGAAAATCGTTGACGTTGGTTCGTGTTGGGCCAGTGATCAACAGATCATCAAGCGCGGCAAAAAAGCCGTAACCGTTGTTATCGATCAAAAAATCCTTTGGCTTTAACCCTTTGGCGCGGGCGCGGGCCAAGCTATCAGGGCGGAGAAGAGCCCCGGCATTGTCTTCGGTACCGTCGATGCCATCGGTATCGCCGGCCAAAGCCCAGACCCGGCTGACCACATCAGCGGGTTGATCGCACAGGGCGGCGGCAAGGCCGAGCAAAAATTCAGCATTGCGCCCACCGCGCCCCTGTCCCCGTACGGTGACTGTGGTTTCACCGCCCGAGAGCAACACACACGGCGGCTTTACCGGTTGGCCATGTAAAATCACTTGCCGTGTCATTCCCATATGCACCAACGCCACATCGCGAGCTTCGCCTTCAATGGCGTTTCCCAGGATCAACGGCGTAATTCCGGCGGCACGTGCAACTGCAGCGGCAGCCTCCAGGGCATTTTGCGGTGTTGCTGCCATGCGATTGCTGACCGTGGCAAACAAGGGGTCGCTGGCCTTTGGGGTTTCTGCAACACCTTCGCGCAGATGACGAAAAACCGCTGGCGGTGCTTGAATACCATATTTTTCGACCACCCCTAAGGCATCGGCAAAGGTGGTGGGGTCAGGCACCGTCGGCCCCGATGCAATCACCGACGGATCATCGCCAGGAACATCGGAAATCATCAAAGTCACCACCCGTGCCGGTGCTGCCGCCGCTGCCAAGCGCCCCCCCTTGATCGCCGAGAGGTGTTTCCGCACGCAATTAATTTCGCTAATCGTCGCCCCAGAGCGCAACAGGGCTTTGGTCACTGCCTGCTTATCCGCCAAAGTGAGCCCGACCGCAGGGGCAGCCATCAACGCTGAGCCACCGCCAGAGATCAAACAGAGCAACAAGTCATCCTGGCCCAAATTCCGCGCCATCTGCAAAATCCGCTGGGCGGCGACTTGACTGGCCTGGTCGGGGTTTGGATGACCGGCCTCGATGACTTCGATATGGTTGGTTGGGCAGCCATGGGCATAGCGGGTGACAACCAACCCCGAAAGTGGCCCATCCCAAAGGTCTTCGACCGCAGCCGCCATTGATGCGGCGGCTTTCCCGGCGCCAACAACCACGGTGCGCCCCTTGGGTGGCGACGGCAATAGCTCCGCCATCCACGGGCCAGGGGCGGCGGCGGCAATAGCAGCATCAAACATGGCGCGCAACAAAGGTTCAGGCGCATTTGCGGGGGACAGAGGAAGAGAAAGGCTCATAATAAACTCCCGGCGCAAAAATGGGGCTTTGGGGTCGTGTCTTTACATTAAGGGCAAGGATGCCCGGCAAGGCCCGGGTCACAAACACCAAAGCTTTTTAGTGTTTCTACCGCCTGTTGGCTGGCGGCGGCGCTGACCGGCGGCGGTGTATCGGCATCAAAAGCCGTCGTCCGCCAGCTGCGTTGAACGATGTACAGGGCAGCATCCCCCTGGACTAAACGGAAAAAGGCCGTTTCGCCAAAACCTTGCTGCTGATTTTGCCCACAGGCCAAAACCCAAAAAGCCGAAGGGTAGCCATTGGAAAGACCAGTCTGCAACTCCCCCGCACGCGCCGCAGCGCACGATCTTTGATAGCTGGAATGCGAGCGCTCGTAATAGGTCTGCGCCGGTAAGGCTGCCATATCACGGAACACCTGAATGGTCAGCATGTCCGTCCATTGTTCAGCGTTTTGCGCCGCCGGGACATAGGCAATCACATCGGCGCCTTGCTGGCGGGTGCGAATCACCTCTTTCCATCCTTGCGGAATATTAAGGAAAAACCGCTCGCCCTGGGGCTGCATCTGCGCTTGCGCATTGGGATTATAGCGATAACCGCTATCCCCCGCTGCGGGGCTTTGCGCCTGAGCTAGGTTTTGCGCGGGCATCGTCGCAATCACTAATAAAGCAGCGCCAGAACAAAGGGCGCGGCGGGACGCAGCATACCCCTGTGCAAAAATACGGAAAATCCCCGCCACAGCGGCAGAATTATCGGCAACCAAGGGCAGGCGACGGCGCATTTGTTTTCCTTTTCGCATAAATCAGTCACAGCCAAAGCCACAAAGGCCAACAAACCACAAGCGAAGAAAACCACTATGCCCCAGTTTTCCAACCGTTGATACCGCATCTTATGGAATCGGCTTGGGGGGGTGTTGCCCTGACGGGCAGGTCCTGCGGACAGCTTTTTTTGTGGGGCCACGGGCCCCACACCCCGGTCTGTTTAGCCACCCCATCATGATGCCGAGAGGCCGTGTTGTGGGTGGCTAAACAGACCGG
>CEGC01000854.1_pt1 | contig 14208 bp, 17 predicted proteins | sample 302731 | NCBI WGS metagenome assembly CEGC01 (sample SAMEA2755656, study PRJEB7226) | microbial mat metagenome | biome: microbial mat; feature: hypersaline; material: grass silage | place: USA | collected 2014-02-19 | depth 0 m | reverse complement strand
TCTTGAACCTGCAACTGTTCAACATCACCCAAAGCATCCATCGCCGGGCTAGAGCCATAGATATCGTTCCCCGCCAAATTCCACCGTGGGCACAAAGCCGGAAATTCATCAAAGCCAGTTTCGCGCAAAAATTCCGCCTGCACTCCCCCCATTTCCATCCACACCGAACGATACCGCTTACGCGGCCCCGGCACCGGCCCGTCTTCGCCCTCAACACGTGGACGATAGTCTGGGTTTGGCTCAATGACTTGCAGCATATCGACCCAGGCATCCAGGTTATCGTTGTCCCACTGCTGACGCACCACCGGCGACACCCGCGACCAATCATACTCACCAGGGGTGGCTTGCACGAATTCTTCGACCACCTGTGCAACAGTCAGGCTCATTTCCCGATACAAAGTATCAACGCGCCCAGTCTTTGACGGCGCGATACAATATTGCCCGGCTGTTAACGCCTCACAAGTGATAACGGTATCAAAATCCTCGTAAATCAGCACTGCAGCGGTGCCAAAAGCCGACAGCTCTTCATAGACCGAAAACAAGGCGTTATAGACGTTCGAGCGATTAAAAATTTCCTGCATTATCCGCTCGACATCGGCCATCCAGCGCTTTGCTTCACCGTCTTCCAACACTGCCGGTAAGCGCGTCCCCAAGCGAAACCAGGGCCGCGCCGGGGATGTCACCCCCCCCATTAACCCCGAAGCCAAAGTCCGCAAAGACAAGGTTCCCGTATTGTCGATAATCTTTTTATTCCGCCGCCCACCCTTATTACGGTCACTCAACAAAAACCGTCCCCGGCGCGGCAAAATCACATCTGACACCTGCCGCCAATGGTCAATCCAGCTTTCGCGTTCGCTCTTTAATGACGAAAGCCGCCGCAAATATCCTTTGCGACGGCTTGCATAATCCTTTCCCTTTTCCGCCATAGCCTATTGCCCCAACAGAGTTTTACTCGCTGTGGTCGGCGTCCCAAGCGCCCCACTGCCAGACGTCAAAATCGTGGTTTTAGTCCCCGCCGCTGAATAGCGTTTTTTCGCCCCCGCATAAGCATCTTGAATTGCCCCATCGGCCATACTCGGGGCCTTGGTTGGTTTAATCGTCGGCGTCGCAATTGCAGGGCTAGACCCACCACCAAAAAGTCCCATTTTTACATTCTCCTTGATGTTTGTTACACCCCGCTCAAGGGGTCAAAATCACCTATAGCAAAGGCAGGACGACCACCTCGACCAGCGCTTTTAGGCGTCGCGATCAAGGCCAAAGCCAGCGCATCACCCCGGTCAGGCGAGCGGCCAAGCCGAGCTTTGATATCGTCTTTGCTTTCCAGCAAAATTCCCTGTGGCGTTAACTGCCATGTCGGCGCGCACAAATCAGACCGCAACTGCCGATCTGGCGGCAAAGCCAAAGGCTGCGGGTTCATGGGGTCCAACGCCTCGCGCAACCGCCACCAGACTTCCGCCCGCCGATTGACCAAGCGCAACGCCCCGTCAGCGGTCAGCCCCAAAGACTTTTCCGCCCCATTCACCGGAATGGTCTGAATGCCGTTGGAGCGTAAAAAGTCAAACGGACTTGCCCCCCAGCCCACCACGTCAATATGCACCGGTGCGTTATCCCGCCGCGCTGCAATCACCTGCGCCGCCACCGTCGGCCCATCGGGCGAGGCATGGCCGGGGTGCGTTACCAATTCGTCAAACCACGCCCCATGTCGGCGGGCAATCACCGTTTCATCTCGTCCGCCCCGCGCCACGTCAACGCCCATGCTATCCATCGGCTCTTTGCGGTGGCGGGGTTTCCAACGATCCTGTGCCGCACTCACCCAGGCCGATGGAATCACCTGATAGGCATCGTCTTCTAGCCCCGCCGCAAAGTCGCCGTGCAGCATCTGCGAGCGCAACGGCTCGGGTAAAGATTGCAGCGTCGCCATATAGCCGGTTCCCATCAAATAGGGGTTGTCGGTAATTCTTGAGGGAATAAAGGTCCGCGATTGCGGAACAATCACCTCGCCGCGATGTTCAAAGGCCTCACCGTTTTCGACCTCCACATCTCTGCCATCAATGGTCGCATACCACCGCAACTCGCCGGGCTCAGCCGGGTTAGGATGACCCCGATCCAGCCAGGGAGAAAAAAACGCAATCACCCATTGGCCATCGGTATTGGTCGGCGGGTTAAAGGTAAAAAGAGTCCGACATGCCTGCCCCTGCTTGGTTGTCCGCACCCAGCCCATCAAAAAGCGCACCTGGCTTTCTAAAAAGTTGGTCGCTTCGTCAATCACCAACAGGTCTTTAGGCCGCCCCTGATAGCGGGTTTCATCCCCCGCATTAGGGGCGGACCCAAACTCAATCCGCTTACCGTCCTGTAAACGCCAGATTTTTTCACTGCCGTTATATCCATCCCGCCCCTTCCGCATTTCGGTCAGGCGTTCGATGATCCCATGCAACTGCGTGGCCTCCCGACGAAAAATGGCGCTGACCATATGCTTGGTCAGCGCCATCCCCAGGGCCAAATCTGTCTTACCACCACCGGCCGAGCCACCGTATCCAATCACATCGGCCTGACTTTCATAGGCCATTGATTGCGGCCCCGGCAAAGGCACCCACGGTTTTCCCACCGTCAGCAGGGCATCTAACTCGGCCCGTTCTTCTGCTGTCAGGTGGGTCAGTAACGCCGATAAATCACGTTCTGCCATACCCTTTTCTTACCCCAAAAGAAAACCGCCCGGAGCGCTATTGCGTTCCGGGCGGTTAATCTTGACTGTGCATTTCTTATACCACGTTTTTTTCGTTCATCAAGATCTTTTTTTTCAAAAATTTGATTTTTTCTCCCTACTCCGCTTTCTCGCCCTTTGCCTCCCCTAATCGGCTCTCAGCCATCGCCAGCAGCGCTTCGATCCGCGCCCCACGTTCTTGGTCACTCATCAACACCGGCCCGCCATCGGGTCCCGACACCTCGGCACTCAAACGATCTCGATAAATCGACGGCCGTCGCCCCTTGAGCAACATCGACAGCAGGCTGTCGGAATACTTCCGCACAACACCCACCGGCTTACCACTATAATAGATGTTTTCCTCGACCCCTTCGATCGCACGACGGCGCGCCTCATCTTCCAACAAATCCGCCGACGCCTCCAGCCCATCTTCCCACGCCTGGGCAAAAACGGCATCGGCCTGCCGCCATTCATAAACTGTCGTCCGCCCCACGGCTGCCACTTCGGTGGCCTTGGTCACAGACATCCCCTGCGCCAAAGCCTTTAAAAAGGCCGCTTTTCGCGCATCAGTAATACTTTTGCGAACTGCCATTTTTTCAAATCTCCTGTTTCTAGGTTAAACATGGCCAATAAAAAAGCCGCCTGTTTTCCAGGCGGCCAATTCATCATCACAAGCTCCCCCCTCGGCTGTGCCAGAGGTACCGTTGATCCAAAAAGCGCATACTGTAATTCACAACTTTCTGAATGTAAATTTTACTTACCCTATTTCTATCGTTCAGCGCAACACATTTTTCCGCCTTCCCCCACGCGGCCCGCGAATAAGTCCGCCTTCCAGAGCACGCAACCCAACCCGCAAAGCCTCTAATGCCGCCGGGCGCTCTAACAGCAACGGCACAAAAACATCCTCTAAAACCACCATTTCAACCACCTTATGCACCAAAACCGGCGCCGGGCAGGCATCAAGCAAACCTTTCGCATAGCTCAACCTCCCCGTCGCTTTAATCGCTTTCTGGTCCTCATCGTCGATCAGCTCTTGAGAGTCACCCTGCAAACCACTCCCCGAGCAATCGACCTTAATCGCCGAATGATCATGCGCCTGCACCGTACCAATCGGCATCCCACAAACCCGACGCCAATCCCCCCACACCTGCTGATAGGCCAATGCAGCCAATTCCATCCCCTCGCTAATCAACGGTTCGCGCCCAGCCTGCGGGCCGTGCGCTACCAAACGCCGCCGCCGCCGCCCCAGGGCGTCAAAGATCCAAATCACGCGCCCCAAAGCACTGACCATCGCTCCATCATGACGAACCCGGCGCGCAACCGCACCATTTACACTGTCAATTGCTTCGACAGGCATCCCCGCGCCTTCGCTCCGTCGGCGCAAAACCTCAACAGGAATTTCCGCCACCGGCGGCATCCGGCGCACCACATTGACCGCCCGCTTCCGCCCTGCACGCTTGGCGGCAAACTCCACCTTGCGCTGATCGCGTTGCACAACATCCTGCACCATTCTCAAACACCCCTTACCAACACAAGCCAAGGCGCTATTTCCCGCCATCACAGCCCGTTCATGACACCACCAAGCACAAAGGCCTGCGATCCCCAGCCCCTACGGTCGCTCACCATAGGCGGTGAAACTCTTCCGCGAGTCCCCCCTCGATAGGGCCGGCTTGCGAGTAATGTAAGCAATACTTACTAGTATCGTCAATCAAAACTTTCTCCGCGACAAAGCACTCCTTTCGCGGCATACTGTCACCATGTCGATCGCAAACCGCATCAAGGCAGGCCGCAGCGCCAAAGCCATGTCCCAAGCTGACCTCGCCCGCACTGTCGGAGTCAGCAGGGTTGCCGTGTCCCAGTGGGAATCAGGAGGAACCTTTCCCACCTATGACCGACTCACAGCCATTGCGCGTGCACTGGAAATCAGCGTTGCTGACTTGATCCGCGATGACAGCGCCGCCTCAGCACCCATCGCGCGGCCATCACCAACCCCTCCCCTCGCGGCTCCACCAGCCGCCACGCCCCCCGCACGGATCATCCCCTCGCCGCAAGAAATGCCCCGCGATCTGCCCGTTCGCGGCATTGCCGCCTGCTCCGCAGCCTCCGGCGCCTTTCAGGTTGACGGCCATACGGTGGATTACGTCCGCCGCCCCCCTGCCCTCAACGGCATCCCCGAAGCCTACGGCATTTATATTTCCGGCGATTCCATGGAACCCAAGTTCGGCCCAGGCGACTTAGTTTTGGTCCACCCTGGCCGACCCGTACGCCCCGGCGATTATATTATCCTAACCATCCAAGAATCCGCCCAGTCAGAACCCCACGCCTTTTGCAAACGCCTGATCCGCCGCCACAGCGGCGTCATCACCGTCGAGCAATACAACCCCCCAAGCCAACGCGATTTCCCAGACTCTCAGGTGCAATCCCTGCACAAGGTCCTGGAAATGGCCGATTTATTTGGCGTCTAAAAGAGCATCCACACCAGTTCGCCCTTGACCCACCACCGGATCTGGCTACAGTAACCGACCGCCAGATGACCGGATGGCCGCTTTGCCTGCTCTGCAGGCCGAGAGGAAAGTCCGGGCTCCACGGAAACACGGTGCCGGATAACGTCCGGCGGGGGCGACCCTAGGGAAAGTGCCGCAGAGAGCAGACCGCCGAAGCCTTCGGGACCGGTAAGGGTGAAAGGGTGCGGTAAGAGCGCACCGCGCGCCTGGTAACAGGGGCGGCACGGCAAACCCCACCGGGAGCAAAACCAAATAGGGACGGCACGTTGCCGCGGCTCTTTCGAGGGCTGCCGGGTGACAGGCAGGTTTTCGAGCTGTCGTCCGGGTCGGTTGCTAGAGGCATTCGGCAACGAATGCACCAGATGAATGGCCATCCAGCGCCTTTACGGGCGTGGACAGAACCCGGCTTACAGGTCATCTGGCGGTACTTATCTTTCACACGACACCCCCCCTCAGGGGCTAAACCCTTACCTTTGACAAAAAGCATACAGATTAAATACTGCACCGCAAAATATAACACTCATTTCTTAATGATTACCCACAAAGCCTTATTTAACTTGTGTTTTTTGATATTTGTCGTCATATTAGGCTAATAGATACTATAGAATTTTATTATCGAACTATGCAGCCGATACCTTTGGCAGCACCTGCTTTATGCAGCGCGTTCCTAATCAGCAAAGCCCACCAAAAACAACCCCTCGGAGGTGACAGTGCAGCATCAATGCCCCTACATCACGCACATTGACTATCGGTCTCAAGCAGATCGATACGGCAATCCCCGTGAAGAGGTTGTGCTTTGGTCATCCGTGCCAATGGCGCCAACAGCCCAGGGCTACGATGCCGAACGCGCCCAACAAGTCATCCTGGCCGCCCGCTTTCACAAAGCCTCGCGCCCCGATGCCGAAGTCAGCATCCAATCCCCCACCGACTACAACGGCTAACCCTTCCCTAGAGCATTGCGCGCAATGCCCTAGTCCCACCGGCTCAGGATTTTCTGGAACGGATGATGCCCTGCGAACCGCCAACAAAAAAGAAACCAATCACCGCCTCACGATGGCGCAGGCCAAAAAGCAATGACCTTAACAAGGCTTACCATCATTCCCATAAAATCTTCACAAAACGAGAAAACCCCCAAGAGGTGTTACCTCTTAGGGGTTTATAATGGTGCCCGGGGGCGGATTCGAACCACCGACACTGCGATTTTCAGTCGCATGCTCTACCAACTGAGCTACCCGGGCACGGGTTATTATATTTACTCATAACTCACTGAGATGTCAACAACTTTTTTCTCAGCGCCCCGCCGTGTCTGCGTTGTCATCGTCGGGAGGCCGCTTTATAGAAGGTTTCACTCCCCCCTGACAAGACCTTTTTTTCACTTTTTTGATTTTTTTTCTCAAAGCCCCTTTCCAGGCTGCTCCCAGGCCGCTTATTCCTCACCCTTAGGCTCTTCGTCCGCTCTTTGTAGCAACAATCCATCATGAATTGTTTTTTGCCGCTGCGCCTCTAACCGCCGCGCCATCTTTTCCGCCTTAGTCTGGCCAAAACGGACCCTATTCTCTTCCGCCACAGCATCCTTTGCTGCCCGCGCCTTGCTCTTGCGGGCTTGACGCAGATTAATAACCTCGGCCATTACGCCTCCTCCTTGCTCTCGATCAATGGCCGACGCCGCCACCACCAGCGGAAAACCAACGGCGCCAAGGCAATGACCAACGTAATGCGTACCATATGATGCGTGGCAACAAAGGCAATATCCATGCCCAACGCCATCGATACCAACGACATCTCGGCCACCCCACCGGGCACAAACGACAACAGCAGCAACACAAATGGTAACCCGGTCACCGCCCCGACCGCCGCAGCAGCAGCCATCGCCATAAGGATCATCACCAAACTTGATCCAATCGCCGCCAATGCAGTTTTCAGCAGCGCCCGCGAATCAACCCCGACAAACCGCGCCCCTAGGGCACTCCCGACCACCACCTGCGCAATCGCAACCAAATCCGACGGAGGCCGCAAACTGCTCACCCCCATCAAATGAACTGCCGCAGACAAGGCCATCGGCCCCGTTAACTGCGGCGCTGGTAAGCGAACCAATCGCCCCAACGGCATTCCCAGCACACCACAGGCCAGCAATATCAGCGCCTGCCAAGGCGCCCCCACCGCATCCCCCCAGGAAACCGCGTTGGCCCCCTGGGTGGCGGGATAGCTCGCGCCGCTCAAACGAAACCAAATCGGCACCGAAAAGACGACAAACAAAATACGCAGGGCATGAACCAAGGCAATAGTCCGATCATCCCCCCCCAGACTGGAGCCAATGCCAACCATTTCATTAATGCCCCCAGGGGCGGCAGCGAAATACGATGTGACCGGATTATGCCCCTGGGCGACAAAAAACCGCGAGGCAGCAAACGGCGTCACCACAGTCAAGATTAGCAGGCCAATCAGACTTGGCCACCAGCCCAGCACACTGCTGGCCAACCCTGGGCCAAACGAAGCCCCCAACATCACGCCCAAAACCCCAAGCATCCCCAAGCGCAACGGCTGCGGAATGCGCGGCTTCATCCCGCATAATGACACCCCGGTCACGGCCGCCATTGCCCCTAGCATCCAGGCCAAAGGCATTGCCATTAAATGAAAAGCATATCCCCCAAGCCCCCCACCAACGAGGGCAACCACCAGTGCGCCCAACGCTCCAGGCTCGGCAGTCCGCACGCGCTCAGGCTTTTTTAGACGCTCCACCGATCAAACCTCTCACTCACCGTCGTCTCTGACTTCCTTGCTCATTGACGCACCGCAAAATAAACCAATACAAAAAATAAGGCTATTTTGCGCTTGCACACCATTTTCAGGCAAGGCCACAGACTACAAGCATCATCATCGCTAAAAGAAAACGAGCTGCATCAGAAAACTTAAGATAAATATCGTGATTTTATTTGACGTCATTTCTCATTTTCGTCTATTTTTCGAAACCGACATGATAACCCGCCCCCGCCACGCAAATCGGTTTCGGGTTTTTACGCCACAGCAGCGCCCCCCGCGCTGCTGTGGCGTTTTACATTCACCCTAACTCAAAAGTGGTCACACCCCACAGCCGCGACAGATCTAACGCGGCGGGTTCCGCTCCACGATACATACGCGCTGTCTCAAAGACCGCCTCTAATCCCAAATCAGCCGCCAAAGCCACAGCCGCCGGGTTCGCATGTGGGACATCCAAATACCCCTCCTTGGCATGTACAGCGCCAACCAATCCAGCCAGCAAAGCCCGTGCATCGCCCTCATTCTCCGCAACCAGAGGCCCGACCTTGTAACCGCTCAGGCAAGGCCGAATAGCCCCATAGCCTCTTAGCACACCATTGCGCACAATCGCCAACCCTGCCCCAGCCTCTGGGGCAATCCAGCGCCGTAAAAAGGCCCGCCGCTGTGCCGGAAAAGCAACCGCGCGGTCCAAAGCACAGACCGCATCAAAGGGTACCGAGCCCAGCGCCACCAAATCCGCGCCAACCGCACCCGCCACATGCTGCGCGGTAAAGCGAAAGCGCTGGCTGCGAAAGGCCATCACAAACCCAGAACGCGCATAATTCTCCTGCTCGGCAGGCACACCATCCAGGCCAATACAAACCGCCGGGCTGGCGGCAATCGCCGCATTCCACAGACGAAGACCAATGCCCCGCCCGCGCCAATCAGGCTGAACAATATACAACCCTAAAAAAGCAAAATCATTCTCTTCACCGTGCACCAGCGACACGCCGCCGACCGGCTCGCCCTCGGCAGTTTCGGCGATCCACCATCCCCCTGGATCGGCGGCATAGAAAATCTCCGCATCCTGAAGACCAGGGTTCCACCCCTCTGCTGCCGCCCAGTCACACAGGCATTGCGCTGCTTTCGGATCGCGCCATTGACGAACAGTGACCAAAGACGTCATCGCTGCATATCTCCCACATCAGCACAAAGGGGCCCGGTGAAACCACTTGCGCGTTTTCCGTTTTCTTTATGATTAATCTCGCGCCATCGGCACCCCAATACCGGCACTCCGCCGCTCTAACAACGCTTCACGGCGAAAACTATACAGCTCCGCAGGCCGCCCGCGCCCAGTGGCTTCCATCCGCCCGGTGGCTTCGACCAAATCCATATTGGTGATCGTACGGCGAAAATTTTGTTTATGCAGCCGGGTGCCAAACAAAGCCTCAACCACCCGCTGCAACTGCAACAGAGTAAAAGTCTCTGGCAACAAATCAAAAACCACCGGGCGATAGGCCAATTTCCCACGCAATCGCGCCAAAGCACTGGCCAAAATACGACGATTATCAATGCTCATCGGGTGGCCCAAATGCGCCGCAGTGGTCAAACGCAAAGGATCAGGCGGCGGCGCGGGCAAACCAGCCGCACGGGCATGCTCCACCTCATCGCGCAACGCCTCGGGGACCAGGCGCGCTTCGTAAAGCAACTCATAGCGATCCAAAGACCGTACCGGATCAATACCCGACGCCCCATCGGCACCAAAGGCAACCTCAACCCGCTCGGCCCGGCTCTGGCGGCACTCACCCGTTGGTGCCCCCTCAACCCAAGCCCACAGGTGCGGCCTAATCACGGCATCCATCACCGCCGGGCGGCCATTGCGCCAATCTTCCCACGGCAAAAACCCATACCAATCGCGCCACGTCGCATCGCCCGAGCCCGACAAGTGCGCCTCTTGCGTCAGCCCCAAATAGGCCACGGACACCACCCGAGGCCCACCAAACAACTCACGCGGATCGCGGTTTTGGCTGCCAAAGGTGTAAAGCTGCTCTAAAAACCGCAAGGAAACCCCGGTCTGTTCGCCCAACCACTGGCGGCAGCCATGATCAAGGGTACGATGGCGCTGCGGGTCAAACGGCCCATAGGGCAAAGCATCCGGGCTATCGCCGGCCAACATCGCCGGCATCCCTTGCTGGGCCGGCGTGGCAAGCCCGTGATGAATCCGCCGCGCCACGAGCACGCGCGGCACTTCATCGGTAACCGCCACCACCACAGCGGTTAGACTCATAGTACTCAACGGTGCCGCAGAGGCTAAAGGCAAAGACGATGCGTCCGAGGCTGGCGGGGGCGCGATCAAGGGATATGCTCCAGGATGACTGATGGTTTGCCACCCTAAATCATTTTACCCCGCATGGGAAAGCGCTTCGCACACCACCCCGGCAAACATCGCGCTCCATCACTCATACCCAAGCAAAAAGGGGCGCACACCATCCCGGCGGGCACCCCCTCGATCGACATGAAAGCCGACCTCAGCTTAATCGCTGAAGGTCACCGTTGCCACGGCCCGCTTAACCTTTTCGTCAGACCAAAACCCGACGCCTGACGGCGGTTGCCCCAAATCCGTAATCACGGTGCCCTGCCCGGCTTGATCCAAAATCACGCTTCCTTGATCGTTAAACACTTCGATTTTGCCTTCGACCAACAAAATATCGCCTGCGTTATCCAACGCGCCACCCCAAACCTTGGTGCCACGGATACCAATAGTTGCCACCGGTGTCTTGATATCGGCCCCCAATGTTTTCGGGCTCGCCAAAGCAAAGGTGCCCCGGATTAACGACAACACCGGCCCACGCGGCTCGGGCGATGTCGTAACCAACAGATCCGACAACAGCATCCGGGCGTTTTCCCCCAGGATAATCTCGGCACCATCTTGCAAGCGCACCTGCAGCCGCGCCTTATCGCCCGTTGCCAAAGTATCTAAACGATAAAGGGGGCTATTGAGCGACAAAGACCGTTGATCGGCGCCCAAAAAAGCAAAAGACTCGCCCTGCACACGGGTGACAGTGCCAATGACCTCGCGCTCGGACGCACGCGCTTGCGTGATACCTAGGGCTGAAAATCCCATAACAACAATAGCAAATGCAGCCAAGAAACGGCGCATAAGACGGGGAAAAGCAGACATAAAAAACTCCGGGATAAACCGGCGGACCTAGGCCGCCAAACACACGCTCTCCCCACAGGTAAGATCACCAATAGCCAATCTCAACCCTAAGAGCAGCTTTGCTTCCTTAACCGCCACGATTCGATTGAGAATAAACCGCCTCGTTCACATTAGACGTTTTAAACATTTCGGGCACAACATCAACGCGCCGCCGATCCTCACCCTCAAAGGATGCAGGAAATCGGCGCCTACGATCTGGCCCAAAATAGTTTGCGGTTCGCACAAAGGGGCGCGGCCTTTGCACCAGATTATGCAAAGTGGTTAGAATTTCCTGCGGCTGAATCGGCTTAGCCAAAAATTCATTAATCCCGGCATTAAAAGCCTTAAGAATTCGGCTTTCCTCACTCAACGACGAAATCATGATGATCGGCAAGAAAGGATCCGGCGATTGCGGCGACGTCCGCACCCACTGGGCAACGGCAACACCATCAACAGGGGCCATATTCCAATCGGTGATCAAAACATCGACCGACTGAGAACATAAAACGTCCACAGCTTTCCCGCCCTCGCCCGCCTGGGTGACGTTCGAGATGCCAAAAATCTGCAATATCTTTACGATCAGCTGCCGCATGTGAGGATTATCCTCCACCACCAGCACACTTAGATCAGATAACACCGACATGCAGCTTACTCCTAGCACCGCACCGCGATGCGGACACTGCCCACCCACGATTAGAATGCCTACAATTATTGCTGCTGGGAACAGCGAAAAGCGAAATATGACAGTGTAGAAATATAACGCACCACAATACCAAATTAAATTAGTCAACTACAAAGAAACACCGCCTTCCGATCTAATACCTTTATTTTTCATGCTTTTAGCATCAGAACCTTAGGATGACACCACCCCATATCCGATAGATTTTCTGGTCTGTTTAGCAGGTCCGTTAACCAAAGATAACGGCGGGCGATTCGTTTCTAGACAACTACACAGACGCTGTATCAGTGTTTGCGGATCAAATGGCTTGACCAAAAACTCGTTCACGCCGATGCCCCGCGCCTTTAGCACCCTCTCCTTCGTAGAATGGGCGCTAATCATCATAATTGGCATTTTGGGGGCTGGGCTATCGGGAGAACTGCGCAAAAAATCAACCAAGTCAAAACCACTAATGCCCGGCATTTCCCAATCGACCAGCATCATATCAGGGCAACGCTCAGCCAAAGCGCGCAACGCATCAGCACCGCAATTTACACCACGAACTCGACCGACCCCCAACACCAACAACACCTCGCAGATCATCTGCAAAGTGGGTCCATGATCTTCGACCACCAAAACGTCAATGGCAGCCAACCGCAGCATCACAGGTAAACTCCTGATACAGATTGTGGGTGTACACCTTCCGCCCACGCCCTGTATCATACTTTTTAACTAACCTTCATTGCATCAAAAATCTTCTGAGGACTTTCAATCTGCCGTTGCGCGGCAATCAATGCCAATTCTGGGCGTCCCGATGGCCCAGGGTCCTGCCTTTGAGTCATTTGTAAAATAGCATATAGCGCACTGACGGCATGAGATAACGCCTGCGCCGGGGCCTCCCCTTTCAGCAAGGCTCCCATCATCAAAGCTGCCAAGCAATCGCCCGTTCCATTCAAAGGAACCGAAAACGCCAGCCGTGGCGTCACCACCTGCCACGCCTCTTGGTCAGTAACGGCCAAACAGCTAATCAAATCGTGCTGGCCTTGATGGGGCAAACTGGTAACCACCACCAACCGGGGACCGGGGCGCTTAGCCGTACCCAGCAAACTGCGGGCTGCAATCAACGCCGAAGCCTGATCGTTGACACTCAGCCCACTCAGCACAGAAAGCTCAAACCGATTGGGTGTAATCACGTCCGCCAAAGGCAGCAACACCTGGCTGACAAACTGAGGAATATCAGGCGCCGTATACAAGCGCCCGACGCCATCACTGCCATCATCGCCCAAAACTGGATCGCACAGATAAACCAAACGCTGCGCATCAACTGCCGATTGCCGTGCACCCGTCACCGCCCGCGCCACGGCTTCGCCCAATGACGCTTTTCCCAACCAGCCCGACAAGATGCCCGACAAATGCGCCAACAAGTGACGCTCTTCTAACGCCTGAACCACCGATGCCACCACTTCGGGAGCAAAGATCTCGCCGCGCATCGCCGCTCCATTAATCGGCTCATAGCCGGTATGGTTTGACAGCAAACAAGTATGCAACGGCCAAACATCAAACCCCATCCGCTGCAAAGGAAAAACAGCGGCCGCATTCCCCACATGGCCATAGGTCACATGCGATTGCACAGAGAGGATTTTAGGGACGATAGACGATGAAAAAGACGGCACGGAACAAGGCCTTTACACAGATAGCAGCCAGCAGCTTGCCATGGGGCAAAAATTAATTATAGTATGCCGCAACCGCGAAAGAAGAAACTTTATTGCGCGAGCTTGCGAGATAGAGAAAGGGAATTCACTCCCCTTTGACCCAAAGACCCCGTCTTTAGGCCCCCTCGTCCCTCACAGCCCGCGCAGCTTACCCCTGCCGACGCCCTGATCACAAGGGCCCACCCTAAAGAAAACCCCTGAGCCCTACGAGGAGACCCCCCATGGCTGCCACCGCCCGCCCGCGCCGCTCCGTCCTTTACATGCCCGGCTCCAATGTCCGGGCGCTGGAAAAAGCCAAAACCCTGGCCGCTGATGGCTTGATCCTTGACCTAGAGGACGCCGTTGCCCCCGACGCCAAAGTCGAAGCCCGCGCCAACGTGGTCGCCGCCGCTGGTTCCTATGGCAAGCGCGAAGTCCTGATCCGCGTCAACGGCCTTGCCACCCCCTGGGGTCAGGCTGACGTGGCCGCCGCCAGCACCTCCGCCGCTGACGGCATTTTGGTGCCCAAGGTCGAAAGCGCCGACATGGTCCGCCAGGTCGAAGCGATCATGGACGCCAACAATGCCCCCGCCGATATGAAAATCTGGTGCATGATCGAAACCCCGCTTGGGGTGTTGCATGTCGAGGAAATCGCCAAAGCCACCCCACGCCTGGGCGGTTTTGTGATGGGCACCTCGGACTTGGCCAAGGATATGCGC
>CEGC01000921.1_pt1 | contig 14322 bp, 13 predicted proteins | sample 302731 | NCBI WGS metagenome assembly CEGC01 (sample SAMEA2755656, study PRJEB7226) | microbial mat metagenome | biome: microbial mat; feature: hypersaline; material: grass silage | place: USA | collected 2014-02-19 | depth 0 m | reverse complement strand
TTGACCGTCTGGTTAATCCGGCAATGCCGATCCCATCGGCATCGACGGCGGTTCACGGCATCACCGATCAGATGGTTGCCTCCGCCCCGCCCTTTGCCGCTGTTTGGCCATCACTGGAACCCTTAATGCGTGGTGCGGTGATCGTTGGCCATAACATCGGTTTTGATCTGGCGATGCTAGAGCGTGAATGCGCTTTGCTTGATCAGCCCTTTGTGCCACCTCCGACCTTGGATACTTTGTTGCTTGCCGGGCTATTGCTGCCCGATATTGGCGAGCTGAATTTGGATAATGTCGCCGCCACCCTGGGGGTTGATATCCATGGGCGCCATACGGCCCTGGGAGATGCTCTGGTTACGGCGGAAATTTATGTGCGCATGATTCCGCTGCTGCAGGCTAACGGCATAGAAACCTATGCCCAAGCTTATGCCTACACTCGTCGCGCCACCCACCTGCTGGCGCGCCAGCGGGCGATGGGCTGGTAAAAGTTATTCCCTTTGCCATTACGATGATAAGGAGCGCCCATGGAGCCGATCGAGCACATCATATCGCCGCTAGATAGTTTTCCCTATCGCCATCGGGTGAGTGACCTTATGGCGAGTCCGCTGATTACGCTGGGAGGGGAAATTCCGCTTAAGGAAGCCTGCTGGTGGATGGTTGATAACGCCGTGAGTTCTGTGGTGGTTCTTGATGCAGGGTTGCACCCGATTGCCATCATTACGGAACGCGATGTTTTGCGGGCGGTGGCGGAATATGGGGCGAAGGCGCTGGAGCAACCGTTGCTGACCTATGCCAGCAGTCCGGTGCAAACTATCCGCGCCGAGGCTTTTGTCTATGTAGCATTGGGGCGGATGAATCGTTTAAAGCTGCGGCATTTGGTTTGTGTCGATGGGCGACGGCGGGCGATGGGAATTATCACGGCTGGGGCGCTGTTGGCCCAGCGTGCTGGCGATACGCTGCGCTTGGGCGATCAGATTGTTGAGGCGACCAACGCCCAAGACTTGGCTTCGGTGCGCGGGGCTTTGCCGGGCTTGGCGAAAGCCTTGCTAGATGATGCGGTGCCGGTGATGACTATTGCGGCGGTGATTTCGGGAGTGATGCGCGATATTACCCGTCGTGCGTGCCAAATCAGCGAGCAGGCCATGTGCCAGGATCCTGCTTGGGGGGCGCCGCCGGTGCCTTATGCCGCCTTGGTTCTAGGGGCCGTAGGGCGTGGGGAAAGCTTGCTTAATGGGCAGCAGGAAAATGCTCTGGTCTATGATGGGGATGCCAGTGCAGCACCGTGGTTCGAAGAGTTCTCCCGCCGCGTATGTACATTTTTGTGCGATGCCGGGATCGCTATCAGCGACCGGGGAACGATGATGAACCGCCCCGATTGGTGTCGATCTTTACAGGGTTGGGAAGAAAAGCTGTCGCAATGGTTGGCGGCACCGACCCCGGATGCGATTCATAACGCCGATATCTTTTTTGACTATGTTTTGGTGCATGGGGATATTCCCCTCGTTGGGCGCCTGCGCCGGGTGGCGTTAGGGAATGCGCGGCGGGCGATGACGTTCCTTAGTGTGTTGGGCGAGAGTATGGCCCAGGGCAACGATGGTTTGGGTTTGTTTGGTGGCTTTAAGACTGGCGAAGACGGCAGCTTTGATTTGCGTGTGCATGGATTATTGCCGGTGGTACAAGGGGCGCGGGTTTTGGCCCTGCATCATGGGGTTGCCAGTACCAGCTCTGCCGGACGTTTGGAACAAGTCTGTCGGATGGATGGGCTTGAGCTTGATCACGTCGAGAGTGCCACCCGGGCACAAGAAGAGATTTCAAAGATTATGCTGCAACAGCAGATCAAAGATAGCGAAGCGGGCACCCCCATCGGGACCCTGGTTTACCCTGATGCTTTGTCGGCTGCCGAGGTGAGCCGTCTTAAAGAGGCTCTGCATGCCGGTGATCATCTGGGGCTTTTGGTCCGCGATCGCTTGATCGAAATCGTGCCTGTCCCGGTGCCGGGGGTTTAGAGCAAATCCCGANNGACGACGCATTTGCGTTGGAACAGACTCCGAGCAGATGGTTCCATCTGCTTGGGGTCTGGGCTAACAGGCGATGTCGTTGGTGATGATGTCTTCGCTGTCGAGGGTTTGCGCCTCGGGCGTGGGGTTTTGCTCTGCTGTCGGGGGGGGAGTGCTCTCTTTGGCACCGGCTTGCGGCTGTTGTTCATCAAGGGGATCGGCGCTGCCATCTTCGGCGCTGCCATCGAAAGACGGGCTGACAACGCCGCCTTCGGGGCGAGCGGGGCCGGTTTCCCAGCCTAGGCTGGGCAGGGCGATGATACGTTGCCCAAAGACATCGGCCTTGGTGGTCAAGAGGCCGCGTTCTTCCATATAGGTTAACAGGCCACGGGCCCGGCGCGGCGAGCGACTGCCGCGCACGCGGGCGATTTCTTCGTCCGAAGGGCAAGGCGCGCCGTCCAAGGCGGCTTGCGCCAATAGCAAAAACATCGCTTGCAGATCTTCGGGCAGGTCGGTGGCGACGGCGCGTGCGCGTTCCCATTCGGGATTGTCGTCTATGTCTAGCGATACACCGGCTCGCGCCCCGGCCAGACGGCGGCGGAATTGGGGCAGGGTGAGGGCGCGCCCATTGACCCCATGGCCCCGGCACCGCACCAAAAAGTCTTGATAGAGTACGGCGGGCGAGCGAAAGGCGGCTTCGGGGTCTTTGAGGACCTCGCGCAGGACTTCGTCAAAAAAGGCCCCTTGGGTGTTTTGCGGCGCCAAAGACGCGGGCGGCGGCGGCTCGGCCTCGGCAAGGGCGTCGTGGTAGTCTTCGGACTGCGGATCATGCTGGATCGGCGACGGCGGTGGGTTGGCCGCCCGTTCGGCGGCGCGGGCTTCGGCGCTGCGTGACAGTTGGCTGAGAACCTCGGCGGTACTGAGCGGCGTTGAGCGCACCGCAAGCGGGCGCAGGGCTTCATCGGGGCCAGGGGTCAAAATCAGCTCGCGGGCGTCTTCGGGGGCGCTAGGCAGGGGGACAAGGCGCGGACTGGTGGCGCGGGCCTGGGTTTCGACCACGCCAATTTGGATCTTGAGCGGGCGGCGGGATAGGGCCGGCCCTAGGGCGACAAAGCTACCGCGCCCTAGGTCACGGAACATTTCCGCCTGGCGGCGCTCCATCCCTAATAGGTCGGCGGCGCGCGACATATCAATGTCGAGGAACGTTCGGCCCATCAGAAAGTTAGAAGCCTCAGCCGCGACGTTTTTCGCCAGCTTGGCCAAACGCTGGGTGGCAATCACCCCGGCTAAGCCGCGTTTACGGCCACGCGACATCAGGTTGGTCATAGCGGCCAATGACATCTTGCGCGCTTCGTCGGAAACATCGCCGGCGGCGGCGGGGGCAAACATTTGTGCTTCGTCGATCACCACTAGGGCGGCGTGCCACCATTCGCGCGGTGCATCAAAGGCTCCGTTTAAAAACGCTGCTGCCGAGCGCATCTGACGGTCGATTTCCTGGTTTTCCAGGTTCAAAACCACCGACACCCGGTGCTGGCGCATGCGACCGGCAATTTGCGTGAGGCCGCTTTCGCTATGGTCGGCAGAGTCGATCACCACATGACCAAAGCGTTCGGCCAAGGTGACAAAGTCGCCTTCGGGGTCGATCACCAGTTGTTGCACCCAGGGGACGCTTTGTTCCAACAGGCGGCGCAGCAGGTGGGATTTCCCCGAGCCTGAGTTGCCTTGCACCAGCAAACGGGTGGCAAGCAATTCCTCGAGATCGAGCAGAACCGGGGTGGTCCCGCCCTGCAAACATCCCATGTCGATGCCAACCTGCATGGCGCTAACTTCTCCTGTGGTCGTGGTGCCGGACGTGCCGCAAATGCTGTTGCCGGGCGCGCTCAAAAAACAGAACCGATCAAGCGACTGGACTGGCCAGCGCCCTGCGGAAGGGGTTTCGATGATGTTGGTGCCGGAGTGATGTCCGGGGCGATAACTGTCCCTAGCAGCCCCCCGGAGTCAAGAGGCATCCGCCCTTGGTGATAGCCTTGGAGGCGAGATAGGCGTTAAATCAAGGGGTTAGTGTTTGGTGTCGATCGGTTAAAAATGTGCCGACTTTCTGGGGTCGTTGTTTGTTTCTGAGCCAAATGCTGTGTCACGGGTGTTTCCACCGGCTTAGGATTTGCTTTAGGCTATAAAATTCGCACCGCCCATCGGTGATGGAAACAGGAGGCTGCAATGACCGATACCGCGAAGCCCTCTGCCGTGCGCCAGCCTGCTGTGGCGGGAACCTTTTACCCCGCTCAGGCGGCTGCGCTGCGCGACACGGTCGCCGGTTTGTTGGCAAAAAGCCCCGATAGCCCCCGGCGCCCCTATCAGGCAGAGCAGGTGCGCGCTCTTATTGTTCCGCATGCGGGCTATCGCTTTTCTGGGGCTTGTGCTGCACGCGCTTATGCGCTGTTGCGGCCCTTGCGCGGCAGCATCACGCGCTTGGTTCTGGTTGGCCCATCACATCGCTTTGCTTTTCGCGGCATTGCGCAATGCCGTTATCAGGCCTATCAAAGCCCGCTTGGTCTGCTCCCGGTTGATGACGCCGCCCGGCAGATGTTGGCTGATTTTCCCGAGGTGGTCAGCGAAGACCGCGCCCATGCCGATGAGCATGCCTTGGAAGTCCACTTGCCCTTTATCCAAGAAACCTTGGGGGCGGTATCACTGGTGCCGTTGGTGGTTGGCGGGGTGTCGCAGGCGGCGTTGGTGCGGGTGCTGGCGGCGCTGGTGGACGATCCGGCAACCTTTGTGCTGATCTCGTCGGACTTGTCGCACTTTCTGAGCGAGACACAGGCCCATGCCCTTGATCACAAAACCACTGAGGCCATCGTGCACTTAGAGACCAGCTTTCTGGCGGATGATAACAGTGCTTGTGGACGCGCGCCGATTGCTGCCCTGCTGCAGGTTGCCATGCAGCGCGGCTGGCAGGCTGAAACTCTGATGACCTGTACCTCTGCTCCGGTCAATGGCGACGTTCAGCGGGTGGTTGGGTATGGGGCTTGGGCTTTTTGGCAGCCCACGGCCCAGCAGGCCGAAGACCATGCCGAGGCGATCCTTGCCGCCCATGGGGCGACGATGGAACAAGCCGCACGGCGGTCAATCGAACAAGGCTTTGCCGGTCGGCGCGCCATATCGGTGCAGGCCGCCGCCTTGCCATCGGCTCTACGTGCGCCTGGGGCCTGTTTTGTCACCTTGTATCAGGAGGGTCGTTTGCGCGGCTGTGTAGGCTCGTTGCGGGCGTGGCGGCGGTTGGATGAGGATTTGTTGGAGAACGCCTATAAAGCGGCCTTTGCTGACCGGCGCTTTCCGCCGGTGACTGCCGAAGACTGGCCCTCTATTGCGCTTTCGATCACGCTGCTGACGCCCGCGCAGCCGCTGGTCCTTACCAGCCGGGCTGACCTGTTGGCCCGTCTGCGCCCAGGGGTGGATGGATTGATTCTGCAGGAGGGCACCGCACGGGCGATTTTCCTGCCGATGGTGTGGGAGCAGTTGCCCAGTGCCGAGGAGTTTTTAGATCATTTGCTGCTCAAGGCGGGGCTTGCTGCAGACCATTGGTCGCCGGAGCTTCGCGCCTTTTGTTTTACCAGCCGCAGTTGGGGCGGCTCCGAGAGGAGCGAGAAAAATCGGTGATAACCTTTCCCCATCGCGGAAAATACCCCATGATAATAAAGGAAAAATAGTATCCGCCCCGCATAGGGGGTGCTTTTAATCAGAGGAGAAAGCCCATGGCCACGATGTCCATCAAAGCACGGCAGAGTCGCTTTTTATGGCAGGCGGCGAGTCTCGCTCTGTTTGTTGCTGTTTGTTTGGGGGCTGTTCCCGCGTTTGCGCAGCAATATAAGTGGACCAACGAGGCTCCTGAGCGCTTGCGCGGGACATGGGTTCTGCGCGGGGAACGGTGCGAAGACCCAGACAGTCAGTTGGCCATTTTTTCTGATGGTGGCTATCGTTGGCGTAAGTCGCGCACCGATTGGGGCTTTGCGCGTGGAAAGTACAGCTATCTGAGCCCCGTTGGCGGCACGGTTTACTTCCGCCTGCAGCGCTTTATTCAGCAAGACGAACCAGATTTTTCAATTTCTGTTTCTGGGATCGAGCTGAAAAAATACAGCTATGGCTCTGGCGACATGGCTCGCTATGACAAATGCCGAAAATAGACGGCGCCTTTGCTTTTACAACAAAGAGCTATAGCCTTTTTTGGGACCGCAAAAGACCGGAACAGGCTTTAGTGTGTTTTGCCGTGATTAAGAATTTGCGGGTTACGGAGCAACCACACAACGCCCAAAGCAAACACGGCAAGGCCGATTGCGACCACCGATACAGCGACAGCCGGTGCCCAGGCGGCAACGGCGAGCAAAATGATCATTGCCGATGCAACGATCATCGGCATACCGATGATAAGTAAACTAACGCCAATTTTCACGAGAGAGGTCATAGGAATGTGTCCATCTGTGACCACCGCATCCGCCGCGTGTGCTGGGGGAGAGGAAGTCGGGGTGTGGAGGTCAGATTTCATTTTTCCACATATATTTTGAATGCAATTGCTGCGGTGCATCATTTTGCGAGCCGCCACGGCATCCGTAAAGGAATGAATGTGGATGCTGATCGCCTAAGGGAGGTATGCGCAAAAATTCAATTGCGCCTGTTGTTCGAGAGTTTGTCTATTTTCTGCCTGTTGGCAAATATTTTACACCCTCTTTACGGCGCTGTAGAGCAGCAAGGGGGGAGGTAATTCTTAAGGTGCTGATTTTATAGAGGTGTTTTCGCCATTACGTATGCGCATACCAGGCATGACAACCAAAGATAGCTATGGTTATGAAAGTGTTTCCCTCTGCGGGGAGATTTTTCCTCTCGTCGAGTCGGATCTTTCTCTGCCGCAAAGCAGGGGCCCCTGGATAGGTCTAATAGAGTTGCACTCTGCGGCTGGCTGCCTTATCCCAATAGGCAAAGGGTGACACATAAACTGTGTTGCCGATGATGGGCGGCGCCCGCACGTGCGTTGATTGGCGCCTTGATAAGGAATATTTCGCCGTGACGTCTGCTCTTTCCCTGCCTGCGTCTTTGTCTGATTTGCCTGCTTTGGCGGAAACTTTGGGCAAGACGGCCCGTAAAGCCGGTGCAGCCATCATGGAAATTTATCACAGCGATTTTGCTGTCGACACCAAAGACGATAAATCGCCGGTTACTGCTGCCGATGCCGCAGGGGAAAAGATCATCTTGGCCGACCTGCTGGCCCTGACCCCCGATCTGCCGGTGGTGGCCGAAGAATCGGCTGCTGCCGGGGTGATTCCCGATATTAGCGGTGGCATTTTTTGGTTGGTGGATCCCCTGGATGGAACCAAGGAATTCATCAAACGCAATGGCGAATTTACCGTTAACATTGGCTTGATCGTTCAGGGTCGCCCGGTGCTGGGGGTGGTCTATGCTCCGGCGCTTGATACTTTGTATTTGGGGTGGGGACCGGGAACGTGCCTGCGCGAAAAAGATGGTCTGCGCCAAGCGATTCAATGCCGGGTTCCTGGTGCCGATGGTGTGGTGGTGTTGGCCAGCCGTTCGCATGCGACGTCCGAGGTTCTGCAAGAGTACCTCAAGGGCACCACGGTGGCCTCGGTCACCAATGCCGGATCGTCGCTCAAGTTTTGCCGCTTGGCCGAAGGGGACGCCGATCTTTATCCGCGTTTTGGCCCCACCTGTGAATGGGACACCGCTGCAGCGCATGCGGTTTTGTTGGCCGCTGGGGGGGATGTGGTACAAACCGATGGCACGCCGTTTGCCTATGGCAAGGCACCAACATTTTTGAATCCCTCCTTTATCGCTAAGGGCGCGGCATGATTTTTTTCTTGCGCGGCAAAGGTTTTGGCTGCGGCCTTTTGAGCCTGTTGGCCAGTGCGGCCTTGCTTGCCGGGCCAGTCCAGGCGCAACAGCAAACGGTGTCACAGCCGCCCTGGTCGCAAACCCCGGCGTGGGTGCATGCGGGCGGGCCAGCTCCGGCGACGCCAGAACGCGCAGCCTTGGGGACAGCCCCATCAAGCACGGTGCCTCCAGCCTTGGCCCCCTATGATGCCGGGTGGCAAACGGCCTCTGTCCCGGTGGATGTGCTGCCTTCTCGGGACATGGCACCGACGTTACCCGTCGCCCAACCGGCTTTGCCAGCGGCGGCGGGGCAGGGGACTCCCGTTGGTCAGGCACGTCCTGCGAAAGCGGCGCTGCCTTTGTGGCAAGTTGGCTTTGTCGCTGGTGCCTATTACACGCCGGACTACCCGGCTGCGGATCACAGCGCGGTCCATTATTTGCCGGTTCCGATGTTGATCTATCGCGGCGATATTTTGCGCTTGGGGGATAAGGGTTTGGTGCGCGGGCGTGTGATTCACACCCGGGATGTCGAGCTTGATGTGAGCTTTAACGGCAGCTTTCCAACCGAGTCCGACGATAATGATGCGCGCAGCGGGATGCCGGATCTTGATTGGTTGGGCGAGGTTGGGCCGCGTTTGCAGTGGACCCTGGTACGTGCGGCGCGCAATGCGAAAGTTGATTTAGAACTCCCTGGACGAGCGGTGTTTTCGACGGATTTTCACTCGGACGCCAGTTACCGCGGTTTGGTCTTTGCCCCCGAAGTGACCTATGAAAACCAGAGCTTTCTTGATAGCGGTGTCGCGGTCAAGGTGGGGCTGGGCAGTACTTTTGCCAGCGAAGACTTGCAGGATTACTTTTACGAGGTTTCCGCCCCCTATGCCACGGCAAGCCGGGCGGCGTATGATGCCGAAGCGGGGTATATGGGCAGTAAGCTGCAGCTTAATCTGTTTACCCCCTTGACCCCGTGGGTTGGTTTGATGGGTAACGGGCAGGTGAACTTTCATCAGGGTGCTGCTAATGATGACAGCCCGTTATTCCGCGACGAAACCACTTTTGCCGTTGGTATGGCGCTGTCGGTGACTTTGGCGAAGTCAAAGGAGACGGTGCCTGCGGATCGGTAGAGTAAATTCCGAACAGATGGGAACATCTGTGACGATGACAGACCCCACTTCTTGCTTTTCTCACGGTTAAAATCCTTGTCTACCCCAGGCATTCCTTTCTTCCGAGCACCTTTAAATGACCGAGATTTTGCCCCCGTCTGCCGAAGCCCTGGACCGTGCTGCCGCTGCTTTGCGCGCCGGTGACTTGGTGGCCTTTCCCACCGAAACGGTTTATGGCCTGGGCGCAGATGCGACCAACGATCATGCGGTGGCGCGGATTTATCAGGCCAAGGGGCGGCCATCGTTTAATCCGTTGATCGTTCATTTCCCGACAGCGGCGGCGGCAGCGGAGCATGTGGTGTTTGACGTGCGGGCGGAGAACCTTGCGGCGGCTTTTTGGCCCGGTCCGCTGACCTTGGTTCTGCCCCGGCGGCCAGAGAGTCCTTTATCGCGCTTGGTTTCGGCAGGTTTGCCGTCGGTGGCGGTGCGGGTGCCTGCCCATGCTTTGGCGCGCGATCTGCTGACAGCGGCGGCGATTCCCGTTGCGGCGCCGTCGGCCAACCGTTCGGGGGGGATTAGCCCGACTTTGGCGCAGCATGTGGCGGCGTCATTGGCCGACCGGGTGGCGCTGATCCTTGACGGCGGCGCTTGTACGGTGGGGGTGGAAAGCACAGTGATTGACCTGTCAACGCCCACCGCAGCGTTGCTGCGACCCGGTGGGATAACCGCAGAGCAGATGAGTGCGGTGATTGGTCCGCTGGTGGCGTCTAGCGAGTCGCCTGATGCCCCGAAAAGTCCCGGTCAATTGCTCAGCCATTATGCTCCGGGTTTGCCCGTGCGTTTGAATGCTACCCGCGCCGAGGAGGGGGAAACCCTGCTGGGATTTGGCCCAGTGGCGGGGCAGCCGCTAAGCCTTTCGTTAACAGGGGATCTGGTCGAAGCGGCGGCGCATCTGTTCGCCGCCCTTCATCATTTAGATCAGCCTGATCGCTACCGTGCCATTGCGGTGGCGCCGATTCCCGAGAATGGCCTGGGCTTGGCGATCAATGATCGCTTGCGCCGGGCGGCGGCACCACGGGGTGGGGCCTTTGTCGGTGATGGTGATTAAAGATGATGATTAAATAGGAATAGGTCTTTTTTACCGCGTTGGCCTTCCTGCGGCGGCGGTCTTGCACTAAACTGCCGCAACTTTGCTCCTCCTCTTGCCGCACAGGACCGACTGCCGTGTTCAGCCTTCCCAATTTGCTGACGATGTCGCGTATCGTGGTCATCCCGCTGGTGGTGGCGACGTTCTTTTTTGACTCGGTGGAAAGCCGCTGGGTTGCCGTTCTGCTCTTTGGCTCGGCAGCCGTGTCTGATTTCTTTGATGGTTGGCTCGCGCGGCGGTGGAATCAAGTTTCTGCGTTGGGGCGGTTTTTGGACCCCATTGCCGATAAGCTGCTGGTTGCTGCGGTTTTGATGATGTTGGCGGGCTTTGAACGCCTGTCGCCGGTATCGGTGTTGCCCGCAGTGGTGATTTTGTGCCGAGAAATTTTAGTGTCGGGTTTGCGCGAATTTTTGGCTGAGCTCCGCGTTGGTGTTCCCGTAACCCGTCTTGCCAAATGGAAAACAGCGTTTCAGTTGGGGGCCATGCCGATTTTGTTGATGGGGGATCTGGCACCGTGGGGTATCCCGGCCCAAATCATGGGCGAGGTTTTGCTGTGGGTGGCGGCGGTGCTGACCATTATCACCGGCTATGATTACCTCAAGTCTGGGATTTCTCATATGCGTCAACAAGACGGCCCTCCGGCGTCTTGACGCTGTTTCCTTTGCCCATACCTGCGGAAGCGTTCTTATGCAGATTTTGTACTTTGCTTGGCTGAAAACGCGCATTGGCAGTGCCGAAGAAACGGTCGTCCTGCCCCCCGATGTGCAGACCGTCGCTGATTTGGCCGCATGGCTGGTACAGCGCAGCCCAGGCCATGCCGAGGTGTTTTCTGATCTAACGCTGCTAAAGGCGGCGGTTGATCAAGAACACGTTGCTTTTGATTGCCCGCTTTCTGGCGCCCGCGAAGTTGCTTTTTTCCCCCCAGTCACAGGGGGGTGAGGGGTGATGCAGACACTTATTCGCCTGCAGACCGAGGCTTTTGACAGTGCGGCCCTTACGGCCACCTTAGAGTCTATTGATAGCGGCACCTGTGGGGCGACGGTTACGTTTACCGGCTGGGTGCGCGGGGACGGTGGTTTGCAAGCACTGACCTTGGAACATTACCCCGGCATGACCGAAAAGCAGTTGGCGGCCATTGTCAGCGAAGCCGCCACGCGCTGGCCGCTCTTGGCGGTGACGGTGGTGCATCGTATTGGCCGCCTAGAGGTTGGGGCGCCGATTGTGTTTGTCGGAACGGCCTCGGCGCACCGTCAGGCGGCCTTTGATGCCTGCGCGTTTGTGATGGACTGGCTTAAAACCAAAGCGCCGTTTTGGAAATGCGAAGAATGGGTCGACGGACGGCAAAGCTGGGTTGCGGCCAAAGACAGTGACGCTGCTGCTGCCAAGCGATGGAGTGAGGGCGATTTTCCTTCGCAACAGGCGAGTCTTTAGTGATGGCGGACTGTGCTGCTTCCCCAGTTGATCTTCCTCCGGCGGAGCAAGAGGCGGCCTTGGCTTTTGCCCAGCATCTGCGGGCGAGTTTTTTGGCGGCACTGAGCCCAAGAGCTGATGAACAGGTTTTGTTGTTTGAGCATGGCAATGGCGATTTGGCTGCTTGCCTGCCGCAAGCCATGAGCATTGATCGTCTGTTTACGCCACAGGCGAACCCACGCCCGCATGTTTTGTGTTTGCCCGAACGTCTGCCGCTGCCGACCGATTACTTTGCGGCCATTGGTGGATTGGATGTTCTGGGGCATAGCCCCAGTCCAGCGGCGCTGTTGGCAGAAATTGAACGTTGCTTATGTGTTGGCGGGCGAGCGGTGTTGGTCGAGCCCTGGATGGGGTGGATCGGCGGTTTGGCACATGTGCTGCGCGGTCACCGCCGCCTGAGCGCTGGGCTTGACCCGTGGTTTGATGCCTGCCCAATTGAAAGGCGTGAGGAGGGTAATGCAGCCGTCGCTCAGGCCTGCTTTTATAGCCGTGTTGACGAGTTGACCCGCCATGCCCCGGCGTTGGAGATCCGCCGGCTGGAGCCCTTTGGCGGTTTGGCCGAGCTGGGCAGTCTATCACGGCGCTGCGGGCGGGCCCGGCTCGATAAGCTGATGGCTCTGGAGCATCGCTTACCCCGTTGGGTGCGGCGTCTGACGGCCAGTCGGGCCTTGATCATCTTGGAAAAGATCAGCTTGCCGTGTAGCGAAGATGACCAACCTCCTAGGGTGGTAACTCCAAAGTTTTAAACGCTTTGTTGTGGGTGTAGACCGTGTTTTGCGGGCCGGGGTGGCCTTTTTTGTGATGCAGCATGATGGTGCAAAAGCTACACTCTGATGCTGTTTGGCTTTTTTGATGGTTTGCTGCCATCGTGCCAACGCCCTGGTGATAAAGGAAGCCTTTATGCCCGCAGGCCTTAGCTCACAAGCCGATGATCATTACCGGGTTCGCCGCCTCGGCGTGGTGCTATCAATTGCTTTTTCTGTTCTTGCTCTTGGTCTTATTCTTGGTTTTACCGGAACGTCTTTGTATGTGTCTCGGGTTGAGCTGGCCAATCGGCAGTTAGATTTGGTGACTCGCCATCAAGGTGAAACGCACGATATCACCACCTTGGCCTTGGCCATTGACGATACTCCCAGTGGAGCAGCGCGGAACCAACTTTTGGCGCGTTTGATACAAGTAATTGATGCAGCCGAAGTTACTTTGCAGCAATTGCTGAGCAGCGATCAAGAATTAGAGTTCGCCTGGTTCCATCAAGGCGTCGGGTCAACGGTAAGGTCTGATTCCCAGTATGTCATTCTCTATAGCCAATTTTTGCAACAGACGCGAGCCTATGCTAGTAGCCATCAGCCGGGCAGTCTGCTTGCTGACGTTCTGGGGGATCACCATCAACAAATCAATGGATGGAGCCTTGGGGGTCTTGCTCGGGAACAAAAGGAAATTTTAAATCGGCATCAAATTAAAGCGCATGATGCTGTACATGAATTATGGGTTTTTAACGTTATAATATTGTTTACCGCGACTATTGTAGTTATTTTTATTGCAATTATCGTTTTGCGTCGACTCTTGTTTAGTGCTCATCAGGCGGTAAAAATAACCACTAATGCTCGGGATCGTTTGGCGGCTATTATTGATAATATTGACGATGGAATTTTAGAACTGACGCCACAAGGCGAAGTCTGTTTTGCCAATCGGTCCGCACGGCGAACACTGGGCTTGCGCGATAGTGATTTAGCCGTCCTGTCGTTACAGGGCTTGACCACCTTTGCAGGTAAAGACGGGCAGGCCATATCCATGGCATTAGCCGAACGGCAACATGCCTCGGCAATGGCTGTTTTGCTGCGTCGCCCGGATGGGTCCTGCTTTCGGGCGGCTGTGACCCTGACCATGCTGGGGGATGATGACAGGGCGATTTTGACTTTCCGCGATATCACCCGCCATCTGCACCGTGAAGAACGGTTGCGTAAGCTTTCGCACGCGGTTGAATATAGTCCAGCACAGGTGATCATTACCGATTTTACCGGGGTGATCGAATACGTAAATCCATCCTTTTCGACGGTTACGGGGTGGGGGCCTTCGGAAGTGGTGGGCCGGTCGCCCCGGATGCTGAGTTCTGGGGCGCAAAGCCCCGGAGTTTACCGGGACATGTGGAGCAACCTTCGCGCTGGTGAACCCTGGCGCGGTGAATTTCGTAATCGGCGCAAGGATGGCAGCAGCTATTGGGTTCGGGCATCCATTGCGCCGATTAAAGATGAAAATGGGGCAATCACCCACTATGTGGCGGTCCAAGAGGACGTAACCAAGGAAATCCAGGCGCTCCGTGACCTGGAAACCAACCGCCGTCGGCTGCGCGAAGCGGTGAGTTCATTGCCACATGGTTTTGCGATTTATGATGCTGATGAGCGGTTGAGTATGTGCAACAGCGCCTATCGCACCATGTATTCTCAGGCTGCGGACGCCATTAAAATTGGTACTAACTTTGTTGATATTTTGCGCGCGGGTTTTAAAGCAGGTCAATTCGATGGAGGCGTCACCCATGACGCCGAACGCGAACAAGAGTTTATCAAAGATCGCTTAGATCTGTTTCGCAGCGGTGGCGCCCTTGAAATCCCCTTGTCACGTGGGCGCTGGGTCCTGGCCACCGAAACCCTAACGCCAAGTGGTGAACACGTTTGCCTGCGCACCGATATCACCCAGATTAAGGCCATTCAGCGCGAACTGGAGACCGCTCGTGCCG
>CEGC01000642.1_pt1 | contig 14507 bp, 15 predicted proteins | sample 302731 | NCBI WGS metagenome assembly CEGC01 (sample SAMEA2755656, study PRJEB7226) | microbial mat metagenome | biome: microbial mat; feature: hypersaline; material: grass silage | place: USA | collected 2014-02-19 | depth 0 m | reverse complement strand
GATTAAAGCCCGCCGGATGATCGTTCCGGCGGCTGACGAAGGAGCCAGATCATGTCTAAAGCCCAGTCACTGCCCATCGCTGTCACCATGGGGGATCCCGCCGGTATTGGCGGTGATGTGATGCTTGGTGCCTGGAGCCGGCGCGACGATCTGGCCCCTCAGCAGCCGCTACCGCCGTTTTTTGTTATTGATGATCCGGCTCGACTGGGCACCTTGGCGCGGCGGTTGGGGCTGGATGTGCCGGTGCAGGTGATTGACCACCCGGCTCAGGCGATGGATGTGTTTCATCGCGCCTTGCCGGTTTTATCGCAGCCGGTGGTCGAATCCGTGGTGCCTGGGCAGGCAAACCCTGCCAATGCTCCGGCGGTGATCGCATCAATCGAGCGCGCCGTTGCATTGGTTCAGCAGGGCGAGGCGTCATCAATGGTAACGTTGCCGATCAATAAACGGGTCTTGCATCAAGCAGGCTTTGGTCATCCCGGACATACCGAATTTTTGGCCACTTTGAGTGGAGGCCGTGAGGAAACGGCTTTGCAGCCAGTCATGATGCTGGCCTGTTCGGCGCTAAAGGTGGTGCCGGTGACCATTCATTTGTCGGTGGCCGATGCGGTGCGGTCTTTGACCAGCGAGGCGATTGTTCATGCGGGCACCGTGGTGGCTGATGCGTTGCGCGCCTATTTTGGCCGTCCCAGCCCACGGCTGGCGGTGGCAGCACTGAACCCGCACGCGGGCGAAGGCGGCGACATGGGCCGCGAAGAAATCGACATTATTGCTCCGGCACTTGCGACTTTACGGGCACAGGGTATTGATGCCTTTGGCCCCGCCCCGGCGGACACGCTGTTTCACCCCAGCGCGCGGGATGGCTATGATGCCTGTTTGTGCATGTATCATGATCAGGCCTTGATCCCGATTAAGACCATTGATTTCCATAACGGTGTCAATGTGACCCTTGGCCTGCCCTTTATCCGTACCTCGCCCGATCACGGTACAGCCTATGGCTTGGCGGGTAGTGGCGAGGCCAACGACTCGAGTTTCATTGCCTCCTTGCGCATGGCGCAGGAAATGGTCATTCGCCGCCATCGGTCGCAGTCTGCTGCCCTGCGCGCTGGGGTGAGTGCGTAATGGATCAAGGAAAAGTGTTACCACCATTACGGGACGTTATTGCCGCCCATGGGCTGAGTGCGCGTAAGCAGTTGGGGCAGAACTTTTTGTTCGACCTCAATCTGACCGGACGGATTGCCCGCGCCGCCGGGGATTTAACGCAAGGGACCTGCATTGAAATTGGCCCTGGCCCTGGTGGCCTCACGCGGGCGCTTTTAGATAACGGTGCCCGCGAGGTGGTGGCCATCGAGCGCGATGAACGCACCCGCCCGATCTTGAGCGAAATCCAAGAGGCCTATCCGGGGCGTTTGAGCGTTATTGAGGGCGATGCGCTAAAAGTCGCTGCGCATGAAATAGGCACCACTCCGCGGCGGGTGGTGGCGAATTTGCCCTATAATGTAGGGACTGTTCTTCTTTTCCAATGGTTTAACCACATTCAGGATTTTGATTGTTTGGTGGTGATGCTGCAAAAAGAAGTGGTGGATCGCTTGGCCGCCGCTCCTCGTAGCAAAGATTACGGGCGCTTATCGGTGATGTCGCAATGGTTGTGTACTGTCGAGCCGTTGTTCGATGTGAACCCCAAGGCATTCACCCCGCCGCCTAAGGTTGTTTCCACCGTGGTGCGTTTGACGCCGCGCCCGCAGCCCCTGGCACCATGCCGATTTGATATGTTGGAAAAGGTGGTGGCGGCGGCTTTTAATCAACGCCGTAAGATGTTGCGAGCAAGTTTAAAAAGCCTGAACGGGCACTGGTCAAGCCTACCACCGATTGAGGATCTTTGCGCGCAGGCAGGGATCTTACCAACAGCGCGTGCCGAAGAATTGAGCATTGAGCAATTTTGTGCCTTAACCCGAACTTTAGAACCGTTTGCAGGCACCCCTAAATGTGAGTAATCTGCGCTATCTGAGGGAGTGGCAGAGCCTATGGTGTGTTTATACCGTGAAATGCTCTGTCTGGGTGTAGGGTAAGTGATGGCTGCGACGTATTTTTACACACATGTTTCGGTGCAAATTGCTATTTATGATGCGGTTTTGCTGCAAGCGGCGCGCAGCAATCTGTTTCATTTGGGCTGCCGGGATATCGCCTTTACGCGTGAAATTGGGGTGCTGGGGCAACGCCTGGGGGAAAGTTATTGTGATCTTTTGATCATCCAGGCCGATCTCGAGGATGTGCGTAAGGTGGCGCGTTTGATCTCTGCCGTGCGTCATGGGGATTTGGGACGAAATCCTTTTATGCCGATGGTTGCTGTGACCAACACGGCGACCGTTGATCAGGTGCGGGCCCTGGTCGATGCTGGGGTTGATGATGTTTTACCCTATCCATGGAGTGATACCTATGTGGATACGCGCTTGGAAAACCTCATTCACAACCGTAAGCCCTTTGTGGTGACGTCAGATTACGTTGGTCCAGATCGCCGGCAAAAGCCGCGCGAGGGGACGCGGCATCCGATTGAATCCTTACCCGTTCCTAATGCCTTGCGGGCAAAGGCGCTGGACCGTGTTTCCAACGAAAAACTCGAAGAGCAGATTCAGGCGATGGCCCTGCGTGTGTCGCAGGATAAGCTGCTGCGCCTGTCTGAATTGGTGGTACGCTTGTGCGGCGAAATGGCAGCGATGGCCAAGGCCCGGCAGTATTCGCCGGATTTGGCTGGGGTCAGCCTGAACAAGTTAGCTGATGCGACACGGGCGATCATCCGCCGGGCTGCTGATACGCCTTACGCGAAACGTTGCGCGAACTGTAATACTCTGCATCGTACGGTCAATGTTATGATACAGGCCGTGAAGGCCGAGATGGAGCCCGAGCTGCATTTGCTCGAAGGCCTTGCCGAACGCTTTGCCCATGATTTTGGGGTTAGCATGGATTTGTTCCATAACCCCTTAACCAAAGACGTGATCAATAAACGGATTGCGGCGGCGCAAGGGACAAAGGGTAGCTAGTAGCTGCTTTTCCGGGTCTCCTGTGGTTTGACAAGCCCTTTGATGCGCATTTTTCGAATTTCGCCTATAGGTCTTCCCCCAAAGTCTTATAGGCGAAATCATTCTCTCGGATGATGATGGGACTATGGTCCCCTTATTCCAAGATCGCCGTGATCGCAAATAAGGGGGGATAAGCAACGGACAGCCCCCGTGCAGCAAGAGGTGTCGCAAAGAGCACCCACAGCACGCCGCAGATACCGCGTATCGGCAGGAATAAGGGGCTGCCACGACGGGGAGAGAAGCCACCATGCTGTTCGATGAAACGGCGTCGAGTAACGTCGTCACCATTTTGATCGCTGATGATCATCCATTGTTCCGTGACGCTTTACAGCAAGTCATTGGCCAGGCCTTTTCAGGCGCGGCTGTGACCGAAGCAAGCACCCTGGACGAAGCGATGGCCGCCGCTCAGGGTAACGATTTTGATCTGTTACTTCTTGATATTAATATGCCTGGTATGAATGGCTTTAACGGCCTGATTGCCCTACGCAACGCTGTGCCGGCGACGCCGATTGTGGTCGTATCGGCTGATGAAGATCGCCAGACCGTGCAGCAGGCGCTGACCCTGGGGGCATCAGGGTTTATTCCTAAATCAATGGCCAAAGATGGCATGGTTCGTGGACTGCGAGACGTGGTTGAGGAGGGCAAAGTTTTTATGCCGGTTGACCTCAGCGATGGCAGCAGCCCTTCGGTGGTGGTCGATGAGCAATTCCAGCAAGGCTATGCCGCTTTGACGGCCCAGCAGCGTAAAGTTTTGGAAATGCTGGTGATGGGAAAGTCTAATAAGGTGATCGCTTTCGAGCTGACCATCGCTGAAAGCACGGTTAAGGCGCATGTGTCGGCGATCTTGCGCAAGCTGCGGGTTAATAGCCGCACGCAAGCGGTGCTCAACGCGAGTAAAATGCTTGGTACTGTGCGGGCGATGCCTAGCTTGTAGTTGGCGGATCCTGCAGGCGATCGCGAGGCCACCTGCAGGATTTTCCGACCGGATTTAGTGCCGAAACGGAGGCGTTATTGCGCGGTTTGTTCGATTTCACCGATTCCGTCGATGCCCAATCGCATCACATCACCGCGTTGTAAGAACACGCCAATCCCCATGCCAACGCCCTGCGGGGTGCCGGTGGAAATGACATCGCCGGGAAGCAGTTCCATGAATTCGCTCAGGTGGCTGATGATTTGTGCAACAGAGAAAATCATGTCGCCGGTGGTGCTGTCTTGCGTCGGTTTTCCGTTCACAGTGAGCCACAGACGCAGGGCTTGCGGGTCGTGAATTTGGTCAGCGGTCACCATCACCGGCCCCAGGGGGCAGAAGCTGGGATAGCTTTTACCTTTGATCCATTGGCCGCCGCGTTCGATTTGATAAGTACGTTCGCTCATATCGTTACAAACGGTATAGCCCGCCACCACCGACAGGGCGTCGGCTTCGGAAATATGTAAGGCGCGTCGTCCGATAACCACCGCCAATTCCACTTCCCAATCGCTTTTGACCGAACCGGGGGGTATCAAAACCGGATCAAATGGGCCAGAAAGCGAACTGGTGTGCTTGGAAAACACGATAGGCTCGACGGGGATAGCCATTCCGGCTTCTTCGGCGTGGGCACGGTAATTGAGGCCAATGCAGATAATGTTATCGGGTATCACCGGCGCACCTAGGCGAACTGAGGCATCCACCACCGGCAGGCTGGCCGGGTCGATGCTGCGTAGGCGATCAAGGGTTTCAAAGGTCATGGTGGCGGCGGTAAAGTCTGTCACATGGGCCGACAGATCGCGGATGGTGCCTGTGTCATCCAGCAGGCCGGGTTTTTCTTCACCAACGGGCCCAAAGCGCAACAGCTTCATGGTATTTCTCCCAATATATCGTTTCTGTACGAACGCTTTGGCGGGCATTGATCAGCCGACGGTCTGCGTTCGATTATAGGTTCACAGAAAGGGTAGCGCCAAGCGCCGCTAAAAGCGAACAGAAGTTCACTTTTGGCGGCGGGTAATGGGGGGCGGTGATTATAGGGGGCTGTTAGGCTAAAGCGTCGATTTCGGCGTCGCGGAGATGACCTGGAACCAGGGTGACGGGCACACGTATTTTGTTGGAGTATTTTCCCGTTAGCGCCGAAACCAAGGGGCCTGGTCCGTCTTGGTCGTTGCCGGTGGCTAAGACCACCACCGAAATGCCATCGTCTTCTTTGAGGAGGGTGATGAGCTCTTCGCGCATATCGCCTTCGCGGACCAGCAATTCAGGCATTTCCCCTGAATAGGCGTAGACCTGGGCTGCATGGGCTTGCAGTCGTTGCTCGGCATTGAGGCGGTGTTCTTCTTGCATCAAGTTGCCGATAAACATCCAATGCTGAAATTCCGGCTGCTGCACTGTGGTGAATAAGGCGACGCGCCCCCCGGTATTGCGGGCGCGCATGCAGGCAAAGCGGAGGGCAGCCTGCATTTCGTCGCTTTCGTCTACCACAACCAGAAAAACTCGGCGATGGGTGGGGTTGGCCGCGACTGGGGCGGCCTGCTTTCGACTAAAGGGGAGCCGGCGGTCGAACATGGCAATGCGTCTCCTGGTCCCTGGGGGCATTTGGGGCGGGGTTGATATCCCCGAGTCTCGTTTTTGTGAGTAAAGTGTGGTCTTGTTGGCGAGTAAAGCCAAACAAAACCGGCAAAAGCCTGACGGCATTGGAGAATTTCACGGCTAAAAAATGTCGCATTAGGGGCAATGTGACAGCGGCTCGAGTCTGGCGTGACCTAGGGTGCAGTGCAGAAAAAATGTTTTGCATCAGCGAGATAGAGTGTTTTCGATGTTTTTTTAGACAATTTTCACAAAAGTATAAAAAATATGCAGTTGTCGGCTGTGCGCGTGCGCGCATACTAAACGCGTTTATGGAGTAAACCGCCTGGCAGGCGGGATCCCCCTGCGGGGGGCTTGTTTGGCACTCTTTACATTATTTTATTCTAATATTAAGGTGGCGAAAGTACGTCGCTTGCCTGTCTTATGGTTAAGGCGCAATTGTTTTGTTGCGCCCTGCACCCAGGCCCCCGTTGCGGGGAAGTCCTTTATTTGAACAGGAGAACGCGATGTTTGGCTGGTTTACGGACCCAACTGCGGAGGCTGCATTGGCTGATCAAGTGAAAATCGTTGCCCCTCGAACCATTATGCAATGGATGTCTGACAACGAGGTTGTGATTGTTGACGTGCGTGAACCCAACGAATGGGCGCAGGGTCATATTCCTGGCGCAACGCTGATGTCAATTTCAGCATTTAATCCTGCCGCTGTTCCAGTCGACGAAGGCAAGAAATTGGTTTTTCACTGCCAAGGTGGTGTGCGCTGTGGCATGGCGGCGGCGAAAATGGTTGAGGCTGGATTTAAGGGCCCGATCCACCGTATGGATGGCGGTATTATGGGGTGGCGCAGCCAGGGTGGCCATATCACGATTGGTTAGAGCAAATCCCGAGCGGGTGCGTAGCGCCCGCGACGACGCATTTGCGTAAGGATAGAGTCAAATCCCGAGCGGGTGCGTAGCGCCCGCGACGACGCATTTGCGTAAGGATAGAGTCAAATCCCGAGCGGGTGCGTTCACCTGCTCGGGATTTGTTTTAGGGGGTGGGTGTTTCTTTGGGAGGTTGGATTTTTTCCACTGCTGCATTCAGCCCGCGGATTAGATTATCGCCAGTCCGCCCGCCGTCACCTTCCATCCGCCGCGAAATAACCAAACGCATGGCGTCGATGTGGACTTTGATGATGGCCATATGGCTTTCCTTGGGTTCGCCTTCGCGGCGTTCCAAGAAACGACAGAGTAAATTTCCGATCATGGTCATCAACGGGTAGTTAAAGCTACCCCCCTGACCTTTAACGTCGTGAGAAACCGAAAAAATATCGCCAAACAGCTTGGTACGGTTATCAACTTCGGCCACTGCTTGCTGGTAAAGCTCGGTGATCTTTTTCAGATCATCCTCGACCCATTCCAGGTAAGAATCTTGCATCCCGGCAATCAAGAGTTCGGCCTGCTCTAGGGCTTCAAGATCGACCCCGTTGCTTGTAATGGACACTTTGTCCTTCAGCGTATTTGGCGGCTGAATGAACTCGGGCTTGCTGGTTCCGCTCATGACGGAAAACTCCTTACTATCCTCGACGGAGGTATACCCCAGGCGAGGGGGCGATTCACGACGCTCATTTTATTTGCTAGAGGTCTTGTGTGAGGTGTTAGCCGTTGAGCAAGGCTTCCACTTCAGCTTGGCTGAGGCCGCCTTCGTCCTCTTCTACTTCGGGGGCGGGGGCAGGTTTTTTGACCATGCTGATCATATCGGTGCTGACCTTGCGGCGTTCTGGGCCTTTCCAGTCGATCTGGCGTCGCCGCCGGTCAGGACCAAAGTACATGCCAGCACGGATAAAGGGCCGGGGTCGTTCGATGATCGATTTGACCCGGGAATAGAGTCCCTTCGCCGAAATTGGCTTGGCGAGGAATTCGTGAACCCCAGCATCGCGTGCTTCTAGCACCCGGTGCATTTCCGTATGGCCTGTCAACATAATGATCGGCACGAAAGGATTAGGACTATCTTTGCCGGTTCGCACCAAGCGCACAAAGTCCAAACCATCGAGCGGCGACATATTCCAGTCGCAAATGATGATATCGGCGGGGAAATGACGAAGCTCTTTAAAAGCATCAGCTCCGTCAGCCGCTTCATGGACGTTTTTCGATCCCAGCGCATGCAAGATGGTTTTCACCAAGGCACGCATGTGCTTGTTGTCGTCCACGACCAGGAAGTTCAGACGTTCTAGGTTATAGCCGCTCATCCGGGTCCCTCATAGGCCTGACCAGGCAGTTCAAAACTGTTATCTGCTGCTTTAAGTCGATACAGACAGCATAGTCCCATATTTTGTGACAAGGAAATATGCATTTGACAGATCTGAACCAACCTTAAGCGCCCTTTTCCGCACAGCAGACCGCAAAGGGCCCGACTCTTTTTCTGTTGTAGCGCATTTTCAGGGTAAAAGCTGAAAATGCTTTTATACACTTACTTTTTTAAGGCAATTTTCCGTCGTTCGTCGGTAACACCCGCCGTTTGCCTATTCCGGCGGTCGGGACCTAAGTAATTACCGCCTCTGACGTAGGGGCGTGGGGCCTGTATGGCTCGCATCATACGACCCAATAAAATTCGTGGCGAGATGGGTTTTGCGACAAAATCATCGGCACCAAAGGTGCGGACTTCTTGTGCAAGACCATCATGGCTGTATCCGGTAAGGACGATGATGGGCATGAACGGGCTGGGGCTGTTGGGGTGGTTTCGCACATACGATACGAACTCGCCACCTTCCATTGGCCCGTCACGCCAGTCGATCAAGGCCAGATTTGGCGCAAAAGTATCCAGAAGCTCGACGGCTTCGGCGCCGCTGCTGGCCTCGATCACCTTAGAAACCGAGGCTGACCGCAAAATGCTGATCACCAAGCGTCTAAAGTTTTCGTTGCTATCAACGACGAGCACCTTTAATTGCGCCCCGCCTTGTACCATTCCCCTGTCCCTGCTGCTTTGATTTCATTTTTATGCAGTTCGTTGCGCCAGCTTACGCTAAATGTACCGTCTCGTTCAACAGTGCAGCCATGTGCTTACAAAATGCTTAAGACTATCCACCAAAGCATGGTGAGGGGCCAAATTAGGAAAACTGCTGCAGCACAAACGGTTAGGGTCAGGCGGGCGCCTTGCCCTGGTGAAATGCCACCCATATGCATAGCGACGATCAAGGGTGGGACTTGATAGGGTAAAAAGACCGTGGAATAGCCCACAACTTGGATCATCAATATTGTGGTGATTGGCCATCCTGATGCCTGAGCCAAGGATCCGGCCAACGGCGTGAGCACGGCGGGAACACCGGGGATGGTTGTTGCCATCCCTGTCAGGGCTGACATGCTGGCCAGGGCAAAGAAATTACCGACTGTGTTCCCTGCGGACAGCGGCAGATGCTCGATCAACCAGCCTCCCAGGGCTTGCCCCAGGCCGCTTTGTGCAACAACGGTTCCCAGCGACAACAGCCCGGCCACATGCAGCAGAAAGGGAAAATTGACCCCTTTTTGGAACGCGGTCATGGAAATAAGCGGTTCACGCTTGCCAAGACCGGGCATCAGGCAGGCTAATCCTGCGGCCATCGCCACCCAGGCGGGGGAAATGCCGTGCAGGCTGTCGGTGGCCCAAAGGCCTAGCGTAACAATGAGCAGCAGTAATAGGCGTTTTTCATCGGTGGATAAGGGCGGCAGCGGGGCGGCTTGCTCGGTGTTGCGTGGGGTGGCGGCTTGGCGAAACATGGCCCAGCAGGCGGCCATAATCACCAGTGCCTTGAGTAGCCCTGTGGTGGGGAAGTGGGCTAACAACCAGGGCAGGTATTGGAAATGAATGCCGTATTGGCTTTCGGCGGCGCCCATCATCACCATGTTGGGCACCACGGCGGGCAATACGGCGGTCGGTGGGTTAAAGCACATCATGCCTGTGAGCAGGGCAAGGCCAGTTCGTCCGCGCCCGCCGTGCGGATAGCCCAAGTGGTCACAGAGTGATAGGACCACCGGCATCATCAGCATCACCCGCCCGGTGCTTGAAGGCATGACAAAGGCCAGGGCCATCGCCACCAGGGTGACACCGGCCAAGACCGCCAGATAGCTTTCGCCCATCCGTCCGACCAGTCCGCGCGCCAGACGTTCCCCCAGACCGGTGCTTTTGACCGAGAGGCCGATCAGCATGCCGCCAAAAACCAGCCACAGGGCTGCAGCGTGGAAACCGGCAAAGGCAACGGAAGGATCCCCGATTCCCAGCAAAATAACAGCGAGGAAAAAGGCCACCGATGTAACCGCTTCGGGTAACAATCCGGTAGCCCATAGGCCCAAGGCGCCTAAAACCACACCCGCAGCCCGCCATAGGTGTGGGCTGGCATCGGGGGGAAGAATGAAAATAGACGCAGCTACCATTGCCGCCGCAGCCAAAAGGCACAGGACGGCAATAAACGAGGGAAGGCGCTGGATCATGATGCCGCCTAGTTGTGCGCTTGCATCGCACGTGAAACCTTAGAAACGGGCTTGCGCTGCAAAACTTGGGAAATTCCCCAGCCTGCTTCGACCAAGCGACCAAGGTCAACGCCGGTTTCAATGCCCATACCGTTGAGCATATAGACCACGTCTTCGGTGGCGACATTGCCGCTGGCGCCCTTGGCATAGGGGCAGCCGCCCAACCCGGCGACCGAGCTATCAATAACTGAAACCCCCATTTCCAAAACTGCCAACAGGTTGGCCAGGGCCATGCCATAGGTATCGTGGAAATGGGCAGCTAGTTTTTCAATGGGAACCTGCGAGGCGACGGTATCGATTAGATCCTTGGCCTTGGTTGGCGTGCCGACGCCGACAGTATCGCCAAGCGAAATTTCATAGCATCCCATGTCAAACAAGGCGCGTGCCACATTGGTAACCTGGGTTGGGTCAATGTCACCTTCATAGGGACAGCCCATGACGCAAGACACATAGCCGCGCACGCGCCAGCCAAGGGTTTTTGCCCGTTCGATCACCGGGGCAAAGCGCTCTAGGCTTTCAGCAATGGAACAGTTGATGTTCTTTTGCGAAAAAGACTCCGAGGCCGCACCAAAGACCGCAATTTCGTGCACGCCTTGCGCCTGTTCGGCGGAGTCTAAGCCACGCAGGTTGGGAACCAGAACCGGGTATGACACGCCGGTAAAGCGGGTCATGCCGGCCAGAACTTCGGCGGTGTCGGCCATTTGCGGCACCCATTTAGGGGACACAAAGCTACCAGCCTCAATCACTTGCAGGCCTGCTCCCGCCAGGGCTTCGATCAGGGCGATCTTGGCCTGGGTGGGGACCACCTGCTGTTCATTTTGCAGCCCGTCACGCGGACCGACTTCGACGATTTTGACCGAGGAAGGGAGCATCATGGATCGAAGAACCTCGTAAATCTAGCCCTGGGGGGGGAGCGGTTAAGGCTGTCTAGTGCAGATGCGGGTTAGACGCTTGCCAAGTGTTGATAGAGATTATCCACCACCGCTTGAGCTTGCGTGATTTCAACCTGAACTTCGGTGAGCTTGTCGACCGCCTCGGGAGGAGAGACGCTCCGCTTGACATCAACTTTGTAATCCAAGAAAAACCGGTACACCAAATCGTCACGGATTTTTTTCAGCTTGCGCAGAACCAAGCGATCATCGTCGGTCATAAATCCGGCGATCTTTTGCCCCGACACAGAAAATTGGCGTGGCGAGGTCAAAAGGTCAATCTCGGTATAAAAATTTGGGGCGTCCAAATCGTCCGAGGTATCCAGCGAGGCGGCCAGCAACGAGATGCTGTTGGCTAAACGCTGAAAGTCATGGACGGCCCAACCATAGTTTTGCATCAGGCCGTCTAGACTGGTGTTCCGGTTTGTCATCGTACCCCTCTCAGGTGGCTTCTTCAGGATCAAGAACAAGCAATTCGGCGCCGTCGGTCACCTGGTCCCCAGGGGCGTAATGCAGCGTGGCAATGGTACCAGCCACCGGAGCGGTGATGGTATGTTCCATCTTCATCGCTTCTAAAACCACCAGAGCTTGGCCCTTGGTGACTTTATCCCCCTCGGCCACCAGAACCTGGATGATTTTTCCTGGCATTGGCGCGGCTAAGGTTCCCGACACAGCATCTTGCGTTCCAGCGCGTTGGGCCGGATCGTCAAGTAACAGCCGATGCTGCCGCCCTTGAGCGAGAATGACAAGCTCAGATCCGCGTTGTACGATTTGGGCAGTACGACGCAATCCCTTCATTTCTAGGACCAAAAGCCCGTCGGTGGTGCGTTGGGCGCTTGCTTCTTGGCTTCCGTCGGGCAGATCTAGGCGCCATTGCCCTGCACTGCGGTAATGGACAGTGACCTGATTTGGGGTGTCTCCGTGTAGAAACATCATGTCGTGGTGGTTATCGTCGTTCATCCGCCAGCCATCACTCAGCGCCCATGGTGACCAAGGATCCGCCGACTCGGCGGCGCGGTGGGCGGCTTGTTCTTGCTGATCAAGCACCACATGCAGGGCGGCAAAGGCCAATGCCCAGTCATCAGGGGCTGGGGGTTCGGGCAGTAAGTCATCGCGGTGTTGGTCGATAAAGTGGGTGGCCAGTTCGACCGCAGCAAAGGCTGGATGAGCGGCGACGGCGGATAAAAAGGTGGTGTTGGTGGCAACGCCGACCACCTGATAATCGGCCAAGGCCCCGCGAAGGCGGGCGAGGGCGGCGTCGCGGTCATGGTCCCAAACCACCAGCTTGGCGATCATCGGGTCATAGTGTGGCGAGACGCTATCGCCCTGGATCACCCCGGTATCAACGCGCACATGGGCGCTTTCGCTGGGGGGCACCAAGTGGTCAAGGCGACCGATGGACGGCAGGAACGATTTTTGCGGATCTTCGGCATAGATACGGGCTTCAAAGGCATGACCCGATAACCGCAGTTGATCTTGAGTGCAGGGGAGTGTCTGGCCATCGGCCACCCGCAGTTGCCATTCCACCAGATCTTGGCCGGTGATCATTTCGGTGACGGGATGTTCGACCTGCAAGCGGGTGTTCATTTCGATGAAATAGAATTTTTCATCCTGATAGAGAAACTCCACCGTGCCCGCGCCGACATAATCAACCGCGCGCGCGGCGGCAACAGCGGCATCGCCGAGGGCTTTGCGCACATCATCAGGTAGGTTCGGAGCGGGGGCTTCTTCGATCACTTTTTGGTGGCGGCGCTGCAAAGAGCAATCGCGTTCAAATAGATGCACCACATTACCATGGGTGTCGGCAAAGACCTGCATTTCCACATGGCGCGGATGATCGAGGTATTTTTCAATCAACAAGCTGTCATCGCCAAAGGCGGCCTTGGCTTCGCGGCGGGCACCGGCCATGGCGTCGACCAATTCGCTGGCCTGACGCACCACGCGCATACCTTTGCCGCCGCCGCCTGCACTGGCTTTCACCAAAACCGGATAGCCGATTTTTTCAGCGGCTTCGATCAAAATTGCGTCGCTTTGGTCGTCGCCGTGATAGCCCGGCACCAGCGGCACGTTTGCACGTTCCATCAAACGCTTGGATTCGGCCTTGGATCCCATCACTTCGATAGCGCCGATCGGCGGGCCGATAAACACCAGACCTGCCGCCGCCAGCGCTTTAGCAAAGGCCGCGTTTTCCGACAAAAAGCCATAGCCGGGATGCACCGCTTGTGCCCCAGTTTGCAAGCAGGCCTCGATCACTTTATCGGCGCGCAGATAGCTTTCACTTGCCGCCGCCGGGCCAAGCAACACCGCTTCGTCAGCCATTTTCACATGCAGCGCCTGCGAGTCGGCAGCAGAGTAAACAGCGACGGTTTTAATGCCCATGCGGCGGGCGGTTTTGATAACCCGACAGGCGATTTCACCCCGGTTGGCAATCAGAATTTTGTCAAACATCGGTCTTAATCCTTGCTGGATGCGGGGGTGGAGAGCCAAGACGGCGTGCGCTTTTCTAAAAAGGCGCGCAGCCCTTCTTGTCCTTCGTCACTAACCCGGATATCGGCAATACGGGCGGCGGTGTCGGCGCGCAGATCGGCGCTGATTGGCTGATTGGCAACGCCAGAAATCAGGCGTTTGGCCGCTGCTAAGGCGTGCGGGCCGCCGGTCAATAGGGCATCAACCAACCCGCTGATGGTGGTGTCTAGGGCGGCTTCGTCATCGACGAGGCTGTGCAAAAGACCCAGGCGTAGCGCCTCGGCAGCGTCAAAACGTTCGGCGGTTAAAAAATACCGCCGGGCGGCGCGGGTGCCGATGGCTTCGATCACATAGGGCGAGATGGCCGCCGGGATCAGGCCCAGCTTGACCTCGGACAGGCAAAAGCTGGCGCGTGGGCCACCAACGGCCATGTCACAGGCCGCCACCAAGCCAACCCCACCGCCAAAGGCGGCGCCGTGGACGCGGGCGATCACCGGCTTGGGGCAGGCGGCGATGGCGTGCACCATTTCGGCTAGGGCGAGGGCGTCGGCATAGTTATCATCGCGCCCATAGGACGCCATGCGTTTCATCCACCCCAGGTCGGCACCGGCAGAAAAGCTTTTTCCTGCCCCGGCTAAAATCACCACTCGCACCGTTGGGTCGGTGCCCAGTTCAGTAAAGGCGGTGGTGATGGCAGCAATCAGGCTATCGTCAAAGGCATTGTGGATGTCGGGTCGATTGAGCGTGAGGGTACAGACCCCGCGCTCATCGACCGACTGCAACAGCATCTGTGTTGCTTGGGTCATGATCTGTGCCCCCCTTACATGCGGAACACGCCGTAGCGTGTCGGCTCGATGGGGGCGTTAAGGGATGCTGACAGACCCAGGCCCAAGACGCGGCGGGTTGCGGCGGGGTCAATCAGGCCGTCATCCCATAGCCGCGCGCCAGCGTAATAGGGGTGGCCTTGGCTCTCGTACTGGTTGCGAATCGGCGCCTTAAAGGC
>CEGC01001019.1_pt1 | contig 14773 bp, 14 predicted proteins | sample 302731 | NCBI WGS metagenome assembly CEGC01 (sample SAMEA2755656, study PRJEB7226) | microbial mat metagenome | biome: microbial mat; feature: hypersaline; material: grass silage | place: USA | collected 2014-02-19 | depth 0 m | reverse complement strand
GCTTTTCCGGGTTCGTGTAGGGGTTCACCGCTGAAGGTGCCTTGGCGAGCGATGCAAGCACCGCCGCTTCAGAAAGGCTCAGCTCGGGGAGCGACTTGTTGAAATAGTTGAGCGCGGCCGAGCCGACACCATAGGACCGTCCGCCGAGATATATCTCGTTCAGGTACAGTTCGAGGATCTCGCCCTTGGAAAATTCCTTCTCCATGCGCTGCGCGACGATTGCTTCCTTCGCCTTGCGGGTGAGGTTCTGGTCGCGCGTCAGCAGCATGTTCTTTGCCACCTGCTGCGTGATGGTCGAACCGCCCTGAAGCCCACCGGAACCGGTCAGCTTGTTCTTCGCAGAGTTGACGGCGCCGCGGGCAATGCCCTGATAGTCCAGCCCGTCATGCGTGAAAAAGTTCTTGTCCTCGGCCGCCACGAAGGCATCAATCACATGCTTGGGCACGGATTCGTAAGGAACGAAAACACGGTGCTCGTCAGCGAACTCTGCGATCAGCGCACCGTCGCCCGCGTGAACACGCGAGGTGATCGGCGGCTCATACTGCTTGAGCTTGGATATACTGGGCACATCGCGGCCAAGTGCGAGGAAATACATCCAGACCGCAATGAATCCAATGATCGCCAGCACGAAGCCGACAATGACGGTCCACTTTGCGACGGGCCAAACCCAAGCCGGAATGCGGGGTTTCTCGTAGGCATCAGCCATGTGCTTGTCCTGTTACAGAGGCCAGCCATTCCTGGCGCCGCGCGCTGGAATCGCATTCGTTTCCGGCGATAGTAAGGCGCGTCGACGGCACGTTAAAGGGTGCAGTGTCAGATGTCCTGCCGATCAACTTCCCCATCGGTCAACGAAACATCAGGCAGATGGCGCTTCTCGGGCGCTGGTGCTGTCAGGCCGGAGGCGAGCTTGCCTTCCAGCTGCTTGCGTTCAACGGCCGGAGGGCGATTGTCGAGTGCATATTGCCAGGCTTCCCGTGCCTCGTCCTTCCGGTCGAGATACCAGTAGATGTCACCGAGATGGTTTTCGATCTCCCAGTGACGATGCGGCTGCAATTCCTGACGCGAAGATTCGATCATGCGGCGGGCGGCCTCAAGATCACCCATTTTGAAGAGGGCCCAGCCAAAAGAGTCCGAAATATAAGGATCGTGCTGGGCTAGCGCCCGCGCACGCGCCAATATCCGATAGCCCTCCTCATACTTGTCAGTATTCACGATCAGGAAATATCCCAGCGAATTCAGCGTGTAGGGATCATTGGGTCTGGCCAGGCGCTCGGTGCGGAGCAGTATGATCGCCTCATTGATGCGGCCAGCCTTTCCGAGTGCATCGGCCAGCGCCAGCCTGCGGTCATGCGTATCGTCAAGGTTACGCGCTTCCTCGGCATTCGTCGCGGCTTTCTCGTAACTGCCGAACTGACCATAGATTTCTGCGGCCAGCCCATGCGCGGACGCCCTTTCTGCCTGACTATCGGCCGTCTTGAGCAATTCCCCTAGCAGCTTGTTGGAGCGAGCCTCATCATCAAGCAGGGTCGTCAACTGCAGAGCGCCATAAAGCGTCGGCAGCCGGTTCTCATCGGTCGACAGCGAAAGCGCCTTGTCGATGGCATCGCGCGCAGCATCCGCCTTGCCCGCCATCAGCAGGGCCTGCCCGGCAGCCAACTCAAGCGACGCCGTTGGCTTGGGACTGACCGTCACCATGTGTGCGGCAGAATCGTAAAGCGCGTTATCGTAGAAATCATCGATGATCGCCGTGCGCAGGCCGTCATCCTCAGGATTTATGAGCAGTGCGGCCTGATCGAGTGCTGAGCGCTGGTCATCAAACCCGTCGGGCCGACCGCCCATCATGATCTTGCGAATGATGCGCTGCTCCTGAAGCGTGCGCGACACATCGGCGAGTGATTGGGCGAACGCCGCGCGAACGGTCAGCGGCTCGTTCTTCAGGTTCTTGCCGGTCTCGAGACTCTCAAGCGCTGCAGCGTAGCTGATCGCTTCTTCCGGCTCCGCATCAGCGAGGCGCTGGTAGGCGGCCTTTGCCTCTTCGATACGGCCGAGCCGCTGAAGCAGCAGCGCATGGCGCGAAATCACGGTCTTGATATGGGAATAAAGCAGCCCGCGCGGGTCGAACTGGTGCTCAGGCGCTTCGATCTGTGAAGGCGTGAGAGAGTCGTAAACGGCCAAAGCCTGTTCCGGCCGCCCGATGGCTTCGAGCATGGCAGCGAGGGACAATTCGCCTGTCAGGCCCGGCATGCCCGACGCGGCGCTGCGATGACGCTCAATAGCCTCATCCGGTTGCTCGTCCATCGCGAGAAACCAGGCATCCAGATAGGCGTAGAGGTTGGAACCGCCTTCCGCCCCTTCAACTTCATCCTGAATATTGAGAATGCTGCGAGCGCCTGCCGTGTCGCCAGCGGCGGCACGATCAAGGGCGAGAAAAGCGTTGAAGAAGGGATTGGAGTTCCTGTCAGCCGGGTCGAGGCCCTGTGTCATGACCAGGAAAGCAGCCATGTCGCCGGCTTTCACCGCATCAATAGGCGCGGGATAGGCAGAGATGCCAACCGCTTTTCCGTTCTGACCCAGAACGGCTGTCGAGCGGGCTGCGGGAGAAAGTGTATCTTCCGGATAAGCCGTGGCTGTCGCTGCATTCAATCCACTCGGTTGTATGGAGGCGCACCCGCCGAGCGCAAAAGCAATGGTAAGAGCAGAGGCGGCAAGGGCTGGCTTGAAGCGCATGGGCGTCAGGTATCTCCGTTTCGCGTGTGCGAAGAGTGAAGCAGCCCCTTGCGGCAAGAGCAAGGCACCAGATGGTAAAAGCGCGGACAGGTTGCCCTGCCCGCGCTCTTGTCACGCCATTGTGTAGCCGTAGCTACATATTCGGGTAGGCCGGGCCGCCGCCGCCTTCTGGCACGGTCCAGTTGATGTTCTCGTTCGGGTCCTTGATATCACACGTCTTGCAGTGGATGCAGTTTTGCGCGTTGATCTGGAACTTGAGGTCAGCCCCCTCGCCGATCCACTCATAGACGCCTGCCGGGCAATAGCGCGCCGACGGACCGGCATAGACATCATGCTCGGAGGATTTCTGCAGCGCCATGTCCTTGACGATGAGGTGACACGGCTGGTCCTCGCCATGGAATGTGTTGGTGAAGGACACGTTGGTGAGCTTATCAAAGCTGAGCACACCATCAGGCTTTGGATAGGCAATCGGCTTGTAGTCCTTGGCGGGCTTCAGCGAGGCCGCATCGGTCTTGCCGTGCTTCAGGGTCGGCAGGAAGCCAAATCCCATCAGCGAGCGAAGCCACATGTCCGGCACTCCAATCATAGCGCCGATCATCGTACCGAAGCGCGACATCAGAGGCTTCATGTTGCGAACGGTCGACAGATCCTTCTGCACCCAGCTGGAATGCATTGCATCATCATATTCGGTCATCTCGTCGCCCGAGCGGCCAGACTGAATCGCTGCGAACACAGACTCCGCACCGAGCATGCCCGTCTTCATGGCATTATGCGTGCCCTTGATGCGCGGCAGGTTCACAAACCCTGCGCAGCAGCCGATCAGCGCGCCACCCGGGAAGCTGAGCTTCGGAATAGACTGCAGGCCGCCCGACGTAATCGCGCGGGCACCATAGGCGACGCGCTTGCCGCCCTCGAGGTAACGACGAATGTCGGGGTGATGCTTGTAGCGCTGAAATTCCTGATAAGGCGCCAGATAAGGGTTTTTGTAGTTCAGGTGGACGACATAGCCGACCGAAACGAACGGCTCGCCATTGTCGCGGAAATGGTAGAGGAAACCGCCGCCATTGCCGTCCTTGTCCTGGACAGGCCAGCCAAACGAGTGCTGGACCAGGCCGTCGACAAAGATCTCTTCCGGCACGGACCAGACTTCCTTCAAGCCAATACCGAATTTCTGCGGGTCGCAATCGGCCTGCAGGTTGAACTGGTTCATGACCTGTTTTGTTAGCGAGCCACGGGCCCCTTCGGCGAACAGGACATATTTGCCAAGCAGCTCCATACCGGGCTCATAATCGGCTTTCTTCTGGCCATCGGCACCAATGCCCATGACACCCGCGACCACACCGCGCACAACGCCTTCGGCATCATAGACGACTTCAGAGGCAGCAAAGCCGGGATAGATTTCCACGCCGAGCGCTTCGGCTTCACGGCCGAGCCAGCGGCAGACATTGGCGAGCGAACCGGCATAGCACCCATGGTTGCTCATCAACGGCGGGAAAGGCAGCCAGCCGAGTTCGGCCGAGCCATTCTCGCCGAGCAGCTTATAACGGTCGATCTTGACCTCAGTCTTGAGTGGACAGTCGCTGTTATTGCGCCAGTCGGGCAGCAATTCGTCCAGCGCCTTGGGGTCGAGCACGATGCCCGACAGGATGTGCGCACCGATCTCGCCGCCCTTTTCAAGCACGACGACCGAAAGGTCCTCGCCCTTTTCATTGGCTAGCTGCTTGAACCGGATCGCTGCGGAGAGCCCGGCGGGGCCGCCGCCGACGATGACCAGATCATATTCCATCGACTCGCGCTGCGGGGCGTCATCAGCCATTGGTAACTCCTCATTTTGGCGTGTAGGATAACGCCGTACGTTTCAAACATTAAGCAATTACAGCCTGTTTCAGGAAGGTCTAGAGCGTCGCAATGTCCGCCCCCACGTCAACCACAGCCCTTCAGGCCCTTACAGAGTGGTGGCAGGACATGGGCGTCGAGGTAGATTCGGCCCATATTGACGCTCTGATGCGGGAAATAAAACCATCCCAGAAGCCATCAAACAGCCAGACTAAACCCACATCAACCCCCATCAAACCCATGCCGCGTCGAACCCGCGCACCTAAAAACTGGGTCAGCGAAGCTGAAACGGCAGCAGCAGCAGCCGATTCGCTCGAGGCACTGAAAGCGGCCATTGAGGCATTCGAGGGCTGCCCGCTGAAAGCCGCATGTGATCACAGCGTCGTCTATGATGGTGTGCCCGGCGCCGATTTGATGGTCATAGGTGAAGGCCCTGGCGCGGAGGAAGACAGGCGCGGGCTGCCATTCATCGGCAAGGCGGGCCAGTTACTCGACAGGATGCTGGCTGCCATCGACCGCTCACGTAACGAGAACACATTCATTACCAATGTGAACTACTGGCGCACCCCTGGAAACCGCAACCCCGAAGACGAGGAATTGGACGTGTGCCGTCCCTTCGTCGAGCGCATGATCGTACTCGGAAAGCCGAAGCTGATTATTGCGGCGGGCGGTGTCCCGGCAAAAGCCTTGCTCGGCAAAAGTGACGGCATCATGCGGTTGCGCGGCACCGAACACGTCTTTCAGGCCCAAGACGGGACCAGCATCCCGCTGATCCCGATCCTGCACCCGGCTTACCTGCTCCGCCGCCCCCAGGACAAGAGCCGCGCCTGGCGCGACTTGTTGCTCGTTGAGCAGCGGCTTAGGGAGCTTGCCTGATTACTCCTCGAGCGCGGCTTCAGCTTTCTTGTCGACAAGTGCGCGCTCTTTCTTCTTTCGCATGTCGAACTTGTCTGCCATTTCGCCCGACGCATCCGCGCCCAGCACCTTGCGGGCCGTCACGAAGATTTCATCCTCTTCTTCTTTCATATGGTGTTCATAGCGCTCGCGCATGGTCTTGAAGCGGGTGAGCCAGCCCGGCGAGCTGAAATCCATTTCCTCAATGTCCTGGATCATTTCATCGACTTCATGGTGCTCTGAGACAGAGTGGCGAGCCTTGGGCTGGCCCTTTGAATCTTCCATCAGTGGCGCATAGAAGGCTTCTTCTTCGGCTGCCGCATGAGCGCCGATATCATAATAGAAAGCCTTCCAGAGCTTGCGGCGTTCGTCGCTGTCGCCGGACGTGTGGGCGAGGCTCGCGAGCATGTCTCGCTGGCGGTCGTGGTCAGATTTCAGCCGATCATAGATGCTGGTCATGTGCGTATTCCTTGTGCATTTGGGATTGGAGATGGAACGCAGCTGACCCAAGAGAGTTCCTGATATCACAAGCGCCTGCTAGGGATTTCCAATGCCCGCTCCCCTTTCCGTAATTATTCCCACACTGAACGCCGCATATGACCTGCCGCTTTGCCTTGAAAGCCTGATGCCAGGCCTTGAGTCCGGCCTCATACGTGAAGTCATTGTATGCGACGCCTTTTCCGAAGACGGAACGGCCGCTATCGCCGAGGCGGCCGGGGCAACATATATCGCCACAGCCAAGGGCCGCGGGCGACAGCTGATCGCCGGAACCGAGGCCGCGCGCGGCGACTGGTTCCTGTTCCTGCATGCCGACACATTGTTATCACGTGAGTGGGCTGAGCGGGTTGCTGACCATATTCGCGAACGCCCCGGCAATGCGGGCGCCTTCCGTCTCAAGTATCGCTCCGACGACAAGCGCGCGCGCTGGCTTGAATCACGCGCCAATCGTCGCGCGCGATGGCTTGGCCTGCCATACGGCGATCAGGGCCTGCTGATCTCCCGCGAGCTCTACGAAGGCGTGGGCGGCTTCCCGGATGTTCGCCTGATGGAAGACGTGATGATCGTCCGGGCCGTCGGCAAGAGCAGGCTGACCTTCCTGGATGCAGAAGCACGCACATCGGCGGTGAAGTATGAGCGCGATGGGTGGAGACGCCGCGCGTGGAAGAACTCTTGGATGCTGGCGCGTTTCCTGATGGGCGTCAGCCCGGACAAGCTCGCCAAAGAGTATACCTAGTCTTCGGTCCAGAACGCTTCCGTGCCAAACGCCTCGCCATGTTCGGCGATGAGATAGTCCTTGAACGCGGCGAGATCCTTCACCCTGCAGGAATAGACATCGACCCTTTCAAAGCTGCTTTCACCCAGCGTGTCCTCATCGGCGTCTTTGCACGACGGCATCGCGAATTCATAGGTCGGCACATGTGTGGCCGCGCCTGCGCGTATATGAGCGACAAGATAGTGAAAGCTCACCGCCTCGCCATCGCGCATCTCGACTTCGGCAAGGTAGACCGGATTGGCCGCATTCAACATCAACGTCTGGAAACGTATGTGTAGCGGCTTTTCCTCGGCCTCGTCCGGCGGCGGGGGAATTTCATAGACGCCATCACCGCCAACCATCACATTGCGGCAATCGTCAGCGAGGCAAAGCACGACGCCGTCATACGGCAAAGTGACTTGCTCGCCGGGTGGTATCAAAGGCACCTCGCTGTAAAAGCAGGCAGATAGAGCCATCAGGCTCGCCAGCGCTGTGAAAATACGAAATGGGGCCATGATCATTCTCCCTCCTCTCAATCCCAGCTTTCCTCTGATTGAGGTCGAAAGTATGGCCGGGCCATGACCAAAGCAACGCTGCTCATTTACGCTAAACCGCCCCGCATGGGTCTTTCGAAGACGCGACTGGCCGCCGGGCTCGGTCTCACCGAAGCGCGCCGGGTCGCCCACTTCACCCTCGCGCGCACTATGCGCGCAGCGCTTAACGGGCACTGGACGAGCGTTCTGTATGCAGCACCTGACATGGCAATGACCGATAGCGTCGGCGGGCTTTGGCCGGCGAGCCTTGCGCGGCGAAGCCAGGGGCATGGCGGCCTGACCGAGCGGCTGAACAAGGGTCTCGCGGAGGCGCCGCCCGGCCCTGTCCTGTTCATTGGCGCGGACGCACCGGACATTGCGCCCGCCCTTTTGCGCAATGCGATCCGCACGCTGCAAAACAATGACGCCGTGTTCGGCCCTGCGCGGGACGGCGGCTTCTGGCTGTTCGGGCTTAACAAGGGACCGCGTACGCGCTCACCGTTCTGCAATGTGCGCTGGTCAGGACCGCACGCGATGGAAGATGTCTGGGGAAACCTTCCGCTGCACGCACGCGTCGGTCTTTTGCCCGTGCTGGATGATATTGATGAAGCGGATGACTGGCATGCGTGGAATGCAGCCCGCTGAGCAGTGGAATTAATTTATGTTATCGCTTGAGCGCCTGAATGCCTGTGGATTAACCTAATATTTCAAACGTTAGGGGACAGCATGTATCGGCTTATCTATATCAGTTCCGCGTCCGACGAGACTTCCATATCAGACATACGGGATATTCTGTCGACAGCTGTGACCAATAACCGGGAAATGGAGATCACCGGCCTGTTGATGTACAACGGACTGAACTTCATGCAGGTGCTCGAAGGCAGTCAGGACGACGTCCAACCCCTGTTCGAAAAAATCACCAAGGACGTACGCCATGTGTCTGTTGCCTCCATCCTTCAGGGCGAAGCCGACACACGGATTTTTGCGCCTTGGTCCATGCTGTTCAAAAAGGCCAAACCGGATACGACCGATGAAGACCATATTCCCGAAGTGACGATGCCTGAAATCATGGCCTTGGAGATGCCGGACGATGTGCGCACGATCATCAGGAACTTCGACAATCTGTTGGGGTGATGACACGCGCACCTGAATCCACAGCTTCTCGGCTCCACACTTAAATTTGTTCTTGTTTTGTTCCGTTCCTTGTGGGCACATAAGCCACATGAGGACAGGACAGAAACTGAAGCCTACGGGCCGCGTAACACTGATCGACACGCAGCAGGCCACTGAACGGTCTGACCAGCGCGGGCGCGGCGCGGTATCCAACCAGACCGGCCGGTTCGAACCGGAAACGCGTCACACCTTCGATGACGGGTGGGACACTGTCGAAGAAGCAGCAGCCCGTATCGAGACGACACTGACGCGCGAAGCGGCCAAGACGATCATCACCTTCAACAAGTCACCCGACATTTCGTTTGACCGGTCGATCAACCCCTACCGGGGCTGTGAGCATGGCTGCATCTATTGCTTCGCACGGCCCAGCCATGCCTATGGCGGCCTGTCCGCGGGCCTCGATTTCGAAAGCAGGCTTTTCTTCAAGCCGAACGCCCCTGAATTGCTCAAGCGGGAATTGTCACGGCCCGGCTACCGCCCCCGCGCAATCGCTCTGGGTATCAACACGGATGCGTTCCAGCCAGTCGAACGCGAGATCGGGCTCACGCGGGAACTGCTGAAGATCCTGTCTGATTATCGCCACCCCGTCAGCCTCCTCACAAAGTCGTCCCTGATCGAGCGGGACATCGACCTGATGGCCCCCATGGCGAAAGCCGGGCTGCTGCGTGTTGGGGTTTCGATTACCACACTGGACCGCACGCTGGCCCGGAAGATGGAACCGCGTGCGGCCACACCTGCAAGGCGATTGCAGACCATCCGCGCCCTTTCCGACGCGGGCATACCTGTCACGGTCATGACAGCCCCGATCATTCCCGGTTTGACCGACCATGAAATCGAACACCTCCTGGAGGCTGCCGCTGATCACGGCGCCACAAGCGCCGGCTATGTGATATTGCGGCTACCGCACGAGATTAAGGACCTCTTCCACGAATGGCTGGTGACACATGTACCGGACCGCGCGGCGAAGGTGATTAACACGATCCGTGAAATGCGCGGTGGCAAGGATTATGACGCGCAGTGGTTCGAACGCGGCAGCGGTCGCGGCCCTGTGGCGCAGATAATTTCTCAGCGCTTTGCGCGCGAAACACGGCGGCTTGCTCTCGATGCGCCGCGCCCCGCACTGAGGACAGACCTTTTCCAGCCACCTATCGCCCCAAATGGCCAGCTGCGCTTTGGTTTTTGACAAGAACCTCACCAATATTCCCGACGTTATGCACAGACTTATCAACAGCTCTATCCACAGGCCCGAAATCCGTTAGTTTCGAAACCGAAACGATTTCGGACTGATTCGGCTCTGCAACTATTAGGGTTTCGGAAACCGGCGTCCTTCAGTGATTCGTCTCCACGAAACACAAGTAGACAATACGGGGCTGGCCACATGGAATTGAAGCGCAACACGATCCTGCAGGGCGACTGCATCGACATTCTCCGCCGCCTGCCGGACAGCTCTGTCGATCTGGTTTTTGCCGATCCTCCCTATAACCTCCAGCTTGGTGGCGGCTTGACCCGTCCAGACCAGTCAGTCGTCGATGGCGTCGACGATGCCTGGGACAAGTTCGACAGCTTCGATGCCTATGACCTGTTCACGCATGAGTGGATGGAAGAATGCCGCCGCGTCCTGAAGGATGATGGCGCGATCTGGGTTATCGGCTCGTACCATAACATCTTCCGCGTCGGCACAGTGCTGCAGGATCAGGGCTTCTGGATCCAGAACGACGTCATCTGGCTGAAGTCCAACCCGATGCCCAACTTCAAGGGTACCCGGTTCCAGAATGCCCACGAAACCCTTATCTGGGCTGGCAAGTCAGAAGCCTCGCGCGTCACGTTCAACTATGACGCCCTCAAAGTCTTCAATGAAGACAAACAGATGCGGTCCGACTGGGTCATCCCGCTGTGCACCGGGGGCGAGCGCCTGAAGGACGAGGCCGGGAAGAAGGCGCACCCGACACAGAAGCCAGAAAGCCTGCTTTCCCGCATCCTCCTCGCCACAACCCATCCGGGCGACGTTGTGCTTGATCCATTCTCCGGCACAGGCACGACGGCTGCTGTCGCCAAGCGCCTTGGGCGCGATTACGTCGGCATCGAGCGTGACCCGGACTATGTTCGCCTGTCGCGTGCCCGTATCGCCGCTATCACGCCGATCGAAGGCGAAATCCTTGAAACCGAGCGCAGCAAGAAGTCCCTGCCCCGCGTGCCGTTCGGCGCGCTGATCGACAATGGCTGGTTGAAACCGGGCGACCGCCTGTTCTCGCCGCAGCGCCGCTTCCAGGCGCGCATCCGCGTCGATGGCTCACTGACAACCGGCGCCGTTTCCGGCTCGATCCACCGTCTCGGCGCACATGTTCAACAGGCGCCGGCCTGCAATGGCTGGACCTATTGGCACTTCGAGGACCCGAAGCGGAACCTCGCGCCGATTGACCTGCTGCGCCGCCGCTATCGCGACGAAATGGGCCTCAACTAGGCTTCGGGCAACGCGAGCCGAACGGCTTTCGCGAACACGCTAGGCAATCCTTCAACGTCCCGGATGGGTGTCCATACCCCGTCCGGGCGTTTTGCGTTGAGACGCGCCATTTTAACGGTCAGGACCAGGGCGAAATGTGTGAACACGTGGCGCACTTCGCCAACCGTTTCCCAATCCGCCTCAACCGGCGGCACCTCTTCTGGCATACCCGTCTTTGGCCATTCGGTTCCCGGCAGGGCCAGCATGCCGCCGAGCAGGCCCTTGTCGGGGCGGCGCACGAGCATGATCTCGTCCCCTTCCAGCAGGACATAGGCAACCCCGTAACGCACGCGCGTCGCAGCTTTTGCGGGCTTGCGGGGATAGGTGTCCGGTTGGCCCTCGGCCCGCGCCGTGCACATGTCCGCGAGGGGGCAAATTAGACAATTCGGCCGCGTTGGGGTGCAAACCGTCGCGCCAAGGTCCATCAGCGCTTCGGCGAATTCGCCCGGTCTTTTGGACGGCACGAGCGAGCGCACCTCAGCCGCAATCACCTTCTTCTCTTCCGCCCAGTCTCCCTTGAGCGCCAGCAAACGTGCGAAAACGCGGTCCACATTTCCATCGACAGCCGCCGCCTGCTGGTCAAACGCGATCGCGGCGATCGCACCAGCCGTATAGGGGCCGATGCCAGGCAGTTTCACGAGCGCCTTCTCGGTCTCCGGAAAGCCGCCCAGGTCGACAAGTTCGCGCGCACATTTCAGAAGGTTGCGCGCCCTCGCATAGTATCCCAACCCTGCCCAGGCGGTCATGACCTCCTCATCACGAGAATTTGCAAGCGCTTCGACCGTGGGCCAGCGCTGTGTGAACGCGTGGAAATACGGCGTGCCGTGCGGGATGGTCGTTTGCTGCAGCATGATCTCGGAAAGCCAGATCCTGTAAGGATCAGGGCGTTTCCCGGCTGCCCTGTCAGCTGGCGAGACACGCCAGGGCAATTCGCGGGCATGCTGGCCATACCAGGTCAGAAGCCGTCCGGGCAGTTCCTTGAAAGACGTCTTGACGGGCATGTGTGCCTTTTCCTCGCCACCAAGCCGTGCTTGTCTTGGGGAATGGTTACAAGATCAACCCTCGACCCCATCGAAGAGGCGCGCGCACGCGTTCGGCTGCGCTATCTGAGGGCTCGCAAGGTGCATCCCGGCATATCGCAGATTGGCCTTGCCGCCGAACGCCTGACACGCAAGTCCGGCGCGAAGAAACTGCCCGCCGTGCAAATCCTGCAGCGCCGCTGGCGGGAAATTGTTGGAGAAAAGCTCTACCCCTTCTGCCGCCCGGAGAAGATCACCGGCGGCAAGGATGGCCGCGTCCTGACCCTGCGCGTGATTCCGCAGGCCGCACCTCTGGTGCAGCATCAGGCCGAGACGATCCGCCAGCGCGTATCAGTGTCGGCAGGCGGCGACATAGTTGCCATCAAGATCATTCAGGGCGCCCTGACGACCAGCGAGCCTACCGCGCCGCGCCGCAAGATACGCCCCCTGTCGGCTGCAGAGCGCCAAGCCCTGGAAGCGCGGACCGCCGGCATTCAGGATTCCAGCCTGCGCGCCGCGATTGTTGCGCTGGGCGCAGCTGTGCTAACCGCAGACGACTCCGATAATTCCACCCCGGACCCACGTCCGGCCACGTAGACCTCCTGTCCCGAAGGCCCGTTTCAATGTCTCTTGTTCCTCGCCCGTCTGCCCTCGTCACGGCTCTCGCATTCCTTATTGCCGCGTGCGGCAACGCGACGGGAGACGCCGCCAAGCCGGTTCCGGCCGATACCCCTGCTGCGCCCGCCGTGCTGGGACACAGCAAAGGTGCCGAAGATGCGCCGCTGACCGTTATTGAATATGCGTCCCCAACCTGCTCGCACTGCAAGCATTTCCATGATGACGTCATGCCGACCGTCGAAGAGAAGTTCATCGCCACCGGAAAAGTGAAGTTCATCTTTCGGGAATATCCGCTGAACGACATCGACATGGTTGCTTATGCGATGGCGAATTGCGCAGGCGAAGACAAGTTCTTCGACGTTCTGGACGACCTGTTCGAGCACCAGCCAGACATCTTCGAAGCCGCTAAGACCGGTACCATCAAGCAGGTCCTGCTCGACATCGGCGCACGCCATGGCATCGCCGACGAAAAAGCCTTCGATGCCTGCACCACCAACCGGGCTATTCGCCAGCGCCTTGCCGACACGATCATGACTGGCGAGGTCTTCGGTGTGCGCGCTACGCCGACCTTTGTGGTCAATGGTCAGATGAAAGCGGCTGATCAGGATGTCCGTTCTGGTGAAGCTTTCGAGGCTTACTTGAATGGCGAATTGGCCAAACTGACCCAATAGGCTCGCCCGCTAACAGCATTAACGATTTGGCAACCAACCCGACTCAATTCTTAACGCGAAGGTTATGATGATGGAACGCATCTCCAGACGAACCGTTTTGGCCGCCGTTTCGGCGCTGGCTCTTGCTGCCTGTGGTGGCGGCGGTGATCAGGCATCTGGCGCAAAGACGCCCGGAAGCGACCCGGCTGCAATCGGCCACGCTATCGGTTCGGCCGATGCGCCGGTCACATTCATCGAATACGCTTCGCCCACCTGCCCGGCCTGCAAATATTTCCACGACTCCGTCCTGCCCGAAATCACCGAGAAATATATCTCGACCGGCAAGGTGCGGATGGTTTTCCGCGAATACCCCGTGCACGATATTGACGTGCCCGCATATGCGATGGCGCTGTGTGCAGGTGACGGCAAGTTCTTTGATGTGCTGGATGACATGTACGAGCACCAGTCCGGCATCACAGACGCGGCGCGCAATGGCGTGCTTAAGGCTGCACTGGTCGCCATTGGCCAACGTCACGGGATTGCTGACGAGGCGGCATTTGACGCCTGCATGTCTGATGAGGCCATTCGGGCTCGTCTGAAGACAACATATGACGAAGCTCAAAAAGATGGCGTGGACAGTACCCCGACCTTCATTTTCGATGGCCAGGTGTCCCGCTTCGAAGGCGATATCCGTACAGTTGAAGGCTTTTCAGCGAAGCTTGATTCATTGCTCGCTGGCGACACGGCAGGACAATAAGGATATGAGGCCGGCATGCAGATAACCGAACTCCGCATCGCCGGCTTCAAGTCGTTCGTCGACCCGCAAACCGTGCCCGTAGAACCGGGCCTAACGGGCATTGTGGGCCCGAACGGCTGTGGCAAGTCTAACCTGCTTGAGGCCTTGCGCTGGGCCATGGGTGCCAGCTCGGCCAAGGCCATGCGCGGCGGCGAGATGGACGACCTGATCTTTTCCGGCGCACAGGGCAGGCCCGCGCGCGAGACGGCCGAAGTCACACTCGTCCTCGACAATTCCAAGCGCACCGCGCCGCCGGAATTCAATTGCTCCGACACGCTGGAAATCGTGCGCAAGCTGCGCCGCGGCGCGGGCACATCCTACAAGCTCAACGGCCGGACCGTGCGCGGCAAGGACATCCAGCTCCTGTTCGCCGATGCCTCGACAGGTGCCAACTCCCCTGCCCTCGTTCGTCAGGGCCAGATTTCGGAGCTCATCGGCTCCAAGCCCCAGAATCGCCGTCGCATTCTGGAAGAAGCAGCCGGTATCGCCGGCCTCAATACCCGTCGTCACGAAGCCGAACTCAAGCTCAATGGCGCCGAATCCAATCTTGAGCGCCTTACGGATGTGGTGGCACAAGTTGAATCCCAGCTTGCCAGCCTCAAGCGGCAGGCCCGACAGGCCGTGCGCTATCGCAATCTCTCTGGTCAGATCCGTGAGACCGAAGCGATCCTTCTGCACCTGCGCTGGACACATGCTGTCGCCCAGCTCGCGCATGAAGAAACACGCCTCACCGAAACCGACCAGCGCGTGGCCGACCTGACGCGCGAAGCCGCCC
>CEGC01000385.1_pt1 | contig 14953 bp, 10 predicted proteins | sample 302731 | NCBI WGS metagenome assembly CEGC01 (sample SAMEA2755656, study PRJEB7226) | microbial mat metagenome | biome: microbial mat; feature: hypersaline; material: grass silage | place: USA | collected 2014-02-19 | depth 0 m | reverse complement strand
TCGGGGCCGTTGGTGATCCACATTTTATTGCCGTTGAGGACGTAGTGATCGCCTTTTTTCTCGGCCTTGAGGCGCATGGAAACCACGTCAGACCCAGCGCCGGGTTCGGACATGGCAAGGGCGCCAACGTGTTCGCCGCTGCAAAGTTTGGGCAAATAGGTGGTCTTTTGCGCTTCGGTACCGTTGCGGTGGATCTGGTTGACGCAGAGGTTGGAATGCGCCCCATAGGACAAGCCAACGCTGGCTGACGCGCGGGAGATTTCCTCGACCGCGATCACATGTTCCAGATAGCCCAGGTCCGAGCCGCCGTATTTCTCGCCCACGGTCATGCCCAACAGGCCAAGGTCGCCGAACTTGCGCCAGAGATCCATGGGGAATTCGTTGTCGCTGTCGATGGCTGCCGCGCGGGGGGCGATTTCATCGGCGGAAAAGCGGGCGACGGTGCTGCGAATCATTTCGGCCTGTTCGCCGAGATCAAAATTCAGGCTGGGGAAGCTCATCAATGGGGCCTTTCCTGGTGTTTCCGTCCGGGTCCCCGCCGCAAAAACGGGGGGAGACGTGTGTGTTGCCTCCGGCGGTGTCCTATCGGGCTGACGCGTGCCCCGGAAAAGGGGCCGAGTCGTCGACGTCTTGGTGCGTCGGTAGCCGTACCTTAGGTGCCCATGCGGGGACCTGTTGGTGCTTTAGGACGTTTCGCCCAAGCTTTCGTGGGTGTGCCACAGTGCTTGATGGCTTTGAGGATGCCTTCCGTTTACGTAAACGTCAAGATGCAATTTTACCCAATGCTCCCCAATATTGAGGGTGGTTGCTACCAGCTGCGGCTAGGGTTTAGGCTTTAGGCTCACTGGAGCCAATCTGGAACCACAAGATAAGGAAGCAAGCTGTTCCGGTGACTAGAGATTTGCTTGATTTCCCAGAGCAACTAGCGCAGGGTTTCGATAACAGCGCCGTATAAAAATGGGTCTTGTTGTTTTTGGCTCGACGGCAAATGGATCAAGGCATGAACGACCGCGCACGTTTTCCGACACCCGTCCTTATAGTGCAGGACAAAAGCGGCGATGGGCCGGTTTTGCGGGTAATTCCCCCACCGGTAAAGGGTGCTTTGCGCTCGTTGGCCAATCGTCTTTCGGGGCAACGGCGGGCCCGCGTGATGCGGGTGGCTGCGACGATTTATCCGATTCTACAAAAGCTCGAAGATAAAGCCCTGCCTGCCAGCGAAAAGCGTTTGCAAGGGGTGTCGTTTGCCAAGGCTCTGCGCGACGACCAAACCATCGAGCGCGCCCTACGAATGTTTGTGTCGGCTTGGAAGTCCAACATCATTCGTTTGAATGGCCCGAACGGCAAACCTATTCCCGCCGAAAAAGGTCGGACGCATTCCACCGTTTGCGGTATGACCGTCGAAAAGGCGGAGATTATTTTCATTGATATCGCGCTGGAGCAGATTTTTAAGGCCAATTCTAAAGCCAAGCGCCAGTTGCTGGGGACGATTAATAATCCTGCGACCCTAGGAAAGCTGCGGGTCTTGTCGGCCTTTCAGCCCCTGTCATTGACCGAGTTGGTAACAGGATTGGGGTTTAATGCGAGCGATATCTTAGCCGATGTAGAGCCCGATAAGCTCCATGCTTTGGCCTTGCTCAAGCCCTATCACCTGCGCGCCTTGCGTCAGGTTTTTGGCGCTGGTTTCCGCAACGTCTTTGAATGGCCGCCTGAAACCATTACCGCGCTGGGCGAGCACTTTAACTGCGTGGAGCAGGTTCGCGATTTGGGTGACGCCATCGGCATGGTTAATAGTGCCGAGGCTATGGCGGCTTTAGGGCGCTGGGAAGTGCGCGACATCACCGGCAAGGTCAACGAAGAGCGTGTTGCCCGTGGTCAGCCCGAAATTAAAGGTCATCGTTTCGAGACCGATATCGAGGCCGGGCGGGCTATTTTGGGGCCATATTTTAATTCGTTGATGGAAAACCCCCCCGAGGTGCTCGAGGCCTTTGGTACTTTGGTCAGCCGCATTCGCCAAACCGATAAGATCAACCGCAAGGACCGCATCGACGAAGTGCGCTTGTTTTGTGATCGTTTCTTGGAATATGTCGGCACCGACGCCATGCGCGCCCTAGGAATCGTCGGTCCCAACCCAACCAGCTTTGGCGAGGCTTTGCATATTCTTGAAGGCTTGTTCACCAAGCCGGGCTTGGGGCGGAAGTTCTTTGAAGGGGCCTTGCAGACTCCTGAGGGGGTAAAAGCCATTGCCGAGTTGCGCGCAGATTTAGATGAAATGAAGCGGCGCGGTTCGATCAAGGGGGAAACAGAAATTGGCCAACTGATTGCCAATTCTGACATCCTGGATCGTGCGGTTATTCCGTTCATGAATTTTAAATTAAATTAACGCCAAAATACCGATTATTTCAGATGCCACAGCCTAACCTGTTGTAATGCGAGCATAACCCCAAAGGACCATCGCTGGTTTTTTGGGGTTTTTTGTTGCTGTGCGTTTCTGGTTTGGCGCTAGGTGCGCGCTGGGGGGTGTGCACTGCGTCGCAACGTGTTAAGAACTGCCGCCGACCCGTTTTCTGTGTCGGGGTACCGTGCAATCGTGGAGAGAGAACATGGGAAAACAGCGGCCTGATGGCTGGTGGTATCCGTGGATTTTCGTTGGTGGCTTTATGGTCGTGCTCGGGGTCAATGTGGCCTTGCTGTACTTCGCAACCACGACCTTCAACGGCCTGGAAACACGTCATGCCTTTGAAGAAGGCAATGATTACAACGCCAGAATTGCTGATGAAGAAAAGCAAAAGGCGTTGGGCTGGACTATTACCTTTGCTGCTGATGGTGGCGCCGTTCCTGGATCTCAGAGCTTACCTGCGCGCTTTACGCTGACCGCGGTTGATGCCACGGGGGCTGCTCTCGAAGGCTTAGAAGTTTACGCCCTGGTCCGCCGCCCAACCCAGGAAGGCCATGACCAGTCGGTGACGCTCGATCCGGTTCTACCGGGAAAGTATGCCCGTACTGTTGATTTACCGCTGCCTGGGCAATGGGACATTCGCCTTATGTTGCGGCGGGGCGATGACGTTTATCGTCTGCGCCAGCGGATTAATATCCAATAGCTATCTCCCACAGGGGGGCGGTCGTGAGCGCATCACTAAGTGAACTAGAGCCACAGGTTTTGTGCCGTCATTGCGGTGGGGTGGTTCTTGCTGACAGCCCTGGCGGAGCAGAGTTTTGCTGCCGAGGCTGCAAGGCAGCCTTTGAGTTGGTGCATGGGTTGGGGCTTGATGCTTATTACCAGCGTCGTTGTATTGACCCTGACGTCAAAGCCCTGCGCCCCGAAGACGAAGGCGAGCCGGCGGATTTAAGCGCCCATGTTAGGACCGATGCCGAGGGTATCCACACCCTGCATCTGATGGTCGAGGGTATCCACTGTGCAGCCTGTGTTTGGTTGATCGAAACCATTCTTAGCCGTCAGCCCGGCGTGTGCCAGGCACGGATGAATATGACCACCCGCCGTCTGGTCTTGCGCTGGGGGCCTGCGGCGGATGGCCAAGAGCTTTCGGTCAATGCCTTGGTTGATCCGATCACCTTGATTGGCTATCGCCTGGTGCCCTATGACCCCAGCGCGCTGGGCGAGGCGACCAAAAAACACGAACGCGAATTGTTACGCGGGATGGCGGTGGCCGGGTTTGCTGCGGGCAACGTGATGTTGCTGTCGGTGTCGATCTGGGCCGGGGTGGACATGGGGGAACATACCCGTGAGCTGTTTCACTGGCTGTCGGCGCTGATTGCTTTCCCAACCATTGCTTATACCATTCGCCCGTTTGCGCGTTCTGCTTTGGCCGCGTTGCGTCATGGGCGCACCAACATGGATGTGCCGATCACCATCGGCGTGCTGTTGGCGGCCTTGATGAGCCTGTGGGAAACCATCACCGCCGGGCCGCATGCCTATTTTGATGCTTCGGTGTCGTTGCTGTTTTTTCTGCTGATTGGCCGCTATCTCGATAGCCGCGCGCGCGGGCAAGCTCGCTCAGCTGCGGAACACCTGTTGGCCCTGGGGGCAAAAGCCGTTACCGTTTTGCGCCCCGATGGGCAGCGGGTGATTGTCCCCCCCCGTCAGGTGGAAACGGGGATGATTGTCCTGGTGGCTGCCGGTGAGCGGATTGGTGTTGATGGTCTGGTGTTGCAGGGGCAATCAGACCTTGATACCAGCCTGATTACCGGCGAAACGGTGCCCAGCGTGGTTGGTACTGGCGATCGGGTGTTCGCGGGCACGCTCAATCTCTCGGCCCCCTTGCGGCTACAGGTCACAGCGGTGGGCGAGGGGACTTTGCTGGCGGAAATCGTCCGTATGATGGAGGTCGCCGAGCAAGGGCGAGCGTCTTATGTGGCGTTGGCTGACCGGGTGGCACGCTATTATGCGCCGGTGGTACATCTTGCGGCGCTGTTGACCTTTTTAGGGTGGATGTTCCTGACGACAGTGCCTTGGCAAGATGCGTTGCTGATTGCTATTTCGGTGTTGATTGTGACCTGCCCTTGCGCGGTGGCCTTGGCGGTGCCGGTGGTGCAGGTGATTGCGTCGGGCCGTTTGTTGCGACGGGGGATTTTGATTAAGTCACCCACCGCGCTAGAGCGCCTGACCACTATTGATACGGTGGTGTTTGATAAGACGGGAACCCTGACCATGGGCGCGCCGGTGTTGCAGCCCGCGTCCGCTGATGCCCCTTGGACTGGTGAAGACCTGCGCTATGCGGCGGGGATGGCGGCGCAAAGTCGGCATCCCCTGGCGCGGGCCTTGAGCGCGGCCTGTGTGGCGCCGGTTCTAGGGGGGGTGCAAGAGATCCCTGGGCGGGGTTTGACTCTCCAAGAGGACAGCGGCGAAACCCGGTTGGGCAGCGCGGTTTTTTGTGGTGCGACCACCCCAGATATTGACGCGGGCAAAGCCGGTCCAGAAATGTGGCTATCGCGTCCGGGCAGACCTTTGGTGCGCTTTACCTTTGCCGATGGGCTGCGGCCTGATGCGGCAGAGGTGATCGCTGGCTTGCAAAAACGCGGCTTACATGTCGAACTGTTGTCGGGCGACCGGGCACCTGTGGTGCAAGCGGTGGCCATGGCCGTGGGTTTGGAAAAATGGACCGCGCAAGCATCCCCAGCCGAAAAATGTGCGCGCCTCGAGGTCCTGCGCCACGAAGGACGCCATGTGCTGATGGTTGGTGATGGGCTCAATGATGCTCCGGCTTTGGCGGCTGCTGATGTGTCGGTGTCGCCCTCAACCGCCGTTGATGTCAGCCAGACAGCGGCTGATGTGGTGTTCCAAGGCGACAAGCTGGCGCCATTGCTAGAAGTGTTGCATGTGGCGCATGGCGGCGATCGTTTGGTAAAGCAAAACTTCGCCTTGGCCTTTGCCTATAATGCCGTCACCATACCGATGGCGGTCATGGGAATGGTCACTCCCCTGATTGCGGCAATTGCCATGAGTACATCTTCTGTGGTGGTAATCGTGAACGCGCTTCGCTTAGCCAAAGGACGTGCACAGTGAACGCCTTGTTGATGTTGATACCCGTTGCTTTGCTGTTGGGCCTGTTGGGGCTTGGCGGTTTTTTATGGGCGCTGAAAAGCGGCCAATTCGAAGACTTGGACGGCGCGGCCAACCGTATTTTGTTCGATGATGATGAAATGGCACCGCCATCAAACCCCACCCCGAACCCGGCTGAGCCTTCTCAGGCCTCGGTTCCCAAGGACGGAGGGCATGGGTGAGCAGCACCAGCAACCCGATGCTCAAATTAATCGCTGAAGCAGGGCCGATTTGCGGGTGCTGTGATCTAGAGGATGGCGCCTTCTGTGCTGGCCTATCGGATGATGGCTTGCGCGGACTAAAAGCCATTCGCGGTAATCTGCGGGTCGATGCCCAGCATACGGTCTTTCGTGAAGGGGATCCCGCCGACAGCGCCTATGCTGTGGTCACTGGCACGGTCAAACTGTCTAAGTTACTCTCTGACGGTCGACGGCAGGTGGTCGGCTTTCTTTTCCCCGGCGACTTTTTCGGTTTTGCGTTGGGGGGAACTTATGCGGTCAGCGCCGAAGCTGTTACGCCCACCGCGCTATGCCGGTTTTCGGAAAGCCGCCTGGAGGCTTTGCTGGATCGTACGCCGGAGTTAGAGCGGCGGTTATTGCGGCGGATGGTGATGGAACTCTCCTTTGCCCAGGAGCAGATGTTATTGCTTGGGCGGATGACGGCGCGGGAAAAGCTCGCGCACTTTTTATTGATGCTGTCGCGGCGGGCCGAAGCGCGCGGCGATCCGCAAAGTCCGGTTGCGGTGCCGATGAGCCGGTTGGATATGGCTGACTATCTGGGTTTGACCATCGAAACGGTCAGTCGGACCCTGACGGCGATGAAAAAAGACGGGCTGATTGCTTTGCCAACCTCGGCCCTGGTGGATCTGGTGAACCGGGATGCCTTGCGCCGCATTGCCGATGGTCAGGCGGGGTAGGGGGATCAGGCTTTGCCCAGACTGGTTCGCCGTGTTACAAAGCCGCCCTCAATACCTTGCCTGCTGTCCCCCTAGCTTGGCGTAAAGGTCTGCTTTTTCACAGTTCTCTTTTACAGCCCATCGTGGGGCGAGACAGCGCAAAACTATCACCAAAAAATACAATAAAACAAACGCACAAACAGTCACTTACGGCAGCGGAGATTGGTTTTCGCTGTTCGGGACGGAGGATCTGCGGTGAGCGCCCAAGTACCTGTAAAACGGATTTCTGTAACCGACGTTGCCGCCCGCAAAAGCAGCGGCGAGCCGGTGGTTATGTTGACCGCCTATACGGCCCCGATGGCCAATATTTTCGACCCGCATGTGGACGTTTTGCTGGTTGGCGATTCCCTGGGCATGGTGGTCTATGGCATGGATAGTACCCTGCCGGTGACGTTGGATATGATGATTGCCCACGGGGCCGCCGTGGTGCGCGGGTCGCGTCAGGCGATGGTGGTGGTCGATCTGCCCTTTGGCAGTTATCAGGAAAGCCCTGCTCAGGCCTTTTCCAGCGCAGCACGGGTGATGGCCGAAACCGGCGCGGCAGCGGTCAAGCTCGAAGGCGGTGTCGAGATGGCTGAAACCGTGGCCTTTTTGGTTAAGCGCGGGGTGCCAGTGGTCGGTCATGTCGGGCTGACGCCCCAGCATGTGAATGCCCTGGGTGGTTTTCGTTCGCAGGGACGGACCGAGGCCGAAGCCGATAAAATCCGCGCCGATGCTCAGGCGATTTCCGAGGCTGGTGCCTTTGCCATTGTGATCGAAGGCACCGTTGAACCCTTGGCGCGTGAAATCACCAATCAGATTTCTGCGGTGACGATTGGCATTGGGGCATCCCCCGCTTGTGACGGGCAAGTGCTTGTTTCCGAAGATATCTTGGGGATCTTCACCGAATTTAAGCCCAAATTCGTAAAACGCTATGCCACCCTGGCCGATGATATCTCTGACGCCGTACAGACCTATGCTGCCGAAGTGCGCAGCCGGGCCTTTCCGACCCAAGAGTATTGCTTTGGCGCTAAAAAAGAGCTACCGAAGCTGTCTTAAAGACGTTGGGGGAGATCCGGGGCATGGCTTTGTACGCCGCACGCGCATTGCAAATGGCTCATACGGTGGCAGAACTGCGCACCGCCGTTGCCGCTTGGCGGGCCGAAGGGCTTACCGTTGCCCTGGTGCCAACCATGGGCGCCTTGCACGAAGGTCACATGAGCCTGTTTCGCCAGGCCAAGATGCGCGCCGATAAGGTGGTGGTATCGATCTTTGTTAATCCGACCCAGTTCGGCCCCACCGAAGATTTTGCCGCCTATCCCCGGACCCTTCCCGAAGATTGCTTTAAAGCCAAAATGGCTGGTGCCAGTCTGGTCTTTGCGCCGTCGGTAGAGGAAATGTACCCTAACGGCAATGATACCTTTGTCGAGGTCGGTGGTGCCTTTACCGAATGCCTGTGTGGGGCTTCGCGGCCTGGGCATTTTCGCGGTGTGGCGACGGTGGTCAGCAAGTTGCTGCTGATGGCGCAGCCCGATGTGGCGATCTTTGGCGAAAAAGATTATCAGCAATTGATGGTGATCCGCCGTCTTGTTGCCGATCTCGCCATTCCGGTTGCGATTGAAGCCGCGCCAATCCACCGCGAAGTGGATGGATTGGCGTTGTCTTCGCGCAATGCCTATCTGAGTGACCAAGAGCGCGGAAATGCCAATTTGATGTATAAAAGCCTGCGTCAAGCGGGTTTGGATATTCAGGCAGGCAAGCGGGCGCAAGAAGCCATGGACTGGGTCGCTGACGAGTTGGTGCGCCTGGGGTTCGGCAAGATTGATTACTTGGAAATGCGCGACGCCCAAACGCTGGAGCCTATGGAGGTCCTTGACCGTCCGGCGCGGCTGTTTGGCGCTGTCTTTATGGGTAAAACCCGCCTGATTGATAATCTGCCTTTGGAGCCGCGCGAAGAATAGGGAGCGACGGCATTCCGGTGGCGCTGTCTTTGCTCTAGGTCCCTCACGATATTCCAGGGCTGTGCTTTTCACTTAACCTCGCCCCGCTGTTGGGAAGGAAAAAGTGAAAGGTGCAGCCCTTATCGTGTCCGCCAGCGCCGGTTGCAGGGTCAATCCACAAGCGGCCCCCATGTTGTGAAATGATTTTGCGGCAGATTGCCAGACCGATGCCGGTACCTTCATAGGCTTCGTCACCGTGCAGGCGTTGGAAAATTTCAAAGATACGTTCGGTGTGTTCGGGGGCGATGCCGATCCCGTTGTCGGCAATGGCAAATTCCCAGCCGCCACCAACGGCGGTGGCAGAGATTTCCACCCGTGGGGGGCGATCTGGGGCGTGGTATTTTAGCGCATTTCCAAGCAGATTTTGCATCAGGCGGGTCAGTTCGCCGTGATCTCCGCGGATTGTTGGCAGCGATGTTTGCACCACAACCGTGGCCTTGAGCTCTTGTTCTTGCGCTGACAGGGCTAAGCGGGCCTGGGTGATGACGTCGGACATCTTTACGTCGGCCACAGGGGAGGAGTCGCGGCCCACGCGGGCGTAATCGAGGATATCGTTGATGACGGCTTGCATGCGCCGGGCAGCATCTTGGGCAAAGGCGATGAATTCTCGGCCTTCGTCGTTGACCTGGGCACCGTGGCGACTGTGGAGAAGCTGCAGGTAGCCAGAAACCACGCGCAGGGGCTCTTTTAGATCGTGCGAGGCGACATAGGCAAACTGTTCGAGTTCGGTATTGCTGACCTCTAGCTCGTTGACCAAATCTTGCAGGCGACGTTCGTTAGCGCGTTGGTCGGTGACATCAACAAAGGCACATAAAATCACCTGCTGCCCATCGAGGGGGACGGTGCGCGCTGATATAATGGTCCAAAATTCGCTGCCGCTGGCGGTGAGCATATGGGCTTCAAAGGATTCGACTGTGCCGCTGCGGCGTAAAAATGCCGTCATTTCGTCGCGCCTGCGTGGATGCACCCAATATTCATGCATCAATCGCCCGGTGAAATTGGCTTTCTCGACGCCAAAAAGCGCACAAGCGGCGTTATTAGCGGCGATCACTTCGCCGGTATCGACGCTGTTCATCACAAAGGGAACTGGCGAGACATCAAAAATGAACTGTAGCTGTTCGCGGCTGCGTAAGGCTGCGAGTTCATTGACTTTGTTTTGCCCCAGGGCGGCGGCCAGCTGTTGAACCGAACGTCCTAGCGCGTCAAATTCTTTGACCTGTACCGGGGGGACGCTGATCACCGTTTCGCCCTGCTGGATCGCCTCTAGTGCGGCGTGGGCGCGCTGGATTGGCGCCACCACGTGGCGGACCAAAATCAGGATTAGACCGCCAAAAACAAACACGGCCAGGGCTGCGGCGACGGCGGCAATGGTGATGCCATTCCATCCAACATCAACGATGGTGCTGGCCGATGTGCTGGCGTTGCTGGCGGCGTCGGCGGCTAAGCTATCGGACAGTTCTGACAGCAGCTTGCGCGCGCCGAGCGTTTCTTCGCGGACTTGGTCGCGGACTTTGAGATATTCGCTGCGCAGGTCAAAAATGACCGCAAAGTGCTTAATATCTTCGATGGTAAAGCTGCGGCCACCGGTGTTGCGCACGTTGCCATCAGTGCTAAACGCCTGCATTTCTGAAATGAGGGTGTCTAGGCGTTGACGAAGCTGGCCCAGGCGGGCTTCGCGACTGGCGGTCGCCGATTCATAAAGCACATGGCGGGTTTCAAAGAGCAGCTGTGTACTATAGCTGTTGACGGAGCTGTCATTGATCGCACTATCCCCGCCCAGGGGCGGCAGCAGAGCATCAACCCCAATCAAGTGGCCGGTGATAGACTCGGCCAAAGCATCAAGCACATCAACCCGATAGGCGGAACGGCGCACGGCATGAAGAGCCGAGTCTAGGCGGGTCATAACGGTAACGTCAGCCACCTGGGCAAAGCGGTGCGCGATACTTTCGGCCTCTTCCAGGGCTTTGGCGCGGTCGGTGCGGTTGTCGCTGCTGATGATCATTTCTGCCACCCGCCCCAGGTCAGCCGCCATGATTGCTTGCTGTTGCTGTTCGAGGACCTGGGGGACCACCACCGTTTCGGCTTTTTCGGCCAGGGTGACAATGCGGAAAAAGGCCGTCAACACTGCCAGGGTAGCCAGGGTGAGCAGAAATCCCGCTGCCAGAGACGCAATAATCACGGCGGTGCGAAAAGAAATTTGCGATGGCTGTTCTTGTAAACCTCTGCCGGTGCCGGTATCCAAATCGCCGCCACCAGACGGCGACGATGCTTTTCCTGTCAATGAAAACAGTGGATTGGGGGCTAGCGTCTGTTTGGGAGAGGTCATGATTGCGGCGTCTCGTCCTGTCACAGAGCAGGGAATTGGACCATAAATCCCGAGTAGGGGGTCTCGCCTGCGGCGATGTATTCATAGAGTAAGGCAACAAGGATAACGTTAAAAAAACCGTCTGTTGTTTTGCAAAGAGGGTACAACACTATACACGCATCCGGGGGGCAACCCTATAGTGCCTTTGTGAAGACGCCGTAGATTATGCCGCCTTACCCCTTGGGGATGGAATATTTCTGCTTCACAGCCTCAGCCAGCGGTGGCTTGCAGGGGGAGAGTTCGCTAGCATACGTCTTATCGTCATTGATTGTTTTTGCTTTTTCCTTTTCTGAAGGGGGCCTTTCGCCATGTCGAGTGCTGTCATTTCCCTTTGCCTGGATTTCGTGCGCCGCCCGCGCCGCTCCCTCGCACCGTTGGCAATGCGGCTTTCTGTGGGGCTGTTGCTCGCAGGTGTCGGCGTGTTGGCAGGGGGGGCGCGCAGTCATGCCGCGACACCACCGGCGAGTTCAGCTTCGACGCCTGCTGTTGCTGCCGACGACGACAAGACCCTGGTGATGGCCTTGTCGTCGGCCCCTGATAGCCTTGACCCCTATTACCATAATTTGGCACCGAACTTGGTGATCTCTGGGCAGATCTTTGACAGTCTGATTGCCGTCGATAACCATCGGCGCTTGATTCCTGCTTTGGCCGTGAGCTGGCAGCCGATTGCCGAAGACCAATGGGAAATAAAGTTGCGGCCAAACGTGCACTTTCACGACGGCAGCAGCTTTGACGCCCAGGATGTTTTGGCCAGTTGGGTGCGGGTTCCCACGGTGACAGGTCCGTCGTCGTTTACCGTTTTCACCGAGATGGTGAAAGCGATCACGGTGATTGATCCTTTGACCTTGCATCTGCAAACCCATGGTCCGTTCCCTTTGTTGCCGGCCTATTTGACGCAGGTGGCAATCATTCCCGCAGAGCAGGAAAAAACGCTGACGGCAGCCTTTAACGATGGTTCGGCGGTGATTGGGACTGGCCCCTATCGCTATCAGGCGGGCAGCGCGGGCCATACGCTGGTCCTGAGTGCGAATGCTGATTATTGGGACGGTAAACCTGAATGGGATACGGTCGAAATCCGCTTTATCCCCAATGATGCCGACCGGGTGACGGCGTTGATTGGCGGGACGGTCGATTTGATTAATGCGGTGCCCCCGGCTGATGTGCAGCGTCTAGAGGGGAATCCATCCTTACGCGTGTCTAAGGTGGTGTCGGATCGGGTGATTTATCTGTCCGTCGATTTTGATCGCCCGCAAACGCCTTTTGCCCACAGCGCAGATGGTCAGCCTTTGGCCGAAAATCCGTTTCAAAACCTGCTGGTGCGGCAAGCGATCAGCACGGCCATCAATCGCCAAGCCATTATTGACGAACTGCTTTATGGCCAGGGTGAACCTGCAGGCCAACTGGTCCCCACTCAGATGGACGGCGCTAGCGCGCATCTAAAGGTTCAAAAATTTGATTTGGCCAAAGCGCGGGAATTGCTGAAAAAGGCGGGCTATCCTGATGGCTTTGTTACTGTTTTGCATGGCCCGAACAATCGTTATGTGCGCGACGCAGATATTGCCCGTTCGGTGGCTTTAATGCTAACCGGCGCTGGTATTGCCACCAGCGCCGAAACCTTTCCTGCCGGCGAGTTTTTTCCACGCAATAAAAAGCGCGAGTTCAGCTTTACCCTGCGTGGTTGGAGCAGTGACACCGGCGAGGCAGGCTATTCGGTAAAGGCCCTGATGGCGACGCGCGATGTCGATGCCGGGCGCGGGACTGCCAACCACAACCGCTATTCCAACCCAGAGCTTGATGCGCTGATCAATGCCGCTGACCGCGAGTTAGATCCCGCTAAGCGTCGGGCTTTGGTGCAAAAGGCAATGGAATTGGGGATCACTGATTTGGGACAAATTCCGCTGCATTTTCAGATGAACATCTGGGCGTCCCGTAAAGGGGTGAGCATGGCACCGCGTACCGACGAGTTGACGTTCATCCGCGATATTCATCCTTCTCCATAAGGATTTAGAGCGTATTTTCTTTTGCAAGGGTAAAGCAGGAAAAGGCACGGTTATGAGCATCAGTCCCCCGGAGTCTTTTACCCTGTTGAGCCTTGTGGCGGTGGCCCTGGCCATTGCTGCCCCGGCCTTTGCCTTGGGTCTGTGGGTGGGGCGCAGTCGGGCGCCAACCAGCCCCCGGCCACGCGGGCGGCGGTTGATTGACAGCATGCGCGGCTTTGCCATCTATAGCTTAGATGGCGATGGCCTGATTGCCAGTTGGAACGCGGGTGCTGAGCATTTGTGTGGCTATCGTGCCGAAGAAGCCTGTGGCCTGCCGTGTGATCTGCTCGATACCGCAGCAAGCCGGTCCTCCGGCGAGGCTCTGGCGCTTTTAGAGCAAGCCCGTAAACACGGTCGCGCCGAAGCCGAAGGCTGGCGACAGCGCAAAGATGGCAGCTGTTTTTGGGCCCATTGGGTGATCACGGCCCAGCCCGCCGCGCCCCCGGCGGCTGCGGCTGCGGCTGGCGGTGATGCATTGAACTTCGTGATTATCCTGCATGACATTTCCCAGCGTCGCCGCCAGGATGAACGAATCCGGTTTCAGGCGGCGCTGCTCAATCGTGTGCGCAGTGCCATTATCGCCACCGATTCCCACGGTGGCGTCGTTTATATGAATGCCTATGCCGAGGAGCTGTTCGGCTTGCCTTGGGAGGATGCGCAAGGCCAAGATCTGCGCGCGCTTGCGCTGTTTCCCGATCTGCTTGATGGGGGCGCAGTATCGCAAGCGCCAGGACGCTCGGCATCTGGGCTGATTGAACGCGAAATTAGCGCCCGTCAGCGCAATGGCACTGCCTTTCCCGCCCTGTGTTTGACCACCATCAGCCCCGACCCCAACGGCGAAGGCTATGCCGAGGTGCATCTGATCCATGATTTGACCGAAACCCAGCGTATGCGGAATGCCTTGCAACATACGGCCAACCTCGCTTTGTTGGGGAAGATGTCGGCCAGTTTGGTGCATGAAATCAGTCAACCGATGAATGTTATTCGTTTGACTGCCGAAGGCAGCATGATGAAGCTTGATCGTGGAGCGTTAGATCACGATACCCTGCGCGAACGCTTTCATACCATTGCCGATCAAGCGGCTCGGCTGTTCGATACGATTGATTTTATGCAGACTTTTAGCCGCCTCGATAGCGCTATGGGGATCGGTGCCGACGGCAGTTCAGCAGATCTGGCCTGTATGGATCTGGCGCGGAGCACCCGCGAAGCGCTGAGCGTGATTACCCCAGCCATGGGGCAGGTTGAAATTACCGTTAAAGGGCCGTTAGAAGGCTGTTGGGTCAGCGGCAAACCCCGGCAAATTGAACAAGTGCTGATCAATCTGCTCAGCAACGCCCTGCAAGCCTTACCAACCGCCAGCGCCGGTAAAATAAGCCTCACGGTGCTAGAAAAGGCCAACGGCTGGGTGGTGCAGGTCGAAGATAACGGCCCCGGTATTCCCGCCGCTAGTCGTGCTGCTATCTTTGAGCCTTTTTATACCACCAAGCCCGCAGGACAAGGCACCGGTCTGGGGCTTTCGATTAGTCTGGGCATTGTACGTGCCATGGGCGGGGCGTTGGATGTGGACGAAAGCCCCCTAGGCGGCGCCCGCTTGACCTTGTGGCTGCCCGCGGCCCCCGGCCCCGGTGATGATCTGGCGTGCGTTGATACCAATGATGGGATGGCAAAAGCTGCCTCGCACGGGCATGTGTTGATTGTCGATGACGAAGACCTTGCCCGCCAGGAAATGGCCGCAGCCCTGGCTGATCTTGGCTATCATGTCTCTACCGCCCCTGGTGGAGATGCCGCGCGTGCCTTGCTCGCCCAAGCCGCCGAAACCCCGCAGCCGGTCGATCTGGTGATTACCGACCTGCGCATGGCCGACGGTGATGGTTATAGTCTGCTCGCTCACTTGGAAGAAGATTATCCGCAGCTGTTTACCATTGTCGTTACCGGCCAGCCCCTCCGCGACCGTGAAGCCCTCGCCGAACGTGGCGTTAATGCCGACGAAGTGTTGCGTAAGCCTGTAGGGTTAGGGCTGTTGAGCGAAGTCATCGCCGGCTTGCTGGTGGGTGGGGA
>CEGC01000196.1_pt1 | contig 14966 bp, 11 predicted proteins | sample 302731 | NCBI WGS metagenome assembly CEGC01 (sample SAMEA2755656, study PRJEB7226) | microbial mat metagenome | biome: microbial mat; feature: hypersaline; material: grass silage | place: USA | collected 2014-02-19 | depth 0 m | reverse complement strand
GTTGGGCGCTGGAGTGGTCGGACCGCATGCGGGGGAACTGATCGGCCTGTGGACGGCGGCGGTGGCGGGCAAGCTGTCGTTGGCGGATTTGGCCGGGTTAATTCTGCCTTACCCGACGCTTTCCGAGAGTATTAAACAGGCAGCCGGGGCCTATTATGCTCCGCGTTTGTTTTCCCCCTGGGGGCGACGTGTGGCGCGCTGGATGATGGCGCTGGGAGATTTAAGGCGATGATGAACCCCCATGCCGTAAGGCCTCTAAGCTGGCGGCAAGGCTTGTCAGTGCGCTTATTGGCGCTGACAGCGTTGTTTGTGATGGTGGCCGAGGTGCTGATCTTTGCCCCATCGGTGGGGCGGTTTCGCCTGAGTTACCTAGAACAGCGCTTGGCCGATGCCCATCTGGCACTGTTGGCGGTGGAGGCCACCCCCGACGGCATGGTCGATATGGACCTGCAAGTCAAGTTGCTGACTCACGCCGGGGCGATTTCCATGACCGCATGGCAGCCGAACCGTCCTGTCCTGACGCTGCACCCGATGACGGTGCCAACGCCAGCAAAGCAGTTCGACTTGCGGCTAGGAACGTTTTTTAGCCTGATTGGTCACGCCCTAGAGGCGATGGTGTGCACCCAGCAACGGGTGATCCAGGTAACAGGCTGGTCACCAGCCGATCCACGTGTGTTGGTGCAAGCGGTGATCGCCGAAGAGCCAATGATCACGGAAATGCGCGCCTATGGCTGGCGGATTTTGCTGCTTTCGGCGCTCATTTCTCTCATTACCGCAGCGATGCTCTATTTCAGTCTGCTGTGGCTGCTGGTTCGCCCCTTGCGCCGCTTGTCGCTGGCGATGGCCGCCTTTCGCGATGCACCGGAGGATGTGCGGCGTATCATTGTTCCTTCCAATCGCCGTGACGAGGTCGGCATGGCCGAACGCAGCCTGTGCGACATGCAGCATCGCCTGCGGGATGCCCTGCGCCAGCAAGCCCGCCTCGCTGCGGTTGGGCAAGGGGTATCAAAGATCAGCCATGACCTGAAGGGCGTGCTGACCACGGCGATCTTAGAATCAGATCGCTTGGAAATGAGCGCTGCTGACCCGGAAATTCGCGAAGTGACCAAAGGCATTGCCCGTGCCCTGGAACGGGCGGTTGGATTGACCTCGTCCACTCTGCGCTTTGCCACCGAAGGGCCAGCGCAGCCGCATATATCGGCTTTGCCGCTTGCCTCTTTGGCGCAAGAAGTCGCCATTGCCATGGAGCGTCTGAGCGAGCCACCGCCACAGATTGATATTCAGATCGACAGCACCATGCAGGTGAAGGGGGATGCCGAGCTGTTGTTGCGCTGCTTGGATAATCTATTGCGCAATGCGGTTCAGGCCGCTGTAGTCCCGGTTACAATCACCCTAAAGGCAGAGCAAAAAGGCGCGTTCTGTGAAATCACCATTGCCGATAATGGACCAGGATTGCCGCCAAAAGCGCAGCAAAATTTATTTGTACCGTTCTCGGGGTCGGCCCGGCCCGGTGGCAGTGGTTTGGGGTTGCCGATTGCCCGTGAGTTGGCTGAAACCCAGGGGGGGAGTTTGGAGCTGGAGAGCACTGGTAAGCAGGGAGCGGTGTTTACTTTGACGTTGCCTATCGCTGATTAAAATTGGATGTCTTGGTATATTTGTCTGAAAGGACCGATTTAGAAAAAGGTGATTGTCGGGGAGTATTATCTTTGGAGATAAATTAGGGGATATGCTCTTTTTAGAGGTTTCGTTAAAGGGGGGGAGTATGTTCCCGTTTAATAAAAATCAGCAGAATCTCCGTGTTACACGCACGATGAAAGATAGTGTTGAAAGTAAATATTCTGGGATGGATATCGAAAATATCCTGACCTATGGACGGGAGCGCAAGAAACCTGAACGCTATGGGGCTGGGGTCTGTCACGGGTACCCAGACCATTATTTCATCGGGGGTGGCTTTAATCTGTATCATGTGGGCCGACAAATATTGGCGAATGGACATACAGATGTGTGCTTTGATCGTCAACTTCACCCAGGAAATGCGACGCTTTTAAATTTTCAGATGACCGGCACTCGTGCAGGCGATGACCTGGCGGCTAACGCAATCAACAATTGGGTTAATACGCCTGCCGGATATACTTGGCATCATAGGCATGATTTTGTGGCCGGTGGTGTTGGGGGGCGGTGTACTCTGCAACTCGTTCTTAGTAATTGTCATAATCATATTTTTCATCATGGCGCTGTATCGCAGTGGAATGCACAATATCCGTTTAATTTGTATGCGTGAATTGTAAAAAAAATCGGGAAAAAGGGCATTGCCTTTCTTCCCGATTTTTATAGGTATTCTTTAGGGTCTATAAATGCGTCGTCGCAGCTGTGGTCATCTGTTTTAATCTAGCTGCAAGACCATTACCTTTAGGTAAGCCGATTCCGGCAGGGCCGGATGCACTGGATGGTCAGCCCCAGCGCCGTGGCGCCACAGGATGCGTCCGCTGCGCCGGGCTTGGCCCAGGCCACGGGTGATTTCTTCGGCAAAGGCTTCTTCGCTCATATGGTGCGAGCACGAACCGCAGAGCAAAAATCCGCCGGGTTCGACCAAGGCTGCGGCGAGGCGTGCCATCTTGCGATAACCCTTTGCGCCCGTTGCCAAGTCTTTGCGGCTTTTGACGAAGGCCGGGGGATCGGCGATTACCATGCCATAGGTTTCGCCGCTGGCAGCGAGTTCGCCCATGGTTTTATAGGCTTCGCCCTGGGTGATGGTGGTGCGCCCGCTGGCGCCGTTGGCTTCGGCGCTTTGGCTGACCAGGGCCAGGGCATCGGCGGAACGATCGACAAAATGTGCTGACTCTGCGCCTGCGGCCAAGGCTTGCAGGCCAAAGCCACCGCCGTAGCAATAAACATCAAGCACCCGCTTGCCTGCCGCCAACGAGGCCATGAACGCCCGGTTGGGCCGCTGGTCATAGAACCAGCCGGTTTTCTGGCCATCGCTGAGGTCGGCAAACAGTTTGACGCCGTTTTCTTCGATGGCGATCGGGCCATCGACAACGCCATCGCTGACGGTGTGGCTCAGCTCTAGGCCTTCGAGGGTGCGCACCGGGCTGTCGTTGCGCAAAACGATAGCGGTCGGGGCAAATAGCGCGGTCAGGGCGGCGCGGATTTCAGGCAGCAGCCGATCCATGCCCGCCGTATTGGCCTGAATGGCGAACACATCGCCAAAGCGGTCAATGATCAAGCCGGGCAGGCCGTCAGCCTCGGAATGAACCATGCGGTAATAGGGGGCGGAATATAGGCGGTCGCGGAGGGCCGCAGCACGGCCAATCAGGTCTTGGAAAAAGGTCTGATCAATAGCCTTGCCACTCTCGCGCGACAGCATCCGGGCGGCGATTAAGGTGTGGGGGTTAAAGGTGGCGACTCCCAGGATTTCACCGCCAGCATCAACCACCTGCACCAGACCACCCAGGGGGAGGGCTTTGGCCTGGGGAGTCATATCAATTTCGTTGGAATAGAGCCACGGATGACCCCGGCGCATGCGCTGGGAACGGCCTTTAAGGACGCAGAGAGAAGGAAGCAAAGGGGAGGTCACCAGAAAGGCTCCTGTGTTGAAAAGAGGGCGAAAATGGCAGAAAAAATCAGCTAATCAAGGGCCTATTATTACCGATGGAGTAAACTTGAATAGTTTAGTCGGTTTTTATAGGTCGTGTTGCGATTTATTTGCAGTTAAGCACATAGGCTATACGATTTTCCCAAAATGTCTTGGATAATGTGATGGATTTGATTTAGATCAATGGCCGCTCGGGCCTTTCCGGTTCATAGTGCGCCAGCTTGCCACCACCCGCAAGGGATGGGGGCGTCATCTGGCGCCCTTTGTTCATTATGGTTCGGCGGTAAGCCTAGGTTCACTTCCTGCTGGGGAAGCGGCATTTTGCCGAAGTGGGAAAATCGAACCAAAATCGGAGAGCAAGTTTCTGATTGGGAAGATCTTCTGGTCGATACAGGAGGGGTCATGACCCAAGCGACCATGGCGCATGGCGCCCAGGCGGACACTACCGCCTATAACACCGACGTCATCAAAAAGTTCACCGTTGCGGCGATGTTCTGGGGTGTCGTTGGCTTTCTGGCGGGCGATTTCATCGCCTGGCAGTTGGCATTTCCGTTGCTGAATATGGATCTGGAATGGACCACCTTTGGTCGTCTGCGTCCTGTTCACACCTCCGCCGTTATTTTTGCTTTCGGCGGTAACATTCTTATCGGTTCTTCGCTGTACATCGTGCAGCGGACCTGCCGTGCAGCCCTTTGGGGTGGCAAGGTATCCGGTAACCTGATTTTCTGGGGCTACCAGGCGTTCATCGTCATGGCCGCGCTGTCCTATGTTCTGGGGTACACCCAGGGCCAGGAATACGCCGAGCCGGAATGGTGGATTGACCTGTTCTTGACCGTTATCTGGGTGATCTATCTGACCACCTTTGTTGGTACGCTGGTCAAGCGCAAAGAACCCCATATCTATGTTGCAAACTGGTTCTTGCTGGCGTTCATCGTCACCGTTGCCATGCTGCACTTGGGTAACAACATCTCGGTTCCGACTGCCGTGTTTGGTGGCGGTCTGATGAAATCCTATCCCCTGTTCTCGGGCGTTCAGAACGCCATGGTGCAGTGGTGGTATGGTCACAACGCTGTGGGCTTTTTCCTGACGGCTGGCTTCTTGGGCATGATGTACTACTTCATCCCCAAGCGCGCTGAACGTCCGGTTTATTCCTATCGCCTGTCGATCGTCCACTTTTGGGCGCTGATCTTCCTGTACATCTGGGCCGGTCCGCACCATTTGCACTATACGTCTTTGCCTGACTGGGCGCAGACCCTTGGTATGACCTTCTCGATCATGCTGTGGATGCCGTCCTGGGGTGGGATGATCAACGGGATTATGACCCTGTCGGGTGCCTGGGAAAAACTGCGCACCGATCCGGTGATGCGTTTCCTGGTGTCTTCGGTGGCGTTCTATGGGATGTCGACCTTTGAAGGCCCGATGATGTCCATCAAGGCCGTCAACTCGCTGTCTCACTACACCGATTGGACCATTGGCCACGTGCACTCTGGTGCGTTGGGCTGGGTGGCTTTCGTCTCCTTTGGCTCCATGTACTATTTGGTTCCTGTCCTGTGGCAGCGCCGGTCCATGTACTCCATGCGCCTGGTGTCCTACCACTTCTGGATCGCCACCATTGGTATCGTGCTCTATATCACTGCCATGTGGATCTCTGGGATTATGCAGGGCCTGATGTGGCGTGCTTATGACGAGCTGGGCTTCCTGCAGTACTCGTTCATCGAGACTGTCGAAGCGATGCATCCGTACTATGTGATTCGTGCAACCGGCGGCGTTCTGTTCGTCCTGGGTGGCCTGATCATGGCGTACAACATGTATCGCACCATCAAGGGGGATATCCGCGAGGAACAACCCTTTGAGTCGCCTGAGGCCTATGCGGCCGGTGCGCGGCGCTAAGAGGGGGGATCCAGACAATGAGTCTCGTCAAAAAACACGAGAAGATGGAGACAAACGTTCTCTTTCTCGTTCTCGGTATCTTTATCACCGTGATTATCGGTGGTTTGGTCGAAGTGGTTCCGCTGTTCTCGATCGAAAGCACGATCGAAAAAGTGCAGGGTGTGCGTCCGTACACTCCGCTCGAACAGGCGGGTCGTGACATCTATCTGCGTGAGGGTTGCTACAACTGTCACTCGCAGCAGATTCGTCCGTTCCGTGATGAAGTCGAACGCTATGGCCACTATAGCCTAGCGGCTGAATCCCAGTACGACCACCCGTTCCAGTGGGCTTCCAAGCGCACCGGTCCGGACCTGGCCCGTGTGGGTGGCAAGTATTCTAACGACTGGCATCGCCGTCACCTGGTCAACCCGCGCGATGTTGTGCGCGAGTCGATCATGCCCGGTTATCCGCACCTGATGCGGCCGCTGGAATACGGTGATATCAATGCCCGTATTAAGACCTTGCAGGTCGTCGGCGTTCCTTACACCGAAGATGCTTTGGCTAATGTCGTCGCCGATTTGGAAGCTCAGGCTACCCCAGGCGCCGCTGGCCAAGATGCTCTGTTGACCCGCTACCCGAAAGCCAAGGTTGGTAACTTTGACGGCAACGCCGAAGTGATCAGCGAAATGGATGCCGTGGTGGCTTATCTGCAGGTGCTGGGCACGATGGTGGACTTCACCGAATTCGACCCCAAGTCTGCCGAAAACTTCCGCTGAGGTGGTTATGGAGATACTCAACGAACTATCGGCTTTCTTCCGACAGTTCTGGGGTCTATGGCTGATGATCCTGTTCCTAGGGGTCATCGCATGGGCTTACCGGCCAAAGAATAAGGGCCGGTTCGACGATGATGCGATGATTCCTCTTAGGGACGAGGACGAAAACGAGGAGCGAACCAATGGCGGGAACCCCTGAAAAGGACGCCATTTCCGGCCAGTCGACGACGGGCCACGAGTGGGACGGCATTAGAGAACTGAACACGCCGCTCCCCAAGTGGTGGGTGTACGTGTTCTATGTATGTATCCTGTGGGCGATTGCTTACTGGGTGGCCATGCCTGCATGGCCGATCGGTAATGACTTTACCAAGGGTATGCTTGGCTATAATTCGCGTTTGAACCTGGAAGTTGAAGTGGCTGAAGCAAAAGCCGCTCATGCAACCCAGCTCGAAGCGATTGCAGCCAAGTCGGTGGAAGAAATTGCCGCCGATACCAATTTGCGCCAGTACGCCATGGCCGGTGGCGAAGTGCTATTTAAAGAAAACTGTGCTCCTTGCCACCAATCTGGTGGTGCGGGTGCGGTCGGCTTCCCGACCCTGGCTGATGACGAATGGCTGTGGGGTGGCTCTTTGGCTGCCATTCAGACCACTCTCATCGATGGTATTCGTTCGGAAAATTCGGAGAACACGCGTGTCTCTGAAATGCCGGCCTTTACCTATCTAGAGCCGGAGCAAGTCGATCAGGTTGTGGCCTATGTTAAGGCAATGAGCCAAGGCAACGTGACCGAAGGTCCGGGGCAGCAGGTGTTTGTTGACAACTGCGTCGCTTGCCACAGCTCTGACTATGCCAATCCGGTTTCCGATGGTAACCCAGACATGGGTGCCCCGGCACTGGCGAATAACATTTGGCTGTATGCTGGCCCGGGCGGTGAAATGACACCCGAGATGATTAAGTCTCAGGTTCTGAACCCGCGCCACGGCGTGATGCCCGCATGGGGCGGTCGCCTGAAAGACGAAGACATTAAGATGGTTACCGTCTATGTCCACTCTTTGGGCGGCGGTCAGTAACTACTGGCTGATACCGTTACTGGCATTGGCCGCCTAGAGAAAATCTCTCTAGAGCCTTTCTAGGCGTCCGCCTGTCAGAAATTGGCTTTCCGGGGACCGCTTGCACGCATGTGCAGGCGGTCTTCGGCATTTTTGGCTGTTGTTTCTTTGGGGCGGCTTGTCAGAGTTCCGCCAAAATACCAAGCCCTTGCCAATCGCAACGAATGGCAAGGGCTTGGTGCAGGTCTTCCGGGGTTCATGAGAGGGCTATTTATATAATGGCCTGCTTATCGCAGGGAGCTGGAGGCAAAGAGGGAGACCACCGCTTCTCCCTCTCATAACCGCGACAGCACGGGGAAAATTGCCCTGCCCGCGATTCCTTACGCCTTTGCCGGGCGCTTACGCGAGCCTGCGACTGCAATCACCAGGTACAGCGGGATTACCGCCATGCGCAGCCATTTAATGATATCGCCGTGGACTCCCAACCGGCCAAGGCCCCATTCGATCAGGGTCAGCAACAGGCCCAATGCCAAGAGGGGCAGTAAAAACCGCACCAGCAAATCGCGGACACCGCGCAGCATAGCAACCAAAGCCGGGGGCAGAGCATTCATGACGGCCATATCCTTTGTCAGTTCATGCCTGCATCCTGCGCCCGGCGGTGGCAGTAAACAAATGAACTGCCATTAAATGATGGTAACGTCTGCAAGGAATGCCCTGGCTATTGCCAGAACGCTGGGCAGGTGTTGGGTAAGGCAGCGGTGGGGATATGCTCGCAGGAACTGCTCATGGTTAGCGTGCCGTCGGCATCAGTGGAGAGAATCCATACCGTGTCATAATCGGTATAGGGCCAGGCGGGCAGGGCAGCGGCGGCTTTGGGATTTTGGTACAGGCCGCCGACCAGATATTGCACAGCCTTGACGATGTTGCCATGTTCCCACCCGACGAGGATCGACGCCCCGCTGTCATGGTGGAAATAAGGCGAGTCTTGGATAAACAGAGACTCGGCCAGATCAACAGGGTCGTTCCATTGGAACTGTGCCAGGGTTAACGGTAAATCGTTTTCGATGGCAAAGGGGGCCACGGTCAGCGTGGGGCGGATGTAGGAACAGCCCCCCACGCAGTCAATCAGGCCGCGTGGGTTTGACGTAAAGACATAATCTGGAACGCCGCCGATAACGTCACTTAAGCGCTTGTTGGCCCCTAAAGCCCGCCATTGACCTTGGCAGACGTAATTCCCGTTTTCAAAAGAGCCGGTGGGGTGGGCCTCGACATGGCGCACCATGTAAACCGTTTGATTGGGATAGGCCTTTAGCCCGGCGGGGGCAGGGATGGTGATCGGGGCAAAGGAATTGGCGCAGGCCTGGGTGCGTGGAGGCAGGGCGATTGTGGGATAGGTGGCATCGGCGCTGATACCATCGTTGTAGCGAAGGGCTGTCAACGTTCCGGCAGGACCAGAAACCACCAGATAGTCACCGGCGTTTAACGCTGGGGCGTCTTTGCCGATGAGCCCTTTGGCGATGGCGCGGACCATATCCACCGATCCGGCCATGACATAGGTTCCTGGCGGCTGTGATCCCAAAAACTGCGGCATCATGGTTGCCGGGGCGTTATAGGCCTGGGGGTTTTTGGCATCCAGGGACGATACGCGGACATCGCGGTTGTTGAGCACTGCAAAGGGTTCAATGCTTTCCAGGGGTGCCATGGCGTTGGGGTCATGGGTGCCAGTATAGGCATAGATACCTTTGAGGGTTTCCTCTTTCCCCGCCAGAAAAATGTTAAGCATTTGAGCAAAGCGCAAGGAATGATTAAGCCCGGTGACGGAGAGATTGTTGCTGTTGCTGTTGGTTTTGGCAGAGGGGACCTCGAACGACGGCACCAGAATAAAGTTCCAGGCGTTTTCATACAGCGGTGGCGGTGATGTTGGCTCGGTGGCCTGAACGGTTTGGCAGGCGGTCAGGCTAAGGCCAACCAGCAAACAAACCAGTAGATTTTTGGCGGATTTGTACATACGGTCCGGGGTCATTATTTGTCCTCCGCATCAATGGCCGTATCGGCGGCGGTAACAAAATACTGGCGGCGTTGGTGCTGTTCTTGGTGAGCGGGGAACATGGTGGCGTAAAATTCGGTCCAGCCGCCCATGCGGACCCGCACCAGGTCATAGCGTTCTGGGTCGATGCTGGCCGCCTGATAGGTGGCGAGATCGGCACAGGTCAGGGTGATCAGGTTAGAGCCGGTTTCCCCCTGCGCATAGGCATGGACAAAGCGTTTTAGGGCTTCGAGCGAAAAGTCTTCGGGGATATTCATATCCACCGGCGAGGCGTTGGAGAGGCCGTATTCGATGGAGTCGACGCGCCAGCTCTTTAGCGACTGATAGATATTGCGAAAGGCCGGAGCCGCAGGCAAATCCTGCGCCGCTGGCACCGGTGATAGATCCGAGGCTATCGGCATTCCGTTGCGCCGCCCGTCGGCGGTTGCCCCGCATCCCAAGCCATCGCCGACATAGCCCTCAAAGGTGCCAATGCCCGGCGTCACCACAAATTCAAAAGTGCCGTCAACCTGATGTGGCTGATAGGTGCTGATGATCCCATCCAACAGCGGTTTTAGCACCGGATGCGGGCGGCGGATCACATCAACGCATAGGCCAACCATGGCATCCATCAGCCATTCGCCCAGGGCGTCAACCTCGGCATTGCCGCTGCCCCACTTGGGCAGGTCCAGGGCCACCTGCCGCCATTGTTGATAACGGTGGGCACGTTCGGCGGTTTGGCTGGGGCCCATCAGTTGGTTTTGATAGGGCTCGATCATGGTATAGCCCCAATCGTTGATCAGGCAGTCGACCAGCTCGGGCAGGGTGGTGATGGCGGTTTCGCGGTCAAAGACCAGCTTTTTGATGGCATAGAGGGAATCGATGGTGTTCGACACGCCGACACAGAGCGGGGCCAGTATATGAAAGCGGGCGCCGCCGTTGGTCAGGTCAAAGCCGGTTTCCGTGCAGCCGTCAATCAGCACCGAGAGCAGCGGGCTGGGGCATATGTCAGCCAAGTTTCCATAGTTGGCCAGCAGGACGTTATAGGTTTGGATGGTGAGCCATTCGAGCTGCCGTAAAAAGATATTCTGCAGCTGTTCAAAGCTGGTGATCTCTTTGACCGGCGGAGCGCGAAAGGTTTGTTTCAGGCCACGAAGATAGACCGGTCCGGCGCTGCCGTAGGTGGCGCCTTGGTTCAGGGTTTGCTCCAGGGCGGCCATTGGCTCGACGTTGGCAAAGCAAAATTCGCTCGCCCCGGCCAGCATCGGTTCATAGCAGCCATCGGCGGCGTAGTCGCGCGCCCAGCGGAGGGGAATGTGACTGCCCGAGCGCTGAAGAGCATCGCACAAGCGGTCATCTTGGTACAAAATCGGGTGCGCCCCGCCGGACAAGATGGCCTCGGCGGCGGCGTCGAGACTATCGCGCGGCATGTCTTTATAGACGCGTAGCGACAGGGTGGGGGCATTGACCGGAATTCGCCGCGCTGATTTTAGGCACAGCATGGTGACCGGGTTGACGCCGCCCTGGGGGACTTCGCTATCGGTGGCCTGATAGCCGCCGACGGTGATTTGTTGCACCCACTGATTAATGCCGCCGCCCTGCGGGAAGTTTCCTCCCAACCCACAGACAGCCGTGGTGCCATAGTTCACATAGTCGGTGATGTTGGCGCGGTTCACAAAGGCGTTTTCGCCGATTTTTAACCACAGGCAATCGACGATTTCCTGTGCAAGGGCCTCATCCATTGGCGCTTTTTCTAACAGCGGCCATAGGATTTGATCCAGGCGTCCCAGGGGCGTCAAGTTGCCAACCATATGCAAGCAGCAATGGACTGAATAAATAAGCTGCACCCCATCATGGAAGTCGGCGGGGGCTTGGGTGGTCAGGCGGCGCAGGCGGGCGGCGACGGTACGCATATTTTCGCCGTCGTCGGCGTCGGCGATGGCAGCCCAGTTGTTCAGATAGCCTTGAATCCCTTCAAGGCACCAAATCGCAGACTGATAAAAGTCGATTTGTTTTTCTAGGTTGGCGGTATCTTGGGCGCTGGCCGTATCCAGAGCGGCCTTTTTCTCCTCAAGGGCGGCAGTCAGGTGCGATAGCAACCCACCCAGGCCCAGGTCGATCAGACGCTGATAGTCGGGCACGATATGGCCCATGGCTGACCATTCGTTCAGCTCGCCCTTGAGCCAAGCAGCAAGGGTTTCGTTTTCGTCAAGGTAGGGGACCACCTCTTTGCCCCGGCCCAGGGTAAAGTCGGGAATAATGCCGACGATCAGCTCTTCGGGGTAGATGCGCAAAAGCTGATTGTCTTGCGCGATGGCGCTGGAGGGGGAGGAGAGCAGGGTGTCGAGGGTCTTTTTGTTAGCCAAGCCTTTCCGCAGTTGCGCCGAGGCGGTGAGCACCCAGGCTTCTTGGTCGTTGACCAGCGTTGACAGGTGCGGCAGGCGTGGAAAGGGGATGCGATCGAGCCAGCCGTCTTTCCAATGGGAAAAGGCCCGGCCCAGCAGCGCCAGCAAGCGCGGGCTGGGTGGGTCGCCGGGTTTATAGGCTCCTTGGGCCATTTGATGCAGGTAATCTTGGCTGTTATAAAACATATAGCCGTTAGGGCTGCGCACGCGCCAATGGGTTTCCTCATAGGCGTCGTCCATGGTGGTGACGGCGGGAACATTCAGTTCGCAGGCGGCAGGCACGTACCAATAGGCGCCAGAAACCCCTTGAACAACGGTCATTAGGCGATCAACGGGGCGGTCGGGACGGTCGCCCATTAGGCGGTGAAGGATGGTTTCAAAGCGTTCTTGTTCATTACAAAAGGCAACGAACATCAGGCCCTCTTCGCGTGCGGCATGGCCATCGGCGCGGCCAAAAGGCAAGGCTTGGCGCAGAAGTTTGCGGTTGTCGCCGTTTTGATCGAGGAAATGGGCACGGTGAATATGGGCATCCGCGGGGCCTTGCGGTAAAACCGCGCCGTCGCGTTTGCGGCCAATCATCGCGTCTTCGCTATCGGGGTCCATGGTTGACAAGGCGTCCCAGTCAAACAGGAATTTTTGCGTAAAGCCAAAGGCAGCGCCCCGGTAAGGGCCATCGATCAAAATATCTTCGGCCATGCTGATTGGGTCGCTGGGGTTGGTCAGGCCGTCTAAATAACGGCCACCGATCACCCGTCCGTCTTGGCGTTTTCCCACCGCTATTCGTTCGATGGTTTCGGCCAGGGCGTTTAAGGTCGGCATAAAGCCATCAACGATTTTGCTCGCGGTGGCGATATCAGGGGTTTTTAGAAATAGAAACACATCGCCGCCGGTATCGCGCAGCTTGGGCGAATGGTTGAGAATTTTCCGACTGATGGGAATGTGCCGCCCGCTCCATTGTTCCCAGAGCTCTGGGGCAAAGGCTGCGACGATACCTGACGGCTGAGATGCCTCTTCGGTGGCTTTGACTAGGGCGGCAACCAGGGATAAAACGGCCTTTTGTGCCTGGGGCCCGCGCTCGCGCAGGGTGAGCGTCAGAGTTTCCCCAAAAACCGCATGATGCAGTAATCCCCGTTGGGCGCCGGTGACGATATCGGTGAACATGGCGATCTGTTTCCCCTGAACTGGCCGCTTTGATCATCCAAAGCGAGACGCGATACGATAGAAAAACACAATCTATCGGCGCTTAGTGTGGCCATATTCTAGGGGGAATAATACCTTGGCGTGCAAAATGTCGATGTTCGGAAACGTTTCCTGTCGACGCCAGAGGTCGCCTTTGATCACATGAGAAACAGTGCCGCCAGCCCTAGGAAGGCAAAAAAGCCGACCACATCGGTCACGGTGGTGAGGAAAACGCTAGAGGCAACAGCAGGGTCAATATTCAGCCGATCTAAGGCCAGGGGAATGGCGATACCAAACAGCCCGGCGCAAATCATGTTAATGATCATCGCCGTGGCAATCACCAGGGCCAAGGCGGGGCTATCGAACCAAAACCAAGTCACTAAACCGCTCATAATAGCAAAGGCGATGCCGTTGACGGCCCCGACCAAAACTTCTTTTCCCAGCACGCGGCGGGCATTGTCGGGCACTAGGTCTTTCATCGCCAAACCACGCACGGCGGCGGTAAGGGTTTGCGTTCCGGCATTCCCCCCCATCGAGGCGACAATGGGCATCAATACCGCTAGGGCGACCACTTCCTCGATGGTTTTCGAAAACAGACCAATCACCAGCGAGGCGACAACGGCGGTTCCCAGATTGACCACCAGCCAGGTAAACCGGCTTTTGGCGGTATCTAGGACCGCGCTGTAAAGGTTGGTTTCTGACAGGCCACCCAGGCGCAGCATATCGTCTTCGGCTTCTTCGTCGATGACGTCGACCACGTCGTCAACGGTGATGCGCCCGACCAAGCGGCCCGAGGCGTCAACCACCGGGGCGGAAAGCAAGTCGCGTTGACGGAACAAGAATGCGACATCTTCTTGGTCCATGGTCACGGTGAGCACTTCGAGGTCGGTGCTCATGATATCGCGCAGGCGCACCGTACGGCGGACTTTAAGCAAAGCGGCCAAGCGCACCACCCCTTGTGGGCGGTGGCGGGGGTCAACGACGAACAAAATATAAAAATCGTCGGGTAAGTGGGGATTGTTGCGTAGGTAATCGACGGTTTCGCCAACGCTCCAGTATGACGGGACGGCGATCAGCTCGCGCTGCATGATACGGCCCGCTGAATAGTCGGGAAAGGCGAGGCCTTGTTCGATCATTTCGCGGTCGTCGGGGGGCAGGCGGGCCAGCAGGTGGGCGCGTTCTTCGGGGTCGAGCATATCGGCCAGATAGACCGCATCATCCGAATCAAGAACTGACACCAGGGCGGCAAAGTCAGTATAGCCGAATTGCTCAAGAACTTCGGTGCGCACGGTGGCGTCAAGTTCGGGCAAAATTTCAGGGTTGAACGAAGGCCGCAAAATATCGAGCAAATGCGTGCGCGCTTCGCGGGGCAGGCGTTCGATCAAGTCGGCAGCATCGGCGTAGTGCAAAGCCAGCACCTGATCGAGCACGTAATCGTCGCGCTCTTCTAGCAGCGCGGTTTGCAGATCATCGACGAATTCAGGGTTCAGGCCAAAGCCTTCGTCGCCGGAGGTCTCTTGGCGCAAGGGCGTATGCGTGTCGATGTCGATCACGGGCGGCCTCCCTGTTCTGGCGAAAGATTTTCTGAAAAGTTTTCGAGGGGGAAACTGTGTTTGGTGAGAGGCGAGGGGAGGGCGTGACCTATATGTAAGGTCCAATCAAGGCATGAAAAAGGCCCGCTGCCAAAACAGCGGACCTTTTTGTATTTTACCCTCTGTCGAGGGGCTTCATTTTCAAAGTGGTGCGGTCGAGAAGACTCGAACTTCCACCCGTGTTACCGGACAGCGACCTCAACGCTGCGCGTCTACCAATTCCGCCACGACCGCACAACTTTGAAAACGAACTCTTGAACGAGGGCCATGTTCTAACCGAAACATTTGCTTTCGCCAAGCCCCAGTTTTTAAAAAGTGAAACATTTTTTTTGTCACACCCTCTTGCCTTCCGGGGAGCAGTGACTTAGCACTTTGATCACAGGTGATCAAGAGGATAAATGATGATTTTCGCACGCCCCGAATGGCGCATTGCCGACGGCCTGACGCAATACCCCGCCGCGCTTGAGCAAATGGAGCAGCG
>CEGC01000747.1_pt1 | contig 15074 bp, 9 predicted proteins | sample 302731 | NCBI WGS metagenome assembly CEGC01 (sample SAMEA2755656, study PRJEB7226) | microbial mat metagenome | biome: microbial mat; feature: hypersaline; material: grass silage | place: USA | collected 2014-02-19 | depth 0 m | reverse complement strand
GCAGCGCGCCAAGCAGCCTTTTGCTCGGCGGTCAGCGGGTGAACCTTGGTGACGCCGCTATCGATGATCTTTTGACGATCTTCCATGGCGATCTTGTTGGCTTCTTCGTTGGCAACGGCAGTGGCTTCGTCCATGCAGCCAGACAGACCGCTGCGGATAGCGTCGGGCAGGCTGTTCCACCATTCGCTGGAGGTCACCACCAGGTAATCGAGTACGCCGTGATCGGTTTCAACGATGTCGCTTTGGACTTCAAAGAACTTTTGGCTATAGGTGTTGGACCAGGGGTTTTCGGTGCCGTCGATGGCTTTGGTCTGCAGCAGGGTAAAGACTTCGGAGAACGGCTTTTTGATCGGCACGCCGCCAACGGCTTCGAACTGCGCTGCCAAAACGTCAGAGGTCTGAATGCGGAACTTCAGGCCGTCGGCGTCGGCTGGGGTAAACAGCGGCTTGTTGGCCGACATTTGCTTCATGCCATTGTGCCAATAACCCAGGCCGGTGATGCCCTTGTCTTCCATCGAGGTCAGCAGACCCTTGCCCGTAGCCGATTGCTGGAAACGGTCAACAGCGGCCAGGTCGTCGAACAAGAACGGCAGGTCAAAGACCATCATCGACTTGTTATAAGACTGGAATTTAGACAGCGACGGGGCGGCAAAATGCACATCGCCCAGCAGCATCGCTTCCATCACCTTGTTATCCCCAAACAACTGGCTGTTGGGATAAACTTCGACGACGACTTTGCCTTCGAGCTTTTTGTTGGCGCAGGCGGCGAAATGTTGCGCGCCAAGGCCCTTGGGAGTGTTCTCGGCAACCACGTGCGAGAACTTAATCACCATCGGTGCTGCTTGGGCGGCGGTGGCACCCAGGGCTAGGGTGGTGGTCAGGGCGGTGGCGGCCAGCAGGCCAGTGAACAAAGAACGCATCAACAGTCTCTCCCCTCTTCTCTGGCACCGTATGCGTGCGGGCCAGGGGTCTGATTTCACAGTAATCGGACGTCAACAACAGCAAGACGCTCTGTTCCTCGGCAGAGCGCCGCTACGGGCTTTCTCAGCACATGGCGTGCCAACCAGCGTTCACAGCATGGCAAATATGTTAAAGGCGCAGAGCACCACAGGAAATGGTGTCGATAAGCCTGCCCAAAGGGGTTGGGAAAGGGGTGGGTGCGGCGGAAAATCGCCATTAAACCCGACGGGCAGGCGGAAAACCGCCAAGGGGAGCGATGAGGGGTAAAAGTAAAAAAGTCGGGTAATTGAAGCTGCCGCTAAAAATGAGGAGCGCAAAAAATAAACCCTAAAAATAAAAGAATATTTAAGGGGTTGTGGCGTGTTGGGATTGGCATGTTTCCTGCTTGGGAGAGGTTAAGGTGGGCATTCTAGCCCCAATAGCCAACCTTAAGCATCTGTTTTTGCAAAACGCGATGCCAATTTCGGAGACGGTCATGTCAATTGTGCAAATGCATAGTCCCGCTATCGCCGACTTAGCCTATGGACAGGGGGATGAAATGAGCTTTGAGGGCTCCATTGGCCTGACCTGTGATCCCCATAGTGCTTACTATGATACTGGATGGGCCGAGCGTTTGGCGTCCTGCTTGGGGGTGCAGGCCGCCTATGATCAGTTGAATGGGGTTCCTGAACAGCTCATTTTTCTTTCAGAAATGATTCTGAACAGCGCTGCGACGGGCCATACTCAAGGTCTTCGTCAGCATGCTTTGGAGCTAAAGGCGATGGCATCCCGCTTTGGGTCTGTTCCCTTGGCCTTTGCCGCCCTTGGTGTTGCCCATGACGAAGGTAAAGTATCGCAGGCGGTATTGATTGAGTTGTTGCGTTTATCTCATACGGTTAGTGGTGAAATGCGCGGCCATCTGAGCATTTTAGAACGCCAATGTTGGGCGCATTAAAATAAACTCCGAGAAGACCAGGTCATCTGCTCGGAGTTTGTTTTAAGCCGATGGGGTGATGTCGATAAAATCTTCTGGGCTGTTGATGATCTGCGCTCCGCCTTTTTCAAATTGGAACGGGACATGCAATAAATGAGAGAGCGTTGTGCGCACGGTGTTTTTCTTCTCGGGCGGCACGTAAAACAGCATAAAGCCCGATCCTCCGGCCCCAAGCAGCTTACCGCCCAGGGCACTATGGGCGCGTGCGGTCTGATAAATATCATCAATGTTCGAACTGCTGATCACCGAATTCAAGCTGCGTTTCAGCATCCAGGTGTCATGACGTAGGCGTCCAAAGTCGTCGAGATCGCCGTTTCCACGCAGCAGCGCCGCGGCTTCAGCGACTAAACGATGCATGCGTCGCAGCTCGTCAGAACGATCATGCAAGCTGGTTACCGCCTGTTTGGCCACATGGCTAGAGAGGTGACATAGATGTGGAAAGAAGACGTCCTCCTTCGCGGAAGAACCACTCAGGGTAGTTTGCGCCACCACCGAAAAATGAAATACGGAATGGCGTTCGCGAGATGAACATCATGTGCTGATCTTTCCAAGCATAGGTACCGGAAATTCTTTCCGATATTTTAGAGTCAGGTCTGAGTAGGTGGACCTATTGGTGGCGAAGAGTCTGCTGATAAAACAAATAGATAAAATATTTTCGGGCTTGAAAAGCACCCTAATCTCCCATAGGGGGGAGCTGTGGGGTATGTTCAGGTGGTGCTTGGTTTGCAGTGGTTTGATGCGAATCGTCAGCGGTTGTCAGCTGCAGGCGGCGATTAAGGTAGATGACACCAATAATGAGAAGTAGCCAAATGCCAAAAAGCCACAAGTAAAGCAATGGAATGCCAAAAATAAGACGTGCCTTATTGACAGTCAATAGAATTGGCGGTGTAAAGGCGAGAACTCCGCCTAAAAATAACAGAGCCAAGCGATCGCTTGTATTTAAGTTGTGGGCTGGCAGAGAGGAGGGGGCGTGATAGGGGCTCCCCCTGGGGTCTTTTTTTTGCAGAAAAGGGGGCTGCTCGGAGGGGGGGGTCACCGTAGTGGCCCAGAGTTTAGCAAGGCCTTGACGCGTTGCATGACATCGCGGGTGGAAAAGGGCTTGGTGATGTAATCGTCCACCCCTAATTCGATGCCTTTGCGGCGATCAATTTCTCTCCCCTTGGCCGTTAACATGATAATGCGAATATGGTTCCAGGCGGGATTGGCGCGGATAGTGCGCGCGACCTCGAACCCGTCGCAGCCCGGCATCATGACATCTAACAGCATCAAATCCGGTGCTTGGTTTTCCACCATGCGTAAGGTGGTTGGGCCGTCATAGGCTACGCGCACTTTTAGGCCGGCGCGGTTCATTAAAAAACTTAAGGACTCAACAATATTGCGTTCGTCCTCGGCAACCAGAACAGACTGGGCCACTCTTATGTCCTCCCCTGACCATGCCCCATGATCCCGGCCCTTAGTGGGCGTTGCGGGAGGGCTGGCTCGTTTCTTTCCCACAAAGGCGCCATCTTCCGGTTTGGTCCGGGTTTGTGATGGTCATTGATTGGTGCGGGGGGCAATTTAGGCGCCGGTACAACGCTTATTGCCATGGTCTTTTTTCTTGTATGACGGAATGCTAACTGAGGGCAGGCATTTTGTCATTAGCCGAACGCATTGTTGAAACTGTCACGCGATCAGGTGTTGGGTGACATGCTCTCTGTTTGCGTCATACTCAGGGTGTCGCCGTTCTTATTAGCTCTTTGGTGGCTTTTTCTTATAGCCTGTCGGCGGCGGGGTCCAGTCCGTCCCATAGGCGGAGCATCTGCGAAAGCGTAATCTTTTAACACATCTTACTTTAGGTAGAAAACACATCAACAAATTCCTCGGTACGCTGGGCACAGTCTTGGCGAGGGCAGGTGCGGCAACTGAGGCCGACAGGTTGGGCGGCGGCTTCGCTTAGGCCGTCACCGTAAACCAGGCGTGGGGCAAAGGTAATATCACAGCCCAAAGTGACCGTGTAATGGCTGGCGGGTGCGTTAAATCCACCGCCGCCGCGGGTGATCATGCGGCTGATATTGAGATAAGTGGCTCCGCTGGGCAGGCGGCCCACTTGGCGGCAAAGCTGCCCTGGGGTGAGAAAGGCAGTATGGGATACCCAGCGCGGGCATAGTCCCGTAAAGCGCGGCAAGCGCAGCCCCGATGCCGAAAAGGGCTTGGAGAGTGCTCCTGCAATGTTAACGCGCAAAAAATGAAACGGCACTGCATTTTGGCTGGTCTCGGGGCCGGAGGGGCGGCGCAAGGTTGCCAGTCGGTGACAAATTTGTTCAAAGCTGCCCTGAAATTGCTGCTGTAGTAAGCCAATGTCATAGCGGCAGTGCTGGGCCGAGGTGAGGAAGAGGTCATAGGGAAACAGCAAGGCCCCAGAAAAGGCGCTGAGCAGGGCGCTTTCACCGCGCTTTAGAGCCTCGGGGGTCGAGAGAAAGCCTTCATCGAGATAAGGGGTGATCGCGTCCATTGCTTCTAGGCGTGCGGCCATGCGGGCGAGGTGAAACCGTGCACTGGCAGCAGGCAGGGCGGGGGAAAGGGTGATGGTTCGGTTTTCCGCCGACCATACGGCGCCGCGACGGGGAAGAGCGCCCATGTCGGCGGGCGAGTCGGCAGGGGCAAAGGTGACGGTAACGCGGTGGCGGTGTTGTAAGTGTTCGGCCAGGGCGCCAAACAGAGTTCCGCCGCGCCCGGTAAGCTGTTCACGGAGCCGCGCCGCCGCTTGCTCTATCAAGGGAAAGTGGTTGGCATGATTATCAAACAGGTCATCAACCTGATCTTCTGCCGAGGCCTGAGGCCGGGCCGCCCCACGCCCGCCCAGAAAGGCAAACAGCTCGCCCGCCCGTTCGGTCAGGCGGGCGCTTTCATCGGCCATGGCGTCGATGAATTTGCGTCGGTGGGCGTCATCCATATCATCGTAATCTTGCAAGATTTCTGAGAATGATCGGATCGAGGTGATCTGCGTCAGGACTTCGTGGCTGGCGGTGCCCAAAAACGGATCGTGTGAGAGGTGTTCGGCCATGCCATCGTTTTGCTGGTGTAAATTGCGGTAGGCGCGGTAGAGCGTGAGGATGCTGCGCGCGGCATCGGGTTGGCGGCCGACTAAATCGCTGGCCTGGGCCAACGTTAGCGGTGGCAAATTGAGGCCGTCAGCAGCGCTAAACAGCGGGTCGGCAGAGACTTCTTGCAGTTCGCCGACCAAGCGCGATTCCTCGCGGCCCGACAATGTGTCGGGGGGCAAGTCAAGGGCTTGAGCTAAGCGCAGCAATAAGGTGCCGCCGATGGTGCGCTGATCGTGCTCGATCAAGTTCATGTAGCTGGCCGATATCCCTGCCGCGTTGGCCAGGGCGGCCTGGGTCATGCCCAAAGCATGGCGGCGGCTGCGGATGCGATGGCCAAGCGGACTGGTGGCCGAGCGAACGGTGGGGGAGGGTGGTTTTTGCGCTTTCATGATGGCGGCCAATCTTTACAAATTTACATTGTTGCAACTGCAAACAAGTGAAAATTTACAGAATATTTTGCGATCTATCAATGGTTTGTTGCTGTGCTTTGCAAAACACGTCACCTTGAATATGAAATTTAACGGTTCCTCACTGATCTTGAAATGTCTGTGCAGTACAAGATAACTGAGGAAACCAAACCTAACCGGCAGCCGCAAATAATAGCCGGACACAACCACACCATTGGTGATTTCAGGGAGAATACGTTTCCATGTCTGATACTCCGTTCGTAAAGCCGCTTTCGCGTCGCTCCATGCTCAAGACCTCGGCTGCCGTTGGCGCCGGTGCTGCCGCTGTTTCTGCGGTGGGTCTGGGCATCAGCTCGGCTCAGGCTGCTGATTTGGCTCCGCTGGGCAACTACCCGGCTGGCACCTCGGGTGATTCGGTGTTCGTTGGCATCGGCGTGCCGACCACCGGTCCCTATTCGGCACAGGGTGAAGATCTCCTCAAGGGCTATAAGCTCGCCATTAAGCACCTGAACGAAGGCAACGAGCTGATCCGCGCTATTGCGCCAGCCGCTAAGCCGGGCATCTTGGGCAAAAAGGTCGAATTTGGCGTTGCCGATACCGCGTCCAACCCCAATAACGCTGTGCAGGCCCACACCCGCTTCATCTCGGAAAATAAAGCCGTGATGATCACCGGTTCGGTGTCTTCTGCGGTGGCAATTGCTTCGGAAAAGCTGGCCCAGCGCGAGAAAGTGCCGTACCTGGCTGGTATTTCGGGTTCGAACGCCACCACCGGCTCTGATTGCCAGCGCTATGGTTTCCGTTCTTGCCATTATGCCTACACCACCTCTGCTGCTTTGGCGCCGGTGCTGGCGCAGGAATTGGGCGCTGACCGCAAGGTTGCTTATCTGATCCCTGACTACACCTATGGTAAGACCGTTCTGGAATCGATGAAGAAATTCACCGAAGCTAAGGGCTGGAAAACCGTTTCCGAGCAGTTCTCGCCGCTGGGCGCGTCGGATTACTCTTCGTACCTGCTGAACATGATGGCATCTGGCGCTGACGTGCTGGTGAACATCTGCTTTGGTGCCGATGCGGTGAACTCCATCAAGCAGGCCAAAGACTTTGGTGCGCTGGAAAAGATGAAGATGGTGGTGCCCTATATGGCGCCGTTCCTGGCCCAAGAAGTTGGCCCCGACATCATGGCTGGTGTGTATGGCGCCACCGAATTCTGGTGGACCATCGAAGACACCTATCCGCTGGCGAAGAAATTCGTTGCCGATTTTGAAGCCGAGTACAAGTACAAGCCCGAGTGGGGCGCACACACCGCTTATTTGCAGGTGGCGTTGTTCGCCGAAGCCGTCGAACGGGCCGGCACGTTCCACCCGGAAATGATCGTTAAGGCCTATGAAGCCGAAAAGCCGGTGGAAACCACCATCGGCACCGTGTCCTGGCGTGCCGCCGATCACCAGTTGGTGCGTCCGGTGTTTATCGTGCAGGGTAAGGCCAAAAGCGAAATGGCCAACGAACATGATGCCTTCCGCCTTGTCGGCACCACCCCGGGGGCCGACGTGATGCCGCCGACCGATTACTTTGGCTGCAAGCTGGGCGATTACTCGTAAAATCCCCTGCAAACAGGTCGTTATGATGGCCTGATGTGAACGGAGCGGTGCCAGCCGGGCGTAAGGCCGGGCTGGCACCACCCGGCACAGCTTTTCGGGTGATGAGTGGGTTCATCGCTGCAAAAGCACCTTTTTGTGACGACACGCAAAGCCTGTAGCAACGCAGTCCCCAGTGATTGCGGGCGCGGTTTTGCGCGTGGGTGCAAGCAGGCCAACAAGACCCAAAAAAACTTCGGGTGTAATTAGGGGAGACGTCGCGGTGTCTGAGATCCTGGGAATTTCATTGCCCCCTTGGGCGCTGGTAGAGGCGCAAGCCTTTAACGGCCTTCAACAGGGCATGCTTTTGGCGCTGATCAGCGCCGGTTTGACGATTATTTATGGCGCGCTGGGCGTGCTGAACTTGGCTCACGGGGCGCTTTATACCATTGGTGCCTATGCTGGTTACATGACCTATAACGCCACGGGCTCGTTCGTGCTGGCGATTATCGCCGGTGCTGCGGTGACCATGATCGCAGGTTTGATTATGGAACGGGTGGTGATGAAGCATTATTACCATCGCCCGCACGAAGATCAGATCCTGGTCACCTTTGGCGTTGGCATCATCATGGTCGAAGGCATCCGTGCGCTGTTTGGTGGCGTGTCGCAGCCAGTGCCGACTCCGTCTTGGGGTATGGGCAGCTCGAACCTGGGGTTTTTGACCTTTCCGTTCCCGATGTACAAAATCGAAACCATCGCCATTTCGGCGGCGATTTTGCTGATCTTTTACTTGATCTTGTACAGAACCAAGCTTGGCTTGATCGTGCGCGCCGGCATCGAAGATAGCGGCATGGTGAATATGTTGGGGATTAACGTCTTCCGTATTTTCTTGCTGGTGTTTGGCTTGGGTGCCATGGCGGCCGGGATGGCCGGGATCATTAACAGCCCGATTACCGCGCCGACCCCCGATGTGGGTGGCAAGTATCTGGTGTTTAGCTTTGTGGTGATCGTGATTGGCGGCGTGGGTTCGTTCCCTGGTGCGGTGGTTGGCGGTATTATCGCCGGTGAAATCATGACGCTGACCTCACTCATTAATCCGGCCTATTCCGAAGTCATGCTGTTTGCTGTCATGGCGATCATTCTGATGGTCCGTCCGCAGGGCCTGTTTGGACAGAAGGGGCGCATGTGATGGTCGAACTCTCAAAATCTTCCTCGACTCCTTCCTCGACTCCTTCGTCGGCGGCATCGCGGATGCGGGCCCGCCACAAGACCAGTTACCTGCCGGAAATCCTTGTCGCCGTTGGTTTGATGGTTGCGCCGTGGGTCTTCCCGATTTTGGGCGCTGATGCGTCTTTGCTGACACGCATTCTGATTTGGGGCTTGTTTGGCCTCGGCTTTTCGATCTTGTTTGGCTTTACTGGCCTGCTGTCTTTGGGGCAGTCGGTGTTCTATGGGGTGGGGGGCTTTACCACCGCCTATCTGTTGATTAATACCGGCATCAAAGAAACTGTTGTTGCTTTGTTGTTGGGGACGATTGCAGCCGCCTTTGTTGGCTTAATCATTGGCTACTTCACCGAACGACGCAAAGGCATCTACTTTGCGATGATCACCTTGGCCTTTGCCGAAATGTTCTATCACATGGATATTGCCACCTTTGGCGAATATACCGGTGGTGAGAACGGTTTGAGCGGGGTTCCCGAGGCGATCTTGATGGGCTACGAGATTAAGTCCGGCGTGCCAATGTACTACTTTGTCGCCGCCTTCTTCCTGATTGGCTACATTCTGGCCCGTCGTGTCGTAAGGTCGCCGGTTGGTCGTATCCTAACCGCGATCCGCGATAACGAAGAGCGTGCACGTGCTACTGGCAACTCGGTTCACCTCTATAAGCTCTGCTCATTTGTGGTTGCTGCTGCCTTTGGTGGGATTGCTGGCGGGCTGCTGGGAATTTTCCAGGCCTATATGCCGCCCGATGCCTTTGCCTTTCACTCCTCGGGTCAGTTGCTGATGCAGACTGTTATTGGTGGCGCGAGCTTCTTGCTTGGTCCGCTGGTCGGGGCGACGGTGTGGATGTATCTGCAGGAAATGCTGCAGCATGGTCTGGGTTTGGCCTCCACCTGGAAGCTGATCTTGGGTTTAGCCTTCGTCTTGCTGGTGTCGTTCATGCGCGCTGGTATCGTTGGCGAGTTGGCCAAGCGCTTTGTTAAAAGCCCGGTTGATGAAGCCTATGACGGCCCCAATCACGAAGAAGCCCCGAACCCACTGCATCCGGGCCGCGTTTACCCGCTGCAAGATGGCCGCCCGACGGTCTTTGGTAACGTGGTTTTGGAAAGCCAGTCGATCACCAAGCGCTTTGGCGGCTTGGACGCGAACAAAGATGTTTCAGTCCAGATTCGTGAGTTCGAAGTGCGCGGCGTGATTGGCCCGAACGGGGCTGGTAAATCGACCTTCTTTAAGATGCTGTCGGGCGAAATGGAGCCCACCGAAGGCCGTGTCTTTTACTACGGCGAAGATATTACCGGCGCTGGGGTGACAGAAGTTTGTCAGATGGGGATGTCTAAATCCTATCAGATCAACCAACTGTTTGACCGTTTGACCGTGCGTGAAAACCTGCTGATCCCGTCGCTGGCCGAAGCCCGTGGACGCTTTAAGTTGGATCTGTTGCGTGGCCTGTCCAAGGTTCCTGGTCTGGAAGCCAACGTTGAGCACACCCTGGAGCTGGTCAACCTGATGCACAAGGCTGATACTCCGGTGTCGCACTTGGCCTATGGTGAAAAGCGCCGCTTGGAAATTGGCTTGGCCTTGGCCACCAACCCGAAAATCCTGCTGCTCGACGAGCCGCTGGCGGGGATGAGCCCGGCGGAACGTGCTGACACCGTGCAGTTGCTGAAAGAACTGCGCCACGAACGCACGATGGTGATCGTCGAGCACGACATGGACGCTGTTTTCGATCTGGCAGATAAAATTACCGTGCTGGTCGAAGGTCAGTTGCTGCTAGAAGGCTCGCCTGATGAAATTCGCGGTGATCCGCGGGTGCAGGAAGCCTATCTGGGTGGCGTGCATGAAGACATGGGGAATGCTGGCCGTGCCCGCAAAAACCAGGAAGCGGAGGGGAGCGAATGAGCCTTCTCGAACTTAGCGGGATCAACGCCTATTACGGTGACTCGCACGTCCTGTTCGACGTTGGCATGACCGTCAACGAGAATGAAGTGGTGGCTTTGTTGGGGCGGAACGGCGCTGGCAAATCCACGACCCTAAAATCCATCGCCGGTGCTATTCGGCCTCGGTCGGGGTCGATCAAGCTAGGCGGCGAGGAAATCCTCGGCAAGCAGCCCTTTGAGATCGCCAACCGTGGCTTGCAGTTGGTTCCCGAAGAACGGCGGATTTTTGGCTCGATCACGGTGGAAGAAAACCTGATCTTGGCCGCCCATTCGCACCCCGATCCAGCATCGTTGGAAGAAATGTATGATTACTTCCCACGCCTGAAGGAACGTCGGCGCTCGGGGGGTAAGCAACTGTCAGGCGGCGAGCAACAGATGCTCGCCATCGCCCGCGCTCTTATTCGCAAGTCCAAGGTGATCTTGCTCGACGAACCGTTCGAAGGGCTTGCGCCGGTGATCGTCGGCAACTTGATGGACATCTGCTCGCGGCTTGCCGAAGAGGGGCGGACCATCGTGATTGTTGAGCAAAATGTCTTTGCGGCGCTGAAGTTCTCTCATCGCTGTTACATCCTCAATAATGGCCATATGGTCTATGAGGGGACTCCCGATGATTTGCGCTCGCGTGATGACATCATGCAGCAGCATCTTGGGGTTTAGAGCAAATCCTGAGTAGGGGTAGAGCCCCTGCGACGACGCATTTGCTCTAAATTTGATCGCAGTGCGTTTAACTGTGGTGCGCTTTACGCAGCGGGTTCCGCAGCCGCAGCGTAAAGACCTTGGGGCTCTCGCCAGTATGGCGGGGGCCCTTTTTTTACTTTTTGGCACAAGAACGAATTTTTTCTATCGCTTGACCATGGCTGGCCCTTGATTAGCGGCGGCGCAGACCATACTCTTGTTGAAAATTGTGAATAAGGAAAATTCAACATGAATTCCTCGCAAAATAATCAACAGCAGGCGGCGTCTGGCGTGCGCAATGGCTTTTTGGAGAGCATCGGCAATACGCCGCTGATTCGCTTGCCCTGGGCATCGGAACAGGCGGGCTGCACTATCTTGGGCAAGGCTGAATTTCTAAACCCCGGTGGGTCGGTCAAAGACCGTGCGGCCTTGGCTCTGATCACCGACGCGCTGGAGCGAGGGGCGTTGAAGCCGGGTGGGGTGATTGTTGAAGGCACCGCAGGCAATACAGGCATTGGTTTGGCGTTGGTTGGTAATGCGCTGGGCTATAAGACGGTGATCGTCATGCCCGAAACGCAAAGCCAAGAAAAGAAAGACATGCTGCGTTTGTGTGGCGCTGATCTGCGTTTGGTGCCAGCGGTTCCCTATAAAGACCCAATGAACTATGTGCGCTATTCGGGAACCTTGGCCGAGGAACTGGGCGGATTTTGGGCCAATCAGTTTGATAATACCGCCAACCGTATGGGGCATTATCGCACCACCGGCCCGGAAATTTGGCAGCAAACCAACGGCGGGGTGACGGCTTTTACCTGTGCGGTTGGTTCGGGCGGCACTTTGGCCGGGGTGGCCAGTGCGCTGAAGGAACGCAATCCTCAGATCGTTTGTGCCTTGGCGGATCCCGATGGCTCTGCCCTGTTTGATTGGGTGAAAAGTGGCACGCTCAGCTCTTCGGGGTCGTCAATCACCGAAGGCATTGGGCAGGGTCGCGTTACTGGAAATCTTGAGGGCCTCGTTCTGGATGACGCTATTCGCATTTCGGACCCCGAAGCCCTTGATGTGCTTTATAATTTGATTTCGCATGATGGTTTGGTGCTGGGAGGGTCGTCGGGCATTAACGTCGCCGCAGCGATCCGACTGGGGCGGAAACTTGGCCCGGACGCGGTGGTTGCGACCATCTTGTGTGACGGCGGATCACGCTATCAGTCCAAGCTCTATAATCCGGCATTTTTAAAAGAACGCGGTCTGCCTTGCCCGCCGTGGATGGCAGAATAAGGTATCGGGCTTATTGACCGGGCCCAGTTTCACCCATGCTGGGCTGGGTCGGTTTGGCTTGCGGTGTGGGTGTCGCTGTGGGGGGCTCGGTGGTGATGGCTTGATCGGGCTCGCCCATGCCAAACAGCGTGCGTAAGAACCCCGGTGCAAAGGCGGATAGCGGATTAACTGAAATTTGCGGGTCGTTGGTTGACCCTTTTAAACTGTAGGTGGCGGCAATCAGGCCCCCGCCTTCGGTAAAGCCTGAAAGCAGGCCACCGATCAGCGGAATTTCGCCAAACAGGCCATTGACCGCATAGGCGGGCACAATGGTCCCTGCTAGATCAAAGGTCATTTTATCCAGGTCAATATGACCCTCTGCCGTCAGGCCGAGGGCTGAGCCACTGGAACGGAAATCGGTGACCGATAAGGCATGATCTGAAAGAACGAACGGCGCATACAGGCCATCAAAGCCAATCCCCTCGCCACTGAGGCTATCGAGGATTCCCGTCAGGGCGGCGACGGAGAGAATACGCGCTAACAACGGAGCCTCAACCAGACGGTAAGGGCCGATGGACATGATGCCTTTGGCCGTTCCTTGCCGATCAACGCTGCCCTCGCTTCGCAGGATGCCGCCATCAATCGAACCCAGCCAGCCTAGGGCTTTGAGTAATGCCCCTGCATCGGCGGAACGCAGGGTAAAGGGCCGCGTTTCGGGGGGAGTATCGCCGCCGCCGATAGTGCCCAAGCTGTAAGAAACGCCGGCATCGTCACCGACTGATCCATTCATTTCCGCCCAAATCCACCGGCCATTTACCCGCCGTGCTTGTCCACGAACCGAGCGCAGGGCGCCGGTATCGGAGATCCACACCTTATCAAAGGCACCGCGCAGGGTTAGCGGCGGCAGATCTTCGGCGTCTTCGGCTATTGCGGCCTCGCTGGGGGCGGGTGATGTGGCGGCTTTATCCCCTGACGGGGCAGGATTTGTGCGGCTTTTCCCCAAAAACGGTACCAAGTCAAAGGTGCCGCCTTTCGCATCGATCAGGTAGCCATTGTCCTGCCGGGTCATGGTTCCTTGAAATGCCGACAGGCCAATTTGGGCTTTTGACAGGGTGATTTGTTGCAAGTCCCCCTGATTGCTCAGCGCAACGCTGCCGGTTAGGGCAAGGTTGCCTTCGGTTGTCACCACAAAGCGTGGCACGGCGGTTACATCACCGTTCTTGAGCTCCACATCGACCGAGGCATACGCCGGTGTTCCGACCGTTTTAGTCCATGTAAAACCTGGAATTTTAATGCTGGCCGGGGTTAGGTCCACTTCGGCCTTAATGGTGGTGCGCCCGCGCGGATAAAGAGTTAAATCTAGGTCGGCCTGAACTGGGCCGCCGATAATGCTGGGGGTGAAGGGGGGAAAGGTGAGGCCAAAGACATGGCGCTTATCTTCGGCGACCTGGGCCTTAACCAGATAACGGCTGCTATAGGGGGAGCCTGAAAAAACTTCGCGCCAGTTAAAGGATGCCGGGATGCCGGCCACCAGCGCCTTACCCTTAGCGTTGAGTTCGGTGGTTGAAACCGTAAGCGTCAGGTTGCCTTGCGCTAAATCTTGGCCAAAGACGGCTTTGCGCAAAACAACGTCGCTGACTGCTGCTTCGGCTTTGACCTCGATTTGCTCTAGCAGCAAATCGGCAAACAGCGGAAAAGCCATGCGGAGCGTCACCTCGGCCTGACCGCTTGTCTGCGTCGGTTTGAGGCCGAGCTTGCTGGTATAGCCTAGCGGCTGGCTGTCGATCAGGGTCAAGGCCGCTGGCAAAGAGCCGCTAACCTGCACGGCGATCTCGGTCTCTTGATCAACCAGATCTAGGCCCAAAATGGTGACGGTGCCGCCTTTGATCTGTAAATCGTCTTGCCCATTTTGCCGGACGATCCCTTGATGAACAGTGACATCCAAACGGTCGAGGGCAAAGGCAACGTCAGCAACCCCTTCGCTGACTGCGGGCAGGGGGGGCAAATAGTCCACCGTGATCCCATGAACCCGCAAGCCACCCTTGAGCTGTTGGGGTTCTAGGGTTTCTAGGCTGCTGCCGCCGAGGGTGACATGCCATGATCCACTGTCGACGATGCCATTGCGCAGATGATCAACAACCCAGGTGCGCGGATTGGCGCCAACCGCTTGCGGCCACCATTCTTTGAGGGCGTCGACGGGAATCTCGGCTACGGTGGCGTCAAGGGTTGCCGTTAATGGTGTTAGGGGATTGCTGCTGCGTGTTAAGGCGCCGCTGAGGGTAACAATCGAGGGGGTCTTGGTCTGGCTTTCATCGGCGGCGGGCGGCGGTTGCAAGGTCAGAGATACCCGTTCGATCACCGCTTTATCTAGGCCTTGACCGTCGGCGGCGGCAAACAGGCTGCTGCCCGGCAGGGCTTGGGCATTGGCGGCGATGGCCAGTTCGGCGACCTGGTAGCGTCCCCCTAGCGTGGGCAAGGCAATAACCCCGGCTCCGCCCTCTAAATGCAGAGCAATACCGCTTAGTAAGATGGTGTCTTTGACCGATAAAGTGACGCCGATTTTCCCGTTTAGCGGCAGGTCAAGGGCGGCCAAGGGGGCGAGGCTTTCCGCCATTGATGAGAGTTGCGCTGGGCGCAGGCCGGCAAAGGCCACATCCAGCGCCAGCACACCGTCAGAGGGCTGATATGTGCCGGTAATATCCATATGCATGGTTGCGACGGCTTGGCGGGCTGGCGGGGTCCCAATGCCGGGGAGATCGGGGCTCTTTGCCGTGCCCGCACTATCGGCAACCGGGGATGCGGGGGGGATGGCGAGGCTAGAAATGGAAACCTCTACCCCAGCGCTGAGACCAACGCCGCCGTCGCCGCGCCGATAGAGTTCTAATGCTGCGGTTGGGACTGACCAATCAACCCCCATGCGGTCATCGGAAATTAAGGCTTCGGCAGAGACGACACGCACCACGGCCAGTTCAGACAAGGGGCCGTCACGGCGG
>CEGC01001308.1_pt1 | contig 15415 bp, 16 predicted proteins | sample 302731 | NCBI WGS metagenome assembly CEGC01 (sample SAMEA2755656, study PRJEB7226) | microbial mat metagenome | biome: microbial mat; feature: hypersaline; material: grass silage | place: USA | collected 2014-02-19 | depth 0 m | reverse complement strand
AAGCAGCTTTAAAACCTAACGGTTGTATGAAACGTGCTGGGGGTTTTCCCCCAGAGGCGCGGTTGGCGGGGCGGTATCTGGTTGGATGCCGCCTCGTTTTTTATGCTGGCGATGGGTTTAAATTTTTTGATCGCCTTGGTGTTGTCACATTGCAGCGGTAGAGGATGAAGGTCGTCGCTTACAAAATGAAATGACGCCTGTTTTGTTGCCCCAATATCCGAAAGGCCTCTAGTCAGCTTAGACCTTTCTTCCTATGCTATGCCGCAGTGCGGTGTGAAAAAGACGCCTGCGACATCCCCCGAAAAATTGTCTTATTAAGGAGTACCCCCGTTCATGGCCCGCCGAAGCCGTCGCCAGCGCGAAGCATCAGCCCGTATCTGGTCCGTCCTGTTCCAACTGTGTGTTGCGGGCGGTGTTGTGGGGGCGATTGCCTATTATGCCTATGCGGTGGGGCAAGAGCTTGTCGCGCAAGACGTTGATAACTTGCATGATGAAATTGCCAACCTCACCAGCCAAGCCAGTGAACAGGCTGTACAAAGCGAAGAGCTGCGTCAGGCCTTGGCCGCAGCCCGTCAGGAAGCCAGCAATTACCGCGAACGATTTGAAGCCGTCGCCCCGCAAGATGTGCAGGTGGTTTTGGATCATGTGCGAGCTAAAATGAAGCAAGGCCTTTCGGCGGACCGTTTGGCTTTTGTTATCAATCAGGCACAAGAACCCCACGCCTGTACCGATGTGGAAAGCCGCCGCTTTCTAGCCAAGACGCAAAACTATACCGGGCCGAATACCGAGGTTCGCTTTAACGAGCGGGTGACGGTGACAGGGCATGGTCAAGCGGCTCATGATGGGCGCGAACAGTGGTTTGATCCGGCGTTGCCGGTGACCATAGAGTTTATTCCCGAAGGCGGGAAAACGCAGTCGGCGTCTGGTGTTTTGCCGTTAACCTATGCGCTGGTGTTCAAGGACCGCGAGTATCATTTCACCGCCAAGGCTGGTACCCGTGGCTTTGTGGAAATTGATGCTAAGTGGTGTTCCTATGATGACTGAGGTGGCGTGTCCCGACCTGCTGATCACCCAGCCTGACCTTGATGCGGAAATCGACGGTGCTTGCGTGATTTTGGCGCATGGTGCTGGGGCTGCGATGGATACGCCCTTTATGACCACCATTGCCGAAGGTCTCGCAAAGGCCGGAGTGAGGGTGGTGCGGTTTGAATTTCCTTATATGGCCGCCCGCCGCGATGGCGGCAGTAAGCGTCCACCCGATAGGCAACCGCTGTTACTGGCCACATGGGAACAGGTGATTGATGCCGTGCGCCGCCGCTTTGATCCGTCGTGCTTGCTGATTGGTGGCAAGTCGATGGGGGGCCGGATGGCGAGCCTAATTGCTGATCAGGCAGAGGTGTCTGGATTGGTCGCCTTGGGTTTTCCGTTTCATGCCGCTGGTAAGCCCGAAAAGGCCGCCGCGCGCGTTGCGCATTTAGCGGACCTTAAAACTCCGGCGCTGTTTTGCCAGGGGACCCGTGACGCTTTGGGGGCTGAGGAAACGGTGGAGGCTTTGCTGTTATCGCCAGCCATCCAAATGCTATGGCTGCAAGACGGCGATCATTCGTTAAAGCCTCGCAAGCTGTCAGGGCGCACCGAAGCGCAAACGCTGGCAGAGGCTGTTGCAGCGATCACTGATTTTGTCGTTCGCCTGAAAAGCTGAAATATTTTCGCGAGTTGCGGTCTTGTTCTTACGCTTATGCGGTGGGGCAGTGTCAAAAAGGCGGCTCCTGACGAGCCGCCTTTCTCAGTGATGGAAACAGCCCAATCATCGGCAGGAAGCTTAAAGTTTCCTGCCGATGATTTAAGGCTTCACTTTTTCTTACCCTAACCAAGTCGCATGTAGTCTTGCGCTAAAGTCTTGCTTTAAAGATCAAGGCTCGGCGCACTTAGAAACTTGGCTATCGGCTTTAGGCGTTGGCGAGATTGGTGTTCACAAAGTCCCAATTCACCAGATTATCAAGGAACACGCCCAGGAAGTCCGGGCGACGGTTCTGGTAATCCAGGTAATAGGCATGTTCCCACACGTCGCAGGTCAACAGCGCGGTTTGACCCTTGGTCATCGGGGTTTCAGCGTTGGCGGTCTTGACGATTTTCAGCGCACCGTCTTCGATCACCAGCCAAGCCCAGCCTGAACCGAACTGAGTGACGCCAGCTTGCTTGAACTCTTCTTTGAACTTGTCATAGGAGCCAAAAGCAGCGTCGATCTTTTCAGCGATAGCACCGGTCGGAGCACCGCCCCCGTTGGGGGTCATGCAATTCCAAAAGAAAGTGTGGTTCCACACCTGGGCGGCGTTGTTGAATACGCCAGCGTTACCGGACTTTGCAGCTTCCAGGATCACGTCTTCCAGCGACAGGGTCGCCATCGGAGTGTCTTTCACCAGATTATTCAGGTTGGTGACGTAAGCGTTGTGATGCTTGCCGTGGTGGAAGTCAAAGGTCTGAGCCGACATATGCGGCTCCAGGGCGGCCTTGTCATAGGGAAGAGCCGGAAGTTCGAATGCCATAACCAACCTCATTTCGTAAAAATACAGCGGTAGTTTAGAGGTATCCTAAACAGCCTGAGGAAAGATAGGGGGCTGAGGGGACCTTTGTAAAGGGGGATGATGGGATATTTTCACCCTCTTTTCCCTGAGGATACCTGGCTCGTGTTTATCGCACGCCGGTTAAAGCTTGCTGTGCTGCGCGCCGCCCAGCGCGGGCAGCGGCCTCTAGGGTATTGGGAAGATTGCTTTCGCTCCAATCCCCGGCGACAATAAGCCCAGATTGCGCGCACAGGGCGAATAGGTGGTCGCGGGCTTCCAGGGCGCTGGGGCTTTGCAGCCCGGTGGCGCGGCGGTGATGTAAAACCCGCGTGGCAGAGGGCTCTGCGGTGGTGGGTAAGTTCAGGGCGGCGCGTGCATCAGGCCATAGATCCATCGCGAGAGTCGGGCTAGGGCGGGGCGCGGCAGAGAGTGTCAGGGAAATGAGCGCCGATTGCCCGTCTTGTCGGCAAAAGTCTTGTCGGCAAAAAATCCATTCTGCGGGGCTGTTGATCACCCCTTGCAGCGATGGCAACGGTTGGGGTAGCTCACCATCCAGGCGATAATGCACAGCGGTGATGGCACGGCTTTCTATGGCTTGCGATGCGATGGCTAAGTGCGGCCATAGGGTGGCAAGCGCCGCCGGAGGCAGGGCAATGACGACGGCATCGGTCTTTGCCACCTGCAGGTGGCCGTTGCTCAGCGATGGGGCAGCACGGTTTGTGGAACTGCCAGTGGAGCTGTCGGTGGTAATGTGGCGTATGCGCTGACCACAATGGATTTGTCCCCCGCCCGCGATCAGGGCACGGGTAAGGGGGGAGATCAGGGCGGCACTCAGTCCTTGCGGGGCAAAATACGGGCGGCAGGCGCTGGCCCCCCGTCCTAGGGTTTGCAGCACCGTTGCCCCCAGTAAACGGGCCGAGGCATCTTCGGCGCTGGCGTTCATGATAGCCTTGGTCAAAGGGTCTAACAGGCGTTGACGGATCAGCGCTGCCCTTGGCCACGCGGCGCAAACATCGGCCACTGATGCCGTCGGTGCCGCCCAGGCGAGGGAGAGGAGGCGCAGATGATCCCCCATTCCCAGCCCTGGCGTGCGGCGGCTTGGGCTGGCCGTCCACCAGGGCAGAGGCCCGGCGTTGGGCCGCAGGGTCCAACGCTTTCCGGTAACGGCATCAAAAAAGGCAAACTGCGGCAATCCTGGTTGCAGCATCGCGCTAGGCTCAGCATGGGCGGCAGTGCTGCGCAGCAGATCGAGTAAAACCGGATTGGCACCTAAAATAAGATGACTACCGTGATCAACGGTCCATCCCAAGTGCGGATCTTGATAGGATCGGCAGCGACCGCCGCAGTCAGGGGCGGCTTCGTAGAGGATGACTTCGGCACCACGGCGCTGAGCGTGCAGGGCGCACGATAGGCCCGCAATGCCGCCGCCAATAATAATGATACGCCGTGCCATAGGGGGCGGCCCCTAACGACCTAGTGCCCAGGCTTGCAGGGCATCGCCCAACAGGCGCAGGCGGGACGGGCGACAGGGCTGGCCAAGGGCCTGGGGGGCCCAGCCGCGAGCGCGAAGCTTTTTCAAGATCAGGCGATAGCTTGATAGCATCACCAGCGCGGGGCGCAGGCGATGGCGGTCGATACGCGGCAGGGCGCGGTATTCTTTAAGAGCGATGGCAAACGACTGTTCTGCTTGTTCGGCAAGATCAAAGCAAACCGCCTCGATAGCCGGATCGGTGATTACGGCTGCTGGGCTGCGGCTGGTGATGCCGTGCAGGTCTAGCAACGGTGCGGGCAGATAAAGGCGGTTTTCGGCGGCGTCATCGTAAAGGTCGCGCAAAATGTTGGTCATCTGCAGGGCATCGCCGGTATCAATGGCAAAGCGATCAACGGCCTGTCCTTGACTGCCTAAAATACGCACCGTGGCCACGCCAACGCAGCCTGCTACCCGACGGCAGTAAAGGGCAAAGGTTGCACGGTCAGGGGCGCAAATACCGCCTTGTAGGTCCATGCGCACACCGTCGATGATTTCGATCAGCAGGGACGGATTTAAGGTGTGGCGCTCCATCACCTGACGGAGCATGGCGACCAAAGGCAGCGCTTGCCCCTGCAGGGTTGGGCGCCCTGTGCTACTATTGGCGGCGGCACCAATCAGGGCGTCCTTCCAGGCGGTTAATTCGCGCTCTTTCACCTCTTCGGGGAGGCTGCCATCGGCAATGTCGTCGATCTGACGACAGAACAAATAGACCACGGCCAAATCACTGCGCTGATGGCGCGGCAGCAGGCGGATACCCCAATAAAAGCTGCTTCCCGATGCTTTGAGGGCGCGGATCAGCCGACGTTCGAGGGCGGCGGGAGTTGGGCGGGTCATGGGTGGCTCCTTCGCCAGCGTAAGGCGGTCGGCCAGCGGAGTAGGGGCGGCAGGGACGCAGCCCCGGCGCGTAGCCACTCTCGCGGGCGTAAGGATGGGCTGCTGCGTAAGGGGTCTGTCTGGGCAAGGCAGCGCTGGAGGCTATGGGCGGTGCTAAGGGTGGCCGCCGCCTGGGCCGCTAAGCGACGGCTGCGCAACAAATCGGGCAAGGGGCGGGCTTGAAGCAACAGGGTTGCCGTCCACTCTTGCATAAGAGTGATGGCGCGGCGAAGCTGCGGTGAACACTGATTTCCCCCTAAGTGACTGAGGGGGCAATCAGCCTGTGAAAGCCACTGTTGAGGCAGGTAACAGCGGTCGTTTTGCCGCCAGTCTTTACCCAGCCCTTGCAGGTGATTGAGGCTTTGTAGCGCGATGCATAGGGCGTCACAGGCCGCAAGCTGCGTTTGGTCTTGGTGTTCCCCATGCAAGGCGAGCAAAAACCGCCCGACAGGGACCGCTGACAAGGTGCAATACTGTTCCAGATCGGCAGCCGATTGCAGGCGTACGGGGCCTGCGGCATCAAAACAAAAGGCATCGAGAAGGGGATAGAGCATCCCCACATCCAGGCCCGCCTCAGCGAAGCGCTGACGGACTGTTTGCGATTCGATAGGGGAATCGTTTTGAGCGTCGCTGGCGGTCAGGCCATCGCGCAGGGCCGATAGCGCCGCGATCTTGTCTGCTATCGCCAAATGCGGAGCATCGGCCAGATCATCACCCCGTCTGGCAAAGGCATAATAGGCCAATAATGCCGGGCGGTGCGCGGGGGCGACGATCCAGGCGACAGGAAAGCTCTCCCCTTGACGGGTCTTGCTCGCCACCTCTGCCGAGCTTGGCACCGGGCGATGGTGGGCAGGTGGCAGGCTTGACGAAGGGGGCAAAGGGCGCACGGCGGGGGATTTCTCGTTTGCTATGATGTCCTATATATGCCCCATTGGCACAAGAACTCAATCATGGACGCCGTTTGATGACTTCCTCGGACACTGCAGAGCTATCTACGTTCGCCCAATCGGTCCGTCGCCTTGATGGCGACCGCTTTTTTACCGCCCTGTTTGCGCCCCCTGAGCGGCGCGAGGCCCTGCTGACCCTATATGCTTTTAATGCCGAGGTCTCCCGGATCCGCGAAACTGTTACCGAGCCGGTGCTGGGGCAAATGCGGATCCAGTGGTGGCGGGACACCATCGAAAGCCTGTATCAGCCAGATACTCCGCCGCCTGCGCACCCTACGGCGCAAGCTTTGGCTGATGTGATCCAGCGTCATAACCTTCCCCATGATGCCTTTCAGATGCTGCTCGACGCCCGGGAACGCGACATGGACGACCGGCCCATTCCCGATCAAGAAAGCCTTTCGGCCTATATCACCTGCACTGGTGGCACCCTGGCGGGCTTGGCGATGACCGTTTTGGGAGGACGTGCAGACGAGATCGCTGTCGCCGCTAAGGTGGGAAGCGCCTTTGCCCTGTGCGGCCTGTTACGGGCGCTACCCTTTCATCTCAATCATGGACGCTTTTACCTGCCTGCTGATGTAATGGCAGACCATGGGGCTAGCTTGGAAGTCTTGGAAAGTGGGACAATGGGGGCCGCTGAAAAAGGGGTGGTCGAGGAGCTAAGCGCAGCAGTGATCACTGCTCTCGACGAAAGCCGCCGAGCGATGCGCCAGGTGGGGCGGGATCAGGTCGCGGCTTTATTGCCCGCAACCTTGGCCGAAGGGGCTGTGATGCGTCTGCGAAAGGCAGGGTATAACCTGTTTGATCTGCGGTTCCAGCAGGGCCACCGCCGCCCTTTGACTCTGGCTTGGCGAGCTTGGCGAGGGCGGTTTTAGCAGAGGACTTAAAGATATTCATCCAACCTGATGAAAATAAACCCTTTGTCTCTGCTTTGCACAATCGTGGCGATTCGTTCGGCAGTGTGGCGTGGCGTGGAATGGTCGCTGCAAATCCTTGGTCCTTTTTGACCAGGGTGATGGGAGCGAGGTGATGGGATAATGCGTTATCGTCGCCACAGGGTGCGATGACATATTTCCTTGGGAAAACAGTTGTTTGCATCTGGTGATTGTTTTTGAAAAAGCGCTGCATCTTGATCCCAAGCGGCCCTTTGTTGCTGCCTTATTTTCTCTGTGACCTCAGGTGAGGTGAGGGCTTTGGGCTTTGGCTGTGCAAAATGTGGTGCTTTTTGATGCTTATCGGATAGCGAGACGGCATTTTTAACAGTGAATATGAATTTTCTTGAAGTGCATTTTAATGTTTAAAAACAATTTATTGTAAGAAAGAGTGAAAAAACAGTCTTAACAAGATCGAAACCTTTTCCTATTATGGTGACCAACATCACTTCCAATGAAAATCAAAGGCTGGAGGCTAGATCATGATCACCAAACGTTGCACCGCAACCGAGCACCTTGCTGCCGTGGTCTGTGTCATTGCCTTGGGCATCATTTTGCACACTGCCTTTAGCCTTAGCGGTATCGATATCGATGGCTCGTCCATGGCGCGTATCGATATGCCATACGATCAGCGGATCGCCTTGCCGGGTGACCTGCGCTAAGATTTCTGAGCGCAGGGATTTTGGACATCAGAAAACGATTTGGAAGGGGGCATGTGTGCCCCCTTTTGCATGACCAATTTCGGCCCTGTTGATTGTTTCTTTTTAGGCGACAATGTTTTTCATTTGCCTTGGCTAGTGTGTTTTTAAGGAACCAATTAAAGTTCTTCTCATGAGCCGCAGATAGCTGTTCTTTGCAGTCAGGTCTGACGGATGGTCCGAACAAAACGTTTTTAAATGCAAATACAGTGATGCGGCCATTGCTTGGTTGCGCGGAATTTGCATCACCCCATAAGGAATTTCCCCATGAGCCAGACTCTTCCCCGCGTTGTTGCGATTTCCGGTAGCCTGCGCGCTGCGTCCTTCAGCACCGCTATTTTGACTTCTCTTGCGGCGGCTTTATCTGCTGATGCCGCCGTCGAGGTGATCACCCTTGGCGATGTGCCGCTTTATAATCAAGACATCGACACCGATACCCCGCCCCAGGGCGTGGCGGCGTTGCGCGAGGCGGTGAAGGCGGCTGATTTGGTGGTGATTGCATCGGGCGAATATAACTATGGTATTCCCGGCGTGCTGAAAAATGCCCTGGATTGGGCTTCGCGTCCCTATGGGCAGTCGGCTTTTAACGGTAAGAAGACCGTTTTCTTGACCGAATCCCCGGCCTTTACTGGCGGTGTGCGGAGCCAGGCTCCGTTGCGCGAAGTGCTGATTGCCATGGGGGCCACTGTGGTTGGCGGTCCGGAAATTGTCCTGGGGTCGATCCATGAAAAGATCGTTGACGGCGTGCTGAACGCGGAAACCCTGGCTTTCCCGCTGGGTATCATTAAGGGCGCGTTGGCGAAGTAATTTCGCAGGCTATTTGTTACCCAAAACACCCCCCTGGGCCTGCTTTGCAGCTCCAGGGGGGTGTTTTTTTTGAGCCTTAAAGCCTGGTGCGTAAAAGATAATGCGATACCTCAAAGGCTTAAATCATTTTTCGCTCTCTTCTGGTCATGAAATAAGATGATGATCTACATCTATCGTTGATTATAGATGTAGATCATCATATATTCATCTCATGCGAAACCAAGGAGCTCACCATGAGAGTCAGTCGTGCTCAGGCCGAAGAAAACCACCGCACTGTGATCAGTGTTGCCAGTCGTCTTTTCCGCGAGCGGGGGTTTGATGGAATTGGGCTTAATGACCTGATGAAAGGCGCAGGTCTGACGCATGGGGGGTTCTATAAGCAATTTAAGTCTAAGGACGACCTTATTGTTCAGGCCTGTGAAAGCGCGATGGACAATAACGCTGCGGATTGGGCCGATGTGTTGGCCTCTGCTGGCGAAAAACCACTTGAGGCCTTGGTGCATTTTTATCTGTCTGGTCGTCATCGCCAGGCAAAGGGTCAAGGCTGCACTTTGGCTGCGTTGGGGTCAGAGGCTGCACGGCGCAGCCCTGAACTGCGAGTGGCTTTTGAGCGCGGAATTAGGGCGCATCTAGACCTTCTTCAAGACCCGATCCCAGGGGAGGCTCCAAGGGAGGGAGGAGAGTCTCGCTCCAGTCCCAGCGATAAATCCTTGGCCACGTTGGCGACCATGGTTGGGGCGTTGATTTTATCACGAGCGGTCAACGATGAGCCGCTTTCACAGCGGTTTTTAGACGCTGCAACCGACAGCCTGCTTTCACATGGTTCTGATCAAGCGATCTGATCGGCTAGGCCCGTGGAACAGACTCTGTTTTCCCTCATAAAAGGATCTATTGATGTCCCAATCCTCTCAACAGTCCATTCTTGATCCCATTGTTATTGTGTCGGCAGTGCGCTCGCCGCTGGGGCGATTCCTTGGCGATTTGTCAGCGGTTCCGGCAACTGCGCTTGGGGCGCATGTGATCCGGGCGGCAATCGAACGGGCTGGGATAGCGCCCGATAGACCAAACGAAGTGTTGATGGGCTGCGTGCTGCCTGCCGGTCAGGGGCAGGCTCCGGCCCGGCAGGCAGCGCGGGGGGCTGGATTGTCTGATGCGATTGGTGCGACGACGATTAACAAGGTCTGTGGCTCGGGGATGAAGGCGACCATGCTAGGGCACGACCTGCTCCGTGCTGGTTCGGCTGACGTGGTGGTGGTTGGTGGCATGGAGTCCATGTCCAATGCGCCTTATGTGTTGAGTAAGGCACGGGGAGGATATCGGGTGGGGCATGACCGACTGTTCGACCATATGATGCTCGACGGGCTTGAAGACGCCTATGAACCTGGTCGTGCCATGGGCGATTTTGGCGAGGTTGCCGTTGAGGCCTATGGCTTTACCCGGGCTGATCAAGATGCTTATGCCATTGAGACCTTAACCCGCGCCCGTCAGGCGATTGAAAGCAAGGCCTTTGCTGACGAGATCGCGCCGGTGACAGTGGCGGTCAAAGGGGGAAGCAAAATCATTGATACCGATGAGCATCCGTTAAAGGTTTCCCCCGATAAGATACCCGCCTTAAAGCCTGCCTTTCGTGCCGATGGTACGATTACGGCGGCGAGTGCATCGGCAAACGCCGACGGGGCTGCGGCCCTGGTGTTGACGCGGCGTTCGCTTGCCGAACGCGAGGGCCTGCCCATTCTTGCCGAAATTACCGCCCATGCCACCCATAGCCAGGAACCGGCTTGGTATACGACGGCTCCTATTCCCGCCATTCGTAAGGTGCTTGGCATTGCAGGATGGGCCGTGGAAGATGTTGATCTGTTCGAGATTAACGAAGCCTTTGCTGTCGTCGCCATGGCCGCGGCCAAGGATTTAGCGATCCCTCGTGATCGGTTGAATGTCAACGGTGGTGCCTGTGCGTTGGGGCATCCCATCGGTGCGACAGGGGCCCGTTTGATTGTCACGCTGCTGCATGCCTTGATCCACCGTGATCTAACCCGCGGTGTTGCCGCGTTGTGCATTGGTGGCGGCGAAGCAACGGCCATTGCTATCAAGCGCTGCAGCTCTTGATCCTGTGAGAACGTCCCCCCGTGGCTATGATTTATCCATGGGGGGCGTTTTGAAACTATACAATAAACAGGGGTTTAATTTTTGCTGTGGATGGAGCCTGAAGTGCTACCTTGGATGGCGTTCTTTGTGCTGCAATGATCCAAAAGGCTAGGCCGATGAAAACAGCCCTCCACTTTTCCCGCCAAGATGGCTCAGATTCCCAGGTTTGGACATTTGAACATGGGATATGGCTGTTGGGGGAGATGAACCGACCTTTGTCAAAGGGTGGTTTGGGACCTAATCCAAAACAGCCCAAATCGGTAGCTCTTGAATGGGGGTTTGGCCGGTATTCCCCTGGGTCGGTGGAGACACCTTGGACCATGTCTTCTATCGAAGAATGGTATGGTGCTAGCCAGCAAATCATCGGCAGCCGTGACGATGAAGGCTTTTATGAAGTTGGCGGCGTCCTTTTGGAGCGAAACGCATCTTCGGGGGATTACGCCAACTATTTCACCGCGGTCGTTGATCCTATTTCCAATCCGATGGTGCCGGTTTACGAATGGAGCCCACGCGGACAATCGTTGTTATTTCATCAACCAGTAGATCGAAGCACCCGTACGGTTTACGAGGTCAAATGCGAGCGCATGAATACTGACGGACGTGATCGCGAAGTTGCCGAAATTGCCCGTGCAGTGATGAAGCGCGAGCGCAAAAGTTTGCCACAAAATCTTTGGGAGCTGCCGAACACCTTGGCGGCAATGTTTATTTCCGAGGTGACACGCCTGCCTTTGATGATGCCCCTAGGTTTAATGTTGCTTGATTTGATCGAAGCCGGGGTGTGTTACGGCACGCATCACCCCAAACAATATACGTGGGGGAAAATGATGAAATATATTGATCCGACGCTTGGCCCCCAGCAGCGTTTATCACAGGCGAAGTTGGTGGGGGGGAAGCATCCGATGATGCACGAAAACTCTATCAAGCAGGCCAAAGAATTTCTTGGGAATACGTTTAATCTTGATGAGGATGAATATGCGGTGGGCTATGCGGTCAACGCTGTTACCCGTCGGGCGGTTTCGGTGATTGTTGCCTGGTTGCATATGTACTTTCGCCGTCAGGCGTCAAATTGGATAACCACGGTCGGGCGCGAGGATATTCGCGCAAACAGTAACGCTACGGCGTTGAAAAAGACACAAGTGCGACAGTTGCCAGGGATTCCCAATAGCCTGAATACGGGTAAGCAGTCACAAATTGTGAATGCTTTTTATACCGAGGCCATCGTGCCTGCATTACGCAATCGCGCTTCGAGCCTTGATCTGTTGCTACCAACCTAAAACGAGAGCCGGTTTTACTCTGCTGAACGCAAGCGCTGGGCAAGATCATGTTCCCATAGCCAGGCCGCACCGCGTACGCCGCTTGAATCTCCGTGCAGGGCGGGGCGCAAGGTGGTGAGGACGTGGTCGCTAAACACCCATTGTCCCCATTGGGCGGGTACGGCTTGGTAAAGTCCTGGCAGGTTGGAAAGGCCACCCCCGAGAACCACCACATCGGGATCAATGATATTGATCACCCCGGACAAGGCGCGGGCAAGGCGCGCGGCGTGGCGGTCTAAGGTGGCTTGACAGCTGGGGTCGCCGTCTTTGGCGCGGGCGGCAATGGTTTGCGCATCCAGCGAGTCTCCGCCCTGTCGGTGATGGTCGGCACTCAGGCCGGGGCCAGAAAGAAAGGTTTCGATGCAGCCTTGTTTGCCACAATAACAGGCGGGGCCTGGGCGTTCGTCGTCGCTGGGCCAGGGCAGGGGGTTATGGCCCCATTCCCCACTTATGGCATTGGGGCCCGAGAGCACCCGCCCATGGGCGACAAGGCCACCGCCAACGCCAGTTCCTAAAATCACTGCAAAGGCTATCTCGGCCCCGCTGGCGGCACCATCGGTGGCTTCGGAGAGAGCTAAACAATCGGCATCGTTGGCAATCCGTACCGGCTGCCCCAAGGCAACCCGCAGATCATCAGCCAAAGGGTGGCCAATGATCCAGGTCGAGTTTGCGTTTTTAACCAGCCCAGTTTGCGGCGAAATAGCACCGGGGATTCCCACCCCTACGCTGCCTGGGCCGAGGGTGCTTTGCATTTGGCCGATCAGGTCGGCGATGGTGCGTACGGTGGCGTCATAGTCGCCTTGTGCCGATGGCACGCGCTTGCGTGCAACCTCGAACCCTTTTGTAGTGAGGGCGATGATTTCGGTCTTGGTCCCGCCCAGGTCAACGCCATAGCGTAGACCTTGCTCTGCTGCGAAAGGGAGCTTTTGCATGGTTGGATTAGCTCGAAAACTGTTCTGATAAGATCCGTTCTTCTAGGTTATGCTCGGGATCACACAGCAGCGATAGGCAGACCTCACGATCTTCGCGCACCTCGACCTTTGCCACTTGGCGGACTTCGGTATAGTCGGCGACGGCGGAAACAGGGCGCTTATCTTGTTCGAGGATTTCGTATTCGACACAGGCGGTCGAGGGCAAAATGGCTCCGCGCCACCGGCGGGGGCGAAAGGCTGAAATTGGGGTGAGGGCCATAACGTTGGACCCCATCGGCAAAATTGGCCCGTGCGCTGACAGGTTATAAGCGGTGGACCCGGCTGCGGTACAGACCAAGGCGCCATCGCAAATCAGTTCAGGCAAGCGGACTTTGCCATCAATGCGGATGCGTAGTTTGGCCGCTTGGCGGGTTTGGCGCAGTAACGAGACTTCGTTGATTGCCAGGGCGTTGGTTTTTACCCCATGGATATCTTCGGCGATCATGCGCAAAGGATGCAGAGTGACCTTTTGTGCCCGGCTCAGGCGGCGGGGCAGGTCGTCTTCGAGGTATAGGTTCATCAGAAAACCAACCGAGCCCCGGTTCATCCCATAGATGGCCTTGTTGAGGTCCATAAAGCGATGCAGGCTTTCTAGCATAAAGCCATCACCGCCCAGGGCGACGATAACGTCCGCGCGTTCGGGCGGGCAATGACCATAGCGATGCTTTAGGCGCAACAGAGCTTGTTGGGCATTAGGGGACTGCGCCGCAACAAAAGCGATATTGTCGATTTCCATGGAACCTGTGGCCAGTATAAGGAAAAGGGAGTTGACGCCGAGTATACGCCCCCTTTTGTCCTAGCGTCACCTGAACTCTTAAAAAGGAACAGCTTGGGCGGTGACCACATAGCGCCAGGGACCCTGGGTTAGCGCGTCAAAGGGCCAGCAGGTGGTGAGGACAATGGTTGATGTCCCGGCTTGGTTAGGAACGGAAAAGGCATCTTTGTGCACCACATAGCGGTTGCTGACGCGATAGGGTTGCAGGTGGCCAGCGGTATCTTCGAGTAAAATGAGGTCGTCGGGCTCCAGGTCTTTGAGAAAGCGGAAGTGGGTATCACGGTGGCCGGCCAAAACGGCGGTTCCGGCCTTAAAAAGGGCGGCGCTTTGCGGCAAGAGTGTCGGGCCAAAGGCCAAGGCTTGGCCGGTGCCGCCAGAAAGCACAATCTGTGACTCTTCCAGGCGCGGAATGGTGATCTTTGCCATTGGCCAGCTATCGGCCCAGGGCCAGGGCCTTATAGGCGTTCCGCTGCTTTGAGCCTGGATAAAAGCCCGCTCTAACAAACCTTGTGCCACCCAGCCTTTCAGCGGGATATAAAGGCCTTGCCCGGCCAAGATTACGCCAGTCACCATAACCATGAAACAAGCTAGGCGGATCAGCCATGGAATTCTGTTGCGCCGATCGGGGGGCGTTTGCCCCCCGATGGTGTTCCCTGTGGTGATCATAGGCTTTGTCCCCGATTTTGGTCGCGGCGGCGGCTGAGCCATAGACCCAGCAAGCCGGAAAGCACCAGGGCGAGGCCACTGCTTTGCAAAAGGGTGGAGATTGTGCCTGTTTGCGGCAGTTCCATCATTTCGCTGTTGCTTGCTTCGCTTGGGGGGACCGTGGCGCTGTCGGGGCCGTATTCGCCAAAGAGGGCGTTAAAGTCCCAGCCCTCGGGAAGCGGCAAGGGGAGTTCTTCTTCGCTGAGACGAGCTCCGGCGGGGCGGCGGGGGGTATGATCGACGGCGACCAAACTGGTTTGGCTGGTGACCAGCTCATAAGTTAAGCCCGCAGCGGTGATCGCCATTTCGGCATCGGCGGCCTCAAGTTCCCCCACCGTGGACTTTAGTTCAATGTCGGTGATGCGGCGGCGGGCCCATTGCTTTGCCACACCCGGTGCATCGGTGGCATGATCCAGGTCCAGGGTTTGTGTCCAGGGTGTATCGCCAATGCGGCCCTGAATGATCATTTTGCCAGTGAGCTGATGCGTTGATCCCATCACGACCAACGGCTGCCCAGCATAGAGATCAGGTAGAATATGGCTTTGTGCCACGGCCCCTAGCGGTGCGGCAGAGCGTAGACTGGCCACCGGAGTTGGTGTCAAATCCAGGGTGCCGCTGGTGGTGATCAGGCGTAAATCTGTGACCGCAGGGCGGGTTAAGCGGTTGAGCAAATCCGCCATACGCTCTTGTACCAAGGTGACCTTGGGGATGGGGACATAGCTACCCCGGCCCAGTTCGGCCATGCGGCTCATGAGAAACCCGTTGGGGGCAGAACCGATCCCAACCATGAAAACACGGCTGCGGCCCTGGGATTGGCCGAGGATTGAAAGCATCTGCCCCTCGTTCGATATGGCGCCATCGGTGAGGAAAACCACTTGCCGCAGGCGGTGATCATCGGGGGTGCTATCAACCAAAGCCGCTTGCAGGGCAGGGACCATTTCCGTGCCGCCCTGAGCTGTTAGGCCGTTGGTAAAGCCAAGAGCAAAAGCAATATTCTCGGCGGTTGCCTGCACTGGCTTGGGGAACAGCAAGGTCAAGGTATCGTCAAAACGTATAACGTTAAATGTATCTTTTTCGCTGAGGCTGCGTAGGGCGAGAATCAGGCTTTCTTTGGCCTGATCCATCGATTCACCTCCCATTGAGCCGCTGTTGTCGAT
>CEGC01000491.1_pt1 | contig 15761 bp, 28 predicted proteins | sample 302731 | NCBI WGS metagenome assembly CEGC01 (sample SAMEA2755656, study PRJEB7226) | microbial mat metagenome | biome: microbial mat; feature: hypersaline; material: grass silage | place: USA | collected 2014-02-19 | depth 0 m | reverse complement strand
GTGTATCTAAACAGCTCAAGAATTCCGTTAGATATTAATATTGACTATAAGGTGATTGGTACTGATGAGCAGTTAGAAGCTGGTGATGGGGTAATTAAATTGCTCTTTGAACCTGTGATTGGTGAAAAGCTTTTGATTGTGTCGGCAACACTAGTGCAAAGGGTGACAAATTTTGCTCAGGCTGCGCGATTTGAAGAAGAAGAGATCGATCGAGAGTTTGATAATTTGCTGAGAATTATTGAGGACTCAATCCTATATCTAAGTTCGTCAATCTACTTCACAAGAAGCCTTGTGGGGCTGGTGGATGGGGAGTTGCCGGAAGGTGTTGCAGGATCGGTGATTCGATTAAATGATGCAGGTGACGGGTTTGATTTTATTTCAATTCAAGATTTCCCAGAATTCGCAGCAGCAATACAGCAGTGTTTACAGTACGCACAGCAAGCGGCTCAATCGGCTGGTGATGCGGAAGCGGCGCAACAGGCAGCTAATTTGTCAAAACAGGTTGCAGAATCAGCAATGCAAGGGGCTGAGTCAGCGCGCGATTATTCTTATTTATGGGCTAATGCGCCGGAAGATCAACTAGTAAATGATGGCGTTAACCCTGTTGGTTATTCTGCGTTTCATTGGGGGAAAAAAATTTTCCAACAAGCAATAACTTACGTTAAGCAAATAGCAGGTGCGACAGGAACAGAGGAAAATGGCGCGGCTGTTCTTCCTTACGGGAACCAAGCGCAAAGACCAACACAAACAGAGCTGCCTATGATTCGCGGAGAAACAGAAACGGGCGAAGCTGCTTATTTTAACCCAGTTACGGGAGAGTGGGGCGCGGTTGGTGGTGGTGGTGTTGGTGTGATTATTCCAAAGTCGGATAACTTTGTTGTAGAAAAAAAGAAAATATACGGAGTTGATTGCTCAACAGGGTCTAAATTGGCAACCGTTCCAGCGGGATTTCTTGCTAATGACTGGTTTGGGATTTTGGACGATAAGTATACGCATGAGAAACTTAAGCTCGTTCTTGTTCAATTGGATTTAGCGGAAGATTTTGTGAAGGACGATCCAGACAAGAATTTTAAGTGCGATAAGAAAGGCGGGTTGTTTATTTTCCAAAAAAACTCAGATGGAAAGTGGGCGGTAGTGCGTAGTAGCTTTGGGGGTGATTATGCTTATATATCAGCGCAATTGGCTAAGAAAAAGAAATATTTGATTGTAAACACGAACTATGTACCAGTTGGAGATAGAGTCGAGGAGGGTGCAGAAATTATTTATACGTCTGAAATTCCATCACCTTTAACGACAAACCAGAACCTAAGATTATCAAATAGTGTATTTACGTTACCGTCAGACCAAGTAAAAGTAAGAGCAGAGGCGTACGAGACAACTCAGGGTGAATGGGGTGATACTGGGTGGTTCTTTGGTCAAGCTGCGGCAGGTGCTTACGGTGTTAGGGCAAATATTGCAGGAAATCAGATAGGGCTGGTTAGCGGAAATATTCAGTGCATAGGTCTTTCAAGATTTTCAGGGTCATCACTTCAAAACTCAGCTTATCAAACAAACGCTGATGTGAGAATTATTGTGGAGATAAACTAATGTCATTAGACGCAGTTAAATATTTCGGGGAAGAGAGTCCGGAGAAGCAGCCAGAAGAAGCAGTGCTATATGATGGTGCAGTTGTGCTAAACGGAAATGATGTCCAGTTATCGGAAGATATAACCGATGGTGGGTTTGAAAAGATTGTTATTTATGGACAATTCACATACTCAGGAAGAGACATTACAGGAATAATTGAATTAAAGCCTTCGGACTTGCTTGAGAATAGATTAATCGAAGTGCTCGACAGAACGGACGCGGGATCGTCGGCGTCATATGCGCTTGTCTATATAGATGGTGCGTTAAGCACGGGAACATCATTAAGAGTGGTTGGAGGCGGCGCGACATTATTTAAAGATGCAGGTGTTTACAAAGTAATTGGCTATCGTAAACGCTACGCATCTGAGAACAACAGTAGAACTATTTCTGTTAATGGAGGAAATAATATTGATGTTAACTCCCGTTATGAAGTGCAATTGCCGCCTGAATACTACGAGAGTAATGGTAGTGTAAAGGATGGTGTTAAGATAAGGGTGCAGCTCTATGCGTCAGGTGCAAACTATACTGGGTGGCTAGATGTTGAAATAGATGATTGGTACTCAACATCATATAACCATACTGGAGTAGGTGTAGCAATCAGAGACGATGGTATTGTAGAGGTATATACGGCTGGTATTGGTGGTACGGGAACTAATAACTTTTTAGTTCATTTAGGATTGACTAACTATTGGGACTTGCCTGAAAACCTTCTGTCCGCACCTTGCCGAGTAATAGCAACACTAAACGACAAGATACCTGTTGTTATTGAAAGTGGTTCGCATGAATATGAAAGAATAGTAAACAGCGGTACAAATGTTCTTGCTTTCGCGAATATTGGCGATAATGCTTACCTACCACTATCAAACAATGATGCTGACAACGATTTGTTTGAGTACAACTCAACAACCAGATTTTTCAGAGTTAAGAAATCAGGCAATTACGCGCCTTATGTATTCCCGTTCGCTATTGATGGACAAGGGGCTGCATTTGTTAAGTTTATGCTGGTGCAGGCAGATACAGCAGCGGGAGTAAATCCGGTTGTAATTACTGGTGGGTTTAACGTTAAGTACACAGAAGATGGCGGATCGATTCAATTGCACTTACCGATAACGCTTGATGAATCTAAGTGGTATTCAGTTTATGCGGAAAACTTTGCAAACGGAACTGTCACATATACAACTCAAACAACAGCGCTATCTGGAACAGGTTTGACTAACGTTACAGATTACGCATTTGTATTCACTTTAGAAAAGCACTAGGGCGAGACTATGAACGTTTATGGGAAGTTGAATAGCAGTACTCAATCAGTACAAAAGAATCCGCCGGAAAAAGGTTGGATCAAGGTGTTCGAGAATAAGCAAAGACCAACGCCGGAGCATATTCTGAATAGCGATGGTGTGTGGTTTTTGCCAAGCGAAACAAAGGAAGCGGTAGCAAATAAAAGAAAATTGCGTTATCAGCAAGAAACTGACGAAGAGCGAAACCACATACTAACGGATGAGCTTTTAGATCCTAACGTGGCTGGACTGGCTGAGAGAAAGGTAGCATGGCGAGATAAGGTTTTAAAAATAAAGGCTGCGTTGCCTTTTCCTGCTGCGGCAAAAGTACAGAGTTATTATAATGCTGTAAAAGAGCCGACATTATAGCAGGGGTGACTAGTGTCAGAAGAGATTTTAGAGCGCATGAAAAGCTTGGAAGATAACAACAAAAAACAATGGGCTGTAATTTACAGACAGTCCGATGAGCTCAAGCAGGTTTTGCTTGAGGTTAGGTTATCTAACCAAAACACAAACAGAATTGCGGAGGACTTAATAGACTCTAAAGAAGAGAGAAAAATTATTTCTAACTCAATTCTGGAAATTAACAAGGAGTTAGTTAGGGGTTCTTCTCGCGTTGACTCTCTAATGACATTTAAAACTGTGATTGTCGGTGTTGTCTGTACTGTTATTTCTGCGCTGGCTGTTTCGATGTTTGTGCCAAAAAATGAAACAACGAAATATGACAAAGCTCTAATTGAGGCAATAGTTAAATTGGAGAAGGTTATAGAGCAGAAGGATTAGTTTTAGGTATTTTGTATAGTTGCAATTAGTTTATTTTGAAAATGAAAGGAAGAAAAATGGAAAATCAGCACAGAAAAATAAGCGGATACAGAGAGCTAAATCAGGATGAGATTGATCTCATGAATGAAATAAAAGCCAAGGGTGAGGAGTTGGGCGAGCTGTACAATTCTTTACATGCGGCGCATGTTGCAGGTGGTGGTCATGCTATAGATCCAAGATGGCTAGCGGAAGGGAGAACGGACTTGCAAAAAGGCATTATGTGCTGGGTTAGAGCTGTAGCAATGCCAGAGACATTCTAACGGCAAGATTTAAAAGCGAGATAGAAAAAGACTGTGCAAATGTACGGTCTTTTTTATTTAGGCTAAAATTTAACCAGAGGTTAAGAAGGGTGCAGGGTGTTGAAATGTATATAAGGGATTGCCATCCTGATGATGTTAATTTCGTCAAAGGGAAAATAGCAGAGCTTCCGCCATGTTGGAGGGATAAGGTTCTTGAGTTTTATCAGGAGAGATTTAGAGATAACACCAATCAAGGGCTAAACGAGCAGAAAAGAAGTAACGTAGCGAGACGCGCAGCTAATCAATGGTTGCTAAAGTACGTGAAAGACTACAAGAAGCACAAAGAAGCGGGTAGAGCTGTTTAACTCGTAAGTGTGTGACAAGTCCCTAGCTTGAGAGAGTTGGGGATTTTTTGTTTATTTACCTTGACGGTTAAAAGTAAAAGGGGTTATGCTGAGTTATCTTTACTAAATCGGTTAAAGAAATGAGCAACAAAATTACTTATTTCCTTTTGGCTGTAATGCTGACTTTTTTCTCATCTTACATGATGGCAACAAAAGAAAGGGTGAGCATAAATAGCAAAAAGGTAACGGAAATTTTAGAGGTTAATAATGGCTAATTCAGTTTTCAGATGTTGCAATTGCAAGGATTACTTCCCTGTTGGCATGGCAATAGTTACAAATATCGGTAAGTTTTGCGGCAATAAGTGCAAGCATCAAAAAATATCAAAGCAAAAAACAAAGGAAATAAGAAAAGCCAAAGAGCGCAGGGGTGAAGCTCCGAGCGTTAGCGTTGAAGCTAAATGGCTTGAGCAGATTCAAAAATTTGTTTCTGTGAATGGTTCGTTTCCGCTGGGTAATCGCTTGGCTCGATGGCAGCATCACCATGTATTAGGAAGAAAGGCGCGCGTTGATGGGGTTGAGGTTGGTCGCTGGGTTGTTCTTCCTGTTGAGTTTAAGTATCACGATGTTTCCAGTAATCACGAGTTAAATCTAACAAAATTTCCTGCTAGATATGCAGAGGCGTTTTGTTCTGATTTGGTTCAATGGCTGTCAATGTGTGAAGTGATAAAAGCGGAGCAAGGTGTTTTGCTAGTTCCAGATAGTGTAATTGAGGTTGTGAGGGCTGAGCTATGATGAACATTCAGCAAATGCACGAAGCAAAAAGAAAAATTCAAAGCTCAATAGATAAGGCAATTTCTCTTTTTAATGAGGGAAGTGCAGAGGCTATAACAGAGTTAGGAAAGGCTCAGAGCGTTATTAATGAAATGGCTGCTGAGTTTTCAGGTGTGTGTAGTGGTCGAGAGAAATTTAAAACAAAGGGAGAAATTTACGCGCATGTTGCAGATGTTTCCGACTTTCGAGCGCAAGAGAATGTATACACTAAAAAGCTGGTGGAAATTGCTCAAAATAAAGCGCGAACAGAAATGAATAAGCTTTACGGCTTGAAATGGGTAAAAGATAGAATATTGGTTGAAGAGTATAACCAGTTGGCTGAATACTACGTTAGGGAAGGGTCTAAAAATGACGAATAAAAAATCAAGAAGCGATCTAGCAGTAGGACGAATGATGCAGGATAGCGGAGAACAGGAGTGGTACACGCCGCCGGAAATTATGGGCGTTGTTCGTTTATTGCTGGGTGAAATAGAGCTAGATCCAGCATCGTGCGAAACGGCAAACAAAATCGTTGGGGCAAAGCGTTTTTTCTCAAAGTCTGATGATGGTTTGAGTCAGGATTGGAAAGCTGAAACCTTGTGGCTAAATCATCCATTTAGCAAAGGCGAAAAGGCTTGTAAGGTAGCAATTAAGCGCTCGAAAGAGCTTGGTAAGGTTGTGTATAACTGCGATAAAAACATTTGCAGTGAGCGCGGTTATCACATTGACCATGATTTAGCTGGAAATGCCGATTGGATTAAAAAGCTAGTTGCAGAATTTGAGGCTGGCAATTTTAAGAAAGGTGTAAATATAACATTTGCTAGCACGTCAGAAACTTGGTTTAAGCCTCTTTTAAATTACGTTCAGGTGTTCATTTATGGGCGCGTTAATTTCATTAATGCAAATGGAGAGCGAGTTAAGGGCGTAACAAAAGGCGCCGTGCTAACTTGTTTCGGAATGACAAAGCAAGAGGTTGAGCTTGCTGTGGGTGATTTGGGTAAGGTGAAAGAATGAGTTATTTAAACATTAGCAATGTAGGGCAGTTAATTAAAGAAGCAGAGAATGCCTATAAGAAAAATCTGGAAAAGTTCGAAATAGAAAACCCTACAGTAATTTGCACAAATTCAGGAGGAAAGGATTCTGGTGCAACGGATTTGTTAGCTATGGCGATACTTGGAGAGGACGGATACAGAAGTGTGGGGGCTGACACAGGGAATGAAAGTAAAAAGACAATTCATCACTTAAAAACCTTGCATGAGCAGCGCGGTGGGAGAGCTGTTGAAATTATCAAGGCAGAATTCACGGATGAAGAGTTTGCAGTACGCAAAGATAACGTTGTTAAGACTTGGAGCAAAAAAGGCAAAGTGATGGCTGGAAAATATCGCGGGATACTAATGCCAAGCTTGGCAGATCCGAACACTAAATTTGCGGAGTTGTGGCGAGAAAGAATGAAGCAATTAAAGCATCCAGAGTATGAAACGGCTTTAGATGCATTCAAGGCAAATTTTGGTAGAACAGGGAATCCGTTTCTTGATGCTTGCCAGCTTCACGGGATGTTCCCGTTAGGGAGGGGGAGATTTTGCACTGATGAATTGAAAATAAAAGTGATGAAATCAAAAGTGATTGATCCAGCCTTGGAGAATGGTGAAGTTGTGGTTTGGTCTGGTACGCGAGCGGAAGAGTCAGAAAAGCGTGCTGGGTACTCAAGGTTTGAGCGTGATAAATGGGATGAGACGGGGGATTTGTACAACTTTCTACCAGTGCATGAATGGTCTGCCAGTGATGTTTTTGCAATATATAAACACTTTAATGTTAAGCCAAATCCGTTATATACAGAGGGAATGGGAAGAGTTGGTTGTATGCCTTGTGTATTAGCTGCAAAAGAGGAGGTGGCGGAAATAGCGGCAAGATTCCCAGAGGAGTTGGAGCGGGTTGATGAGTGGGAGAGGAGAGTGGCGCTGTTATCTCGCTGGTGGCACTGGATGATAGTCGGGCATGTGCAAAGAAATCAGTTTAAAAAGGTTGGAAACTTTGGCAATAAAAGGGTTTATGCGAAAGGGTACAAGTTAATAACAGAGGCTTACACTGGTGCATCAATGCTTGGGCAGCGTGGGGGGGTTATGAACGGGAGTGTGTATGATGTTGTTGAGTGGGCGAAAACTGGTAGAGGTGGGAGGGTTTACGATCTAGTGAAGCAGGCAAATGCACAGGACGTTTGCAGTTCAAAGTATGGGTTATGCGAATAGGTGAAAGAGTGATGGATATTTATCAAATTCCAAGGACGTCATGTAAGGCAGTGTTAGATCGGCAGGTAAGGGCTTGCTGGGCAGAAATGGAAGAGACGGTTCTTGCTGTTATGTCGGCTGGTGTTCCAGTTAGTTCAATTTCAATTACTGCGCCTGCACTTGAGTTTTGTGGAAAAGAGAAAACTTACAAGGTGGTGGCGGCAGTTAATTTAATTAGAGGGATGGGGTTGTGAATATTTTTAAAAATATAACAGATTGGTTTAAATGGTTGTAGTATCGCCTAGCGGTAACAATGGTGCTGCGTGAGCTTTTGTCTGGTAGCTTGACCAGTGCTGATTGGTCTTGGCGTGAGTGCTGGATTTACTCTGCGTCATTTAAAGCGGAATACGAGAAGAGCATCAAACAAGGAATTGAGCCAGATCCGGAGGATGATGTTGCGGAAGAAATGCACTGTTGGACGGAATAAGCCATGAAAGAACATTGGGAGAATTTTTGCATAAACCCGAAAGGGAAAAGAAATGTAGAGCAGATCGCTGATGCGGTTAAGCAGTCGGAGTGCCGCCGGAAATCTGAGGTAATTAAAGAGCGCCTAGATCTAGCAAGAGAGCTGGGCATAACGCTGGAAGAGTTAGGAGAATTAGGATTATGACAGTTATTGTAGCGACAAAAAAACCAGTAACAATTCAAGCAATGCACTTTGAAACAAACAATGACGACGGAGCTTGTATTTCAAAGATTGTTAACTGGATACGTGGAGAAGCATTAAAAAAAGTTACAGAGGCGAATGCAGGCACACCACTTCCAGCACGTCACGATGGAACGTGTATTTACATTGCAACGCTTGAAGGTGAAATGCGAGCTCAGTACGGCGATTACATTATCAAAGGTGTTAACGGTGAATTTTATCCGTGTAAGCCTGATATTTTTAGCAAGACATACGAAACCGAATGCGATCATGTTGGTGATGATGCTATATATCAAAAAGCTTTAGATAAGTGGGGTGTTGTATCTCAAATAATGATGGCTATGGGAGAGTGTGGGGAGTTCTCAGCAGAGGCGACAAAACACTTTGTCCAGAATAAATCATCATTAGAAGCTGTAGCGTCAGAGGTAGCAGACGTAGAGATTATGATGGGGCAAATGAGATTGTTATGCGGAAAAGATCTTGTTGATTCGATTAAGAAAGAGAAACTTAATCGTCTGGATTTGATTATTGATGGTCAAGTTTATCATCCTCACAGTGCTGAAAAAGCATAGGTGTTAACTAAGCTCCTTAATGTCAATTAGGGGTAGCGAAAATTGGAAGGAATTTAAATTATGGTTGAATTAAGTGTTACGGTGTTGGTTGTTGTGTCGGCTATAGCTTTGCTGGTGGTTATTGGTGCTTTTCTCATTGGATATGCAATTGCACATTCTGCGCTTTCTGATGTGATTGAGGTGGTAGAGAGCGAAGCGGAAAAAGAGCAGGAGAAAATGGCAGCGTTCTTTGCGGTGCATGAAGCTCTAGCGATGCGCGAATCATACTCAAAAGGTTATTTGCAGGGTCTTTGTGATGCTGGTATGCATGTTCGATACGCAGAGCGAGAAATGGGTAAAAGTGCTAATAAGTGGCATGGTGTATACGCGGTGCAGGTACTAGCGAAACGCATTTATGAAAAGCTTGATAAAAAGGTTTCCGCTGTAGAGGTTGAGCACAAAAAAGCCCATGAGCAAATGATGAACTATGAGCTTAGTCACGAGGATTGAGTAAAATAATAAATTAACCGTTGCGGTAAATTAAAGAAACGCCTATATTAACCATATTAGTTAATAGGGCGTTTTTGCTTTTTGGGGTTTAGAATGGACAAAAAAATCAAGTTTCAAGTTACTGCGGCAGAGTTAGAAATAGAGTTAATGTCTTTGAGAGGTAAAGTGTTAAGCGGTTGCTTAACTCAATCACAAGCAAGGGCGGAGGCTTTATCTATAGGATTGCACGAAATGTATTCCGAGCTTGATGTTGCAATGATGGCTGATAACTCTTTGATGAGTGATCTTAGTGTAGAAATTTGGTTGGCTATATCTGAACTTGAGATAGAAATGGGTTTGCATTTGTGCGTACCGTACTAAGAGGTGATTTATGTTTAAGCGTTTAATGGAAGTTGTTTTATTGGTTGTTGCGGTTATGGCTATGGCTATCGCTGCGGCTATTGGTCAGGGTGTGTGGTTTAAATACTCAAGTTACATTTATATCATAGTGATTGTGGTTGTTGCTGTTGTGTTTTTGTTTACCGTGTTATGTGAATGGATTTCTGGGTTGGTTAAGAGGCTGAGGGGTTAGCATGGCGCTTGAAGAATGGCAGAAGGAAATTATAAAAAAGTCTGACGGCAAGTGTACTGTAAGCAAGTTAGCTGGGGATGTTGGCGCAGAGTATAGGGCTGTTAGGAAATACATGGAGGAAAATAACATTCCTTTCAAGGCGAGACCTAGACCGCAAAGGCGGTACACAGACCAGCACGTTTTAAAGGTTAGAAAGCATTTAAGCGCTGGAGGTCTTACGCATAGCGAGATAGCAAAAAAGCTAGGGGTTAGTAGGCAGTTTGTGTCTGCTGTTTCATCTGGGTTCAGAAAGGAGCAGGGAAGGTCTGAAAGAGTTGGGATTTACAAGGATGTAGAGAAGAAAGCTGCGGAGGCTTTCGTTAAGGTTTTTGGGGGTGAGGTATGCAGCTTGAGCCAACGGTAAGAGGTTGGGTTTCAGAGGTGAATAAATGCCTATCTGGGTATTTTATTGCGGTGTTGCATTGTGACTCTGAGGTTTGCCTTGTTGATGTTATTAAAACAAGAAAGGTAATTGCTCGCTCCAGTGTTTACGCCTATCAGCTTGCCGATCTGGATTTATCATCGTTTATAGATTTAGTCTTTGCTGAAACAAAAGTAAGCCGAAACTTTAAGTATGAGCTGAAAAGAAAAGCGGTAGAGGGTCTGGAAAAGCTTACGGTGTGGACATCTAAAGAGAACTCACACGTAATAAAAGAAATAGCGGCAGCGTTGCAGCAGTACCCAGAATTAACGTGTGTAATGTTGCGCTGCATAAAAACGGGTCATAACGTTTCACTCGCTAACGTAGACGAGAAGATGAAGGAGCGTTATGAAGAGGGTTATTACAGTTAGTCACTGGTGACGTGAGGTGTAAAATGGCGTTTGAGTTTTTTCAAGAATGGAATCCAACAGAAAAAAGCGGGGCAATAGTTGCTATTGCTGACTCAATAATAAGCGAATACCAAGAGGATGGTTACACGCTAACATTAAGGCAGTTGTATTATCAGTTTGTTGCTAGGGATTTAATTGAAAATTCAGAGAGAAGTTATAAAAACCTTGGGACGATTATAACAAAAGCAAGGATGGCTGGATTACTGGATTGGGAGGCGATAGAGGATAGAAATAGAGGGCATAACTCTTTTTGGTATAAGGAAGATCCTTTGCAGGTAATCAAAAGACTTCCTAACTTTATACGCTTTGATAGGTGGGAAAGGCAAGATACATACCTTGAGGTTTGGGTGGAAAAAGAAGCGCTTGGAAATGTAATAGAAAGAGCCTGTAATCCTTATCTTGTGCCGCATATGGCGTGTAAAGGGTACTTATCATCGTCAGAGGCTTGGAGGGCTGGCAAAAGGTTTGAGCAAAAAGTGCAGGAGGGGAAAAGGACGGTAATTATACATCTTGGAGATCACGATCCTAGTGGGATAGATATGACAAGAGACAACAAGGAAAGGGTGAATATGTTCTCAAATCTCTGCGGTGACGTTGAGGTTGTCAGGGTTGCTCTAAATATGGATCAGGTTGAGGAGTTTTCGCCTCCGCCTAACCCAGCAAAAATAACGGATAGCCGAGCTAATGAATATATAAAAATGTATGGGAGAACGTCATGGGAGCTTGATGCATTAGAGCCTCAAATGATGGTTGATTTAATTCAAGGTGAAATATCAAGATACATTGACGATGAGGTTTGGGAGTCTGTAGGTGAGGAGGAAAGGGCTGTTGAGTCGATGTTATCAAAAGTTTATACAGAGTGGGAAAGTATTAAAAAAATAGTTGGTGAGTAAATGAGCAAAGTAAAAATAACTTGCCCTACATGTAACGGGTCAAGAATTGAGAAAGGTCTCACAAGCAAAAGACCTTGTTTAATTTGTAATGGTGCAGGCGTGTTAAAACCGAACATGTCTCCTTATTCTGAGTGGGATGTTATTACGCTTTTGCTTTCGGAGAACTTAAAGCTAAAACGTGAAAATTATCTACTCAGAACAGAGAAGAAAGGAGCGCTTGAGCAGCACACTGGAAAAAATAATGATGGGTACAGGGGTGACTAATGGCAGTAAATAACAACACAGAAAGGTTTTACTTGATGCAGGCGGAGCAAGAGCAAATGCGCATTGATACGATTGCTAAATTGCTAGAGCCTAAAATCAAGGAGTTGTTGCCAGATGAAAAGGCGGTTTACAGAATTGCGGCGGCAATGGCTGAAAATATGAAAGCTGGCAAAATTAAAAGCATGGAGGTTTGCCACAGTCCAATAGAGTGCTGTGATGTAGTAACCTTCAAGCTTTATAGTTAGTAATCAAGCAACATGTTAGAGGTAAGGTGATGAATGGATTAACTATAAACTTAAAGCAGCCTCAACGAGAGTTTGAGGTTGTTTTTGTTGGTGGCGCGCTGGACGGTACAAGCAAGAAGGTTAATAGATTACCTCCTGTTGTAACGTTTCCAAAAGAGGGCGCTTATTCTTTAATGATGGTAGGAGGGTTTATTAATAACGCTGATAGCGGAGTAAGGGTTTCGGTTTACATGTCTAGCGATCTAAGTGTAGAAGCTGCGCTAGATAAACTTTTCAGTAAATACATAGGTGTTTAAATGGGTAATCCAAGCACAAAAAATTTCAATGTTGAAATAGATAAAAAACTGGCGTGTACGTGTGGCGATCCAAGATGTAATAAGCCTGTTGTTATGCAGTCGGCTTTGAATCAATTGCAATTAATGCGTGATGATTATGGGCGACCAATAAAAGTGACGAGCGGCGCGCGATGTCCTTTCCATCCTAACGAGCAGCATAGACCTGCTGGCACTGGTGATCATCAAAAGTTAGAGACTTTCGATATAGAGTGCTTAACGGCTCAGGATGAGACAAAGCTAAAGGTTTTGGCTGGTCGTCATGGTGCAACGCGAGTTGCTGGAACATATAAGGATGGGTTTATCCATGTTTGTTTCGGTGAGTGTGATCGCACTGATGTTCCTACTTGGGAGTACGGAAAATGAAAACACAAAAGTACAAGAGCACTAAAAACTCATTCGATAAAGTAACTTTAGCCTTGGTTGAGCTTTTCGATCAGCTTAGCGATTGCGAGCCGCAAAGCAGCTTGTTTGGTGATGTTTTGATTGACATTGATTCCTGTAATCAGGTTGTTGATATGATTTCTGTCGTGAAGGAAATGCAGGTTGATTTTCATAACCGATTTATTGCGCTCCGTCGTGGAGAAATGCTGGAGCTTTCTACTAGACTCATTGGCGATGAGAAGAAAAGGGAAGCAAAGGGAAGTCAGCTAGAGATTGAAGAGGTTCAAGAGCCTAAAGAGCCTAAAGAAGTGGATCACCTTGTGGCTTCGGTTTTGAGTGACGTTAAAAGCGGAACTCTAGAGCCTGTGATTACTCTGTCAAAGCTTCAAAGGGCTTACAAGATAGGTGCTAATAGAGCATCTGAGATTATCAAGTATTTCGAAAAAGCATCCGGCGTTGCCGTTAGCCTTGGTGGTGGTAGTGTTCAGATTCTTGGTGGTAAAGCTGAGGGGTGATCTTATATGTGCTATCTAATGAAAGAGCCGTTGAGTGTTAGAAAGCATAAGCGCAAGCGGCAAAGGGCAAAGAAAAAGCGCATAAAAAGGAACTTTGAGAAGAGAGCAAGATCGGCTGGTGTTTCTCTTGGTGATTTTAATGAAATGATTCTTGGTGAATCTGTAGAGATAATGGGCGGTGAAAGATGGGATTAACTGGTTTTTTTAAAAAGGCTCTAGGGTTAGAGCCAGTGGTTGAAACAGTGACAGCAATTGTTGATAAGGTGGCTGGTACTGATTGGAAGCCGGAAGAGAAATCTAAATTCATCATAGATTTTATGGTGGCAACAAAACATCAAAGCGTACCAAGGCGCGTAATAGCGTTCATAGTTCTGGGTATATATGCGCTGTGCATTGTTACTTGGCTGGTGGCTATGGTTGCTTCAAATTTGGCAGCTTATTACGGGTTAGAAGCTGGTCAGATAATTACGGGTGTATCTGCTGTTGGGGCTGGTGTTAAGTCTGATATAGAACTGTTTATGGATTCGCACGTTGATAACCCATTCAATATAATTCTGTCATTCTATTTCTTGTCGCAAATCATCAAGCGCTAGGTGGAAGCATGAAAAATTAAGCGCATTCTACGGAGTGCGCTTTTTTGACTTAGAGCTAGCAAGTATTTACTAAAACGGTTATATTTACCGAAACAGTTAAGAGGGTGTTTAATTTGGAATCTGACGATGTTAGGAAAGTTGTAAGTGCTGCGGTTGTTGCTTGTATGAAGTCGCAAAACATTGATGAAGCTAAGCTAGCTGAAAAGCTTGGGACTACTGTGCCGTATGCTTACAAGCTTAAAAAGGGGTTATTTGGTCTTGAAAAGGCTGGGGAGCTTTCTGCTGTTTTTGGTTTAAAGCTGTCTGAATTCATTACTATTGGTGAGAGAGTTATAGAGAATGAAAGCTAACCTAAAAAGAAAGGTGCGCCGCGATCATAATAGAATTCGCGCGAAAATAAAAAACGCTGGTGGGCGAGAAAAAATAACTGGTGATGATGTTGCACTAATGGAAAAAAGAACGCAGGAGAAAAAAACAGAATTAACTGCAAAGGCTCTTTGTGATGTTCTTGGGGCTGAGTTTGAAAATATAAAAGACATAGAAAAGCGCCTAGTTATAATTGACAAGAACGGCGAAAGAATGGTTTTCTTTGATGGTGATCCAATTATTCACTTGTCTGCGCCACAGTGGATAGTGAATAGTGGTGGTGTAACGTGCTCAATAGTGGTTAAGAATTTAAAGGTTAATCCTATGGAGTCAATTTTAGCAATGAAAGGTACAGTGCAATGATTGAGCAAAATATTGAAATGTTAATTAAGGCTCGCGCAGAAAAAGAGTACAAGGCTGCGCTTGCTCGTGTAAAGGTGTTTGCAAATAACGAGTTAAACAAAATTGGTCTTGCTGGTGATGTTCGTTTAACGACTTTTTTGGGTAACGCTGCAAAACAGGCTGTTGATATGCCAGATGACGTTTACAAAGCGTTGTCAGCAAAGATAGTGCAAGCGATAGAGCTATCATTTAGTGTGCCTTCCGATTTGCTGCAAGAGAGCAAAGAGGAGGTTAAAGTTGGTTCTAAAGATGTCGGTGCAATTCTCGATCAAGGCGGTAAAAGTGAATCGCCTGTGATTGCTGTGGAAGATATCCCTAATGGGGTTGCGGAAATGCGCGAGCTTGCGGAAAAGCTAGGCGTTAAAGTTGTTAGTGCGACAGGTGAAAAGTTAGGTAAGCCAGAGTTAAAAGCTGCTTTAGAGATTGCTGTCTCTGAAATGAAAAATGAAGAGAGCAAGTCAGTTGATTCTGGTTCGGAATCTGAATCTGAGTAAATAATTGGTGCTTTAGGCTGGGCGTTGTCCCAGCTTTTTTTTGTCTGTTTTTCGGGTGCTTAAATTATGGTGGTAAAAGTTTGCAGAATTAGCGAAAGAATGATCAAGGGTTTAATTGCTGATGCTGATATTTATCAGGTTAGGGATGATTCATTGCCATTGATTCTTAGGTTTAACAAGTCAAGAAGTGGGGCGACTTGGTTTGCTGTGAAGTATGAGAAAGGGCGGCAGAAATTAAAGAAAATAGGGAATTATCCAACATTAAGTTGTTCTGTTGTAAGGCGGTGTTTGCCTAGTCATTTGTCTGCTGTTAAACCAGAGCCAATACAGCTATTTAAAACTGTCGGCGATCTGCTTGACTGGTACTTATCAAAAAGCTTGATTGATTCAGACATATCAGACTCTAGAAAGCAGGCGATAAAAACATCAATAACAAAGCACATAAAGCCGATGGTTGGTGATGTGTTGATATTGGATGCAACAAAATCCTGTGTTTACGACAGGTTGATTAAGCCTATGCAGTCAAAATACAAAACATCAACAATCAGATCGGTATTTCAAGTTTTAAGGGGTGCGGTTAACTCTGCTATTGAGATTGAGCTTTTACCAGATTGCAAATTAGCATCAATGCAGTACAAGTCATTCAAGTTAAAAAGGATAGATACTAGGGAATCTAAAATAGATCTAAGTAATGTTATTGATGTTATGGCTAAATTAAAAGG
>CEGC01000542.1_pt1 | contig 15775 bp, 10 predicted proteins | sample 302731 | NCBI WGS metagenome assembly CEGC01 (sample SAMEA2755656, study PRJEB7226) | microbial mat metagenome | biome: microbial mat; feature: hypersaline; material: grass silage | place: USA | collected 2014-02-19 | depth 0 m | reverse complement strand
GTGGGCATGATCGCCAGCAAGCAAGCCCCCCCGACCGACCCAACGCGATCAGAAGCCCGCACCGCCCCGGCCATCTGGCGCGCCAAGTGGATCAGCGCTTTTTCCGCCGCCGCCAGACCCAGACGGCGCATTAAACTGTCAAAATTCGCCATATAGAGCAAAACTGCCATTCCCACTGGCTCGGCTTGATCCTGCACGACACCACTATCGCGATTCCGCGCCATGCCCGCCAAGTCACGCAAGATCGCGCGCCGGTTCAACACCGGCATAAAGGCATGTTGATCGACCATCTGTTCCAAATAGGCGATTCGCCCCTCGGCAACCTGCAAATCGACATGCAACCCTTCGATTTCACCCATCAGCTCGGTGAGAACCTCCTGCACTTTTTCAGGCAGTGCGGTAAAATTGAGCCCCTGAATATCAATCGAAAATCCTGGACGCAAAACCCGCTCCTCAGGGCCAAGATCCCCCGCCTGCTCATAGGCCGTCCGGCGCCCTCCTCGACGGCCAAACCCCTGACCTGATCCACCTTTCGGCCAATGAGCGCCAGCGATTGCACCGGCTTGTGGGATATCAGCCATTCTAGCCTCCCCGGTTTCTGCCTTTTTATTGGCAACCTATTTTTCCTTGCTGAGTTTAACAGTTTTTCACCCAAGGTGCCCCCTTAACCTCATCCATCCCCAGCTTTACACCACGCCGATACATGGGCAAATCGGTACGGCGGTTGCATTACTGTGCTTGCTACCTATAATGCCGCTCTTCTTGACTAGCCCAAATGCGGGGCCACGGTCTTGCTGTGGTGCTGCCCTTGGACCCACCTCAACGATGGTAACAGGCATAGGCTTCCTTATGACCCAGGTTCATCCCGCCGACGATCAGCGGTCCCCCATTGTGGGGATCATCATGGGCAGCCAGTCCGATTGGGACACCATGCGCCATGCCAAAGAAACCCTTGATGTCCTTGGCGTGCCCTGCGAAACCCGTATCGTCAGCGCCCACCGCACCCCACAACGCCTGTATGATTACGCCCATAGCGCCCGCGAACGCGGTTTGCAGGTGATCATCGCCGGGGCTGGCGGCGCGGCCCATCTGCCAGGGATGTGCGCCGCCATGACACCGCTGCCCGTGTTTGGCGTGCCGGTGCAATCCAAAGCGCTCAGCGGTCAAGATAGCCTGTTATCCATTGTCCAAATGCCTGCCGGGGTGCCGGTGGGGACGCTAGCCATTGGCAAGGCTGGCGCTATCAACGCTGCCTTGCTGGCTGGTTCGGTGGTGGCCCTGCACGACCCGGCAGTAGCCGCCGCCCTTGATGCCTGGCGCGCAAAGCAAACCGCAGCGGTGGCTGAAATTCCGGTTGATGAGCCTTAAAAAACCAACTGGCGAACTTTAAAAAATTACGTCCAGTGTTCTCAGTTTCTCCTCTTGTGTAGCGGCGCTGTCCATGTCCTCTGAGCCCTCGTTTTTGACCGTTCCCCCTGGTGGCACCATTGGCATCCTGGGAGGCGGCCAACTGGGCCGCATGACCGCCCTCGCCGCTGCCCGCCTGGGCTATCAGACTCATATCTATACGCCCGAGGAAAACAGCCCGGCGGCGCAGGTCAGCGCGCGGACCACCGTTGCCGCCTATGACGACCGCGACGCGCTGGCAGCCTTTGCCCAAACCGTTGACGTGGTTACACTGGAATTTGAAAATATCCCGCTTGATGCTCTGGCCTATTTGCAAAGCCTCATCTCGCTGCGCCCCGGCCCCAAAGCGCTGGAGATTGGTCAAGACCGGATTTTTGAAAAGACTTTTTTTGGCGATTTTGCCGCCACCGCCCCCTGGCGAGCCGTGCATGGCCTGGCCGATTTGACCGCCGCCCTTGATGCCCTGGGTACCCCAGCCATTCTGAAAACCTGCCGCTTGGGCTATGACGGCAAAGGTCAGTTTAAAATTGACCGCCCCGAACAGGCGGCCGAAGCTCTTTCTGCCCTGGGCTTACCACAACAGCCTGCGGCTGGCGCAGACTCGGCTTTGGCTCCGGCGATCCTCGAAGGCTTTGTTGCCTTTGAGCGCGAAGTATCAGTGATTGTCGCCCGTGCAGAAAATGGCGCCACGGCAGCCTATCCGGTGGTAGAAAACGTTCATCGTCACCATATCCTTGATACCACCACGGCCCCGGCGGCTATCGACGAGTCTTTAGCCACCGAGGCCCGACGCATTGCCACCCAAGCCGCCGAACGCCTGGGTTTGATCGGCCTGCTTGCCGTTGAACTGTTTGTGACCAAGGATGCCGTTTTGGTCAATGAAATGGCGCCACGGCCCCATAATTCAGGCCATTGGACCATGGACGGCGGCCTAACCGACCAGTTTGAACAGTTGGTTCGGGCAGTCTGTGGCCTGCCGCTGGGCGATTGCCAGTTGCATTACCCAGTCGTCATGAAAAACCTGTTGGGGAACGACGGTGACCAGTGGCACAGTTTCCTCGCTGATCCGAATGCGCGGTTACATTTGTACGGCAAAGCCCAAGCCCGTGCTGGACGCAAAATGGGCCATGTAAATTTTATAAAAACCAAAGGCTAAACAGCCGCCTGAACAGGGAAACGCCCCACCCATGAGACCAACACCGGTCCAAAGCGTGCTTTTAGCTCCCCCGATGCTCAATCGGGGATACGGTCAGTGATCGCCGAATGGCTCAGCCAGTATGGCTATTTCGCAATTTTAGCCATCACCTTCCTTGAAGGGGAAAGCATCGTCATTCTCGCTGGCATAGCCGCCTATCAGGGGCTGCTGTCGTTAGAATGGGTGATTGCGGCGGCAGTTCTCGGCAGCTTTTGTGGCGATCAGTTTTACTACACCATCGGACGGCGTTACGGGGCACCGCTTCTAAAAAAATGGCCCGCGCTTGAAGGGAAAATCGCCTGGGCCTTTCGCTTGGTACGTAAACACGAAATCCCCTTTATCCTCTCGTTCCGCTTTATTTATGGCGTCCGCAACGTCAGCCCTTTTGTGATTGCCATGGCCGGGGTGCCTAGGGTCAAATTTATGACCTTAAACCTAGTCGCTGCTGTTTTATGGGCATTGGCATTTTCTTTTGGCGGCTTTTACTTTGGCAAAGCCCTCGAAGAAGTTTTGGGCGAACATCAATATATCGCCCTCGCCGCCCTTGCCATCGTTGCCTGCTTGGTTGGCTTAATCACCTGGTTTCGTAAGCGCCGTGCGACCAAAAAAGCCTGCCAACACCCCCATGCGGCCAGCACACTTGATACAATCATCAGCGATGCGGATAACAGCACCAAGGCAAACGAGCATACAGACCAAGACCGCACCGCCGCCCAATAGCGACTATTCCTAGACTGCAGCGATCACGTCTAAAAGCCTGCCCACCTGCGCCGACCAGCTCCAGCTTTCCATAAACCGCGCGGCAGCAGCACTGCGCCGGGCACGCTCGGCGTGTTGGCTATAGGCCATTTCTAGGCAAGCAATGATTTCATCAACACTGCTTTCGCCCCAATCGGAATAAAACGGATCGCCGGTAATTTCCCCCAACGGGATTTGCATATTCAACGGCCAACACGTAGGGACCCCATCAACATCAGCAATCAAGTCGCTATGGCCGGTGTTATTGCTTAAAATAACCGGCATACCGCAGGCCATAGCCTCCATTGCCACCAAATTAGTGCCGCCTTCGCAACGGTTAGGGAACAAGCCAACATCGGCTTGGCGCAAAATTTGCGGCATTTGCGGGTTTGGCATTCCCCCCAGATCAATGAAGCTGGTCGCCGGTAAGCCATTGGCACTTAACCACGCATCGACCGCCAAAGAGCGATCAGCGCGGACTTGGGGTATGCCCTCCACATGCGGGCTGCGGCTCAGCGATGACAGTCCCTGCGGCCAAAGATTGGCCCATGCGGTGATCAACAAAGCATCCGGGTGGCGCTGCTGAAAGGCCTTAAAAGCCGCGACAACTAAATCTTGCCCCTTCCGGTATTCCAGCTTCCCACCGCTAAAGATCACAAAACGATCCGCAAACAGCTTTTCGCCCGGCGCAGGATGGAACAGCCCGCGATCAATTCCCTGCAAGCAAAGGGCAACGTTGTTCAGGCCATGGCGCTGCAAGACCTGCTGATTCCAAGTTGAACCGGCGATGATCAGCGGCAAACGCTCCCCCGCTTGGACCGCATCAGCCGAAAGGGCACCGCTTTCAAAGAAAACCACTCCCACATCGGGCGCCCCGCGCAAACCTTGCGCATAGGGCAGAATACCCAACTCGTCTCCCAGGGCATGTAAAACCGGCCCCCGACAGTCAACCTGCCCCTGCAAGTCCAACAACCGCCGGTTCATCGACACCCGCGCTAATGACGGACCGATCAAGCGGCGGCGCAAAGGATCAAGAGTAAGCGACGGCGATACGTAATACAGGTCAGGCCTGACCCCATGCCGTTGGGCCTCAATCGCCAAATTCATGCCATAGGTGCCCCAGCCGCTCTCGACGCCGACTTCCCAAGCAATAGCAATTGACTTCACGGGGTTCTCCCTTAATTCTGTTATCAGCGGTGGCAAAACCGCTTTGCGGCGCATTGTGAGCGTTAGACCACGAAAAGAAAACATCCGATGTCAAACCCACGACATTCCTAGCCCCTATTAACCCATTCGTAAGCGTTGGCGGGCCATAGTGGGCTAACATATGTTTCCGTATTCCCAATATCCAAACTGCTAGAGGGGCGTAGTTAATGTCCGAGTTGATGCTCAACCAGATTCAACATATCCTGAATACCGTTACTGACTCGGTTCAGGATATTGGTGACACGAATGTCAAAAACATGGATGTCTTTATGGGTGCCCTAGACGATATGGCCGCCAATATTATGGCGACTCAAGCCGTGGTGGCCGTCTTGCTCAAAAAGTACCCTGTCGAACTTGAAGAAGTGATCGATTGGCTTGCCCAAGACATCCAGAACGAAGGCGAAATCCCCTCCCATACGCTGGCTGTCACCAAGTATTTGGTGACTGGCGTCCTCGAATCGTAAGATCGTCACAAGCATCATTACAGCCTCTTAAAGCTGATGCTTTTACGATACTCACAGTTCGCCCTCTGACTGAGGGAACCGGTGCTGGCTGAAAAAGTCCTTTGAGGCGATGCCGCAAAAGACTTTTTCACATTCCGTTAAGCCCGCCTCTCGGCGGGCTTTTCCTTTTGTGCATCAAACAACAGACGCACACTGTCAGATGCCCTGGGTGGAACGAACCCGATGAGCACCTTCAACGGCTATAGTATAGACCACCGCCTCCACCGCAGTTCCCGTCACGTGATCTATCGCGGGCGGCGGACATGGGATGGGCAAGGGGTGATTTTAAAAACCTCTGCCGCCCGTTTCCCCAGCCCCCAGGACCTGATCCGGCTTCGCCGCGATCATGATATGCTCTGCCGCTTGAATGGGAACGGCGCTCCCAAGCCCCTGTCCCTTGAAACGCATGATCAAAGCTTGGTTCTCGTCACCGAAGACCATAATGCACAAACTATCGCCCAAAGCCTCGAACATGGCCCCTTCGCACTGGCTGACTTTATCAGTATTGCCCTGTCTTGTTGTGATTCCTTGGCGCTTATTCATGACGCTGGCATCCTCCACAAAGACATCTCACCAGCCAATATAATTTGTGCGCCCTCAGGCGAAATATATTTCATCGATTTTGCTGACTCTGCCGACCTTTCAACGCCACAAGCCACCAATGATAGTCATAGTGTGGTCGGCACACCGGCTTATATCTCCCCCGAACAGACAGGTCGTATTCATCGACGCCTGGACCATCGCAGTGACTATTACGCTCTTGGGGCGACATTTTACGAAATGCTGACCGGCCGTCCGCCTTTTCAGGGCGAAGATATCCTTGATCTGCTTTTAGCCCATCTTGGTCGGCCGCCCGAACCGCCGCATCTGCAAAACCCACGAATTCCGCTAAGCCTTTCACATATCATCCTCAAGCTGTTGTCAAAATCGCCAGAAGAACGCTATCAATCCCTACGCGGTCTGCGAACAGACCTGATGATTTGTCACGATACCTTGACGCAAAAAGGCTCTTTAACCACCCTCTCCCTCACCCTGGGTTCGCGGGATCATTCGGACATCTTTCGCCTATCCCAGCGGCTCTATGGGCGATCCGAAGAGCTCCATAAAATCGATGCTATTTTTCTAAAGCACGATCTCAGCCGCCCCGAGGTGATCCTGATCAACGGCCCCTCTGGGGTGGGGAAGACGGCCCTGGTTGCCGAATTTGCCAGCCGCTACAGTGCCCGCCGAGGCTGCTGCGTCATGGGTCGCTTCGAAGAATTTCGCCGTGCCACACCCTACGCCAGCATTATTGATGCCTTTTCGCACTACTTACGCTCTTTGCTTTCTGGCAGCGAAGAAGAGCTAGGCCGAACCGCCAAACGCTTAGAGCTCGCCCTGCAAGGACAAGGTGCAGCCGTCACTACCGTTTTCCCCGACCTAGAACTGATTATCGGCCAACAATCCCCCCTACCCGCGCTAGAGCCATCAGAGACTGAAAACCGCTTCATTCGCGCCTTCCGCGCCATGATTGGGGCAATCTTAAAAGACAACCAACCCTTAGCGCTGATTTTAGACGATCTGCAATGGGCGGATCGGTCATCATTGCACCTGTTACAGAATTTATTGTCCCCTATTGGGTCCTCCCAACGTCTGATCTTGATCGCCTCTACCCGTAGCGACCTCCCCGAAGCCAATGACGGCTTAAAATTCTTTTTTGATCGCTTGGCCAATAACCGCGTGCCAGTGCATCGGCTAGATCTTGGCGCCCTTGATGTCGAACCGATCACCTTGTTATTGGCGGATTCTTTGGGCGAAAATCCGTCTCATGTTGCGCCGCTTGCGGTTCTCTGCCACGAAAAAACCAGCGGAAATCCTTTTTTTCTCTCTCGTTTTGTTGCCTCGCTACAAGAATACGGACTGATCTATTTCGATCACTCCGCCCATCGCTGGAACTGGATGCTTTCAGGTATTGCCGAACTCGATATGACCGATAACGTCGTCGATTTGATGGTCGAAAAGCTCTCTCGCCTTTCGCCAGCCGGAAACCGCGTTTTGCAACGGGCCGCTTGTATCGGGCAAGCCTTTGACCTCGCGACCCTCGCGACGATTAACGACGTTGGGCCAAAAGCAACATTACAACAGCTCCTCGAAGGCCTCCGGCAAGGGTTGGTGCTCGCCCTGACCGAAGATTACGACCGTTTTTTGCAACCAAACACCGATGACGGCACCCCAACAGCACAAAATTTACGCTTTCGTTTTCTGCATGATCGGGTCCACCAGGCGGCCTATAGCCTGATCCCCACCGCCGAAAGGGGCCTGCGCCACCTCAATATTGGCCGTGCACTCCTGGGCGATAGCGACGCCCAAACCTTATCCGAGCACATTTTTGCCGTGGCCGATCAGTTCAACCGGGGCCGGTCGCATTTGCGCGATGAAGATCTGCAAAACCAAATTGCCGAGCTTAACTTACAGGCTGCCTGCAAGGCACGAAACCGAGGGGCCAGCGCTGCCGCCCTTTCTTATGCCTTAGAAGGCATTGACTGTTTAGGCCAATCTTCGTGGCACAACACCCATCTACTGACCCTAAATTTACATAACGAAGGCATCAAAGCCGCATTACGCAGCAACGACCTGACAGCGATGGAGAAACTTTGTGAAGACGTCATCTTGCACGCCCACGACCCCGTGGAGCGTACCCACGCCGTCGAAGCCTCCATTTCAGCCCTGACCCTCAATAATGACAACAATCGTGCCGTCGATCTGTGCCTGCGCCAGCTAGACTCTTTGGGCCATACCTTGCCTCGCCGTTCAGGGGGGCTTCGCCGCCGCCTCGCCTCGGTCCATAGCCAATGGTTGTTTTCCCGTATTCGCAACGGCAGGCGCCCGCCTCTGCGCGCCCCTAGCGCCGAAACATTGGCTGCCATGCGATTACTACGGGCGATTTTACCGCCGATCATGTTTTGTGCCCCTCGGTTGCTGCCTGCGGCCACCACGCGCCTGCTTTCCCTTGCTGAAACCTATGGCGACGATGAAACGCTGGCTTATGCGCTCAGCCGTTACAGTGCCTTGCAGTCTTCGACCCATAACATTCAATCCGCTGTCCAGGCTGCGAGCCTTGCCCTGGGACTCACAAAATCACTGCCCTTGACCGCTGCCACCATCAGAACCCGCTTTGGCTGCCTGTTCCACGGCCTGCATTGGACCACGCCTTTACGTGAAATGCGGGGGGAAGTCAGAACCCTGTTGGATGCTGGGCTTGATGACGGTGATCCGGAAAAATTGGGCTATGTCGCTGGTGGTTTTATCTCTATTGGCTTTCATGCTGGGGTCGATTTAGAAACCCTGCGCGGTGATGTGACGCACGCTCAATCGGTCATCCAGCACCAAAATGGTGCATGGTCCCTGTCCTATGCCTGCTGTTTGCAGCAAGCCATCGAAAATTTGATCGCACCATGCGCCGATCCGACCTCGCTCAACGGGCTCTATCATAACGAAATTGCCGCCAATCAATCCCTGATCAAAAGTCGCAATTTAATGCTTTTAAATGGATCTCTTGCCATCAAGATGACCCTGTACTGCATTTTTGGACGCTATGAAGAACTGCGTTCAACGGTGGCCCTGATTGATCAAAATGAAAACGTTTCGGCCTCGACCCTGCTAGCCGTTCCGGTGCGGTTCTTTGCCGCCCTGGGCTGGTCGCGCGACCCGTCGTCAGGCACCTTATCACGCCGCTTGCTCGTGGTGCGACGGGTCATAAAGCAGCTCAATGCCTGGAACAGTTTCGGCGGCGCTAATATTCACCATCGCATTTTGCTCCTCGGGGCCGAGCAAGCCCGTCTAGAGGGCAACACCCTGCACGCCGCCGAGCTTTACGATCAGGCGATCAAAGAAGCGCACGCAACCGGCTTTACCCACGAAGAAGCCCTGGCCAATGAATATTCAGCCGCCTTTCACGAAGACCGTGGCCGCCCGATGATCGCCGAAGCCTATCGGCGGCAAGCTCACTATCGCTGGCGCCTTTGGGGGGCGATGACAAAAGCCGCAGCGATGGAAGAAGAATGGCCAGAGCTTAGCCAAAATGACGAAGACATCTCAGGTTCCCTCCTCGGCGGGCGCCGGGGGCTGCACCGTGATGGCTCTGGCTTGGATCTGGCTGCGGTGATGAAGGCTGCTCAGGCGATTTCTGGTGAAATTCAGCGCCCCGCGCTTTTGGAAAAACTCCTCCGTATCACCATGAGCACCGCAGGAGCCCAGCGCGGGCTTTTGTTCTTACGCGCGCCCACGGGCTGGACTCTCGAAGCCGAAGGAGAGTCAACGGCAGACCGGATCACCCTGTTACGGACGCCGATTTTAATCAGCGACATCAACACTGCCTCTCCCCACTTCCCACCATCACAAGACAGCCAAACCCCAGCCAGCGGATGGCATGAACGCTCTCGCCCACGCGCAGAAAGCAAAACAACCTCCCTGCCTGTCGCCGACAGCCTCCCCCCTCCCCCCGACGGAGACACCGTCGCCTTTTCGCGGTCAGCCTTTAACTATGCCGTGCGCACCCGCGAAGCTTTGGTGCTTAACGACGCCGCCAACGATGGGGCTTTTTCCAGCGATCTTTACATATCCCAACGCCAAACTCGGTCTTTGCTGTGCCTGCCCTTGTTTCAGCAAGCGAATTTGCGCGGTATCCTCTATTTAGAAAATAATCTCACCAGCGGTGCCTTTACTGGCGATCGCTTGGAAGTTCTGCGCTTGCTGGCCGCACAGGTCATTGTCTCGCTTGATAACGCTGTTCTTTATGAAAACCTAAGCGACCTTAACCGCACCCTAGAGGCCGAGGTCGCCGAACGCACCCGCGAAGCCACCGAAAAATCTCACCTGCTGGAAACCACCCTCGACCACATGTCAGACGGGCTGGTGGTTTTTGATGCAAATGATCAACTCCTGTTGTGGAATGAACAAGCTGCAAGCCTGTTTGGCCTCAAACTATCGGAACTGCAAGCAGGCCTCAGCCAAGCTGATATCGCCCGCGCCTCCATTGACGCCGGCGCCCTGGCACCGCGCCTCAATGACTTGGTGAAACGCCGTCTTTTAACCAACGAGACCCCCTTCCCTGACCGCGCAACCTCGGAAATAGAGCTTTCAAGTGGTCGCTTTGTGCAAATGCGCCGCACACCCCTTCCCGATGGCGGCCAGGTGCAAGTGTTCTTGGATGTGACCGAAGAACGGCGCCGAGAACGCGAGCTAACCCTGGCCCATAAGGCGGCGGAAAAAGCCCTTCACAATCTACAAAATGCGCAAGAAAGTCTCATTCAGGCGGAAAAAATGGCGTCTCTCGGACAGCTTGTGGCCGGGGTTGCCCATGAAATCAACACCCCTATCGGCATCACCCTAACCGCCGCGTCCTTTTTAGGAGAACGCGCCCAAGCCATGCGAAGCGCGCTTGAGCACAGCGGAATCCGCAAAAGCCAACTGGTCCAATTCATCGACCATGCCGATGAAACCACGGCCCTAATGATGAATAACATTCAACGAGCAGCAGACCTGATCCAAAGCTTTAAACAAGTCGCCGTCGACCAAACCAGCGGTGAACGGCGTACCGTTGCCCTCCGCCGTTATTTCCAAGAAGTCCTTAGAAGCTTTGGCCCCCTGCTGAAACGAACCGCTCACGCGGTGACAATTGACTGCCCGGAAGATCTCTCTATCGAAAGCTATCCGGGCGTACTCACTCAAATTCTCACTAACCTGATTATGAACAGTGTTACCCACGCTTTTCCGAAAGGGCAGAACGGCAATATGGCGATTACCATTGCGTTACTGGCCGAAGAAAACACCATAGAACTGGCCTTCACCGATGACGGTATTGGCATTCCCGCTGCTCACAGATCACGGGTCTTTGATCCCTTTTTTACCACCCGCCGAGGTTCAGGCGGTAGCGGCCTGGGGCTCAATATCGTCTATAACCTGGTAACGGGGATTTTAGGCGGCACCATCACTCTGCGCAGCGGCGAAGACCAGGGCTGTCGCTTTACCATACGCTTTCCCGCCACCATGTCTCAGACTGACAGCAAAGAGCCGCTAACAGCCCTAAACGCACGCGATATAACGCTATAGCGCCCTCCGTACCGACTATTATGGCTGGATAAGACCTTCCATCGCCGCTTTGACCACCAAATGCGTTTGGCTGCTGACGCCCATTTTCTTCTTCGCAGTATCAATATGAAACAAGGCTGTCCGTTCGGAAAGGCTCAGTATTTGCGACACTTCCCACGAATTTTTTCCCCGTGCCATCCAGGTTAAAATTTCAGTTTCACGCGGAGTAAGAACGACTGGGATTTTTTCAACTTTCTGTTCTAAAAGAGAAATCCCAGAATGAGCATGATAATAAAGGGATATAAGATGTGCCGCATGACGCCGATGTGTCAAAATTTCAGTCTGTTCTTTTAGCGTTCCATCGGGAATTAAATTAACTGCCGCATAGTCACCATCCCGCCCATGAATGGGAATAGTAATCCCGTTCACAATCCCCAAATCAGCGGCTTCTGAATAAAGTTGTCCCTGCTTCCGGCTCAGATCTGTTGGTTGTGATACATCTGACCAAAGAAAGGGCAGTCTTCGCCGAGGCCCTTCTAAAACCAATGGATCAATACTATAATAATTCTCTAATAAATATCTTTTAACCCACTCATCGGGATAAGATGTTGTAAAAACAGGAGCGTGATTATCGCTTCCAGAACCCTTTTCAACGTTATAAGTATAATATTTAAATCCGTAATTTTTGATTGTACTCTCAAAAACTCTACGCTGCTGTGTCAAGCTGACCGCGCCATTAAGGCGATCGATGAAATCTTCTAGGTCCCTCATTTTTTGCCCCACATTCCGGCGCATTTTCAAACAAGAGGACCACAACACTCTCGTCTAAAAAAGCTCAAAGAAAAAGCCCCCGACACACTATAAAGTAGCATAGCGTCAGGGGCTTCGTCTTTAGACAAAAAAAACCAATCGCTGTATAGAACGGATTAGTCCTTCGTCGCACGCGCCAAGGTATCAATCAGGGCACGCACTTTTTCACGCTGGCTAGACGGCATATGCCAATAAGAGCGGACCAATTCCAAGGATTCGGTCTTTGCCATCAAATCACCTGCGGGGCGTCGGGTTTTACCGCCCAACGCTTCAGGTTCACTAACATCGGCATTGCGCTTACGACCACGAAGTACGTCTTCAGGAACATCCTCAAAGAAATATGTGATTGACACGCCCAAAGCCTGACAGACGTCAAACAAGCGGCTGGCACTCAGGCGGTTAAGACCGCGTTCATACTTTTGCACCTGCTGAAACGACACGCCAATAGCCTTGGCCAACTGTTCCTGCGTCATTCCCAAAAGGGTGCGACGCAACTGCATCCGTCCGCCCACATGGACATCAATCGGATCTGGTTCTTTTTCGGTAATCACAGATAGCCTCTCAACAACTTACCCGCGCTCACTAAACCGCAACCGTACAGAGAAAGTAAAAGTCTTTCGATACGATGGCGCGCTCATTTTTTCGGGCCCATTCCTTAGATGTCATACAATTTTGATATTTTCAAGAGCTGACACAACCTTTTCTACTTAGCCATAAATGTAGGGAAAAATCCTATTTTTGTATGTTATCAGCCTGCTAGAGGCTAAAAAGAAACATCCAGAGAGAGAATATAAAAATTTATTCACCATGTGTAAGTTGCGGATTTGGTATAAAAGGGAAAACCATAGTAAAAAAGTATGAAATTTTACTGCGGCGAGAAACTGAAAAACGAACGTTTCATAGCGACCACCAAACAGCAACTATTAGATGCACACACTTGCATCGGCATAATTTACTCGATTCGGCGTTCCGACTCATTAACATTCGTAGATATAAATGATTATTCTATGCTTAACACCCGGCGCTGCAACTGTTCAATCACCCCTTTCACCACACCATCCCAATCGCCCCTCGCTGTCTGGCGAAACAATTTTAAGGTTGGATACCATACCGTTTCACTTCCCTCGCTCAGCCAGCGATAATCTGGTGCGTAGGGGATCATCATCCAAGCATCCAGCGCTAACGCTCCTGCCAGATGTAGAACCGCTGTATCGACACCGATCACCAAATCCAAAAGTTTCAAGCGGGCTGCTGTGTCATTGAAACTTTTAACCCCGGCCAGCAAATCAAAGACATGATCTGGGGCCTCGCCAGCCCGTGGCCCCACTTGCAACGATGCCCACGCAATTTCTGGAACCGACCACAGCGGCGCAACATTTTCCTGACTCAGACTGCGGAAACGGTCGATTTTATTGCTCGCAGCCCCGGCCCAAACCACGCCAACACGCATTTGGCTGTGGTTTTTCTCTGCCCATTGCGCCACCGCAAACGGCAAAATGCTTTCCCCTTGCGGTGCCAAATAGGGCACCGATGTCGGCACCGTATCGAGCGATAACCGCAACAGGTACGGCAGGCTCATCAGCGGCGCATGACATCCGCACGGATGGGACAAATATCCAGGGCGGCTATAATCTGCCTGCACCACTACGTCAGCACCGGCAACCCCACAGGCAAGATCATACAAGGCTGCGGGAACTTCCAGCACCACCGGCGCTATTTTCTCCCGCACCCGCGCGACAAGGCGCAGCATCTGAATGCAATCGCCCATCCCCTGTTCAGCATGGAGATAAATTCCCCCGACACGCGACGACTGGCCATCCCACAAGGGGACCGGAAACAGCCTTTTAGGCGAGGAGAAATCATAAAGATCCCACCGCGCCTCATAGGTTTCCCAGCCGTTAGCATAATCCCCTTGGATCAATTGCGCCCACGCCAAATTATAGCGGGCTTCGCCTAAACCCGGTTGATCGCCTGGGCAATCCACGGCGGCCCGAAACGCTGCCTCGGCTTGGGCGTTGTCGCCACATGCTAAAAGGGACGCCCCAAGATTGCTCCAGCCGTCCCGCCATTCCGGCTTTTGGGCAACGGCCTGACGATAGATTTCAGCGGCCTCTTGCGGGCGATCTTGCGCCATTAAACAGCCACCCAAATTATACAAGGCATCTTGTCGGTGAGGAGCCTGCGCCAGAACTTGACGAAAAAGGTCTTCGGCTTGCGCATGATGCCCTTGGAGATCAAGTAAAGTCGCCAACTGCGCACGGGCATCCACTGACTCTGGCGCGGCGTCTAATGCCGCCCGGCAGCATTCAACGGCCTGCTCTAAATCTCCCTTCGCCCGCCAGACGGCGGCCAAAAGCGTTAAAGGTGCCGCCTGCCCAGGCGCCAGTTCATGCGCCTGCTGTGCATCACTAAAAGCCCCCTCAAAAGCCCATTGCCGCAAACGGACGTGCCCTCGGCCTGTCCATGCCTCGATACAGCGCTCATCGCACCCCAATGCCTGATCAAAAGCCTGTTCGGCGGCCTTAAGCTGCCAATGCTGGCTCAAAACTCGGGCCAAAGCACAGTAAAGAACCGCCGGATGATCGACCCCATCGGCAAACTTAACAACAAGCTCTTGCGCCTCCTCCAGCCGAGCTAAGGCCCCCAAGGCGTCAACCAAGGCCGTCGCCACCAGAGCACTGGTTGAAACAAGGGCAAATGCGGCCTGATAGGCCTGAACCGCATGCGCCAAGTCACCGGTAATCTGTAACGCTTGGCCATAAGCAAACTGATAGGCAGGATGCGACGGCAATAGGCCAACGGCGATGGCCAAATATCCAATGGCTTGCTCCGCGCCGCATTTTTTCTCCCCCGCCGCCGCCAGCTTGGTCATCCCAAGACCATAAAGCGCACTATGGTTCTGTGGATCAGCACTCAAAACCTTGCGGTACAAGATCTCTGCCAATCGCCAACCACCAAGCTGACGCTGCCGGGTCGCTTCTTCTATCAGCCCGTACTCTTCATCAGCCACTCGCCAAGTCCTGTGTTAGCTTGCACAACGCATCTTCGAAAATGCGAACAAAGCCGTCCTCGTCGCGCAACGGACTTGCCATCATTCTTGGGCGGATACTACGCCGCAATTTGTTCAAGTAAGGTATGTCATTGATCAAAGTCACTGCCCGATCGACGTAATCACTCGGTGATTGCGCCACCAGGAACTCGGCGTAGCTCTCGCCCAAAGCTGTCAAAAGGCTCTCCCCCACCCGAGCCACACGCCGCTCGCCCCGTAAAGTCAAAACCGGAACCCCCATCCACAGCGCCTCGCAAAGAGTCGTCGTGCCGTTATAGGGGAATGTATCAAGCGCCAAATGCATTAATCCATAAACAGCCATATGCTCTGCTTGATCAATCACGGCACCATGAAGAACCAACCGATCCGGGTTCGCCCCCCGGCGCTCAAATTCTTCCCGCATAAAGTTTTGAGAGTCCAAACTCCCCATCGCCCCGGTCTTAATCAACAGCCCGGCATGAGGGGCTTGGCGCAAAATTTCAGCCCACAGGTCAAGAACCAAAGGATTTATTTTTGCCAACGAACCGCAACAGCCAAACAATGGTATTCCAGATGGATCCGGGGCGACCTCGGGCATTCCCTTCATCGGACGCCAACAATGGTACCCATGCGGTAGCCGGATCAAACGTTCACCACTTATGGCACGCTCAGGAGAACCATCTGCCGAGACAGGATCAACGATCGCATCACAAATCCGTGCATCCATGGCTGCGAGACCCGTGATATCGGGATATCCCAACCATGTCACCTGAACCGGCGCAGGGCGCTTAGCAAAAACACCCAAACGGTTGTTTCCAG
>CEGC01000636.1_pt1 | contig 16094 bp, 17 predicted proteins | sample 302731 | NCBI WGS metagenome assembly CEGC01 (sample SAMEA2755656, study PRJEB7226) | microbial mat metagenome | biome: microbial mat; feature: hypersaline; material: grass silage | place: USA | collected 2014-02-19 | depth 0 m | reverse complement strand
GAGTATCCGCTGATGATCCTCTCTTTCCCCTTTGGGCTGCGAATGCCCTGTTGACCGGCAAACCGGATCGCGTCGCCTTATATCAAGGGGGCGGGGGTGCGTTATTTTTGTGTGGCAGGGAATAGGCGGAGGATAAGGCGATGAACCAACTTCCGATTTTTATGAATATGCAGAGCCAAACGGCGCTGGTGGTCGGTGGAACTGCGGCAGCGGCGGCAAAAGTGCGTTTGCTGTGCAAGGCACAGGCGCGGGTTCGCTTGGTGGCCGATGCCCTTTGCGATGAGCTGGCCGTTTTGTGCCAGGAACAGGCGCTGAGCGTGGCGGCGCGGCCCCTGCAGGCCTGTGACTTTATTGATGTGGCGTTGGTCTATGCTGCGACGGGCAACCAAGATCAAGATCGGTTGGTTGCAGATTGGGCTCGCCGCCAGGGATTGCCGGTGAACGTGGTTGATCGGCCCGAGCTGTGCAGCTTTACCACTCCGGCGGTGGTTGACCGTTCACCGATCGTGATCGCGGTCGGCACTGGTGGCGCTGCCCCGGTGTTGGCGCAGCGGGTGCGGGCGGCCATTGATCGTTTACTGCCCAGCCGGTTAGGGGCGGTGGCGACCTTGGCCGAGGGCTTTCGCCCGACAGTGCGCGCTGTCCTTCCCGAAGGCAGTGCCCGCCGCCGCTTTTGGCAGCGCTTTTTAGATGGTGCCGCAGCGCAGGCGGCGCTGAATGGAGACGAGGCAACAGCGCGGATGCAAGCCGTACGATTGTTAAATCAAGACGAAGCAGAACAAGATCAGCAGGGCGCGGTTGCTTTGGTTGCCATTGGCCCCGGCGATCCGGAATTGTTGACCTTAAAAGCGCATCGTTTGCTGTTAGCTGCTGATGTCATTATTCACCATGGCGGTGCTGAAACGGCTGTCTTAGAACTGGCACGCCGTGATGCCGAGGTGCTGAGCTTTGCAGGTGTCGATGAGCAAGGCAGTTTGGCGCAGATGATTGCCTTTACCGGTCAGGGCAAAGCGGTGGTGCATTTGTCATTGGGGGCGCAAGGTCCGGCGGTGATGGGGCAAGCCCTGCGCCACGCTGGTGTTTCTGTGTTTGATGTTCCTGGGGTTTCTGTTGGCGAAGCCGTGGGTGAAACGCAGTCCCTGTTACCACAAGAACAAAGCGAACAAGAGACCGCGCGCCCGGCCAGTCTGTTGGAAATGGCCTTTCCGTTGCCGTTTCTTGCCCACCATTAGAGCAAATAAAACAAATGCTCTAACACGCCGCTCAGGCGCACGATTTGCTGTAGAGAGAGTTTTAGGTCATGAGCCGATTTCTGATTTCCGCCAACCGTCTGAGCGATGGGCTGGTTGTCTTTTACACCGCCGAGGGAACCTGGAGCGAAGCCGTCTCTGATGCGGTTTTGTATGATGAAGAAAACCCGCCGCAGTTGGCTGTTGCGGCAAAAGATGCCCTTGAAATCGTCGGTGCCTACACGGTCGAGGTCGAGCAGAGCGAAAATGGCTTGCGTCCTTTGCGGGTGCGTGAACGCATTCGCCTGAGCGGGCCGACCATCGAAGTGAAAAGGAGCGCTTGAGTATGTACCGCTATGACGAGTTCGACCACGCGCTGGTGGCGTCCCGTGTTGATGAGTTCCGCTCGCAGGTCGAGCGCCGCCTGTCTGGTGCCTTGACTGAAGAGCAGTTTCGCCCTTTGCGCCTGATGAATGGCGTCTATTTGCAGCTGCATGCCTATATGCTGCGGGTGGCGATTCCCTATGGTCAGTTTTCGGCGACGCAGATGCGCACCCTTGCGCATGTGGCACGCACCTATGACCGTGGCTATGGTCACTTTACCACCCGCCAAAATATTCAATATAACTGGCCACAGTTAGGGGATATTCCCGCCATTCTCGACGATCTGGCCGCGGCAGAAATGCATGCCATCCAGACCAGCGGCAATTGTATTCGCAACACCACCTCTGATCCCTTTGCTGGCGTTGCCGCCGACGAGGTTGATGACCCGCGCCCGTGGGCCGAAATGATCCGTCAGTGGTCTAGCCTGCACCCCGAATTTACCTATCTGCCGCGTAAGTTCAAAGTTGCGATTTCCGGTGGTGTCGAAGACCGCGCCGCCGTGGCCTTTCATGATATCGGTCTGCGCATGGTGCGTAATGATGCCGGTGCGGTGGGCTTTAAGGTTCTGGTTGGCGGCGGCATGGGGCGTACGCCGCGTGTCGGTCGGGTGATCCGCGACTATCTATCCCCCGAAGATATGTTCAGCTATCTGGAATCGATCTTGCGCGTCTATAACCTCTATGGGCGCCGCGATAACAAATATAAGGCCCGCATCAAGATTTTGGTTGATGCGCTGGGCATTGATGCGTTCCGCGATCAGGTCGAAGCCGAATGGGCGCATCAGCGCGGGAGCGCGGTGGAAATTCCGCCTGCGGAAATGGCACGAATTCAGGCTTACTTTACTCCCCCGGCCTATGAAACTTTGGCGGATAATCCGCCGGTGTTCTCTGACGCTTTGGCACAGCACGCGGGCTTTGCCGCTTGGGTGAAGGCGAACGTGACCAATCACAAGATCCCCGGCTATGCGGTGGTGACGGTGACGCTGAAGCCTGCGGATGGCATTCCCGGCGATATCACCGCCGATCAAATGGACCGCATGGCCGATTTCGCCGACGCCTATAGCCTGGGTGAGCTGCGCGCAACCAAGGATCAAAACTTGGTCCTGGCCGATGTGCGGCAAGATCGCCTGTTTGCTTTGTGGCAGGATTTGCTGGCGGCTGGATTGGCCCATGCCAACCGTGCCAGCTTGGTGGATATGATTTGCTGCCCGGGCCTTGACTATTGCGCCCTGGCGAATGCACGTTCGATCCCGGTAGCCGAAGAAATCTCCCGCCGTTTTGCTAATCCTGAGCGGTTGGCGAATATTGGCACGGTGAGCCTTAATATTTCGGGCTGCATCAACGCCTGCGGTCATCACCATGCGGCCAATATTGGTATTCTTGGGGTCGACCGTCGCGGCGAGGAGTCTTACCAGATCGTCCTGGGGGGGGATGCCACCGATACGGCATCGATTGCTCAGATTACCGGTCCGGGGTTTTCGCCCGAAACCATCGTCGATGCGGTCGAAGTCACCGTGCAGACCTATCTTGATCATCGCACCGGCAGCGAGGAAACCTTCTTGGAAACCTATCGCCGTGTTGGCGTGGCACCGTTTAAGGAGGCTCTCAATGCCGCTCGTTAAAAAGACCTCGCCGCAGGCTGCGGACTTAGAGCTTTGTCAAAGCTGGCAGCGGCTGAACGAAGGCGATACGCTTCCTGATGCTGGCCCGGTGTTAGTCCCGCTCGCCCGTTGGTTGGCCGAACGTGATGCTCTGCGTCAGCGCCCCGACGCGGTTGGGGTTTGGTTGCCGTCGAACACCGATGCGGCATTGGAACCCTGGCAAGACACCCTGGAACAGGATCTGTTCACTCTGCCGGTGGTGGCGGTGGACTTCCCGGCCTTTGGCGATGGGCGCGGCTATAGCTTGGCGGCCTTGTTGCGTCAGCGTCACGGCTTTAAGGGCGAATTGCGGGCGCTGGGCGACGTGCTCGCTGACCAAATTCCGGCTATGGCGCGTGTGGGCTTTGATGCCTTTGACGTTGCCGAAGGGGCCGATTTGGCAGTGATTAAAGAAAATCTCAGTCGCCATGATGTGGTGTACCAGGGGGCGGCAGATGGTCGGCTCACGGTATGGCAATTGCGTGCGGCGCAAGCGGAAAAGGTGAACTCATGACCTCGGTGGCTGTTTCTGATCAGTCCCACGTTGTGAATGACGTGGACGAACTGGTGCAAGATTTGTTGCTGCGTTGGGCCGATGCCCCCGCCGAAACGATTGTTGCTGACCTGTTGAGCGACATTATGCCCTGTGGCCGTTCGGCCCTGGTGTCATCCTTTGGCACCGAAGCGGCTGTGTTGTTGCACATGGTGGCCCAGGTGGATCCGGCAACGCCGGTGTTGTTTATTGATACTGGCAAGCTGTTTGGCGAGACCTTGCGTTACCGGGATGCCTTGATTGAGCGTCTTGGGTTGACCGGCGTGCAAATCCTTCGACCTGCGCCGTTGATCGAACAAGAAGACCAAGACGGCATGTTGTTTAATCGTGACATGGACCGTTGCTGCTTCTTGCGGAAAGTGGTGCCGCTGAACCGCGCTTTGACCGGTTTTGACGCCTGGATCAATGGCCGCAAGGGCCATCACGGGGGGGCACGCGCTGCCTTGCCGGTGGTGGAAACCGACGGTCAGCGCCTGAAGGTTACGCCGCTGGCGCGTTGGAGCAGTGAAGACGTGGCCTCTTATTTTGCCGCCCATGATCTGCCGCCGCATCCGCTGGAAGAAGACGGCTTTTTATCAGTGGGTTGCTATACTTGCACCCAGCGTTCCAATGGCGGTGACGTGCGTTCTGGTCGGTGGGCTGGTTCGGGCAAGAGCGAATGCGGCATTCACACCATGGCCATGGCACCTGATGATGCTGAAATGTTTGCCGATGCTTGGGAGCCTCTGCCCAGCGCCGCGCCAAAGGCGGAATAAGGCAAGTCTTGCTGACGTGGGATTCCCACGACGGTGTTTATGCGAAGTCATAAAAATCGGGCAACCCTTTATAGGATGGTGCCCGATTTTTTTAGGTTTCTCTCTGTGGCGGAGACATGTACACTACCCATCGTTATATCCAGTAGGATATTAAATGATGCGGGAGCATTCTCAGGTCTTTTGCGATCATGGGAAATGGTCTAGAGCGTTTTTGCCTTTAATCTGAAACGCAAAAACGCTCTAAGGTCTTGAGTGGTCGCATTTTTTTGCGCAAAACCGATACCCACTTTTGCGCACAATGCTCTAGCTGATTGTTTTATAAGCAAATGCGCCGGGCGTTATCGGCTCGGGATTTACTCTAGCAGGAGACACCGCATGCGCGTCGCCATTGCCACCCAAGATTTGACACGGGTTGATGCCCATTTTGGTTGGGCTCGTCATATGATGTTTTTTGAAGTCACCCCTGAGGGCCATCACCTGTTGCGGACACACCGCTTTCGCGGGCCTTTGCATCAGGATGGCGACGGCGCTAAGCTCGATGCTAAGCTGCGCGTGGTCAGGGGCTGTACGTTGGTATTTGTGCAAGATATTGGCGTGGATGCGGTTGGCCGTTTGACGGCGCTCAAAATCCAAGCGGTGCGATCTTATTCAGGACGCCCCATTGCCGAAGCTCTTGATGATCTTAGCCAACGTCTGCGCAATCGTCCGCCGCGTTGGTTAAGACAACAAGAACAGCTCAGTCGGCGCCGCGTCCACTGATTCGCTAGGGGGAAATCCCGCGCTGGGTGTTTTTCTAGCGGTAGGGCCGCACCGAGCGCGGGGTCTTGCGCACGGCAATTTTGGCCAGTTTCTTTTGCCGTTGCATGGCGACAAAGGCGACAGCAGCCAGCACGGTGCCAGCAGCGGCCACCTGGGCCAAAGACAGAAGAAGGGTGGAAACGGTCATTGGACTCTCCCATTCCAATCGGGCCAATACTATATGCAGCCAACCAGTTTAATATTAGATGCCCTTTGATTTTTTGCAAGTCTACACCATAAACTGCAGGTGTTAAAAGAATTTGGCAACGATTTGGACGGTGATTAAAATGAAATTAGGCTATGTAATTACCTATGTACCCGATGTGGCTGCGACCGTGGCGTTCTATGAACAGGCTTTCGGGCTGATGCCACGGTTTGTCCACGAGAGTGGTACCTATAGTGAGCTTGATACCGGCAGCACTGCCCTTGCCTTTGCTGATGAAGCCTTTGTCAGTCAAAGCGGGGTGCCTTTCGAGCCAACGCGTCCAACCTCCTCCCCGGCAGCGGTGGAAATTGCCTTGGTGACGGATGACGTTGCGGCGGCGGTTGCGCGCGCTTTGGCGGCAGGGGCGGCTGCGGTTAAGCCGCCGGAAACAAAACCATGGGGGCAAACTGTAGCCTATGTCCGCGATTTAAACGGCCTCTTGGTCGAACTCTGCACCCCAGTGGCTGCGGGCTAGAGAAAATCTTGAACACACGGAGCCGCCGATAGGTGTCGTGATTAGTTCCACTCCATGCTTCCGCCCAAGCGTTTGACCTTGTTTTTGCCGACGGTGGTCGGGCCTTTGGAAGAGATGACCTGCGGGCCTTCCTGCAATTTGGTCATCATCGCCCATTCATCAACGGCCATGAACCGTGGGGCAAGGAAGCGATAGGTTTCATTCAACAGCTTTTCCGCCGCTTCACCGCGGCGGACAGGCTGGTGATGCCAGTGCTCAAGCATCTCTTGCCAAGCCAGTAAGCGAACGTGCAGATCGTCGCGGACGTCTTGGATAAAGCTTTTTTGTTGGTCGATATTTTTTAGTACGCCCATGATTTCGCCGGTCTGGGCATCGGCTTGCTCAAACAGTTGGCGGAATTGAGCGAGGGCGCTTTCCATCAAGCGGGCGCAAGGGTCGGCAATTTCTAAAACCGTGCGCGAGTTACCGTAAATGCGGCGTAGCTCTTGGATTTTGCGGTCCATTATTTCCATTTGCTTAAACTGGTCGCGCATGGCTTCGATATAAGAAAGCTCGTGCGCCAATTCAGCTAGGATATGGGTGACTTGTTCTTTATTTTCGCGACCAAGACCCAGATGCTCGGCAGCTTCGGAAAAGGCGTCGTTGATCTTTTTGCGAAACATCGGGTCGCCAGCGACCTGGAGCAATTCTTCGGGATCAGTGATGATATGCTCATCGCCCGAAAGCCAGCCTAAAACCTGCATAGCCAGGCGGTGGTAGGCGATTTGTTTGTGGCGGGCGTCTGGCTCCCAAGATGCCTTGCGGTTAATGATTTCCGACGGGATTGGGTCGCCAATTCTCAGGGCCGAGACATAGCGCAAGGCTTTGCTGAGAATAGACAGCATGGTGCCGTCAGCAGTCCCGGAGAGATTAAATTCGCGGCGGATACCATTTAACGGTAACGATACGGTTTCTTCGCCCAGCTTTACCACAGCAATAGCTTCGCCCAAGGTATCGTCGTTCTTAAAATAGATGTCATTGACGCGATGAAAAAAGCTGTGCTCAAAGCTAACCGAAGCCGGAATGTCTTTGGCATCAAAGGTTTGCGGTGCTTTTTCTGGGGCTTTTGGGGTTTCTGCGTCGCTCATGGGGCCTTGGTCCGTTCAAGGGGGTGTCACTAACTTTTGCGCTCGTCAGTGGCATAGGCTGCCGTGGGTTGCTTTGGGTCCGTTTCATGCGCCTAGGAACGTGATGTATCAAAGGCTGTATGTTAGCCGATGATCACGTTCTTTTGGGGTATAGCAGGTTCTAACATTGAGGTGAAAACAAATTATATTTGTCTTATGGGGGTATTTAGAACCGCCCGCGCCACCACCAAAACATCAACCGAGAGGGCTCCGTGTTTGAGCAGTATGCTTGCGCATTCGGCAACCGTCGCCCCGGTGGTCATCACATCGTCAATCAGCACCACGGCCCGCCCGGCAATTTTATCGGGGTGGGCCAGGTAAAAGGCACCTTGGATATTACGCTGCCGGGCTTGGCGGCTATCATGGCTATCTTGATGATCAAAGCTGCCTTGGCTCAGGGTGTGGCGCGTGCGACGCAGGCTATTGGGCAGGTAGGGGAGGGTGTTGTGTCGCGCCAATGCGCGGGCTAAAAGAGCAGCCTGATTATAGCGCCGTTGAAACAGGCGGCGCCAGTGCAAAGGCACCGGGATTAACAAAGGCGAGTTTTGCAGCAGATCAGCCCCGGCGCGTGCCATCCAACGGGCGAGGGTGGGGACGGCGTCTATGCGGTCGGTATGCTTTAAGCGCAGAACAATATCCCGACTGGCATCGTCATAGACCATTACTGCACGGCTGTGGGCAAAGGGCGGCGGGCGTTCTTGACAGTCAACACAGCAGGGGCGATGAGTGGCCGTATAGGACCCCGCAGGGAGGTCAAGGAGAACGCCGCAGCGGTCGCATGCGGTGGCATCAAGCCAGGTTATGGCGGTAAAACAGGTGGGACAAACGCCGGCGCCACCGCTGACGGGGCTGGCGCATTTTAGGCAATGGGCGGGAAGGAGCAGGTCAAAAACCATCCTGCCCATGTCTTGAATTTGGCGGTGTACGGTTTTTTGCAAAGTCCAGGGTTGCCGATCCAAACTCATTCTCCTGCCTTGGCCCTGGGGGCGGGGCGTGCGAAACTTTCCTGCCTCGGGGCTTTGCAAGCTGCCTCAGGGATGCCATAACCAAAGCTATGACACAACAGAACAGCGAACAGATGAAAATCTTTGATCGCGCCACCGTGCGCCGCCATCGTGACCGGGCCGCAGGGGCCCTTGACGAACACGGTTTTTTTTTCACCGAGGTCGCCGACCGTTTGGCCGAGCGCATCGATGATGTTTTACGCGATTTCCCCACCGTCCTTGATTTGGGCTGCCACGGTGGTGAGTTGGCGCAAATTTTGCCAGGGCGGAAGGGAATTGAAACCATCGTTTCGGCGGACCTTTCCTTGCCGATGGTCAAGTGCGCGCAGGACAATGCCGCCGCGACCCTGGGCTTGGTCTGTGATGAAGAGTTCCTGCCCATTGCCGCGTCCAGTGTCGATTTGGTGACATCGAACCTGTCCTTGCATTGGGTGAATGATCTTCCCGGTGCGCTGTTGCAAATTCGTCAAGCGTTAAAGCCCGATGGTTTTTTCATTGCTGCCTTGTTTGGTGGCGAGACGCTTAAAGAACTCAGCCAAAGCTTGGCCGCTGCCGAGATCGAAGTCTGTGGTGGTCTTAGCCCGCGCGTGTCACCGTTTGTTGATATTCGCGATGCTGGGGCATTGTTGTCGCGGGCGGGCTTTAGCATGCCGGTGGTTGACAGTGAAATTATCACCGTGAGTTACGAGCATCCGCTCAAGCTGATGGCCGACTTGCGTGGCATGGGCGAATCTAATGCGGTAATCGAGCGCATTAAGACCTTTACCCGCCGCGAAGTGATGGTGGCGGCGATGGAACATTATATGGAAAACTTCGCCGACGACGAGGGGCGGATCACCGCCACCTTCCAAGTCATTTGGCTGGCAGGTTGGGCACCGCACGAAAGCCAGCCCAAGCCAAAGGCACCGGGCAGCGCAACGGTGAGCTTTGCCGATGCTCTGGGGACGCAGCCTCCAGAAAATCAAAGCTAAGCAGGTTGGTAAAACTTTCCGTGGGCAACCGCTTAGGGGTGGCTCTGGCCTTTTCTTTGAGTTAGAAACATTCCATGTTGTTTTCATCTGATCTGATCAAAGGAACCCTTGTAAAGCGCTACAAGCGGTTTCTTGCCGATATCACTCTGGCCGATGGCAGTGTGGTGACGGCGCATACGGCAAATTCTGGTTCAATGCTCGGCTGCTGCGAACCGGGGAGCGAGGTATGGATAAGCCTCGCCAATAACCCAGATCGTAAGCTGAAATACACTTGGGAAATGATCCGTGTTTCTGGGCACTTGGTGGGCATTAACACCAGCCACCCGAATGCCCTAGCGGCGGAAGCCATTAGCGATGGGACGATTAGCGAACTCGCAGGTTATGAAACCCTCAAGCGTGAAGTCAAATACGGTAAAAATAGCCGTATTGATGTCTATCTGACAGCGCCTGATCGGCCCGTTTGCTACGTTGAAGTCAAAAACACCACCTTGTTTCGCCCTCACGGCGATGATGGGGCGAGGCAAGTGGCTCTGTTTCCCGATGCGGTAACTGTTCGTGGCGCCAAGCATTTGGCCGAGTTAACCGACATGGTTGCCCAAGGGCATCGGGCGGTGATGCTTTATATGGTGCAGCGTTCGCCTCAGGACCTGAGCCATTTTTCTGTCGCCGGTGATATTGACCCGGCCTACGCCAGCGCCCTAAATGAAGCGATGGCAGCCGGGGTAGAGGCCATCTGTTACACCTGTAACGTGACCGAGCAGGGCATAACTGTCGCCAAACCCTTGCCAATTCGCCTAGAATAGAGCGACATAGACAGCACAAAAGGGGTGCTTGGTCTCTGTGCTTAGGTTTTCGTAGTTCTCCCCCATTCCACCGACGAGAGTATTTTTCATGAGCCGTACCGCCCGAAATATTGAACAGATCCCCCTGCACGGCGCCGAAGGCTTTGCAGCCATGCGCAAGGCAGGGCAGGCAGCGGCGGAGCTTTTGGATTACCTCACCCCCTTTGTCCGCCCAGGCGTGACCACGGGCGAAATTGATGATCTTGCGGTTGCCTGGACCAGCGAACGCGGGCTGACCAACGGGCCCTTTGGCTATCGTGGGTATCCGCGGTCGCTGTGCACGTCGATCAATCACGTGGTCTGCCACGGAATTCCTGGCCCGAAAAAGCTGCTCGACGGTGACATCGTCAATATTGATGTGACGCCGATTGTCGATGGTTGGTTCGGTGACAGCAGCCGTATGTTCTATGTTGGCAAACCCAGCATCAAAGCGCGTAAATTGGTTGAAGTCACCTATGAATGCCTGATGCGGGCGATTGAAATCGTCAAGCCAGGGTGCCGATTGGGCGATATTGGTGCTGTCATCCAAGAATACGCCGAAGCACAGCGTTTTTCCGTCGTGCGTGATTTCTGCGGTCATGGGATTGGTACCATTTTCCATTGTCCGCCGAGCGTGCTGCATTATGGGAAAAAAGGCACAGGCGATGTGTTGGACGAAGGGATGATCTTCACCATCGAACCAATGATCAATGCCGGTAAACCGGACAGCAAAATTTTGCAAGATGGTTGGACTGCGGTGACCAAAGATCGTTCTCTTTCGGCTCAGTTTGAACATACCATCGGCGTCACCGCTGATAGCTGCGAGATTTTCACTTTGTCGCCCAAGGGGTGGCATTGCCCGCCCTATGAAGGCGCTTGAGGACGAAAAATGGCGGGCGACGATAAGGGGGACCTGTTCCCCCAGGGTGATGATGCCGTGGCATCGCTAGCGCCAACGGCAAAAAAGCCGGTGGCCCATTACCATGGTCACCGCCAACGCCTGCGCGAAAAATTTTTGAAAGCGGTGACCAGCGAAACAGCAGAGTCCTTAGCTGATTACGAATTGTTGGAACTCTTGCTGTTTTTGGCCATCCCGCAAAAGGACGTTAAGCCCCTGGCCAAAGATTTGCTCGAACGCTTTGGCAGCTTGGGTGCGGTGTTTTCGGCCCATCCTGAATCCTTGGTTGGGGTGCAGGGGATTAAAGAAAACGCGGCTATCGCCCTCAAAGTGGTTCATGCTGCCAGCCTGCGCATGATCCGCGAAGATGTCCAAGACAAGCCGATCCTGTCATCGTGGGAACGGATGCTCGATTACTGCCACGCGGCGATGGCCTTTAGCGAAGTTGAGGAATTCCGCCTGTTGTTTTTAGATCGCAAGAATTGCCTGATCCGGGATGAGCGCCAACAGCGTGGCACCGTTGATCAAACGCCGATCTATGCCCGCGAAGTGGTTAAACGCGCTTTGGAACTGCACGCCTGTGCCGTTATCATGGTGCATAACCACCCCTCGGGCGATCCTCAGCCATCGCCGAACGATATCGCCACCACGCATAAAGTCCGCGAGGCCCTACGGCATGTGGATATCGTTTTGCATGATCACCTGATTGTTTCGCGTACAGGCTATTGTTCGTTTAAGCAAGATGGCCTGCTATAGTCGGTGACAGGGTGCAGGCATCGTTTGGTTTAGGGTCAAATTGCTTGCTTTTGTGACGGTTTAGACCCCATAAAAGAAATGGTTTTTCGTTCGTTCCTTGCTATCACTAACGCCATGTTGCGTCGGACAGGCCGCCTGTGATGGTATTTTTTGATCTAAAGCGCTTGCGTGTTTGCGACCGTGATTGTGTTGCGCTTGCGAGGGCTTTTTAGCCAAAGTGAATCCACACCGTGATTGAGTCCTATTTCACCACTGTTCAATTGGTTGAACGTCTGCACCGGCATTTTCTTGATGTTTTGCGCACCGAGCTGCGCCGATTAAACATCGAAGACATTAATGCGGTTCAGGCCTTGTTATTAGCCAACATTGGAACCGAGGAAGTGGTAATTAGGGACCTGAAAGATCGGGGGTATTACCACGGCTCAAACGTCAGCTATAACATCAAAAAATTGACCGAAATGGCCTATCTGGAGCAAGAGCGCTGCGCCCATGATCGTCGGGCGGTGCGCCTAAAGCTGACGGAAAAGGGTATGGGTCTGTGCGAGACTATTCGCTCGTTGCAAACGCACTTAGCCGGGGAAATGGGCAAGGCTGGCCTTGATCAGGCGGCGATGGCAGCGTCGATTGAAACCCTAGAAACCCTAGAACGCACCTGGACCGACTATATTCGCTATGGTCGTCGCTAGAGTATTGTTTTCTTGTAATTCTATCGGCGGGCCTATTGCGTCGTTGCTAAAAAGCCGCCGACTTTTTCCAGAAATAAAGCCGGGTTTTCCGCGTGCAGCCAGTGCCCGGCAGCGGGGATACGCTCTAGGGTGTGATCAAGGAAAAGGCGCTTGATAGCGGATTCGGATGCGGGCAGGACATAATCCGACGCTCCACCGGCCAAAAAGAACGACGGGCCGCTATAAGGCTCTAGGTCGTCGGGCAGGGGGAAGTCCATAAGGGCGTCCATGCTTTCGGCCAGGGTCGCGAGGTTGATTTGCCAGCGTAAGGCATCGCCGCCGTCGTCTTGCACCAAATTTTGCATCAAAAACTTACGGATCATCGTTTCGGGGATCGAGTCTTCGAGCAAGCTCTCCACCTCGGCTCGACGGCTGATACCATTGAGGTTCACCGCCTGCATGGCGTGGATATAGGGCAGGTGTTCGCGCGGCCCATAGGCCACCGGGGCAATATCAATAACAGCTAGGGCTTCAATGCGTTCAGGATGGCGCAGGGCCAACTGCATGGCCGTTTTGCCGCCCATTGAGTGGCCAATGACCGCTGCTGAAGGCATGGCGTGCTCGTCCATCCAGTTGGCAACCGTATGGGCCATGAACGGATAGTCCATTTCTCCGCTGGTCCAATCGCTGCGCCCATGATTGGGCAGGTCCAGGGCAAAGACGTGGTACTGCTCGGCAAGTTTGCGGGCAATGGTTCCCCAGTTGCGGCCCGAGCCAAATAAGCCATGCAAAATGAGTAACGGTGGCTTGGCGGCGTCGCCATGTTCGAGGAAAGCAAGGCTAGACATGGGGACAAATCCTATGCGGTGAACAGAATAAGGCGGCGCTATCGAGCCGTTTCGTACAAACCGCCAGAGGTGACGATAAAGTCGACCGCACCGCTTTGCAAGGCGCGGACAGCCTCGGCAGGACCATTGATAATCGGTTCTTCGTGGGCGTTAAAGCTGGTGTTTAACAGCACTGGCAGGGTGGTTTGCAGCTCGAATGCGGCCAAAATATCATAGTACAGCGGTGCTTGCTTGCGGTTGATAACCTGTGGTCGGGCCGATCCGTCCAGATGGACCACCGCCGGAATTCGCGATCGCCATTCGGGGTTTACCGCCGTGGTTAAGGTCATGAACCGACAGGCGTAGGCCGTTGTTGGCGTAATGGCAAACACATCAGACGCATGTTCGGCGGCAACAACGGGGGCAAAGGGCATGAACTCGCTGCGCCCCAGGCGGCGGTTCAAGGTATCGTGAATGGTGCGTCGTGCCGGGCTGGCCAGGATCGACCGGGCCCCCAAGGCACGCGGGCCAAATTCCATGCGCCCTTCAAAGAGGGCGCCAATTTTCCCTTGTGATAGGCGCACCGCCGCCCCGGCGCAGGGTGTGTCTGGGGCTTTGCGAATGCCACTTGCAGCCCCTAGGGCTTGATCAATGGCGGGGCCGTGGTCGCGGCCCCAAAAGACCCCCTCCAGGCGATAGCGGGAGGCGGCCCAGCTTTCTAGGCCATCGCGGGCGAGTAAAAAATCGAGGCCAGGGCCAAGGGCAAGGCCTTCGGCGCCCATGGCGGGGACCACGAAAATTTCCTCAACGCCGCTTTGTTCGGCCAGCACACGGTTGAGGGCGACGTTGGCAAAAACCCCGCCTGATAGCCCCAGGCGCCGATGCGGATGGCTGCTCAGTAAACGACGAACCGATCCTAAGACAAGGTGTTCTAACAGCATTTGTGCAGAGCTGGCGATATCGGCCTGGCTGCCGCCGCTGGTGATTTCACCCAGCCCGTCGCGCATGGCGTGTTGATTGGGCCAATGGCATGAAATGGCGCCGCTATCGTGCAAAACGAACTGCCGCGCCATGGCGTCGGCGAAGACTGGTTTTCCCTGGGCGGCGAGGCCAGTGACCTTGCCTTCGTGGCGCATCATGGAAAAGCCGAGCATTTCGGTCACCAGCCCATAGGCTAAACCTAGGCTCGCCCCGTGGCCACCACTGGGTTCTGCGTCGCCTTCTTGCGATGCCAGATCGCCCAATTCATCGCCGCCGATGAGATCGGTCAACAGGCCATTGCGGTAGCTGCGTGCTGACAGGGGCGAAGGCCCATCGCCACCAGCGCAGGTATAAAGCAGCGCCTCGTCCCAGTCGGTAAAATATAACGCGGGCAGGGCATGGGCCAAGTTGCGGCTGGTATAATGAACAATCACATCCGAGCGCAGGCCGCTGGCAGCTGCAAAAGCCGCAGAGTCAAACACCAAGCCAACATCCAGGCTATGGGCCTCGCGCAGGGCTTGATCCAGGTGGCGGAAAGGTCGTTTTGCCTGTCGGGACGGGATGACGGTATCAAGTAAGCGGCGGGCTAGCGTTTGGTTTTTGCGATAAAAGGGTCGGGGCATCAGGCCGCGGCTAAGGGCTAAGACATCAACGTCTCGCCGCCCTAGGCCGGCAATGGAAAGAACTTCGTCCGCACAGGCCCAGGCCCAGGACTGGGCACTGACCCCATCGCCCTTGCGCCGGGTGAGACGTTCTTGCTGAACTGCTGCCACAACGCGGCCTTCGTCAAACAAGACGGCGGCGGCGTCATGGGTGCCGGGGTGGATCGACAGGATGATCATGGGCAAGATGGCCTATGAAGCGACAGGAGGCCTCTGTTGTCGCATAGACTGCGAACCGACAAAAGCCCCCTGCGCGGTAAAAACATCATTGCCCTGATGGTTAAAGAAAATGCGGTGACCTTAGCCGAGCGTTGAGCTTTCATCCCAATAGTGCATCGCCGAATGATAAAGGGCAGTCAGGTCTTTCTCGCTGACCTCCTTGGGGGCCATGACCAACAGGCGTTGTTGCTTCATGCAGCCATCGACCAGGGCGGGAATGTCAGCCTCGCTGTAGCCCAGGCCGCTGAGGCCGTTGGGCATGCCAGTGGCGCGCATCATTTCTTCTAGGCGTTCGGCCAGAATGTCGCCCGCTTCGCTGGGGTCGACGTCCTCGAATTCAAAATCAGCCCCTAGGGCATGGGCCGCCCGCAAATGCCGCATTGGGTCACTGTCGGCGGTAAAGCGGAATGCCGCCGGGGCGTTGATCACCACGGAAAGGCCATGCGGGACCATGCCGCCTTCGCGTTCATAGCCGGTGGCCTTGTAACTGTGGTTCAGACCTGCGACGGAATAGCTCATGGCATGGGGAATGTGCACCCCGGCATTGCCAAAGGCCAAACCGGCCAAGGTGGCGGCAAAGCACAGCCAATCGCGGGCTTCGGTATCGTCGGGGTCTTGAACAGCGCGTTCCAGATATTGCCCACCCAGGACGATAGCGCGCAGAGCCCCGCCGTCGCTCCAGGGGTTGGCGCCCTGATAGGGGGGGCGCACCATGGGATCGGTCGGTTTGGCGCGGTTGCTAAAAGGGCGGGCGGTATAGCTTTCGATGGCGTGGGTCAGCACGTCAAAGCCAGTGCAAGCGACCACCCCCGCCGGCGCCGAATAGGTCGCGGTGGGGTCAACAATTGCCTTGGTTGGGCGGAGGAATTTGGACGAAATGCCGGTTTTGATTTTGGCTCCAACCAAGTCGAAAATGGCCACCGCCGTCGTTTCGCTGCCAGTCCCAGCAGTGGTTGGACAGGCCAAGTGGGGCTTTAATGGTCCTGGAACGGGTTTCGCCCCACCGACGGGCGCGTTGACGTAATCAAGAAAATCATCGGTCGGATAGGTGGCGTAAAGGTTCGCGGCCTTGGCGGTATCCATCAC
>CEGC01000799.1_pt1 | contig 16376 bp, 14 predicted proteins | sample 302731 | NCBI WGS metagenome assembly CEGC01 (sample SAMEA2755656, study PRJEB7226) | microbial mat metagenome | biome: microbial mat; feature: hypersaline; material: grass silage | place: USA | collected 2014-02-19 | depth 0 m | reverse complement strand
AGGTTGATTAAGCCTATGCAGTCAAAATACAAAACATCAACAATCAGATCGGTATTTCAAGTTTTAAGGGGTGCGGTTAACTCTGCTATTGAGATTGAGCTTTTACCAGATTGCAAATTAGCATCAATGCAGTACAAGTTATTGATGTTATGGCTAAATTAAAAGGTTATGACGTAACAAAAGAGAGAACGCTAGTAATTATGATGCTATTTCACGGAACTAGGATTGCAGAGACGGCGAAAGCGAAATGGAAGCACATAGACTTAATGCACGGAGTTTGGCGTATTCCTGCTGCTAACACAAAAACAAATCAGGCAATAAACATTCCACTCACAAGCAAAGCCGTTGCACTTTTAAAGCAATGGCATAAAGAGCTATTCAAAGTAAAAAAGTATAGGGGAGAGTTTCTTTTTCCTGCTGCATACAGACATCAAGGAAATGACAGGCACGTAACGAGCAATGTTATGCATGAGCTAATCAAGAAGATTTCAGAAGGAAACTGGACGGCACATGATACTCGCAAGTGCTGCGGTGACGCATGGCTTGAGCTTGGTTACGACTCGTACATCATAGAGGCTCAGTTGAATCACTCAAAAGGCTACGTTTCAAAGGCTTACTTTCAAAAGGAAATGATGATGAGGAGGTTGGAGTTATTGGAAGGTTGGCAAAATTTTTTAACATCATAAAAATACGATCATAATACGATCATGCAGAAATCGACATTTAAGAAATAAATAAATGAAAAGCAAAGAAAAACGCGCCAGAAAAGTATATATCTAAATAGAGTATATTGGATAAGGTGCTCAGGCTTTCGGTAATCCGAACCTTGCGCGCGCGTATGTAAAAAAGTTTATTGCGGTTTTGACATCAAAACGGTATTTTTTTGCATGAAAACGGCGCGGATTTGCATGAGCGCTATGCGTATTTATGGCAATTTATGTAATTTGAGAGGTGGGCTATGGCTAGTTCGACAACGGCAAGAAGAAAAAGGGGTGATGCATCGCTTGGGATAAATGCGCGTGAAGCGTTTTGGAAGGATTTGGTTCGCGTTGCTATGGGTAAGCCTGATGGTGACGAGGATGGTGTAAAACCTTCAGGGCAAGATGTTAGGGCGGCACAAAGAATAGTTGCAGATCGCATATTTCCAAAAGTTAAACCAGTTAGTCAAAGGATGACCTTGCAAGTACCGAAAGGTGCGACAACTGAGGAGCTTATTAATTTGCTGCTAACGTCTGCAATGACAGGTAAGTGCGATCCGGAAACGGCAACAAATCTAATTCAGTCAATTAACGCTGCATATCAAGTTACGGTTAATAAGGCTATGGTTGAGCGCTTCGCTGTAATGGAAGAGGAATTTGAAGAGTTTATGCGCTGGAAGCTTGCGCAAACTGGTAACAATGGAGTTGAGCATAACTTATAAGGTCGCAAGGTGAGGATGTTCAAAGCGATAGAGGCGTATAAAGCCCAGAGCGAAATTCAAAGCAAGCCAGTGAGCTTGCCGCATTTGTATGAGCCGAGGGAGTACCAGAGAAAGCCACTCGCTGAGTTTTTCGCAATGCTCAGGGGTGAGAGTGATATTAAAAGTTATATTTTTTGTTGGCATCGCCGAGCTGGTAAAGATGTTTCATTTTTTCAAATGGCGGTTGCAGCAGCAATACAGGAGGCAGGAGATTATTTCTACATGCTTCCAAAACAGGTTCAAGGTAAGCGTGTTATTTGGAATGGTATCGTTCAGGACAAGTACGGGAATCCGTGTAAGTTTAAAGACTTCATACCGCCATCAAGGTTAATACATGCGTACTCACAAGACTTGAGATTTGAGATTAAGGCAAATAACGGAATTTCAAACCTGTACATTTGCGGCTCAGATAACTATGACAGCTTGGTGGGTGGTAACGCTAAAGGGGTGGTTTACTCTGAGTGGTCGCTATGTAATCCGTTGGCTCGTGATTTCCTAAAGCCGATGATTAACCAAAATAGAGGCTGGGAGCTTTTTTGTTTTACTCCAAGGGGTAAGAATCACGCATACAAGACTCTAGTCAATGCGCAAAAGGCATCAAATGCAATGCGATGGCTTGTTTCTATGCTTGATGTTACTCAAACAAAAAAGCCGGATGGATCGCCAGTTATTAGTCAGGAAGTGATTCAGCAGGATGTTGACGATGGCATGGACGAGTCAACGATTCAGCAAGAGTATTACCTAGACTTTGACGCTGCTGTTAAAGGTTCGATTTATGGCGACCTTGCATCAAGGGCTAGAGCTGAGGGTCGCGTAAGAGAGGTGGAGATTCAGAAGGATATTCCGGTAATTACGTTCTGGGATATTGGTGTAAGTTCTGGTAACGCCACAGCTATATGGCTAATGCAGCCAGCTAGAAACGGAAGCGATCTGAATCTGATTGGCTTTATTGAGGCTGAGAATGAGAGCTTTGAGTTCTTTGATTTGGAGCTAAAAGAGTATTCGGAAAGGCATGGCGTTAAGTTTGGGAAGATGTATTTCCCTCACGATGGCAAGAACAGAGAATGGATAGCTGGCAAGAAGCGGCATGAGGAAGCAATAGCAATGGGCTATGATGTGATCGTGCTACCTAGAATTACAGATATAGAGCTGGGTATCAGGCAGACGAGGAAGATATTTAAGCGATTTGTGTTTCACGAGGTCTATTGTGGTGTAGGTCTTGGTCACATTGAGAGGTACAGGCGGAAGATTCACAAAGAGACTCAGGTCAAAGGCTCGCCAATACATGACGAAACGAGTAACGCAGCAGATGCGTTAAGGCAAATAGGGCAATTCTACGCTGATGCTTATGTGGATAAGCGGCATGATAAAGTAGAGCAGCAGAAGTTGTACGACTCGCTTAACGGAAAAGGCGGCAAGCCAGCTTATGATCCGTTCAGTGCTGATGGTTATGGAGGTGATTATGATCCGTTCAAGGTTTAGCGCTATAAGGTCGCTAACGTTGCTGGATATGGTGCAAGAGGGTGAGCCTTATGCGTTTGTTTGTTATGGAAATGGTGATAATTATCGCTGGTGGCATAGGTTTCTCAAGATTGGCTTTAGGCACTGCTTCGTAATTTACTGGGACGGTCAAATGTGGATGAGGTTAGAAAAGCTCTACGGGTGTTTTACTGCTGTTTCTATGGTCTATCTTGATGGCTTTTTTGTTGGAAGGTTTAATCTTGAGTCTTATTTTGTTGATTCCGGCTACACTGTGCAGGTGTTAGACTTGTCAAAGAGGTATAGTGATAAGGTAAGGGTTAAGCATTTGCTAGCGCCTAATACTTGCGTTGAGTTTGTGAAAGATTTCGCAGGGATTAGGAATGCATTTGTTAACACTCCTTTTCAGTTGTTTAGTTTTATAGAGGGCGATAAGCATGGGTAGTGGCGGCGGTGGCGGTCAAACATCGACACAAAAGAAAACAGACTTGTTAAACCAAGAGACTTTGCTATTGCAGCAAAAGCAAGCGCAAGCTCAAGAAAAGCGTTTGGCAAGGGAGCAGTATCAAACAAGTGTTTCAGAGTGGGAAGCGCAACAGCTAAACACGGCGCGAAGGGCGGCAGGTGCATCGCGCAGAAGCGGTGGATCTGTATTTGAGAAGCAAGCGGGAAGTGAAAAGCCTGTTGAATCTGATTATTCGCAATACGATTCAATCATGGCTGACCTTGATCGTCAGATTGCTGCAATCAAAGCTCAGAGGGAGTCGCTAGATAAGCCAGCGACAGCGCCATCAAAAACGGCTAGTTCTTCAAGCAAGAATTCAAGTTCAAGCAGACAAAAGAGCGGCTCAGATAGGCAGGAAGAAAGGAAGCAGCGAGAAAAAGAGGCGAGAGATAGGAATAGCAGTAAAGACGCCGATCCAACTCGTCAACGCAATTAGGGTGATTTTATGGCAATTTCAGAGAAAGAGTTTTTACGCAGGAGAAAGGCTGCAAAGGCTGAGCGCTCAAAATGGCAGTCGATATTGGAGGAGGCTTACGATCTGTTTCTTCCTAATCGTCAGACTGAGCGATTTAACACGCGCGGCAACAACCGCTTTACAAAACTTTATGATTCAACTGGCGTTGATTCATTGGCGGAGTGGGCAGATACAATCAAACAAGGGCTTATGCCGTCCAATCAAAATTGGGCTGTAGCTGTGCCTAGTGGCAAGATTGATGCAGAGGTAGAGCTAGGAAAGGCTAGTAAGTCTGATCGTGATGAGCTTGCGCGCCAGCTTGAGATAATCACAAAGATTTGTTTTAAATACATACACGCATCGAATTTCGATCAAGCCATGCATGAGTCTTTGCAGGATTGTGCGATTAGTACCGGAGCGCTTTATGTTCTTGATGGTGGAAGCGTTGACGAGCCGCTTGTGTTTGTTTCTGTGCCTAGCTTTGAGCTTGCATATGAATCGGATTCAAAGGGCGGAGTTAGTGGGGTTTATCGTGACCACTCAATTGCATGCGGTGATATTTATGAAATGTTCCCGAAAGCCGAAAAAGACGCAGTGCTGGATAAGCTAATTGAGGAAAACTCAAGAGCTTTAATTGATGTTTGTGAGGGGATTATATGGGATAGCGCAGGTAAGATATGGCAATACATTGTTTATATCAAAAAGGCTGAGAGAAAGGTTTTCTTTAAGGATACTTACGAGGTTTCCCCAGCTTGTATTTTTAGAACTTCAGTTTCGTCTGGTGAAGTAATGGGGCGAGGTGTAGCACTTAATGCACTGCCAACAATGCGAACACTGAACAAACTAGAAGCGCAATTGATTTATAATAACGAAATGGCAATCAAGCCGCCGTTAATCATGGACACAAATATGTCCATTCTTGATCCTTCTAACGTTCGTTTGTCGCCGGAATCAATTCTGCCTGTTCAGTATGGTTTTGATGGTAACGCTTCGGCGTTTAAGTTCCTTGAAACTAGTGGTGCTCGCTTTAATGTTGGCGACAACATGAAAACGGATTACCAGAACAGGGTTAGAGGTATGTTTGCGCTTCCTATGCTTGGTTCTGTTACTGATCCAACAAAGAGCGCTACAGAAATGTCAATACGAAATCAGCAAGCACTATCGCGGCAGGGCGCTATGTATGGTCGATTGAGTCAGGAAGCAATAACGGCGGTCATGGTTCGGGTTCATTACATCCTGTCAACATACGACATAGTGCCGAAAGAACTAAAATTCGGTGATAGCGCTGTTTCAATCAAGGCAACCAGCTCGCTAGCTAAGATCCAAGATAGGGCGGAGCTGGAAGGGCTTTTGAATTATGAGCAATACATGATGTCAAAAGGTGAAATGGGCATGGCTATGATGGCATCAACTATTGATATTGAAGCTGCAAACGTGTTTACTGCGGAAAAGATGGGAGTCCCTGCACACTTAAAGCTTGATGATAATCAGCGTAAACAGGCGTTTCAGCAGCTACAACAAGCGGCTCAATCTCAGGTGATTCAGCAACAAGGCGGGGGTGTTGAGGGTGTCTAGTAATCCGGTTGTAAGTCATATAGAGCACGATCTATTCGGAGAGGCTAAAGAGAAGAGTGCAGAGAGCCAACTGGTAGCGCTGCAAAAAAGGCAAGAGCTTAGCGGTCACATTCATGCGGCTTTTAATGGCTCTAAAGCGTCTGGGCAATGGCTTATCAAATATCTTGATGAGTACCTAAAAGCTCCGATTTGGATGCCTAACGAATCAGAAAATGTATTGATGTACAGAGAAGGTGCTAGAATGTTTGTAACTTTTCTGTTGAAAGAATATAACGCTGGCGGCGCTCCGCTAGATAACGGCAAAACAAAGTAAGGGGTAGAGAATGTTTAATTTAAGTAAATTAATGCAAGCGGTTAAGATGGCGCAGGAAGGAGGCGGCGAAGGTGGTCAGGCTGCTGGTGGTTTTGAAAGTACATCGCTAATCAAAGATGATTTAAGCGGCGGTGAAGGTGGTGAAGGTGGAGAGTCTGACGAAGGTAGCGAAGGGGATGGGTCAGAAGATGGCTCAAGCGACGAAGGTGGCGAAGGTGGCGAAGGCGCTGACCGTCCAGAGTGGCTGCCGGAAGGGTTTGAAACTCCAGAGCAGTTTGCAGAAGCTTATCAAAATTTAGCAAATGGTGTCGTTGAAGGTGTACCGGAAACTGGGGAGTATGAGTTAAACCTAGCGGAAGGTTATGAAAACTTTACTTTCTTTGAGCATGAGCAAGGCGACATTAAATCGTTTATGCAGATTGCAAAGGAAGAGAACATTCCGCAAAAGGCGTTTGATCGAATCTTGAATGCATACATGGATTCACGAATTGCAGGTGAAGAAATTGAGATAGTAAATAAGCATAACGCAACGCTGAAATTTATCGGCGGTGAAAAAGAGCTGCAAACTATCAATGCCAAAGCAAAAGCGGCGTTATCACCGGAAGATTTTAAGCTATTGCAACATGCAACCAGTACCGCTCCTGATGCGGCTGGGGCTGTAATCAAGCTGGTTAAGTCGCTAGCGTTAAAAGGCGAGAGTAATCCGCTAAATACGCCTCCGTCTGGTGGTGGTGGCTTGTTAAGTAAAGATGAGTTGCGTCAAATGCAAGCTGATCCGCGTTACAAAACGTCAGCGGAATTCCGACAAAAGGTCGCTGATGGATACAAGGCACTAGAAAACAGTGGGCAATAATGCATATCATAAGCGCTACAGGTCTTTTATGGCTGTAGCGTTGTTAGGTTATTAATTGGTTTATAAAGAGGTGGTTTATGGGTCGTGACGTTTCTCCGGCTTTTGTTACACAGTTTGATGGCGAGGTACACCAAGCCTATCAAGAAGAAGGGCAGAAACTTGCCGCAACAGTACGCACAAAGCTGGGCGTAACTGGCGAGTCTGTTAAGTTCCCTGTATTTGGTAAAGGTGCTGCGCAAGATCGCGGCGCGCCTAGTTCTGATGTTCCTACGATGGGCGTTGGTGCAAAAAATGTTCAGTGTGATCTGGTAAATAAAATTGCAGCAGATTACTCAGATGTTTTTGACGAAAAAGCGCTTAACTTTAATGACCGTCAAGAGTTGGCGATGGCAATCGGTTATGCAATGCGCCGATGTGAAGACCAGTTAATTATTGATGCAATGAACGCAGCGCACGTTGCTGGTGGTACTCAAGCGCCTAACGTTATTCCTGTTGATTATGATGTGAATGGTACGCCTTCACCGTTAACGCTGAAAAAGCTAAAAGCAACATCAAAGCTTTTGAACCGCAAAGGCGTTCCAAATAAAGATCGTTATTTCGTCTATACGCCCGATGGTTTAGATGCGCTGCTTGATGAAGAAGCGTTGACAACTTCCGACAAAAACAGCGTTAAAGCTTTGGTTAATGGTGAAAACGATACATACATGGGCTTTAAGTTCATTATGATTAATGACGAAGAAATTGATGTTATCGATCCAGCGAATCCTCAAGCAACAATTACCATTACTACTGGGTTGCCGGGTGTTGGAACAACAACGCGAAAATACTTCGCTTATCATCGCCGAGCAATTGGATATTCAAACTCAATTGATAAAGCGGTAATGGCTGACTGGGTTCCACAAAAAGCTTCATATCTAATCCAGTCACATTTAAAAGCTGGTGCGTGTGTTATTGATCCAACTGGTTACGTAACAGTGTTGTGTGCTGAATCGCTAGCGGCTTAGTCCTCAACAGGCGGTTTTAATTAAAAAAGGGGGCTTATTGTCCCCTTTTTCTATTTGGTGGTTTTATGAGTTCAGAAAATAAAATTAGCTTAGCGTCAAAAGCTTGCGTGTTACTAGGTGCTAATGAAATTCAATCTTTTGAAGAAGAAACAACAGAGGGATTGGCTGTAAGGACGTTTTACGAAATGGTTTATAAGTCAGTGCTTACACATCGTAACTGGTCGTTTGCAAAGGAAATGATAGAGCTGTCTCTTTTGGATAAAAAGGCGGCGTTTGGTTACAAGTATGTTTACCGCATGAAAAGTTCGATAGTTAAATTGATCTCACTCCAAAACACAGCAACAGATTATAAGTTGATGTCAGAGCGTGAGATACACACAAACCAAAAGAACGCCTATGCGGTTGCGTTGGTTCGTGTTGATGAGGCATTGCTGCCGGAAGATTTTAAGATGGCTTTTGTTAACTTGCTTGCAGCTAGCATGGCTATGACTATAACGGGAGAATCATCAACGCAGGCTAGATATGAAAGCTCAGGTGCTACACTGCTAAAGCAGGCGGGTACAAACGATGCTGTTCAATCTGGGAATTTATCATACGGAACCGACTCTGAATTTGTCAACGGGTGGGGAGGGGGTTACTAATGGGTACGGCAAGACCGATACAGGCGAGCTTTTCGCAAGGGGTTATGTCTCCTGACTTAATGGCTAGAACTGACATTGAGCAATATTACAGAGCAGCAAGGGTTATCAAGAATGGGATCGTGCTTCCTCAAGGCGGCGTGACAAAAAGGCACGGAATGAAGCGACTAAAGCAGATTGATTTGTCTGTTGTTGCTCCATATTTTGACTGCGCTGGTGGTCTTGTTCGCATTATTCCATACCTAAAAGATGGCAAAGTGTATTTGGTGATTATTTCATCAAGCGGTCATTTACTGGTGATTAGTGAAGAGGGTGCAGAGGTAAAGGCGTTTACAGATATAAGTGATCGCATCTTTGGTGATGCAATAGAGCAGTTGCAGTACAAGCAGATAGTTAATGATTTAGTTATCTTGTCGGAATACACAGCGCCGTTTGTAATAATCCGCGATCCATCTGGTGTGTTTAACATTAATGACGTGCCAAACTTAATTGTTCCGACTGGGAGCTTTTCAGAAGATTGGGACGGAACGACAGGAGGAAGGTGGCGTAAGGTTAGGGTTGACTTTGACGGAATGAATAATGGCGATGTGTTCACGCTTGGGTTAAGAAATGACACTGAACTGGTGACATATACATTTACATATAACGTTGATTTATTGCCTTTTGATGGTTCTAGCCCAGAAGCGGGAGAAAGCGTTAGTGTTATGGTTGCTGATATAGCAGCTCAAACGGGAATGTCAGTAACTCCACTTTATGAAATAACACCAAAGCAGGCTGTTGACTCGCAAGGTCTGATCGTAGATGTAAACTTGCAGGAGTTTGTAGGGCTTGAGATGGCTAAGACTGACGATTTCAAATTGTTGTGCGTATCAAAGTCAAGTCATTACGCAAAGGTGAAGTGCATGCCGATAAACAAGCCTGTAGAGCTGGCTAGTCCGGCAGATCTTGATAGTTGGAATGACAATAGAGGTTATCCAAGTGTTGCGGGTGAGTATGGTGGGCGCTTTATTCTTGCTGCTAGTGGATACCAGCCAGAAACGATCTGGATGTCAAAGATTTATCAATACTATGATTTTTCTGTGACAGCAGGCGGAACAGTTGCAACTGATGCGATAGAAGTAACGCTTGCAACAGAGAAGGTATCCAAAATAACAGGAATAATTGACTCTAGACGATTGACGGTATTTACAAACAGAACGGCTTATATATTAGGTGGACAGGGTGAGGATGTAATAACGCCGGACACAGTTCAAGCTAGAAATATAAATATCAAAGGCGCTAAGTTAATTAGACCAGAAACACTAGACAACACAATTTGCTATATACAGCAGTCAGGCGCGGAGCTGAACTCCACCAGCTATGAATTCACAAAAGACGATTATATATCCGTTCAGAGTTCCATTTATTCAAACCACTTGCTAAATGAAATCAGGCAGATGTCAAAAACACTGTCTAACAAGGATTTCAACGCAGAGTATTTAACTTGCCTAAATCGTGACGGTAGTATGGCTAACTTCTCCAGCTTATCAGAGCAGGAGCTAAAAAACTGGACTGAGTTTAATACAATCGGAAAGGTTGAGGATATTGTAGGGGTTAAGTCTAACAACTATGTTGTCGTTAGAAGGGGGAATAGCGATTCAATAATATTAACGGTTGAGCGCATGTCGGAAGATGCGCAGTATTGCGATAGTGCACAAAGCGTAGTGTCTAGCGTGCCATTCAATAAACTTGGCGGTTTTACTCCTTTCATTGGTCAGGAACTAGTTGCAATAGCTGACGGTTACGACATCGATCTAAATGTTGATGAGAATGGGATAGTAACGCTTCCTTTTTCAGCAAAAGAGCTAACGATAGGAGTTCCTATGGAATGGGAAGTAGAGCCAATGCCGTTAAATGTTGATTTTAAAAGCGGCTCAATTGTAAACCTTAGAAAGCGAATTTTAGAGGCAATACTCACGCTGAAAGAGAGCAGGGGTATAACGATTGAGTATGCTGGAAGAAATTATTCCATATCTGAAAGAAACGTTGGCTTTTTGCTTGGTGAGCCTCCGCAACCGTTCACAGGGATAAAGAAAAAGCGCCTGACCGGATGGATTGATCGGGGTAATATTAAAGTCAAATCACGCAGACCAGTGCCAGCAACATTGTTAGGCGTTGAATTGACGGTTAAAGCTAAGGGGTAGGGCTAATGGGTCAGGCAGCAATTCCAATTATGATTATAACAACGCTAGCAAGTACGGCTGTTGCTGTTAGTAACAGCCGTTCTCAAGCTGCGCTAGCAAATAGGCAGGCTGATGAAAACGCAAAGCTAACAGCGTTCAGTAATCAGCAGGAATCAAACAGAATAAAAGCAGCAGGAAGAGAGCAGGAGATTGACAGGTTAAGAGCGCTAAGAGCCTTGATCGGTGAGAACATTGTCAGCTCAGTGTCTAGCGGGTTAACGATAGAGGGTACGCCTAACCAGATAATTGAAAGCAACATAGAAAAGGCGCGTGAGGACATCAACATTATCAGGGGTAACACTGAGGCAATGATGGTGGGTCAGATGGCTAGCGGTCAGGCTCAACAGAATGCTATAGAATCGGGAAGAGAGGCGGCTAATGTGGCAGCTAAAAATCAACAGACGGGCGCGATAATAGGCGGCATTGGTAGCGCAGCTGGTTATGGTAGTGGGAGAGTCTAGTAATGGTTAGAAAATACGAACAGGTAGCAAGGACGCAAATAGACACAAGCTCAGCCAGCAATCAAGCTGGAGCTTTGAGTTATAAGCATCAAGCGGAAAACCAAGCGGCTAACGAAACGGCGCGCGCTCTTGGTGCTATTACTGAGGGTGTTACAAGGATTGCAGGGGCGACTATTGATTATCGAAACGAACAGATTAAGAAAGAGAATGACGAGATAATTAAAAAAGCTGCTATTGCTGGAGAGCTTTCTGTTTCTGCTGGTCAGTATCATGCCGATCTAATGTCGGGCGATGGTGTATACGAAAAAGCATACAATGAAGCGGCAAAGGCGGCGGCTTATTCTCAGGTGAGAAACTACGCAAACGAAAGGGTTTCACAGATTGCGGCAGAAAGTCAGGATGATCCTGTAGCTTTCAGGGCAAAAATTGACTCATTAAGCGAGTCGATTAATGAAGAGTTAAAGCTGGGTGATGAGGCTCGCGTAATACTTGCGAGAACGATAGACGAGGGTTATGCAAGGTACAATCCTAAAATAGTTGTTAGTGGTTATGCAGCGGCGAAAAACAAAGAGTTAAAAGCCTATAATCAAACAATGGAATCAACGATAAACATTGCTCTAAATGACATTAGAGCAGGTGATTTTTCTCGCATTGAGTCTCTATACGCTGATTGGGGTGATGTGTTTGATGAGGGTGTTAAGCGCGGCATTTATTCAGAAGAAGATAAGCACGATGTTTTCAAGGGTGTGATGCTTGAAGCTAACGAGCAGATGTTAATGTCTTACGCAGATGCTGCGCGAGACTCAAACAACTTTGATGGAGCAAGAAAAACGATTGCAGCATGGAGAGAGACAACTAGCGAATCTGGGCAATTTACGCCGGATCAGATTGATGTGATCGAAGGTAGAGCACAAGAGGCTATTAATAAGGCTGAATACGCTCATATGCAAAAGCTAAAGAGCAAGAAAAAAGAGATTGACGCAGCAAATAAACTGCAAAAGCAAGTTGATATAGTTAAAAGCTCAATAGATAACGGATACGCGCTACCGAAAAACAAAGACAACCAAAACGCCGTTGATGCTTTCTATAAGCAGTTTATGACAGATTTCGATATTAAAAACCCTGAACACGTTCAAGCAGTGAGTCAAATTGTCTCAAGAACAAAGCTGATCCCTACGCAGGTTATTGAAGGGCTGGACAGGGCGACATTATCAGGTGATGTTGAAAGCCTTAACGGTGCTGCTGAAATGTATAAGCAGTTAAAAGAGCAGTCACCTTTGACGTTGGCAAACTCTTCCGATATTGACACGGCAGCATTTTACGAATCTTACACAAGACTAACCAGATCAGGTATGGGTCAGGAAGAGGCGAGAGACACGGCTTACGGGTTTGTGTATAAGCAGGATAAGTCTCAGCAGGAAGTGATTAAGCAACGAATGACAAGAAAAGAGTACACCAGCGAAAGAGCAAAGGCGGCGCAGGGTGCTTTTGATGAAAGAGCTGGTGGTTTTTTTAGTCCAGATGATTTGGTAGATCTTGGAGATGTTGGGGTTGAGTATGAAGCAGATTACAACACGCTGTTTGATGCTTTCTATCAGAAAACTGGTGGTGATGTTTCTGCGGCAAAATCACTAACCAATGACCGGATTCAAAGAAAGTGGAGTGTCACAGATATAAACGGTGACTGGCAACCGATGCGATTTAGTCCAGAGTCGATCTATGGTGGTGATGGGGATAACGATTGGATTAAAACTCAATGGCAAGAGCATGATATGCCAGAGATTAAGAAGCTAAACGGAATTGATGAAGGGGCAGAGTTGCGCCTAGTTCCTCACGCTGAAACAGGGAGAAGCAAGCCAACTTGGAAAGTGGTACAGGTCGTTAAAGGTGAAAATGGCGAGCTTTTAGAGCTTAAAGACGTGACAGATAAAAGCGGCGCGTCTATGACTTGGTATCCAGACTGGGCGACATATAGCGAAAGGATGGGTATTGGTGAAGCAGCTGAAAAACGCCTAGAGAAAGCCAAGCAACAATGGGAGGCAAATACAGTAATGGAAAGGAAAGGCGCCACAGTTCCGAGAGCTTACGGTTATTTCCCAGACCTTCCGCAAAAGAACAGCACAAAATTTATGAGAGGGTTCTAACATGCCATTGATACCACTAAACGAAACGCCTAGCTTTATTCCTGAACGATACGTAAAGACAGATGAAGAGTTAGAGGCTCAGAGAAAGCAATCATTTACTGGTGGTCGCGTCGATCCTGATGGTGGTTTATGGGAAACGACCAAGGCTGCTTTTAGGATGGATAACTCACTAGCAAGCTTTGCGTACAACAGAACAACGCAACAGTTTGACGCTGACGAGAGTTACAGCCCGTTTGCTGATGAAGAGGAGTTAAAAGGGTTCGATCCTATGCTGTTTGTTGAATCTAGAAGCAGAGAAGAAACGGAGTACATAAAAAATCAGATTAAGCTTGAAGAAGAAGATCGAAAGTTTATCGATTCGCAGGGCGTAACTGGGATGGTTGCATCTATGGCGGCTGGTGTTTTAGATCCGATTACAATTGTTAGTGCGTTTGTTCCTGCTGCTGGAATAGTGCGCGGAGGTTCTGCTTTGCTAAGCGGTGCAAAAGTCGCGGCGGGTGCTGCTGTTGGTTCTGGGGTCACTGAGTACGCCCTTCACCAGACGCAGCAAACAAGAACTATACAAGAGTCTGTTCTAAACGTTTCTGCTGATATGCTGTTAAGCGGTGTTCTTGGTTCAGCGCTGCAAGTGTTTAAAGGTGTTGGAGAGGTTCAAGCTGTAAAGCAAAAGTCAAAAGACTACCTAACTGATAAAGGAGAGTTTAGAGACATAGGCGCAGCTCAAACAAAAGCAACAACACTAGAAGATGAAACGCTGTTATATGCAAAAGTGGTCAAGGCTGCTGGTTTTTTCTCGCCTCAAGTATCAATGATGCAATCGCCTTCGCTGGTGGCAAGAAAGGTGGCTCAATCGCTCGCAGAGAACAATTTAATGTTCAATAAGACATTGCAAGGCATGGAGAGCCAGCAAGCGGTAGAAACGGCAATCAAGAGCTATCACGGTCTATTGTGGAGAGTTAACCAAGATGTTGACATTATGTATACGGCATATAAACAAAGGGTTGATGCTGATATTGCAAAAGGGAATCCACCGGAAGAGATTTTAAAAATGACTCCTTCTAAGGAGCGGTTTGCTGCATTTGCTGGGTTTAGACAGAAAGCAATGAGCCGTAAAAAGTTCTATGAGTCAGTAACAAAGGCGATGCGTGACGGTGATGAACATATGATCCCAGAGGTGCAGGCGGCAGCTAAGCAATTAAGACCGATATATGAGGAGACAGGGAAAAAGGCGGTTGAGCTTGGATTGATACCAGAAGAGGCGCTAAAGGTTAAGACGGCAAAAAGCTATGTTAACAGGGCTTATAACTTTGCAAAAATAAGAAAGGACAGGGCTGAATTTGTTCAGATACTAAAGGGTCATTTTGCTAAACAAGACCTTGAGGCATTTGTTCATCGTCAGGAACAGCTAGATATAGTAAGAGCAACGGGTGTCACTGATGACGAGATTTTAGCTAACTTTGATAAGTTTGGTGACTTGATCGGTGAGCGCTTGAGTGATGAGCAAATCGAAGAGATAGCGAATGCGGTAACAGATAAAATTCTGGGAGCGCCTAACGGCATTGTTGACGAGTACAATATTTTGCCAGAAGGGATAATAAGCAAGGCTGGCGTTCTAAAGGAAAGAACATTAAACATTGAAGATGTAGAGATAGAGGATTTTCTAGAGAACGATATTACCTACGTAATGAATCGCTACATTAAACAGATTGCTCCAGATATTGAATTGACTCGCGCTTACGGGTCTAAAGATATGGGTCAAGTGATAGATAAAATTAATGAGGAGTACGCGCAGCTTAAAATAGGCGTTGAGCCAATAGAGGCGGAAAAGCTGGAGAAGCTGAGAAAGAACGACATTAAAAACCTAGAGCTAATGCGTGATCGGTTGCTTGGTACTTACGGAGCACCTAAAGATCCTACCTCTGCTGTGTTTCGTGCTAGTCGCGTAATGCGTCAAATAAACTTCCTTTCAATGCTTGGGGGGATGGCAATTAGTGCAATCCCAGACCTTTCAAGAGTCGTCATGCAACACGGGCTTAAAAATGCTGCTGTAGGGATTAGGGACTTCGCGCGCGTGAAAGTTGCAAAGACTCTTTTAAATAGAAATGACAGCGTAGGAAAGGCGTTAAAAGAAGAGTTAAACGAAATGGGAGTGGCGATTGATTATGTGCTATCTACGCGAGCACAATCATTTTCTGACATAACAGCCGATAATATGGGGTTAACTGGTTTTGAAAGGGGTATGGATAGAATGTCGAACATGTTCGGCAATGCCACATTAATGAACCAGTGGAACGACACAATGAAACTTTGGGGTGGTCTGGTTATTCAATCAAGAATAATGAAAGCAGCTCAAAAAGTGGTTAACGGTGAGAAGCTTTCAAAGAAAACAAAAATAGCAATGGCTAGAACTGGTCTTAATGAAGAAATGCTACAACTTATCGGTGAGCAGTTTAATAAACATGGTGAGAAAGATGGCGGGTTGTTCTTATCTCGTTCTCACCTGTGGGATAACGAAGTTTTTCCAGATGGGACAACGCTTAGCCAGCGCTATCAAAACGCTGTGCTTGGTGATGTTGAAAATGTGATTGTTACTCCTAGTGTTGGTGATAAGCCTGCTTGGTTTGATGGTAACGAGGCGCAAAAACACCTAACTCAGTTCAAGAGCTTTTTCTTTGCTACCAGCTCAAAAATGGCAGGAAACTTACAGCAAAATGATGCAGCTCTATACATGGGTTTATCGCTTAGTATCGGGCTTGGGGCGCTAACATCAAACATCAAAGAGATATTAAGGGGTAACGAGCCGGATTATAGTTGGAATAATCAGCTTAAAGAGGGTTTGGATTTTTCCGGCGTTCTTGGGTGGATTGCTGAACCTATAGCTCTTTCTGATAAGTGGTCTGGTGGTAGATTTGGTCTTGGTGGCTTGCTTGGTGTAGATTCTGGAAATACTCGCTACAAGTCTCGCGGAGACTTTGGCGCATTGCTTGGCGCGTCTGTAAGTACAGGTGAGAATTTGTATAAAATAGGACAAGGGATTATGGGTGAAGAGTGGACATCTCAAAATAGTAGAGCTGTTCGAAAGTTAATACCAATGCAAAACCTATTTTATTTAAGAACTATCATTAATGAAGCTGAGAGCGGTGTTAATGAACTAGCTGGAGTTAAATAGTATGGAGCGTTTTACGCGATATGATTTTATTAGTACCAATGACGAGTTTGATATTGGTTTTAGTGTAACGGATGTTAATGGGCTTGAAGTGTATCTAAAC
>CEGC01000763.1_pt1 | contig 16423 bp, 14 predicted proteins | sample 302731 | NCBI WGS metagenome assembly CEGC01 (sample SAMEA2755656, study PRJEB7226) | microbial mat metagenome | biome: microbial mat; feature: hypersaline; material: grass silage | place: USA | collected 2014-02-19 | depth 0 m | reverse complement strand
CGTCTACTCTGACCGATACCTATTCAGAGCAAACAATCAACGGCTTGCTCAACCAAGCCAAAAACGAAGAAACCGCCACGGGTGGCCCCATCGTTGGCACCAGCGGTGCCGATACCTTAACCGGCACTGCCAATGTCGATGAAATCTATGGCCGCGAAGGCGCCGATGTGATCAGCGGCGGTGCGGGGAACGACCGCCTGTATGGCGAGGCCGGTAATGACACCCTGTCTGGGGGGGCGGGAAACGATACTCTTTCGGGCGGGTCGGGTACGGATACCGCCACCTATGCCAGCGATAGCAGTGATGTGGTGGTTAACCTGAGCACTGGCGTTGCCAGCAGCAGCAATAGCGGTACTGACACCCTTATTTCCATCGAACGGGTGATCGGCGGCTCGGGCAACGACCGCCTGACCGGCAGCGCCAACGCTGATATTTTAGAAGGCGGCGCAGGCAACGACACCTTTGTGACCGGCGGCGGTGCCGATGCGATTCTGGGCGGTGAAGGGATTGATGTTCTAGACGCCAGCGGCGAAAGCAGCGCGGTGAGCATCAACTTAGCTAGCGGAACGTTTACCATCGGTGGAGCCTCGGGAACGCTGTCGGGGATCGAAGTTTTGCGCGGTGGCAGTGGCAATGATCAGCTCACCGGCTCGGCAGCGGCAGAAACCCTGATCGGCGGCGCGGGCAGTGACACACTCGTTGGCGGTGGCGGAGCCGATAGCCTAAATGGCGGCGATGGCGATGACCGTCTCACCTATAGCGGCAGCGAAAGCGTTACTGGCGGCAGCGGCACTGATCGTTTGGTGATTACCAGCGGTCAAAGCCTTTCTTTGGCCGCCATGGCTGGGACCTCCGTTTCTGGCATCGAAGTGATCGACATGACAGCGGGCGGGTCTACCCTAACCTTGACCGCCGAAGCCGTCAGCGCGCTGTCTAGCGATCTTGGCTATGTGGTGATCGACGGGGCGACTGGGTCAACGCTCACCCTGTCGGGGAGCTGGACCGCAGGTGAGACCGTGACCTTTGCCGACCACACCTATACCAGCTATAGCTCGGGCGAATCGACTATTTTGCTCGATAGTGGCTATAGCGACTCGGTTGCTGAAATCCCAACCGGCAATGAAGGTGGTCAGATCGCCAATATAGCGGGGAAATCTTTCCTCGGCGGTCACTATATTGAGCTTGGCATTGCCGCTGACGGTTATCTGGGCGTTACAGGTGCCCCTGACAGCTTTCATGCCGCCACCAATACGGGCCTATCCATGGTGGCCGACATTACCGGCTTTGATGACCAAGCCGGGGGAGCGTCGGGTGACTTTTTCCTCCCCGGTACGCCGGTCGAAGGCTATGTTGTCGGTTATCGTACCAATGTCGAAGGTCTCGGCGTTAACGCTGTTGCTAAATATGGCAACCACGCCGACGTCACCGCCACCACATCGGCCGTCATTGACGGATCGTTAATGACGGCAACCACCACTGGCGTCACGGCGGGGGATGTTTTGGGGATCTCGCAGGTGATCACCCTCGACAGCCAAGCGACTTATTACACCACCACCATTACCCTGACCAACACCACCGAAGGCACGCTCTATGACGTGCGCTATCTGCGCAACGGTGACCCAGATCAAGACGTGGATATTGGCGGATCGTTTTCAACGCACAATGATGTGCTCGGGCAATTTGGCAGTGATGGTGTCGCCGCTGTGCAAAGTACGGGCATGGCATCGGGGATTAATCTGGGTTATTTTAGTGATGCCGATGGGGCTGTTGGCTCTAATTATGACTTTGACAATAGGAACGTTTATGCCAGCGGCTTGAATGGCACGGTCAGCGACAGCAACGGCGGATCTTCTGATGCGGGGATCAATATGCTGATTTCTGCCGGCAACATTGCGGCGGGAAGCTCGGTCACCGTGTCTTATGTGACCAGCCTCAATATCATCAGCAGTGGCCATGATTTCGTTTTTGGTGACAGCAGCAACGATACTTTTGCAACCCTGGCCGGGAATGACACCCTGTGGGGTCTGGGTGGCGATGATACTTTGTCTGGCGGTAGCGGCGATGATCAACTCAACGGCGGCGCCGGGAATGATCTGCTCATCGGTGGCGATGGCGCCGACCAGTTTCGCTTTACCAACGGTGTTGGCTCGACCGTCGGTGAAAAAGCGGCATTTCTTGGTACCGATCTGATCACCGATTTTACCTCTGGCGAGGACACGTTGGTGTTTGACGGGCAAACCTTTAACGTCAGCAATATCCTAGACTATATCGAATATTCCGGCGCACTGGACGAATCCACAGCGTCGTTAGGACAGGGCGGCGCCGGGGTTATTATGATCGGTGCCAGCAGTGGTGGCGGCGGTGTCGAGGTTTGGTTTACCGAAGATACGGCAGCAGCATCGACGGCCAACAGCTATCAAGTGGCAACATTGGCGGGGAATGATTTGTCATCTGTTTCTGGTAGCGATGTGCAGGTGATTGATCCGATCATTTCCGCCGTGGCCTAGGGTCTTTGTCATAACGATAAAAATCTAGGGCGTAACTAAAAAAAACCCCCTCGCTGAAAACAGCGAGGGGGGTTTTTTGGTCTGTTGCGGCGGGTTGACTATTGCCCGACGTAGGGGTTCTTCGGCTTCCGCAGGTGAATACGCAGCGGCACGCCATCAAGGCCAAATACATCGCGCAAGCCATTCACCAGATAGCGCATATAGCTTTCTGGCAGTTCATCGGGCTTGGAAACGAAAATGGCAAATGTCGGCGGGCGCGCCTTGACCTGAGTCATGTAACGCAGTTTGATGCGGCGCTTTTGCTTGGACAACGGCGGCGGATGACGGGTGATCATCTCGTCGAGCCAGCGATTCAGGCGTGCGGTAGGAACGCGGGCATTCCACAGGCTGTGGATGTCAAACACGGTCTTCATCAGCTCGTTAATGCCTTGGCCGCGTAGAGCTGACAGGGTCACTGTGGGGATACCGCGAACCTGGGGCAGGGACGTTTGCAGGCGGTCTTCAAGGCGCTGCAACGATTCAGCGCGGTTTTCTGCCGCATCCCATTTGTTCACCGCAATCACCAGGGCGCGGCCTTCTTCGACCACCATGCGGGCAATGGTCAGATCTTGCTTATCGAGCACCATATTGGCGTCGAGCATCAAAACCACCACTTCGGCCATGCGGATCGAGTTCAAGGTATCGGCGACGGACAGCTTTTCTAGGCTTTCGTCGATTCGTGCCCGGCGGCGCATCCCCGCAGTATCGACCACTTTGACGTCTTTGCCCTGCCACTGATAGTGAACGGTGATTGAATCACGGGTCACGCCAGCTTCGGGACCGGTCAACATGCGATCTTCGCCCAACAGGCGGTTCACCAGGGTGGATTTACCGGTGTTGGGGCGACCAACAATGGCCATATGCAGCGGACGGTCAGGCGGTGGCGGCAGATAAACTTCTTCGCCTTCGTCGATGTCGGGGATCGAGCTGTCTTCGGCTTCGGCAAAAAAATCGTCGTCATCTTCGCCCGGCAGGTCTTTGGCATAGGGGATTAGGGCTTCGAGCAAGTCGCCCAGGCCCAACCCATGCTCAGCAGACAGAGAGATCGGATCCCCCAAACCTAAGCCAAAGGATTCATACATCCCCTGCTCACCGGCTTTGCCTTCGCATTTATTGGCGACCAGAATCACCGGCGTTTTGTGACGGCGCAGTAACTGGGCGAAATGCTCGTCCATGGGCGTCAGGCCCGCACGGCCATCAATCAAAAACAGCGCCACGTCTGCCTCGTCGAGGGCGCGCTCGGTCTGTTGACGCATTCGCCCCTCAAGGGTGTCGATCGAGGCGACTTCCAGACCGGCGGTATCAATGACCTCGAAATCCAGGCCCAGCAGGTTCGCCGGTGCCGAGCGACGGTCGCGGGTGACGCCGGGCATGTCGTGGACAATGGCCAACCGCCGCCCGATCAGGCGGTTGAACAGGGTGGACTTGCCGACGTTCGGGCGGCCAATGATGGCGACGGTAAAGCTCATGGTGGTCTTCTTTGTGATGGGCTGAGGAACGGTGCTGGTCCGGCCTGTAACGACAGGCTGGGAAAGTTAGGGAAGCCGGTCCCTACAGCAAGGAAGGGGGCCAATGCGGCCCCCTGTGTCGAAGAGTGTTAGCGAAAGGCTACGATATCGGCATCATCGGTCAGGAAGTAAAGGGTCTTGTTGGCGACCGCAGGCGGCAAGGTCACTCCATCTGACAGATCAATGCTGCCAAGCACAGATCCATCATAGGGCGACACCGACAGCAACACCCCATTTGATCCGGTAATAATCAAACGATCCGAGGCTAAAGTCGGCCCCGACCAGATGATATGATCGCTTTGGTCTTCCATGTCTTCCCACGGGGCTAATTGGCGGACCCAAAGTATCCGACCGTTGGTGCTATCGAGGGCGACCAGTTCCGCATCAGCGGTAATAATATAAAGAAACTGTCCGGCGATCCAGGGCTGCGATAGGCCGGCCATTTCGACTTCCCACGCCCGGTCACCGCTGCGCATATCCAGGGCGACCAGTAATCCGGAATGGCCAACCACATAAACACGGTTGCCATCAATCACCGGACGGGCGCCAATGTCAGCCATATTGGCTGATGCATCGGTGCGGCGGGCAGCAACGATGCTATCGCTCCACAAGGGAACCCCGGTGTCAACTCGCAATGCAGCCACTTCGCCCGAGGTATAAGGCATGATGACCACGCCATTATCCACTGCAGGCGAGGCACCAACCAGCAACGAGGTCACTTCTTCGACCCCGGCATGAGTCCAGAGCAAACGACCGTCAGACAAAGCAAGGGCGATCCCTTTGTTGTCAACGGTGACCACAAACACCCGGCCACCGTTAATGGTCGGCGCTGCACGCATTGGGGCGGTCACTGGCGACCGCCACAGCTGATGGCCGGTTTTGGCATCCAGGGCAATCACTTGAGCAAAACCGGTGCTAATCACCAATCGCCCGTTATCATAAGCAAGACCACCACCAAGGAGTGATTCATTTTGGTCATACTCAGGGGCGAGCTTGGTCCACCATATGGCTTTGCCAGTTTCCGCGTTCAAGGCGGTGACTGTGGCATAGATGTCGATCACAAAGATCATACCATCGGCAACAACAGGCTCGCCCATCAAGCGATTGCGGCTACCGCTGCCCCAGCCAACGCTGCTGCTCCAAAGTTTTTGTGGCGCCGGTCCCAATTCCATATGATGCATGGCGTGATGGCTGTACCCGCCAGCCTGGGGCCAGCTGTCATTGGGTTCGGGGGCAGGTAAACGTAATTCAACCGTTGAAGCCCCGGCGGCGGGCTGCAAGTTGCGTTGGTGTTCGAGCACCGAAATACGAGTTCCGGGCAAGGGCGGTCCTTCGGCACCACCGAACCAATCGGTAGACCCGCACGCGCTTAGGGATCCAGCAAGACCGACCAGCATCATAAGCTGCCCAAGACGACGGCGCCAGCCAGGGGCAAATGGACGGCAGAGGGACGACACTGAAGAGCGGGGGATAGGGTGCGATACTATCATCGAGATCGATCATCCTGAGCGCTACAGCAAATCCCGAGCAACCGCCCTCGGCTGCAACGACGTATTTGCTTAAACAACAACGTTTTAATCAAACGATACCCCGCCTTGACGGCAGACAAAGTGGGGCGGGCGTTTTTATGATGGGTTGGCGGCAGTCGCAGCCGGCGGGCTGATTTGCGCCAACAGGCTTGAGGCGCGCGAACGCAGACCCGGCGGGCAGTCGGTGCTGTCAATCATCGCCTGCAACGTCTTTTGTGCTTCGTCGGTTTTGCCGTCTTTGAGCGACAGCAAAGCCTGAACCTGCATTGCCGAGTAGGTCAGCGGCTGCCCCGGCACAGCCAAGGGCTGTACTAAGCCCCACAGTTCCCCACTGTCAACGCCATTGTCCATCGCCAAAAGCGCATAGCGCAGGGTGGCCATATCGCGCAGCACCGGATCACTGCCACTGTTGGTCATCACCGCTTTATACGCCAGCAAAGCATCGGCGGGCTTTCCAGCCTTGACCAACAACGAGGCACGATTGATCTGTGCCAGGGTGGCGGTTCCAGACTGTGCCTGTGCCGCGACGGCAGCTAAAGCTTCTGCGGCGTCGCCAGGGGCGCTGTCGGCCTGGGCGACGGCCAATTCATAGGCCCGCGCATCAGCGTTGCGTTGATGTGCTTGATAGGCATTCCAGCCCTGATAGCCAGCAACCACAGCAACCACCAGAACGGCAGCGGTGATCACCGCCGTACCGTATTGTTTCCACAAGCGGGTGATTTGTTCGTGCCGCAGGTCTTCGTCTACCTCGCGGAACAAGGCTTCTTGTTGCGGGTCGGGGGTTTGATCAGCCACGGAATCCTCGGAGTTTGGTCGGCAAAACGATGAAATACATGATCGGGCTGCCCCTAACGGAGTTAGCCAGCGGCTAAACATAGAATCACCCAGGCGCCAAGGCAACCGAACTACAGCAACCAAAGGGGATTCGACCGCTTTTTTCGGGCCAAAACCCCCTAGCTGCCTTTGGTGGGGAAAAAGCCCTTGCCGCGCATACAGGCGTCGAGGGCTTGATCATAACGTTTAGCGGCGGCGCGGCGGTCATGGGCGTCGAGGGCACTATCGCTGGGTTGATAGCCCACACGGCGGTCGGCGAAGTCCTGGCAGTCAGCCCACGCCCGCGCCGTATCGGCCTCTGACACCCCGGCTTGCTTCCAATGGGGTGCCGCCGCGCAGGCCGCTACGCTCAGCCCGATGCAGGCAACAAAGGGCAAAACCAGTGGCAGGCGCGGAGAAAAACGGCGGGACATGGGGCCTCCGGAAACGGTGGATAGCGGGGTGGGCAGACAGTAAAAAACTGTTTGTCTTTGCTTTAACTCATCACCGCCGAGCCAAAATACTGACGAATACCGCCTTCCAAGGCCGGATCCAAATCAGCCATCAGCGATTCGACCAGTTCAAACCAGGCCTTTTCACGGTCAGCCAGCGAGGCCTTTTCGCTCACGGATTTGGTGCGCCAGCCGGTTTGACGGGTTTGCACTTCGACCGATCCATCGGCGGCGACCAGTTGCACCACCACGGTGGTCTTGGCTTCATAGCGGACTTCGGCCTCGGTGGTGAAAAAGCCCTTTACCCCGTCGGTGGTCTTGAGCGGCACTTCGAGCACCGAGGCTTCTTCGATCACCACGCGCACGGTGTAAATACCAACGCCAGTGCTGCGCAAACGGTCGGCAACCCAGGTGCGCACGGCCTTTTCAGGCGGTAACGGCATCAGATGTTCAACGTAAGGATCTTTGCCCGTCGGCTGAAACGTGCTGGTGACTTCGATCCCCTGAACCGCCAAAGTGATCGGCGGCAAATGCGCCCATCGCAGTTCAGCAAAGGTTTGCGGCGGTGGCGGAGTGCCGCAAGCACTCAGCAGCGGCACTGCCAAACCTGTCACCGCCAACCCCTGCAACAGGGTGCGGCGCGACAAAACCGAGGACGCAGACAAGGCAGAGGGTAAAGAACGGGGCATGGGGCTTCTCACTCCTGAAACCGGAAGGTGTCCAAAACCATGGTCGGCAATTACGGCAAAAGAAGGGTTACTCTTTTAACGCCGCAATGTCAGCATCGGTGAACAGGTATTCGGTCGAGCAAAATTGACATTGGGCGGCAATGGTACCGTCTTCTTGTTTCATCTCGGCAAAATCGTCCTCGCCAAAGCTTCGCAAGGCGAGGGAGACCTTTTCCCGCGAGCACCGGCAGGCAAAATGCAAGGATCGTGCATCGCTGGCCACCGCGAGCTCTTCGAGGTGATAGAGGCGATAAAGAATCTCTTCGCTGGCCAAAGCTGGGTCTAAAAGCTCGTCAGCGGTTAAGCTGCTTAACAAGACAACCGCCGTGCGCCACAGATCATCAAGCTCTTCGTCAGCGCGGTCTTCACTGGCAACACGCGGCATCCGCTGCACCATCACCGTGCCGCCCAACCATCCGTGTTCGGAATCGTGGCGGGTGGCCACCTTGACGGCGGTTTCAAGCTGTTCGGATTGGCGGAAATAGCGATGGATGCATTCCCCCAAGGTCGCGTCTTCTAGCGGCACAATGCCTTGATAGCGGTTATTGGCCCCCTCCATAGACCCTTCCAGATCAACGGTAAAGACCAGCCGCCCGTTGCCCAGCATCTGGTGCAGGCTGGGCGGGTGATTGCCGGCGCAAAGATCGGCCACGGCCTGATCGTCAAAGCTGGCCGAGGCACGTACCGCCCCTTGCGAGGTCACGTCAGCAACCATCATCCGCAATGGCCCATCCCCCTGGGCTTGCAGGGTAAAGACGCCATCAAATTTCATTGCAAAGGCCAGCACCACCGCCAGCGATGCCATCTCAGCCAGCAAGCGGCCCACCGGTTCGGGGTATTGGTGCCGGTCGAGGATCTCGCTCAAAGTCCGATCCAGCCGCACCACACGACCGCGTACCGCGCCATCATGCAGCATAAAGGTCAGGCAGAGGTCTTGAGCGGGCGCAGGGGTCGATGTGTCGGTCATGGTGCGAATATCAGTCTTTGCCAGTCGATAAAGAAAAATGCAACAAGGCGGAGGACCAGAGCCTCCGCCTTGACTGCTTGAATGTCATGGTTTCCAGATAAGGCTGGAAACTGGGTCTTGCAAGGACCGCAAGGCACGGCAGGATTTGCTCTAAAGGTTAGCCAAGCACCACGCCAAAATGCCCTTTTGTACATGCATGCGGTTTTCTGCTTCGTCCCAAACCACCGAATGCGGGCCATCAATCACCGCATCCACCACTTCTTCGCCACGGTGGGCGGGTAAGCAATGCATGAACAAAGCGTTGTCTTTGGCCTGTGCCATCAGCGTTTCATTAACTTGATAGGGACTCAGTTGGGCGTAGCGGTCGCCTTCTTCAAAGCCCATCGACACCCAGCAATCAGTGACGACGCAATCTGCACCTTCGGCCATTGCCATGGCATCGCTGCCCAGCTCAATCGAAGCCCCCTTTGCCCGTGCCCAATCAACGATATCTTGGTGCGGGCGCAAGGAGTCAGGGCTGGCAATGCGCATGGAAAAACCAAACTGCGCTGCTGCTTGAATCCACGAATGGCAGACGTTATTCCCATCGCCGACCCACAGAATCATCTTGCCAGCGATCGGGCCGCGATGTTCCTCAAAGGTCATCACGTCGGCCATGATTTGGCAAGGGTGGGTATCGTTGGTTAGGCCATTGATCACTGGTACGCTGGCGGCTGCGGCGAGTTCTTCCATTTTCGACGGCAGGTCGGTGCGAATCATGATCGCATCAACAAAGCGCGACAGAACACGCGCCGTATCGGCGATGGTCTCCCCGTGGCCGAACTGGCATTCCTGCGCAGTCAGAACCAGGGCTTCACCGCCCAGTTGACGCATGCCAACCTCGAACGAAACGCGGGTGCGCGTGGATGGTTTTTCAAAAATCATCGCCAGATGTTGGCCATTCAGCGGGCGACCGCCGTTGGCCTTGATGTCTTTGGCGATGTCTAAGATATGGCGCAAGGTTGCGCTCTCTAAACGATCCAGATCCAGAAAATGGCGAATGGTCATCAGGTTCTATCTTCCCCCTTTTGCGCCGATTGAGTGGCCAGGGGGACTCCTCTGTTGGGGTCCTTTGCTGCGCGTGGCGCAGCGCCGGATTATCCCTTGGATAGGGCAGCCAAGGCCGCATCCAAGGTGTTGAGAGCGAGGGTGATTTCAGCCTCGCCAATGATCAGCGGGGGCAGTAAGCGCACCACATTATCCCCCGCCGGAACGGTCAGCATATCGCGGTCGATCAGGGCTTTGACTAAGGCACCATTCCCACCTTCGGCGATGCACTTAAGGCCAATCATCAGACCTTGGCCGCGCACTTCGGCAATCAGGGTCGGATAGCGGGCGGCAACCTCGTGCAGGCCAGCAAACAATTGGGCTGATGCCTGGAGTACGCCATCCATAAAGCCATCGGCCAGGACGGTTTCTAAAACCGCCCCCGCACAGGCCATCGCCAAGGGATTGCCGCCATAGGTCGTTCCGTGCGTGCCCGGCCCCATGCAGGCGGCAGCGCGTTCGGTGGCCAAGATAGCCCCCACCGGAAAACCGCCGCCCAGGCCCTTGGCGCTGGTGACGATATCGGGGGACATGTCCGCCCACTGGTGAGCAAACAGCTTGCCGGTCCGACCGATGCCGGTTTGTACTTCGTCAAAGATCAGCAGCAGGCCGTATTCATCGGCCATGGCGCGCAAGCCTTGAAAATACTGCGCATCGGCAGGGCAAATGCCGCCTTCGCCCTGGATCGGCTCGACCAAAATGGCCGCCGTCTGGGCGTTTACCGCGACGCGGGCTTCGTTCAGATTGCCAAAGGGTACGCGGTCAAAACCATCCATATTCGGCGCAAAGCCCTGACGGTACTTTTCCGAGCCACCGGCGGCCAGTGTTGCCAGGGTGCGGCCATGGAAGGCATTGACGCACACCATCACTCGGCTGCGCTGCTGCGCTTCGGCGCTGTCTTGGCTTTGGTGGAATCGCCGCGCCATTTTGATGGCGCCTTCGTTGGCTTCGGCCCCCGAGTTACAAAAGAAGACCGTTTCCGCAAAGCTGTTGTCGACCAGCATCTGGGCGACCTTTTGCTGACCGGGGATGTGATAAAGGTTCGAGGTGTGCCACAACTTAGCGGCCTGATCTTGCAACGCTTTGACCAAAACCGGATGTGCATGGCCCAGCGCGGTGACGGCAATCCCCGAGCCGAAATCGAGGAATCGTCGGCCCTCCGCCGTGTACAACCAAGCACCTTCACCCCGCTCAAAGGCAAGGTCATACCGCGCATAGTTTGGTAACACGACAGGAATGGTCATCGCTTTCCGACGTCCTATACAAAGGGGTCAAGGGAGATCCAAAGGCGGGCCAGGATAGCAGCCACAGATCACCGGGAAAGCGCGGGATTATTATGCTTGGCGGGGGTCTTGTCAATCAGGGCGGGAAGCCTTTGTCCAAGAAAAAGCAGCACGCCTTTTTGTCTAAACGAGACCCCGCAAGCGGTTTTAGCCCGCTGCGGGGTCTCATTCTTTAATGCAAACCACGTTTTAACTTTGCGGTAAAATTTTTTTTATCCCTTTTACCGGCTTGGGATTTGCTTTCAGCCTACGGCGACACTGCCACCGGATAACCGCGCAATTCGGCGACGGCGCGGGTCACCTTGGCCCAATCAACGTGCTCGCCTTTGGGGACTTTTCGGGTCAATTCGGCCACCATGTCGGTGGTCAGGGGCATGTCTGGCTTGGGGTCACCGGCTTCCAGGGCGTCCCAGCCGTCGTTGGTCGGATAGACTTCAATCCACATGCGACCATCGCGCCATTCGGCAACCAGGCGCTTGTTGACCACCGTCACTGGGGTGCTGACCGATACCTTTTCGTAAAAGCTTTCGATATCTTCGGGGTACATACGCAAGCACCCCGAAGAGACGCGGCGGCCAACGCCCCAGGGAATATTGGTCCCGTGAATGCGGTACAGGTCCCAGCCCAAGTAAATCGCCCGGTTGCCAAAGGGATTATCCGGGCCAGGGCCAACTGCGGCGGGCAGCTCGGGCTTTTCTGCCCGCATGCGCGGCGTCGGATACCAGGTTGGGTTCTTGGCCATCCGGATCACCCGCGTCGTTCCCGTCGGGGTTTCCAGGCCTTCGCGCCCAATACCCAGGGGATGGGTGGTGGTGACTTGCCCCTTGGTAAATTGGAACAGCCGCATTTCCGCCAAGTTCATGACGATGCCATGGTCTACCGTTTCAGCCAGCAGATGCACGGTTGGCAAGATCAGTGTGCTGCCGGCCTTGGGCAGCCAGGGATCAACAGTTGGATTTGCCGTGCGCAGTTCCAAAAACCCTAAATCATGGGCGCGGGCAATTTCGAGCAGGTCATCGCCTTTTTTCACCACATAGGTGGTGACCAGGCGGTCCATTTCGTCCCCTTGCGCCGCAGACGTATCGGCTTGGGGTTCTGTGGCGGCCTCGGGGGCGGCAGCGGCGGCGTCTTTGCTGACAGTTGCGGTCTGATCTGCTGCTGCCGTCGGCGCAGCCTGTGGCGCATTTGCGTCAGAGGGTGCTTGCGTCGAGGTTTGCAGCGGCGCTTGCGCCCCGTCGCCAGCACAAGCGGCGAGAGTCAAGGCGATAAGGGTCGGGGGCAAAAGGCGCGTCAGGCGCCCAATGCGGTTAATGACTGTGCCCATGGTCGGGATCGTTTTCCACAGAGGAGTGAAGGGAGGCGGCATCGTGGCGATGATCGTGCGGTTTTATGCTATGGCGGCGATCATCATGGGAATGGTCGTGTTCCTGGCCATCGTCGCCTGCCCCGTGGTGGTGATGGGGGTGGGAATGTTGATGCAAATGGCTATGGTCGTGAAGATGGCTATGCTCATGGCTATGCTCAAAACCATTGGTATGGCAATGAACATGGCTATGGGTGTGGACATGGGCATGATCGTGCAGATGTTTATGGGTATGGCTCCCGTGCATCGGCTTAGGCACCTCTCACTTGCAAAGCATTTTTTAACCAGGGGCATCACGGCCCCAGCGCCAACAAAGCGGCAGAGGGTATCACGAAAGGCGATTGAGGCAAATACGGCGGCATCGCAAGCAAGGCGGTTATGCCTTTTTGATCAAAAGCGAGAAATGATCACCGCAGCAGTCGGCCTCGCTGACCTGATGGCCGGCCTCTTGGCAATAGGATGGCAGGTCACGCCGGGCTGTTGGGTCGGTAAACACCACCCGTAAAACCGCCCCGGATGCCATATCGCGCAAGGTTTTGTGAGCATAGAGCACCGGCAAAGGGCAGCTCAGGCCGCGCACATCCACCGAATGATCCGCCGGGGTCGATGTCTCGAGAGGGGGGGGCAAAGGGGGCATTGGCTCCATCTGTGGCAAGATCATAAACGGCGCGCAGTATAACGCCTTGCTGCCCCCTACCAAAGTGGTGTTGACGGCCTCGCTTTGGCTGGGAACACTGAGCGCTATGGTGAACTCCATCCGACACGAAAGGGCAGCCTGCGATGATAAACCGCTCTTTTTTGCGCTGGTGGTGGCTCGGCATGGTGATGTTTGGTATCGCTGCAGCGTTTGACCAGGCAGCAGCAGCAGGGTCACGTGATTCGGCCTACCGCATTGATACCGGAGGTATTTCCCAGCCGTTAACCTCGGTTGCTGGAGATCCTGCTCGCGGACGAGAGGTGTTCCTTGATAGTGACAAAGGCAATTGCCTCGCCTGTCATCAGGCCCCCTTGGCTGAAAGCGATGCTCCGGGCACCCTGGGGCCTGATCTCAGCGGTGTTGGGCAGCGTTGGTCAGTGGCGGCTTTGCGGTTACGCTTGGTGGATGGTCGACGGCTTGCCGATGATGGCCGCAGTGTGATGCCAGCCTTTTATAGCCTTGATAACCTTACCCAGGTTGCCAAGCCCTATCAGGGGAAAACCATCTTATCGGCGCAAGAGATCGAAGACGTGATCGCCCTGCTGCAAAGTTTTTAGCCTCTTTATTCTCGGTCCCCATAGGAATGACGCAGCCCGCCATGGCCACCCCCGTCCTCACCCGCCGCTGCCTGTTACAAAGCGCCACCGTGGCCGTGCTCGGCGTGCCGTGGCCGCAGCAAGCCTATGCCGCAGCCAGTGACACGGACCGGGCGCAAGCGGGGCTGATTGGCGGGCGGCCTGTTCACAGGGGCTTGTTACGCCTGACCACGCCAACCTTAGCGGAAAACGGAGCGACGGTGCCGGTATCGCTGGATCTTGCCGGATCGTTGCCCATTGGCACTACGGTCAACAGCTTTCACCTGCTGTCGGAAGGTAATCCCGTGCCGTTAATCGCCAGCTTTTATTTTTCGCCGCACAGCCTGCCCTTTGCCAGCGTGCGCGTTCGTTTGGCGCAAACACAAACCCTGCGCGCCTTGGCGATACTTTCCGACGGTACGGTTTACGGAATACGGAATACGGTTAAAGTTACCATCGGTGGCTGCGGCGGCTAACAACGGAGGCTGTTTATGGATGCGATCATTCCCCGTTTGAAAGTCCCGCCGACGGTTGCCGCCGGGGTTGCCTTTGTGGTCAAAAGCATCATTTCCCACCCCATGGAAACAGGCCGCCGCAAGGGGGCCGATGGAGAGATTTTACCTCGGCGGATTATCAATCGGGTGGTGGCGCGCTTTGATGGCCAAGACGTTGCTTGGACAGAGTGGGGAACCGGGATCGCGGCCAATCCCTATTGGGAATTTCACATGCTGGTGCCACACAGTGGGCGGCTAGAACTGTCGTGGTATGACGATAACGGCGCGATCTATACCGCCAGCGCGGCGGTCACGGTGTCATGAGCATTAGGCGCTATGCTTGGGGGGCGCTGCTCGGTCCGGGAATTTGGGCGATGGTTGGGTTGTTCGCGCTGAGTGAAAGCCGCGCAGACAACAGCGCCCCTGCTCGCCCGGTGGTTTTTTCCGGTTATCAGGTGGCCGATCCTTCGACACGGGCGATTCAGGATGATGACTTTGCCAATCCGGCGTTTCTATGGATCGAAACCGCCCGCCAAGACTGGCAGCAGCCCGCAGGCACAGCGCAAAAATCTTGCGCTGATTGTCACGGTGCCGTGGAAAGCCTGCGTGGGGCTGCCACCCATTACCCAACCACCGACGCCACCTCTGGCCAGTTTTTTAATCTAGAAGGCCGTATTAACGATTGCCGCCGCCGCATGGGAGCCGAGGCCTATGTCTATGAAAGCGATGCTCTTTTGGGGCTGACCGCCCTGGTTAAGCTGCAATCGCGCGGCCTGCCGATGGCGGTGGAGGTTACCGGCGCTAACGCTGATTGGTTTGTCGCTGGACAGGCCTATTATGAGCAGCCCCGGGGTCAGTTAGACTTGTCCTGCGCCGACTGCCACCGCGATAACGTCGGCCAGATGCTGCGCTCGGAAGTGTTGTCACAGGGGCAGAGCAACGGCTTTCCCACCTATCGCCTGAAATGGCAAAGTTTAGGCTCGTTGCATCGACGCTTTCGCGGCTGCAACGAAAATATTCGCGCTGAACCCTTGGCCGCCGGGTCCGATGCCTATTTAGCCTTGGAGCTGTATCTTGCTTGGCGTGGCCAAGATCTGGCCATTGAAACCCCATCGGTGCGCAAATAGGCCGCAAGCGAGGAGGAGCCTTGCTTGCGGCCAGTGAGTGGCCCCATTGAGATGATCCCCGGTTAAGGACACTGCCATGCTCAGCCGTCGTGACCTGTTGCACGCGTCTCTCGCCTGGATGGCGCTGGGAATCCCGCGCGCGCGCGCCGCCGAGCCCGATCTTGCCACCTTGAGCGATATGGAGCCGCTGGGGCAGGTGACGCTGCTCAATATTACCGATCTGCACGCTCAGCTTTGCCCGCTTTATCACCGCGAACCTGTCCCCCGTCCTGGCCTTGCGGCGGATAGTCTCAGCAGTCCAGCAGGATCGCTATTGGCCTATGCGCTAGAGGGGCGATCATTTGATGATCTGGCGCGGCAGTTTGGCCCCTTGGGGGGGGTTGCTCACCTTGCCACTGTTTTGGCGCGGATTCGTGCTCAGCGCCCCGGTCAAACCCTGTTCATTGATTGCGGCGATGCGTGGCAGGGGTCTTATACAGCGCAACAGACCAATGGTGCCGATATGGTGGCGGTAATGAATGCCCTGGCGGTCGATGTCACCACCGGCCATTGGGAATTCACCTATGGCCCAGAGCGGCTAAAAGACCTTATCGGCGCCCTCAAGGCACAGTTTCTATGCGCCAACGTCCACGATGAAACCTGGGACGAGCCGGTGTTCCCCAGCACCGCCTTTTTCCAGCGCGGTGGTGTCACCGTGGCGGTGATCGGTCAGGCTTACCCTTTTACCCCCATCGCCAACCCGCGCTATCTGGTCGGGCCGTGGCGCTTTGGCCTGCGCCCTGACAGTTTGCAAAAGCATATTGATGCCGCGCGCGCGCAAGGGGCGGAGCTGGTGGTGATCGCCTCGCACAATGGCTTTGCGCTTGATTGCGCTTTAGCCCAGCGCTTGCGGGGGGTTGATGTGATCCTCACCGGCCATACGCACGAGGCCTTGCCACATTTAACCCGAGTCGGGCGCACCGTACTGGTGGCGGCAGGATCGCACGGAAAATTTCTCGCTCGCCTGGATGTGCGGATGGAAAATGGCCGTATGAGCGACACCCGCTTTCGCTTGATTCCGCTGTTCTCGCAGGCAATTGCCGCTGACCCGACCGTTGATGCCTTGGTAAAAGATATTCGCCGCCCGTACAGACAAACCCTGCACCAGATCCACGGCCACACCGAGTCTGCGCTCTATCGCCAAGACTGTTTAGGCGGGCCGTTTGATGGCCTGCTCTGCGACGCTTTACGGGCGCATCATGGGGCGGATTTGGCC
>CEGC01000120.1_pt1 | contig 16780 bp, 16 predicted proteins | sample 302731 | NCBI WGS metagenome assembly CEGC01 (sample SAMEA2755656, study PRJEB7226) | microbial mat metagenome | biome: microbial mat; feature: hypersaline; material: grass silage | place: USA | collected 2014-02-19 | depth 0 m | reverse complement strand
TTTGGTTTGGAATAAGTTTTGTCAATAGGGGGAGTAGAAGACGGGCTGATAATAGGGCATGTTGCTCCTTTGGTGAATTGAGAAGGCTGCTAGAAGCGTAGTTTTTGAGGTCTATAAAAAAAGAGGAGGTGAAGTTTAATCATTTAATCTTATTTTCACTCAACTAAAAATTCATATATCAGTTTTATGTGTGCTAACTTATAATTTTGTTCAAATGTTTGACTATTTGGACGGAACAATGAACGGATTAGAGGTACTCACAAAGTCGGGCAAGATTAATTTGCTTAATCAGACAACGATTGATGCGTTTCCTTTTCCAGTGTTTATTAAGGATTGGAAGCGGCATTATGTTCTCTGCAATGCAGCTTTCTATGATTTTTTAAAAGCGCGTCCAAATCAAATTATTGGGTTAACGGCACGAGAAATCTCTCCCGCGAAGAACGCAGAAACTTATAAAGACGCAGATGATAACCTGTTTCAAAACGGAGGTTCCCAAACGTATAGGGCCCACGTTCAGGACTTTGATGGGTTATCTCATTATGTAGAGTTCAGGAAAGCGCTTGTCGTATCTTCAGAAGGTAAGCAATTTCTCGTAGGGTCAATTATTGATCTTACAGAATTGGAAGAGTCATTTGAGCGGTGTCACCTGTTATCAGATTTGGCGTCAGAAGCCATTTTAATGCATCGTGATGGTCTCATCCAAGATTGTAATAAAGCTGCTGAAACCGTTTTTTGTCTCTCAAATAAAAAAATTATAGGATCACATATCAGCAATTATATTGATGATCGTTGGCTGAATTACGTCACATATCTTTGTATTAATCACAAAGAGGAACAATGTGAGCTGCAAATGGTCAGGTCAAATAGTGAGCATTTTCCGGTTTTAGCAACCTTCAAAAATGGTGTTTTCAAATCTCGCAATGTGGGCGTTGTATCTATAAGAGATCGCTCAGGTGATTTGGCTCAAACGCACCTTGTTCGAAAACTTTGGACAGCGATTGAACAGTCTCACAATACAATCTTAATGACTGATCCGAGAGGAAACATCGAGTATGTGAATCCACATTTCAGCAAGGTAACGGGTTATAGTAAAAGCGAAGTAATTGGGCAAAACCCAAAAATTCTGAAATCAGGACGAACACCGGCAAAAACATACAAGGAGATGTGGAAGACGCTGCGTCAACAGAAAACCTGGCAAGGTGAGCTTGTTAATAAACGCAAAGATGGCTCGCTTTATTGGGAGAAGGCAACCATTGCGCCAGTTGTTGATAGGTATAATCAAACGACGGCTTTTATTGCTGTCAAAGATGATGTTTCAATCATCAAGCAACAAGAAGAACAGCTTCTTCATCAAGCGTATTATGATGGCCTTACCGACCTTCCTAACAGGGTTTTGGCATATGATCGGTTGGAACAAGGTTTAAGAAGTTACAGGCGCGGCAAGAAGCCTGTTGGCGTGATCTTTATTGATCTTGACGATTTTAAAAAAGTGAATGACACACTCGGTCATCAGGCCGGAGACGCGGTTCTGATTGAAGCCGGAAAGCGTTTAACCACATGTGTCCGTGAAACAGATACAGTTGGACGGCAAGGTGGTGATGAATTTCTGATCATATTACCTGATCTCGAGGATACAGATGTATTGGCACAAATAGCTGAAAAAATTATTGATGCCTTTAAGGTGCCTTTTTTTCATGTGGGAATGGATATTCATATCGGTACGAGTATCGGAATTGCGGTTTCTCCCACTGATGGGGAAGATGCCTCAACCCTTATGCGCAATGCTGACTTGGCAATGTACAAGTCAAAAGAAGCAGGTAAGAATATTTATACTTACTTTCAACACCAGCTTTCTGAAAATGCGCTTCGCAAGATCGAGATTGAACGCCAGCTGAGGAAGTTTAAAACCACAAGAGAACTGTATCCGGTATTTCAGCCTATTGTAGATGCGGTCACACAGGATATTGTGGGCGCTGAGGTCTTACTTCGGTGGGAGAATAAAAAGCTCGGACAGGTTTCTCCAGCTGAATTCATTCCAGTGATTGAGCAATCAGGTCTAATCGTTGAAATTGGCAAATGGGTTCTTGACGCAGCTTGTACCGCACTTAAAACGTGGGCTGACAAACAGCTTATTGCCAAGGACTTTTTTCTTTCGGTAAACGTCTCTCCTCGTCAGTTTAGAGAACTCAATCTCCCTGAGGCTGTCTTGTCGGTTTTAAAAAAGACAGGAGCCAAAGCTGAGAATTTAAAACTTGAAGTCACAGAAACCTTGCTTCTTTCAGATGCGGATGAAGTTAAAGGGCAACTCCAAGAGTTGAAATCTCTTGGCGTAAAGCTTTCTTTGGATGACTTTGGCACAGGATATTCATCTCTAGTGGCATTGAAACGTTTTCCGTTCACTACGGTTAAAATTGACAAGACGTTTGTTGATGACATTGAGGTTGATGAAGAAGAACGGCTTCTTTGCGCCGCAGCGATTGCTATGGGCAGAAGTCTTAAACTTGATACAATTATCGAAGGTGTTGAAACTCAGAAACAACTTGATTTTGTAAAAGAACATGGTGCTGACTATATTCAAGGGTATCTGACAGGGAGACCCATGCGGAAAAATGACTTTGAAAATCACATGCTGAAAACTAAGTAAGCTGAGAAAATAAGATGGAAGTTAGAGAATGCTTTTCTTTGAAAATTACGCAACCGTTAAAGATGTTCTGGACTTAAAACGATCCGAAAGACCCGATCATGCAGGTCTGTTAAAAGTACCTTTTTCCGCCACGCTGATGGAGGTGATCCTTTACATGGCGGATCACAATGTTGGGGTGGTGCTGGTTTATGACACGAATGAAAATATCATTGGTGTGGTGTCAGAACGTGACATTATCCGAAGGATTGCAATGTTTGAATTAGAGGCCTTTCATTTGCCGCTGGCACCGATGGTGTCTAAATCAATTTTCTCTTGTACGTTATCGGATAAGCTCAAACGAGTTGCGAGCGATATGGCAGAACATCATGTTCGCCATGTGGCGGTAAAAGATGAAGATGGGCAGTACATCGGTGTTATCAGCTCAAGTGACATTGAATTATTTGCGGGGCAAGGCTAATGGAAAAACTACCTTGCAAAAGCACTTTTGATATGACCGTGCACATTGTTGCCATGGCGATTAAAGAGAAATTGGCACAAGGCCCAATAACCGCGCAAGATGTAGATGAAATTGAAAAAGCTTTGACAGTGGAAAACAACAAAGTGGAAGCTTTTTGTCATTCTGTGCACGAACGTTGCATGAGCAAGTCAAAATTGGATCTACTTGTTCCACCAAGAACGAACGCCTATGGTCGAATTATGGTTCAGCCTTTAGAGCGTCTGTTTGACAAGAAGCACAGACGTTTCTCTGAAAAGCAACTTTCTAACTATTTTCATATGCTTTCTTCGGTTTTGGGGCGAGAAACATATGAACGGTATCACAACATTATTTCAGAACAAATGAGAGCAGAAATTCGTGACCGGGGGAGCAATTTTACGTGGGAGGAGTTTTACAAACACTCTCTTGTCGTAAAGTCCAGACTCGAAACGCTGGGCGCTGTTGCACAGGCATTTGAACATTTTGAGAAACGCATGAACTGGTTTCTTAATATTATGGAAGGTTCTCAGGAAAATCCTGAAGACGGTTCAGGGACAATGGCTTTTACAGAACATCAGGCAAAGGACTTTCTCTTGGCAATGTTTAGTGAATGCATTGAAATGAACCAACAGAAAATTAATCTTTTGGAACGAATACTCTCTGAACGCCAACGCACCGCTATAGCCCATTTAATATCGAAGTTAACGCAAATGAGATAGTTACTGGGCAATACGTGCTGGTCCCTACCATGTTTAAGATTAACAACTCTTGACTGAATGATAGGGGTATATGGCTGTCGTGGATTGTTTATATTCTCGCCTTGCTCTCTGCAAGGAAGTGTTTAAAAATGCCAACCAATTTGAAGTCACAAAAATAGAGATAAAGACATATGCCTATATTGCATTGGTTGACACGGGACGCTGATCTGGAAGCGGCCCGAAAGGTTCCTTACCGCGTACTGAACGAAGACGAGAGCCTGTCTTATGGGATTGAACAAAGCCAAGGCAATATGATCATACAGGGCGACAACCTTGAAGCCCTGAAAGCCCTGCTGCCCTTTTATGCGGGGCAGGTGAAGTGCATCTATATCGACCCGCCCTACAACACCAAGTCAGCCTTTGAACATTATGACGACAATCTGGAACATACCAAATGGCTAGGGATGATCGTACCTCGCCTTATGTTGTTGCGGGAGTTCTTGTCTGAGGATGGGGCTATATGGGTCTCTATCGACGATGGAGAAGGGGCGTACATGAAACTTCTCTTAGATGAGGTGTTTGGCAGAAAAAACTTTGTTGCAACCAATGTATGGCAGAAGCGTTATTCGCGAGAGAACCGAGAAGCCATTGGGGATGTTCACGAGTACATATATGTGTATTGCAAAGACACTTCTAAGTTTAAGGCAGGCCGTAACAAGGTTCCTCTAACTGAGGAGCAAGCTAAGGTCTATAAAAACCCCAATAACGATCCAATGGGACGCTGGAGGGCAATTCCTATGACTGCCCAAGGCTTTAGACCTAATCAAATGTATCCAATTACAGCACCAAAGGGGAAGGTGCATTATCCCCCAGAAGGCCGTTGCTGGGGCATGATTGAACCAGAATTTGAGAAGCTGCGTTCTAAAGGACGTATTTACTTTGGCAAAGACGAGAACTCACAGCCTAATGTTATACGCTATCTTTCGGAAGTCGAAGGAATGACACCTTGGACATGGTGGCCCAGTTCAGAAGTAGGTCATACTGACGAGGCTAAAAAAGAAATGCATGCCTTGTTTGGCAAGAAGAACGCCTTTGATACACCGAAGCCAGAACGTCTCATTGAACGTATCCTGCATATTGCTTCTAATCCCGGCGACTTAATTATGGATACATTTCTTGGATCAGGCACAACCGCAGCAGTAGCCCACAAGATGGGTCGTCGTTACATTGGTGTTGAAATGGGGGACCATGCCAGAGATCATTGTGCAGTTCGTCAACAAAAGGTGATAGATGGCGAACAGGGCGGCATCTCACAAGCAGTTAACTGGCAAGGTGGCGGCGGGTATCGGTTCTTTACCCTTGGTGCGCCTGTTTATGACGAAGACGGGCATATTTGCCCGGATATTACCTTTGAAAATCTTGCTGCTCATATCTGGTTTAGTGAAACGCAATATGCATGGCACAAACCCGCTGCCCTCAATACCGTTTTGGGAGTGCAGGGCGACACCGCCTATGCCTTGCTTTACAATGGCATCTTGGGGGATCGTAAACCGCAAGGGGGTAACGTGCTGACAACCAAGACCTTACAAGTCATCCGTGATGATCTTGCAAAAACGCATCCTGATTTTGCGGGTCAGTTGGTTGTCTATGGGGAAAGTTCCCGCCTGCGCGGACCGCGCTTGGATACCGAGAAGATCATCTTCAAACAAACACCATATGACGTTAAAGCGCGCTAGGGGGCAGTAGAAATGGAACTCAAAAAATATCAACATGATGCGCTTGAGATTTTGAAAGCCTTTTTTCAAGACTGCCGGATCGCAGGCCCCAAAGCCACTTTTGAAAGAATGGTCGCGCAAGAACCCCTTGCCAAACGCCTAAAGGGCTATAGCAACCAGTATAAAGAAATTAACGACATTGAACATGTCCCCCATGTCTGCCTTCGACTGCCCACAGGCGGCGGCAAGACCTTGCTTGCAGCCCATAGTATTAAAGTTGTGAAAGAGGCATGGCTGGAAAAAGACTTTCCCGTTGTCTTGTGGCTGGTGCCGACAAACACCATTCGCCTGCAAACCGTCGAAGCCTTAAAGAACACCAAACATGCCTACCGTAAAGCTTTGGATGAGAAATTTGAAGGCGCGGTGCGTATCTTTGATATCGGCGATTTTGAAACCATCCGCCCACAAGATATTCAACAAAATGTCTGCATCGTGGTTGGGACAATTCAGACATTGCGTGTCTCCACCACAGAAGGGCGCAAAGTTTATAAAACCCACGAAGATTATGAGCCGCACTTTGCAGGCGTAACACAAACGCAAGGTTTGGAACGCGAAGAAGAATTCAAGGAAAATGGCGAGCGCAATGACCGTGCAGGCAAGATCAAGCTGTCCTTTGCCAATCTGATGCATCTCCATCGCCCTTTGATGATCGTCGATGAAGCCCACAAGGCCGTGACCGGATTGTCAGAAGAGGTCAAGCTGCGGGTCAACCCGTCTGCCATCGTTGAATTTACCGCCACACCGCGGGCCAATAACAACACGATCTACAATGTCTCGGCTTATGAGCTGAAACAAGCCGATATGATTAAAATGCCCATCGCCCTGAGCGAACACGACACATGGCAGGAAGCGGTGACGGGCGCGATTTTGCAACGGGCGCAACTGGATGACGTGGCACAGCACGACCCCGCCTACATTCGCCCCATCGTGCTGTTTCAGGCGCAAAAAAAAGGGCAGGAAGTCACTGTTGAGGTCTTGAAATCTTTCTTGATGGAAGAAAACGGCATTGCGGAAAAACAAATCGCCATTGCAACAGGTTCGCAACGGGAACTGGATGGGATTAATCTGTTTGATGCCAACTGCCCAATTGAATATGTGATTACCGTTGAAGCCTTAAAGGAAGGTTGGGATTGCTCCTTTGCTTATGTGTTCTGCTCGGTTGCCAATATCTCCAGTGCAACGGATGTGGAACAGCTTTTGGGCCGTGTGTTGCGGATGCCCTACGCCACCAAACGTGAAGATATGGCATTAAACAAAGCCTATGCCCATGTCTCGGAAACCAAATTTGGCGAAGCGGCAAAAGCCTTGCGCGATACACTGGTTGATAAGATGGGCTTCCGCGAAGAAGAAGCCAGCGATATGATCGAGCCACAAACGCCGCTGCCCCTTGATGGTGGCATGTTTGCGCCCAAAAAACATATTCCCGCAATGACCTTCACAACCAAGGCACTTGTGACAAAGGCCTTGCCCCCAGTGTTGTCCGGTAAGGTTTTGTTTAAAACGGATGAGGAAAGCGGTTCTGTGGAAATAGAAGTCAAGGGACCGTTGAACGCGCAAGAAAAGGCTGCGGTCTTCGAGCTTTTGCCCGAAGAAGATCATCAAGGTTTTGCCGAAGAACAGGCAAAATATGTTGCGGAGATTGCAGAACATCTCTCCCCCGCGCAAAAGGGGCTAAGCTTTATCGTGCCGCGCCTGATGGCCTTTGTGCAGGAGGAAATGGATTTTGTCTGTGCCGAAGAAACGATGGACTATCACGACTGGTATCTGTCAGCCTATCCGGCACGATTGGAACAAAACGAATTTACCATTCGTGAAACCGCACGCACCTTTGAAATTGATCTTGATGGCGACACCTTGCGCTATGGCTCCATTGGGGAGGACGCCTTACAGCTCTCCCTTGATGTAGACGTTGAAGGGTGGTCTGCGGAGGGATTGGCTCGCTGGCTTGTCAAACAATGCCGTCAAGACGATATTGGCGCACCTGAACTTTTGACATGGTTGCGCACCCTCGTTACCTATCTGGAACGTGATTGCAACATTCAGCTTTCTGCCCTGATGCGATGCAAGTTTATCTTGGCGCGTAAGATCAAAGACAAGATTGTTGAGATACGCAAAAAAGAAGAGAAAACTTGTTATCAACGTGACCTGTTTGGGGCAGAAGCTAAGGTCAAAGTCTCATTCGATGAAGGTTTTGAGTTCCAAGATGGCATGTTTGCCTATTGCCCGACCTATAAAGGACCGTATGACTTCCGCAAACACTTCCTTGATTACGTCCCGGGCTTTGATGGTAACGATGAAGGCGAAGAATTCAAATGTGCCCAAATGCTTGATAGCTTGCCTGAGGTCGAATACTGGGTTCGCAACGTAGACCGCCAACCCGGTGCCTTTAAGCTGCCCCTTGCCCACGGATATTTTTATCCCGACTTTGTCGCCAAATTAAGGGATGGTCGCTTGTTTGTTGTTGAGTACAAGGGGGCAGGGCTGGTGACAGCAGAAGATGCACGCAATAAAGACACCATCGGGCAGAAATGGGAAGAAGTCAGTAACGGTAAATGCTTGTTCCTCATGGTGGAAAAAATGAAACATGGCCTCGATCCACGCGCTCAAATGCTAGCGAAGATTGAGGGGGGAGTGCAGAAGAGAAAATAGGGTATCTGCGACTTGTATAATCTTGATTGAAAGACAATTTAGTCAGTTTGATATCTCAAAAATCTCATTTTGCAGCGAGTGTGATGTGATTGACATTTAAATTCAAAACGACAAGGGGAGAGATGTAAATGGCTGAGATGATATTAAATTTATGGCAAGAGTATGCTGATGTTATTTTAAGCATTTCATATAAAGCGTTTATCTCAATCGCTATCGTCATTTTATGCTTGTTCGCTTCAAAAAGCGCTCAGAAAATTATATCAAAGAGAAAATTACAATTTAACAAGATAGATGAAACTCTAATTCCTGTTCTTGGTGCAATGAGCAGCTATTCTATTTATGCTTTAGGTTCTCTTTTTATTTTAGATATCTTGGGCGTCAATACAGCAAGTTTAATAGCTTTATTAGGCGCAGCGGGTCTTGCGATAGGATTTGCTTTGAAGGACACTTTAAGCAATATTGCTGCAGGTATCATGTTGCTTTTTTTACGCCCATTTCGGGTTAATGATTATATCGAATTTGGTTCAATTCAAGGCACGGTTAAAGAAATTAATCTGTTTACAACATCATTTGAAACTTTTGATGGTTTGTTTGTTTCTACACCTAATGGTCTACTTTGGGGGAACTCTATCAAAAACTACACTAAAAATGGGAGACGGCGTATTGATATTGTAGTCGGGATTTCATATTCAGATTCAATTGATCGTGGCATATCCGTTCTTAGTGAAATTGCGAAAAATGAAAAACGCTTTCTACAAGAACCCAGTCCAATCGTGATGGTTGCGAGTCTTGCTGAAAGCTCTGTAAATCTTCAATTACGTGGATGGGTAAAGATTGAGGATTATTGGCAAGTGAATTGGGATTTAAACAAACTGGCTAAAGAGGAAATTGAAAAGGCAGGTTTAAGCATTCCCTTTCCTCAAAGAACGCTTTACATTCAATCCCAAACAGATTCAAAAAATACCGCTATTCAAAATCTTAACAATCAGGCATAGATATCAAGCTTTTCACTTTTCAGGGTTTAGAAATGACATTGATGGTTTTAGCAATTGTATTTGGCCTTGTTTTATTGGTTTGGAGTGCCGATAAATTTATCGAAGGCGCTTCAGCAACAGCGTATTATGCAGGGATGCCACCTATTCTTATAGGCATGATTGTGGTTGGCTTTGGTACATCCGCACCTGAAATGGTCGTTTCCACAATAGCAGCGCTTGAAAATAACCCAGGAATCGCACTTGGGAATGCCTACGGTTCGAATATTGCCAATATTGGACTTATTTTGGGGCTAACGGTTTTATTAAAACCTCTTGTTGTTCATTCTGACATTGTGAAAAAAGAACTGCCTCTGCTGATTGTTTTTAGCTTTCTTGCCGGGTCAATTTTAATTGACGGTACACTTAATTTCCATGACGGCTATTTATTGCTTTTAGGGTTTTTCATCTTGGTCGGCTGGTCAATTTATTCGGGATTGAAAAAGAAAGATGACGCACTCGGGACAGATGTTGAACAAGAAGTTTCTTCAAATCCCCATTCTCTGAAATATGGTGTTTTTTGGCTTATTACAGGCCTTGTTCTATTGATTGGAAGTTCGAGGTTGCTTGTTTGGGGGAGTGTCTCGCTTGCACAAACTTTTGGGGTAAGTGACCTCATAATCGGGTTAACAATCATCGCAATCGGTACGTCCCTGCCTGAACTTGCTTCATCTCTCGTTGCTGTCTATAAAAATGAACATGATATAGCTGTTGGGAATGTTGTTGGTTCCAATATGTTTAATATTCTTGCCGTCATAGGGATCGCTGGGAGTATTTCTGAAACACCTGTCTCGGAAGAAGTTCTTTACCGCGACTGGGTTATTATGATCCTCCTGACCCTGTTGCTTTATTTTATTGTTGTCCTTCAAAAAAAGGAAAGCATTCTGGGGCGGAAAACAGGTATATTATTTCTGCTAATTTTCTTTAGTTACTTAACCTATCTTGTTTTTACGACCTTGAACGGAAATTAACAAGTCAATTGCTCCTCATCTTTTTTGGTGCACCCCAATTCGGTGGCACGGCCTCTATGTCGGTTTTGGAAGCTGTTACCGTCTTGATATGACCACTGGAGCGAAAATATCAGGCGAGACTAGAATGCTTTTGGTGTGGATGACTTGTGTCTCATTGACGGGATTAAAATGTTACGCAATCACTGGCAAACATGGCATGCCAACGGCGCACAACCGGACCATTCCCTTTATATGAAAGAAGCAGGCAAAAAAGCAGCCCTCACCCGCCGCCGTAAAAAAGCTGCCAAAAAGGCCGTTGCCACCCGCAAGGCGAATGAGAAAAAAGGTAAAGGGGCATAATTTTTGAGGTCTATAAAAAATAAGGGGGTAAAAAGCCGCTTTTTTCAATATTTCCAGCTTCAAAATAAATTGTGCATTTACCCCAAATATGACTATAATGATGTAAATTCATTATGAGGTAATGCAATGAGCGCCTTGGAACAAAACAAGCCGAAGCCGCAAGAAGTCTTGTCCGAAGCTGTCCAGAATGCCGCAAAAGCATTCGGCATGACGAAAGACGAACTTGGGCAGGTTATTGGCAGGGATAGAACCTCGATCAAGCGTGGTATTGACCCCTATAGCAAGACGGGGGAACTGGCCCTTATGCTGGTGCGGTGCTATCGCTCCCTTTCTGCCCTGATGGGGGGCGGGGAGGCTGAAATTAAGCATTGGTTCACCACGCCCAACAGGCATATAGGCGGCATTCCCAAAGAGGTTGCCAAGTCTGTTGCAGGTTTGTCCAACATTACTCAATATCTGGACGCAATCCGTGGAAAGGTCTGATTGGGAAACATTGGTCGAACAAGCGCCCATCCGGGATTTAAAAGGGCGGGTCTGGCGCATTGTCGAAAGTCAGGAGCAAAAGGCAACAACGGACCTTGTAAGCGATCTGGAAAAGCAAGGTATCTTGGAAGACCTTTTGGACCAGTCAAAACCGCCTTATCCAGACGGTTCGCAAAATCTACATTATCTGCTGTCAACGCCGTTTCGCTATCCCCCCTTACAATGGGGGTCACGCTTTGGGAACCGCTTTGAACCCAGTCTGTTCTACGCCTCCTTTGAGATCGAAACCATGCTGGCAGAAAAAGCCTATTATCAGTTTTTGTTCTGGCAAGGGATGGAAACGCCGTTACCATCGGGAAAAATTATTTCCCAGCATAATGTCTTTTCCGTCACGTTTCACGCCAACCCCGCCTTAGAGCTACAGACAGAACCTTTTGAACCTTATCAGGATATCTTGCGAAGCAGGAATGATTATAGATCAAGCCAAACGTTAGGGAGTGTGCTTAGGGACAAAGGGATTAAAGGCTTCACCTTCACCAGCGCACGTTGCCCGAAAAAAGGACTAAATGCCGCCCTGTTCACACCCAAGGCGCTGGCAAGCCAGACCCCAGAAACAGAACAAAACTGGCTCTCAGATACCCGCCCCGATACAGTAAGCTTTAGAGGACCAGAAGGCTTTTTCAGGTTTGGGATAGAGTTGTTCTGTGAAAATAGTCGAATTTCACATTTTCAATAAAAATAGCCTTAGACGTTGCATTTGTGAATGAAAAGGTTGATGAAGCGCCAAAGAATAGGTCGTATTTAAGCCTTTACCTTTAGATGCTAATTTTCTAGTTTTGCACTTTATGGAAAACGACATACTTCAATGGGTGAAGAAATGAGAGCTATTTTATTGTTAATGATTGTTTTTCTTTCAGGTTGCGCTGGAAGGCAGATAATCCCACAAGATATGAGCAATTTGGAACAAATCAATTTGCCCGAAATTGGTGTTGAAACAAGTGCAGGAATTGGTGATCGACTAGTTGCAAAAGGCAAAAGAAAAACGGGATACGCTGTTGAATTGCTGGATACGGTCCAGTTTAACAAAGCTGAAGGAGAGTCTTCAATTTTAACATGCGCTGTATCTGTCGACCGGGGGATATATTTTCAAAGCGGCTTATACAAGACAAGTTTAGATAAATGCTTTGGGCCTGTTCGGGCTTATATATCGGAAAGTGATGGTAGCTCTAGTTTTAACTGCAATAGTTTTGGAGGTATGGTTAGTGATATTTGCAAGGTAAGTGACGGGGGGTATTATCTTGCGATGATGATGAATAAATTCGAGCTGAAACAGGATTTTGATAAGCTTGAAGTAGGGACAAAAGCGGTTGAGAGTCCCGATAACTTCATCCAAGAACTGCTTTATAATGGGCGGGTTGGGAACGAAATAAAGTTCATTTATCGCGAATTTTCCAATGATCATATACGTCCAGCTTTTTCTCAAAGTGTCCAGTATGATCTGAATGAGTCAAAAGTTATCGGTTTCAAGGCTCTACGCTTGGAGGTGATTGAGGCTACAAATACCCAAATTAAATATAAACTTATTCATAATTTTTAAGTATGAGGTTTCATGTAGCGTGTTTGCAGGCAGAGCTTTTGAGGTAAACTTGTTGCGTTGCATGTTGCGAGGCACCGAATCAATTGGTCTGTATTTTTGTTTAAACCGATTAAAGCCGTTCTGTTGCTCACTATATGCTCACAATAGAAAAATGGGTTAGCTGTCAAAAATAGCTAACCCATTGATTTTATTGGTCGGGAAGAGAGGATTCGAACCTCCGGCCCCTGCCTCCCGAAGAAAAAGGCAAAGTGAATATCAATATTCTTTGGTTTTGAAATAATGAGATTATCTCATTGTTTTTAATGATTAATTTTACATATACTTTCCTCTCGTTTCCTACTATTCTATTTCAAATGCTCACTGTTTGCTCACAATTTTGCTCACTATATGCTCACAAATTTGATGGGTGAAGGAAATGAAACATGCGGAAAGTCGACCGGAAGAAGCTTACTAAAACCGTGTTAAGTAGCTTAGAGGCACGGGAGAAAGAATACATAGTCTGGGATACTGAATTAACGGGATTGGGTGCAAGGGTTGCCCCAACAGGACGAAGAACTTTTATTCTCAAATACAGAAATAGTTCAGGGCGCTCAAAACAGCTTACGATTGGCAAATTTGGTCCCGTTACGGTTGATGAGGCGCGGACATTTGCAAAACAAAAATTAGGTGAAATCGCTAGTGGTCAGGATCCTGTTCTAGAAAAACGTAAAGCTCGTGATTTTGAAACGGTTGGAGAGCTTTGTGATCGGTACTTGAAAGAAGCTCGCGCGGGTCGTGTTTTAAGGAAAGGGAAAAGTAAGAAACCTGAAACCTTAAATATTGATGAAGGGCGTATTAATCGCCACATAAAGCCTTGCCTTGGTTCCATTGGCGTGGACAACCTTGAGCGAAGGGATGTTCAAAAATTTGTTTCCGATGTGACTTCAGGGAAAACGGCTTGTAATTTTAAAAGCGATAAAAAATATGGGAGGGTTGTTGTAACGGGAGGACCGGGGACAGCCGCCAAAGCCGTTGGTTTGCTTTCTTCAATTTATAACTGGGCTATCAATAATGGCTTGGCGCAAAGCAACCCTTGTACTGGCGTTGAAAAACCAGCCGATAACAAGCGTCAACGTTACCTAAGAAAGAATGAATATGAAAAACTTGGAAAGGCATTACTGGATGCTGAAAATGCTCATGTGAATCCAATTGCATTGGCAGCGATCAGAGTTTTGCTTTTAACTGGTGCCCGGCGAAATGAGATTTTAGGGCTTAAATGGTCTGAAGTTGATGGTGATGGACAATGCTTGCGGTTTGAAAGCACTAAAACAGGAAAGCAAATTCGACCGTTGGGACAAAAGGCGCGAGATTATTTGTTATCTTTGGATTTTGGTTCAGATATCTGGGTTTTCCCGGCTAGTCGGGGAGAGGGGCATCTTGTGAATGTGCGCAAACCATTGCTGCAAGTTCTAAGACTGGCAGGCTTGGAAAACGATATTACGCCCCATGTGTTCCGCCATTCATTTGCAACAACCGCAAATGAGCTTTCTTACACTGAGCTGACTATTGCCGGAATGATTGGGCATTCACTTGGAACTATAACTTCAAGGTATGCTCATAATGTGGATCATTCTTTGGTTGCGGCTGCTGATAGAGTGTCTCGTGAAATATGGAACAAGCTTTTTGGCTCCGAAGAAGCCGAAATAATCCAATTAAATGATCATGTAAGGGGAGGTCGGGCGAATGTGTGACCCAAAGAAAATTCCTGTATTGGAAAATATTACGTTAAAACAGGCGTTAAGGCGGATTGTTGATGGCCTTGATCCTGTTGAAAGAACATTCGAAGAGCTTCTAAGTTACCCAGAAGTCACAATTCCTTATGATTCTCTTAGCTATAGCCAGCAACGTATGGATAGAGGCCAACCTTTAGAAAACTATAACGAGGCTGCCACATATTTATTGTTGGCGTTGAAACTCGGGAAAATCAAAGCTTTTGGATTTTTTTGCACAAGAAAATCCCCCGAAGAGGATTGGTATTGCGACTCATTAGATGAGGACCGGAAAGAAATCCCTAAGGATTTTTGGGGGAGCCGTATTGACTGGGATTGTCCAATTTTAGAAACCCCTCTGAGTGAAGATGATGAAGAGGTGTTCATGGATATTGAGATTCCTCTTTCATCTTTAGAAGCCTATCTTCAGGCAAACCCGTATAAGGGGCCAACTCCTCTTCTACCAGATGTAGAGTCTTCTAAGAGAGGTAGACGTCCTCTTTGCAAGAAAGAAGTATGGTTGGAAAGGTTACTCATTTTGCTTATACAAGGAGAAGTTAAAGTAATTCACAAGCAAGATGCAATAGCTCAAGCTCTTTGTGAAGATTTAAAGAATAACCTTGATGTTGATGTATCTGTTTTAACAATTAAGAGGGATTGGGTTGGGGAAGTATTTCGCAAAGCCAGAGAAGAATGAAAAAAAGGGAAAATAGGGTGGATTTAATTTCCCCTCAAAAAGTTTGAATTTCCCCTTTTCCCCTTAATGAAATTTGCCGCAAGTCCTTTTATGGTTCCTCTTATGTTTTCAACATTTATGAGGATTTACCAAATGACTAAGCGCCTCCGCGTCAAAGATGCTGCAACATATTGCGGTTTAAGTGCATCAACGTTGAATAAATATCGTGTAACAGGACAAGGCCCGATATTCCACAAGGTCGGACGTGTGGTCCTTTATGATATTGCTGATTTGGAATTGTGGCTGGAAAGCTGCAAACGGCGTTCAACGTCTGAATATATTTGAATGGGGCTGTGATGGGCCTTTATTCTTCAAAGCAAGCAGCGAGCTTTTTAGGGTGTTCTGTTCGTACTTTACAGCGGTGGCGGCAACATCAAGAAGGGCCACCTTATATCCGGCAAGTTGGTCGTGTTTTTTACGATAAAACAGATTTAGAGCGTTGGGTATATCAAAACCGTAGGCTATAGCAAAGGAAAGGGGCCAATGCGTGCCCCTTTCTTTGGGCTTTAAGGGGTGACAAAAGACGACACTTTTAAAACAGCCCTTTAATTTACATACCCTATAAAAAGGGCGGAAATTAGCGGTTTATACAGGTCTGGATCAGTCTATAGAAGCAATCTTCCACTTATATAGTACATTCAAGAATTAAACCTATGCCCCATTGTAACAGTTACATTGAATTGAAAGAATATAAGAAAATACGCACCGCTGCTTTCTATAGCAAGGCAATCGGTTGTGACTTTGATTGTCATATCATCATTCATTTAGAACGTCTTGGTTTTACCAAATTGCAATGTGCTCAGGTGTGGCGAAATATCCGTCAACAAATTAAGCGTTTTCACGAAAAGAACGGTGTAACTTTCGCTTGTGTCTGGACTTTTGAAAATGTTCCTTCCGTCGGGATTCATGTTCATTGCCTGCTGTATAGGGGGGAACTTAAAAATAAGGACTACAGAAAGCTTTTCTTAAAAGCCATTGGCTACCCCAAGACCAGCGCGGAATTTATTAAGATCAAGCCCTATCACGAGGATAAAGAATGGGAACAAAACACCCGTTACCTTACCCAATATATTTGCAAAGGCATAAGGGAAGAACATCGGCACCTTTTAGTTGGGACCGATTGCAAGTTTCAAGGCGAAATCATTGGCAGGCGGGTCGGGTGGACAAGAAATTTACTGGGTGATGAAAAATATTTAAAATTTTAATTTTAAAACAGGCTGGAAGTAAGCTGAAGAAATTTATAATTATAATAATTTGGGGAATATCCGTGAGTAATAATTCATATGCAAAGATACCATATTACAAAGCTTTAGATCAAAGTGGCTGTAATTCTTTCCCATAGCAATTCCAGTCTATAAACGAATTGCACTTCGTTTGTGAATTTAGCGGGTGCCTGCTGCATGCGGTTATGTAAATGCTAAGAATGCTTTAAGTGGTTACATCGGTAAACAATGTTTTTTCACGTCGGGCAAAAGGGTCCCAGCAATACTTGAAAGTCAAATGTCTGATTTCTCTTTGGTTTGGAATAAGTTTTGTCAATAGGGGGAGTAGAAGACGGGCTGATAATAGGGCATGTTGCTCCTTTGGTGAATTGAGAAGGCTGCTAGAAGCGTAGTTTTTGAGGTCTATAAAAA
>CEGC01000275.1_pt1 | contig 16848 bp, 15 predicted proteins | sample 302731 | NCBI WGS metagenome assembly CEGC01 (sample SAMEA2755656, study PRJEB7226) | microbial mat metagenome | biome: microbial mat; feature: hypersaline; material: grass silage | place: USA | collected 2014-02-19 | depth 0 m | reverse complement strand
ACAGGCGGCAACGGCGGGTTTGCCATCGCCGCCGATGGTTTCAGTGCCTGGACTCCCCGGCTTGACCATGCGCTCTTGGCCCTTGGGAATGGCGGTCAAGGCTGATTCCCGTGATCTGGGCTATGCGGTGGGGGATGTGGTGCAGGCAATGATCGCCGACGGCAGCATGGAAAAGATTTTTGCTGCCCATGGCGTGACTTATCAAAAGCCTAACTAGGGTGATTTCTGGTTTCTTGTGGTTACGGGAAACGCCAGAGAATTTTGTTTTATGGATCTCTTTTGTTGTGCGGGAGGCTTGCTGATGACTGCGGTGCTCAGGTTCCCCATCCGTCGGAACTGTTTTGTGCTGTTGGTGGTGATGATCGCCTTTCTCGTTGGGCCGCAGCGAACGCGGGCGGCCCTTAATGAGCCGCAAGACCCCCTGCAGTCGGTGATGTGGACCACGGTTCGCGACGCCCTGTTCCCCGGCCAAGAGATTGTTTTTGATGATCGGGTGCAGGTCCATACCGCCAAGCGGGTGGAAAACACGATGAACGTTCCGCTGTGGATCAGCGTTGATCCGGCACTCGGACCGCTTCAGGACCTGGTGATCTTTGCCGACCACAACCCAATCCCACGTATTTTGACCTATCACCCGGTGACCGCTCAGGCGGTGCTGGGATTTTCTTTTAAGGTGCAGGAGGCAACGCCGGTGCGCGCTGCTGCCCGCACCAAAGATGGTGTGTGGCATATCGGCGGCCTGTGGTTGGATGCGGCGGGTGGGGGCTGCACCACCCCCAGCGCGGCGCAGGTGAGCCGGGCCTGGGAAACCCGTTTGAACGAAGTGTCTTCCCGTCGGTGGATGGCGTCGGACGGTGCCCAGCGCTTGGCCTTTAGTTTGATTCATCCGATGGACACCGGATTGGTTGATGCCATTCCGGCCTTTTATCTGAGTTTGCTTGAGGTCCGCGATAGCCAAGGGCGGCTGTTGGCAACCCTGGAACCTGCCGAGCCGGTATCGGAAAACCCGCTGTTTACTCTGGTGTTTCCGCCAGGGAGTGACCTGGGAGCTTGGCATCTGTCGGGGCGTGATAGCGATGGGAATTTGGTGAAAGCCACTTTGCCCGCCGCATCAGGGCGGGCGTCTCAGAGCGTGGGGGATTAGGCGATGACTGTTGGAAAAAGAACGGCGCCATTGGTGTTTGCGGCCCTGCTAACTCTGACGGCAGGTCAGGCAACAGCGGCAGAGCTTTCCTATCACTTGAGCGCGCAAAAAATCGCCGCTGACTCTTATGTGGTCGAAGGAAATACCGAGGATTTTTCCCGCCAAAACGGTGGCTTTATCGTCAATGCGTCGTTTATCGTTACCAAAGATGGGGCGCTGGTGATTGATAGCGGCCCGTCAGCGCTGTTTGGACAGGAGCTGAAGGCCCTGGTGGAAAAGACCGGCGGTCAGCCGATTACTCAGGTGATCATCACCCACGAGCACCCCGATCACTATCTGGGCAACCAAGCCTTTGACCATGACAGCCTGGGGGCCAGTGCGCTTACCATTGCTGGGATTAAGGCGCGTGGGGCCGATTACACCACCAATATGTATCGCCTGCTCGGCGATTGGATGCGTGGTACCGATTCGGTGCCACCGACGCAGGTGATTTCCGAGCATCAGCAAAATTTCGGCGGTCATGCGTTGCGCTTTATCATCCTGCGCGGCCATACCGATGCGGATTTGGTGATTTTTGACCAAACCACCGGCGTGCTCTATGCCGCTGATCTGGTCTTTCATAACCGCGCCCCCACCACACCGCAGGCGGAAATTAAAGACTGGTTGGCGGCGTTAGAGACCTTGCGCGCTTTGCCCTTTACCACTCTGGTTCCCGGTCACGGCCCGGTTGTGACCTCGGCAGCGGCGATTGACCAAACTGCGGATTGGCTGCGCTGGCTGGATCAAATCCTGCATCAATCCGCCGAGCAAGGCCTAAGCCCCGCTGAAGTGATGGAGCTGCCTATTCCTGCGCGTTTTGAGGCGTTGTCCCTCGCACGGGCGGAGTTTCAGCGTTCGGTGGTGCATCTTTATCCGGCTTTACAGCATCAAGCCCTGGGGCAACACAATGGATCTGCTACCAAGGTCGAATAGCCGTGCCTGCGGTCAGGTTGTTAGGCTGTGATGGTCATAAGAGCAACGCTCGGTATCACACCGATCAAACACAAATGGAGGACGTTCATGCGCACTTGGAAAACCCCGCGTGTCATCGAAATTTCTGTTGGTATGGAAATCAACGCCTATTACTGCGCGACCGCCTAAGGCGTAGCGTGATGGGCGGAGCCTTGGGTGGAGGTGTCCCCTGAGGCCTAAGGCTCCGATCCCTATTATAAAGACTGCATTCCCAGCACAAGGAAGAACTCCCCGCGTGAACGAGGGAGCGCCCACAGGGAGAGAAAACGATGCACGTTATTGTGCTTGGGGCGGCTGCCGGCGGTGGCTACCCACAGTGGAACTGTGCCTGCGAGAATTGCCGTGCGGCTTTTCGTGACGGTATCGCGCAAACTCAATCCTCTTTGGCGGTTAGTGCCGACGGAGATCATTGGTTTTTGCTCAACGCCAGCCCAGATCTACGGCAACAAATTATTCAAACCCCGGCTTTGCACCCGCGCCATGGCAAGCGCCATAGCCCGATTGTTGGTGCGGTTCTGACCAACGCTGACGTTGATCATGTGACCGGCCTGCTGACCTTGCGCGAAAGCCAGCCGCTGAACGTCTATGCCACCGAACGGGTGTTGGGCGTCTTGCAGGCCAATTCGATTTTCAATGTGTTAAATCCCGAGTTTGTGAAGCGTCGTCCGTTGACCTTGGGAACCCCCTTGGTGCTAGCACTGCCCGATGGGGCGCCGTCGGGGCTGACGGTCGAGGCCTTTTGCGTCCCTGGAAAAGTTGCCCTGTGGCTCGAAGACCCCACCGCCGCCAACTTTGGCAGCGTGCCCGAAGACACCGTGGCACTGAAGCTGTCTGACCAGCAAGGGCAGAGCTTTTTTTATATTCCCGGCTGTGCCTCCATGCCCGATGATTTGGCGGCCCGTCTTACGGGGGCGCCAGCGGTGTTTTTCGACGGCACCACCTTTACCGATGACGAGATGATGCGTCACGGCCTGGGGGTGAAGACTGCGGCGCGCATGGGGCATATGGCGATGAGTGGCCCCGAAGGATCGCTGACGGCTTTTGCCAAACTGGGCGTTGAGCGCAAAATCTACATCCATATCAATAATTCCAACCCGGCCCTGCGCCCTGAGTCCGAACAGCGGGCGATGGTCGAGCAGGCCGGATGGCAGGTGGCCTTTGATGGCCTGGAGGTAACGCTATGAGCCATATGATGCCTTTGATGACCGCCCCGCGCGCCCTTGATCAACAGCCGCTGAGCCGTGATCAGCTTGAGGCTGCCCTGCGCGCCATTGGCGCCGAGCGTTATCATAACCTGCACCCGTTTCATAAAAAGCTGCACAGCGGCCAATGCACCCTGGATCAGGTGCGCGCCTGGGCGCTGAACCGCTATTGCTATCAGGCCTGTATTCCGCGCAAAGATGCGGCGGTGATGGCCAAGATCGAGGATCATCAGATCCGCAAAGCCTGGATGCAACGCATTTTGGACCATGACGGCCACGGCGATGACCAAGGTGGCATTGAACGGTGGCTGGTTCTAACCGACACCCTGGGCTTTGATCGCGACTATGTGATCAGCCAACAAGGGGCTTTGCCCGCCACTCGTTTTGCCGTTGAAGCCTATGTGCGCTTTGTGTGGGATAACCCCGGCCTAACCGCGATCTCGTCTTGCTTGACCGAGCTGTTTGCACCGAAAATCCACGCCGAACGCATTGCTGGGATGTTGGAACATTATGATTTTACCAACGAACGGGTGATGGCCTATTTCCAAAAACGCCTGAGCCAAGCGCCGCGCGATTGTGATTTTGCCCTTGCCTATGTGCTGGACCATGCGCGCACGGTGGAACAGCAAAACGCGGTGATCAATGCGCTGACCTTTAAGACCAATGTCTTGTGGGCGCAGCTTGATGCCCTGCAGTTTGCCTATATGGAGCCGGGGCAGGTGGCGCCCGGTGCCTGGATTCCCGGTGAAGGTATGGCAGCCAGCGTTGCCGGGATTGGCGGATGAGCCCGCCAGTCCTGACCGGGGCATCACGGCCCCGATTGGCCGATCATGTCAAAATGCGCTTTGACGACGTTCGCCAGCGCTGGGTGATCATGGCCCCGGAACGGATGTTGATCCCCGACGAAGTGGCGGTTGATATCCTAAAAGGCTGTGATGGCACTTTGCCGCTGGATCAGCTGGTGGCCAAACTGGCCGAAGATTATGACGCCCCGCCCGAGATGGTGGCGCCAGATGTCTTTGCGCTGCTGCAAGACCTTTGCGAGAAAGGGTTTGTTGCCGTATGAACGCTGTACCCTCTGTCGGGGTGGCGGATCAAACCGCGCCGCGTCCCGAACCGCCGTTGGCTTTGCTGTGCGAGCTGACCCACCGTTGCCCTTTGCGGTGTGCCTATTGCTCCAATCCGTTGGAATTGGAACGCTCGGCCAATGAACTGTCCACCGCGCAGTGGAAAGACTTGCTCGATCAGGCGGCGCGCCTGGGGGTGTTGCAGGTGCATTTTTCCGGTGGTGAGCCGACCGTGCGCAAAGACCTGTGCGCGCTGGTTGCCCATGCGGCTTCGGTGGGTCTTTATACCAACCTGATCACCTCGGGCGTGTTGATGACGCCGCAGATGGCGCAGGATTTAGCCGCCGCAGGTCTGGAACATGCGCAAATCGGCTTTCCCGATATCGACGAAGACGGCAGCACGCTGATCACCGCTTTTAAGGGTGGCCTAGAACGCAAATACGCCGCTGCCGAGGCTCTGCGGGCGGTGGGTATTGCGATTACCATGAATGCGGTGATCACCCGTCACAACCTGGACCGCCTGCCGCAGATGTTTGCGGTGGCGCAGCAGATTGGCGCCCGGCGGATCGAGGTCGCCAATGTGCAGTATTACGGCTGGGGGCTGAAAAACCGGGCCTCTTTGATCCCCAGCCCCGAGCAACTGGCATGGATGAATGACTGTGTCGAACAGGCCCGCGAGCGCCTAAAAGGCCTGTTGACCATTGATTACGTGATCCCTGACTATTATGCCAAGCGGCCTAAATCATGCCTAGGCGGCTGGGGGCGGCGGTTCTTAAACGTTACTCCGTCGGGTAAGGTGTTGCCGTGCCATGCCGCTGAAACCATTCCGCATTTACAGTTTGATACCGTCACCGAGCGGCCCTTGAAAGATATTTGGGAACACGGAACAGCCTTTCAGGCCTATCGCGGTGAGGCCTGGATGCCCAAAACCTGTCGCTCTTGCGATTTTAAAGAAGCCGATTGGGGCGGCTGCCGCTGTCAGGCTTTGGCCTTAGCCGGGGACGCGGCGGCGATGGACCCAACTTGCGAACAATCACCCTTGCACCAATCGGTGCGCGCTCTTGCCGAGGCCGAAGCCGCAGCAGGGCAAACACAAATAATCTATCGGGATTTTTCGCAGTCTTGATCTAATACTTTTTGGCAATACCGCCATTAAGCCAGATCAATACAATAAAAATCCTAATGTTAAACGGTAAATCTGCACTTCTTTAAAGTGCGGCAACGCTATCCCTGCATTTAAGACATAATTTTACTGGGATTTTCGTTGTTATGATGAGCTGTGCCATGGGCTGAATCAAACACCTGGGGAGGTAACCAGACAAAGCCATGACCAAATATACCGTTCTTTCCGCACTGGGCGGATTGGCGCTGGGCGCCGGATTATTGGCTGCAACGCCAGCGCTGGCCGCTGGCGTCACCGATGCTGATATTTTGAATGATAGCACCACGCCCGGCGATGTGGTGTCCTATGGGATGGGGCCGCAAGGGCAGCGTTTTAGCCCGCTGACCACCTTGAATGTTGATAACATCAAGGGGCTGACTGCCGCTTGGTCGTTCTCGTTTGGTGGCGAAAAGCAGCGCGGCCAAGAAGCGCAGCCGTTGGTGCATGATGGGGTGATGTATATTACCGCGTCTTATTCGCGCCTGTTTGCTATTGATGTGAAGACCGGCGACGAGCTGTGGCAGTACGATGCCCGTTTGCCCGATGGCATTATGCCCTGCTGTGACGTGGTGAACCGTGGCGCCGCATTGTTTGGCGATAAGGTCTATTTTGGCACCCTGGATGCCAAGCTGGTGGCCCTTGATGCCAAGACCGGCAAAGTGGTGTGGAAAAAAGAAGTCGGCGATTACAAGGCTGGCTATTCTTTGACCGCAGCGCCGCTGATCGTCAAAGGTAAGATCATCACCGGCGTTTCGGGTGGTGAGTTTGGTGTGGTCGGTAAGGTCGAAGCCCGCGATGCGGAAACCGGCGAACTGATCTGGTCGCGCCCCACCGTCGAAGGCCATATGGGCGAGCTAAACGGCAAGCCGTCGACCATGACCGGGACGCTGAATGCCAGCTGGCCCGGCGACATGTGGAAATACGGCGGCGCGGCCACGTGGTTAGGCGGTACCTATGACCCGGAAACCGATAGCCTGTTCTTTGGCACCGGCAACCCGGCACCGTGGAATAGCCATCTGCGCCCTGGCGATAACCTTTATTCGGCCTCGACCCTGGCGCTGAACCCCGATACTGGGGAAATTAAATGGCACCTGCAAACCACGCCGCACGATGGGTGGGATTTTGACGGTGTGAACGAGTTTGTGTCCTTTGACCTGAAGGTCGATGGGAAAGTGGTCAAGGCGGGGGCGAAAGCTGACCGTAACGGCTTCTTCTTTGTTGCTGATCGTACCAATGGCAGCTTGTTGTCTGCCTCGCCGTTTGTCACCAAGGTGACTTGGGCCAAGGGCTTTGACATCAAGACCGGTCGCCCACAATACATCGAAGAAAGCCGCCCCGGTGATCCGGCTAAGGGGACCGATGGCAAGGGAAGTTCGGTTGAAAACTGCCCGTCGTTCTTGGGTGGCAAAAACTGGATGCCGATGGCCTATAGCCAACAGACCGAACTGTTTTATGTGCCTGCAAACGAATGGTGCATGGACATCTGGAACGAGTCGACCACCTATAAAAAGGGCGCGGCTTACCTGGGTGCGGGCTTTACCATCAAGCCGATCTATGACGATTACATCGGTGCTTTGCGCGCCATTGATCCCAAGACCGGAAAAATTGTTTGGGAATACAAGAATAAAGCCCCGCTGTGGGGTGGCGTTCTCACCACCGCTGGTAACTTGGTGTTCACCGGGACTCCCGAAGGCTATCTGAAAGCCTTTAACGCCAAGACCGGCGAAGAAGTCTGGAAGTTTAACACCGGCTCTGGCGTTGTTGGCAGCCCGATCACCTGGGAAGACAATGGCGTGCAATATATCGCTGTTGCGTCGGGTTGGGGTGGTGCAGTGCCGCTGTGGGGCGGCGAAGTTGCCAAGGCAGTTAAAGACATCAACCAGGGCGGTAGCGTCTGGGTGTTTAAACTCTCTCCCGCGTCGTAACTTGGGGTAAACCTATCCTTACGACAGGGCACCTTGGGACCGGAGACTTTCTCCGGTCCCTTTTTTTGTGTGAATTGGGGGACCGGAGACTTTCTCCGGTCCTTTTTTTGTGTGAATTGGGGGACCGGAGACTTTCTCCGGTCCCTTTTTTTGTTGATCACGGGACCGGAGACTTTATCCGGTGTAGCTTTCCACCCGATTGCGCCCCTGATGCTTGGCGCGGTACAGCGCTGCGTCGGCTTGTTGCTGTAGGCTGGCAATTGACAGGGTGGGGGTGTCGGTCAGGCCATCATAGGCGGCAATGCCGATGCTGACGGTAAAGCGTAGGGTTTCGCCGCTGTCGAGTGGTAGGGCGATGGCTTCGACCTGTTGACGCAGGCGTTCTGCTAAAACATGTGCGCCATCGGCGTTGGTATTGGGCAGGGTAACGGAAAACTCCTCACCGCCACAGCGCCCTAGGATATCAGGGTCGCGCAGGCCATGGCGGCAGGTGTCGGCAAAGACCTTGAGCGCCTGATCGCCTACCGCATGGCCATAGGTATCGTTGATCCGCTTAAAGTGATCAATATCAAGCCCCAGCACCGCTAAGGGGCGGCCCATGCGTTGGGCATGGTCGAGTTCTAGGGTTGAAAGGTGCAAGAAATGGCGCAGGTTTGCCACGCCGGTGAGGGAGTCTCGGGTGGCGAGGTCTTTGAATTCGGCCATTTGTAGGCGGGTATCGTTAAAGGTTTTGAGGCTCAGCGCCAAATCACACAGGGTGCCCTGTTGGTCTAAAACCACCGGCAGGCGTTCGACCATCAGCCGCAAAAGGGTTTCAACGTCGCTGCTGCTTGTTGACGGCGAGGAGGATGGGGCGGGATAGGCTCCCACCGCCAAGGTATTGGCCCCCAGCGGCAGGACCAACCGTTGCCAGGTTTGCGGCTGACCGTTAAAGGTGGCGCTGTAACTACGCCACAGGGCGTGGCCGTGGTGATGGGCATAGGCGTATTCAAATTCTAACATACCGCGTTGATCGGCGGGCAGAATGGTCGCTGGTAACAGATCAATGACTTTGCCGGTCAGGTCGCTGCCAAAATGGGCGACAAAGGCGGCGCCGTAATGGCGATAGCAGCTTTGTTTGGCGACTGGGTCAAAGTCGATCAACAGCAGGTGATCGGCATGCGATGCCATTGCTTGCAGGGGGGTGCCTGCGCGGGCATCAGGCCAACAGGCAAAAAGGTCAGCCAAGCGAGGATCAAGGACCGCACAAACATGGGACCATGATAGGCCGTTCATCATTGGCGCCGTCTCCTGTTGCGGGGGTGTTTCATCCAGCCCGCTCAGGGATAGGCTTTGGCGCGACGAAGGGCAAGAGTTTTGCGAGCCTCTGCGCAAAGGCAAGGGCTCGCAAGGTGTTCTCAGATGGCCTTGTTGTTACCGTAGCTTAGTTGCCATCCGCACCGCGCCCCAGTGGCGGCCACGGATTTTAATCGGCGCCGATAGATCACGCATCATCACGATTTTACCGCCGCCCATTTCACGGGCATAGGTCTGTACGAGAAACTCTTTGGTATTGCGGGCGGCTGCGAGGCCTGTACGGTCATTGAATAGGCGGCGATTGCGCGAATTGGCGTTGTTCCATTCTGGATCGTCGCCTTGGGGTTTGGAATAGACCTTGTTGTGGGTGGGCAAAAAGCCGTTTTCATCAATGCTGCAGAAAAAAGCAATCTGCGGGTTCATCGCTAAGGATTCTTCATAGAGAGGCGATAGAACGCGGTCGCTAAAGTCTAGATATTTGACGCTATATTGCTGCGGATTGGTTCCAGGGATGGGCTGGTAATTGCTGTCAAACAGGTCATCGGCACGCAATTGTCCACTGGCAAGGGCCTTTTCGATGGTTTCACAAACCCGGTCACGGCGTTCAAGCAAAAAGGCTTTTAATTGCTCTTCTTTGGCGGCAGAGGCGGCGACGAAACCTTTTAGTTTGTCGCGTTTATCGCCAGTTAGGCCGGTGAAAGAAACACGTAGGCCATAGCTGACGCTGCCTTCGATCCGGGCTTTGACCGCACCGATACTTTCGATGTCCATGGTTATCGATTGGCCTTTGGGCAGGGCCTGGGGGTCGCAGCGCAGGTGACAGCCGCCAGTAGAAAGCTCGGCAATGGTAAAGGCTGCGCTCTGACCTTGAATTTTCACATCTAGCTCGGCGGGAATGCGACGTTCTGTACGCCGGTCGGCAGCTTCAAAGCCGCGTACGGTGATGATCAAGCGGCGCTGCAATTCGGCAATTTCGCTTGATACCTTGGTTGCCCGATCACGCACCGACGATGAAAGCTCAGCCGTGCTATCGACTTCTGCGGCAATGGCGGCGGTGGCTTGTTCGGCCTCTTGGGCGCTGGCGGCGGCGACAGCGGCGGATTGGCTAATTTCGTGCGCGGCGCGGACTTGGCTTTGTGCGGTTTCTTGTACCGATAGGGTTACATGACGGATGGAGTCGATGGATGTCCCAATGGATTCCATTGCCTCGACCGCAGCGCGAACAGCGGTGGAGATATCATCGACCTGTAGCGAAATTTCATTGGCGGCCACTTCGGTACGCTTTGCCAAGTCTTTCACTTCGTGGGCGACGACGGCAAAGCCTTTGCCCCGTTCGCCTGCACGGGCGGCTTCGATGGTGGCGTTCAAAGCAAGCAAGTTGGTTTGCTTGGCAATGCCTTGGATCAACTCTAGCCCGCTGGCGACGCGGCCACTGACTTCGGTGAGGGCCTGAATAACCCGCCCCGCGTCGTCAGATTTGGTGACGGCTTCTTCGACATGGTGGGCGGCGGCATCGGCCGAACGCCCCGTGTTTTCAGACGATGCTGCCATATCGGCGGCGGCATCCGAAACGGCCTGAATACTCTCGCTGGCAGCCCGAACGGCCAAATCAATAGACTGAGCGTCGGATCGAATACCTTCCATCGTGGCGTTCATGGACGATGATGCACCGATGAGAGCCTCATTTTCGTCAGTGGCGAGGCGGGCGGCGGTATTCATTTCATTTTCAATAAATTCTGCCATTGACCGACTCTCTTGTCGGCGTTTTTCTTCGCCGGCAAGATTGGTATAAGCATCAAGCGCCAGACGCATATCCATCATGACCGCGCGGATCAGCGCTGATGCCGCTCGGGCTGCTTTGTCGTTACGTCCAAACAGCGATGTGCCGCCGGTAATCAGTTTATCGACCAACGATGAAAGCAAGTGCGAATAGCTGCCGATGTACCATTCAGGGGTCAGGCCAACGCGGACATGAGCAACCCCGATGCGCCGCGCGCGTTCAAGGTAAGCCGGACCAAAGTCGCCGTTGAGCAATACTTTCCAGTGCGCTTTTTGGGCTTGCTTGAGCTGTTCAACCCCTGGTCCTTTTGCAAGGACCTCGGCTAAGCTGGGAAAGCGGCTGAGGCGTCCATAAAAATCGCCGAGGATGGTGTCAATGCTTGGTTCTAAAAGGGTCCAAGCTTCGGCTAGGTCATCGTGGCAGGCGACCGTTAGGCCAAAAAAATCTAGCAGGTGATCGCCATCAGTCTGCGGTAACGTGCTTCCATCTTTCGGCATTGCAGGTGTTCCTTATCCACTAGTGCTGAGCCGTATACAGGGGCAGCAAGACATTGCATAGAGATAGCCTGCATCTCATCTTGCCCTGAGAGTGGTCAGCTTGGGCGGTGATCGGCGAGGCGGTATCTTGCTTTATGCGAGAAACGTGCCATTTACGAGCAGCTTTAGGATAAGGGGTCGCGCAAAAAGGGTGCTGTTGTCGCGATTGCGGAACGAATCCTTAGGAAAGAATAGATTGCTCGCGTGGTATTTTTCCTCTGTAGAAGACGTGTGCACTGATGAATTAGGAGAGCCGGGGTAGGGTAGGGCTTGCCGTGGATTCTTGTTTGGCAGAATGCCTTGCAGTTTGCGAATCGTTGATGACGCTTTTTGCATTTTGTTATTGGACGGGCTTTGGTTTTCCAGGTCGGTGGTGGTGGTCTATTGTACGGTACTTTCCGTCATCGGCGGCTGAGGAAGATCAATGGTCTTGGGCAAGGTGTCAGCTCCACCATCGGCATGGGCCATCAGGGCGGTCATTGCTTCCATCGAACGGTCAATGGTCCAGCGCACCTGTTGTTCACCGCGCGCGTTGGCGGCGGCAATAACTTCGGGCAATACGTGGGTTTGCAGCAATCCGGCAATGCCAGCCAGGGCACGGGCCGCTAGGCGGTGGTCGGGGGGAGTAATGGTATAGGCGCCGCGCTGTTCGATTTGGTTGGCAATATCGGCCAACAGATCCATCATCGCCGAGATTTCGGGGGAAATCCGTTCGGTGGTGCGGGCGAAATAGCGCAATTGCGCGCAGTAAAATGAATAGTCAGACACCGGCTGTCGCTCCCTTGTGATTATCGCCGGGGTGTTTAACAGGTTTTTCTGCCTTTTGTCAGGCCCAAGGCGGTAAAAAACCCAGCCAGCAGAGTCTGCGGGCTGGGGTGCCTGGGGGTGTGCTATCGGGGGGGAATGTTAATGGTCGTAGAAGCCGACGCCCACTACGTAGTCGCCAACCTTTTGGATCTGCGAATGTTTTTTCTCGACGTGGTTATCGGCACGGTTGAGCCAGACGTAATCAACGGTACCCTTGCCGCTACGCTGGGCGAGGGCAATCATTTCGCGGACCAGGGTTTTGCCTTCGGCGTCTTTGAGGTCGATGGCATCGGTGCCGACCAGTTTGGGGTTCGCCCCCGAGGCCTGATAGACCCCGTGCATGTCAAAGACAAAGACGTAATGTTCGCCGACCACAAACCCACCTTGAGGGTCATTGAAGGCGGCAAAGGCTGCTTGGGCACCCTCGGCGTTGATCTTGGCGACGGCTTTGTCGAGCAGGGCTTGCGCTTGGGCGGCGCCGTCTTCGGCGGCCCAGGCGGAGTGGGATAATCCCGTTGCGGGTGCTATCGCGAACCCACCTGCGGCCATCATGGTGGCGCAGAGAATGGAGAACAGTGGTTTTCTCATGATTGACCCCTTGTTTAAGCGTTGCGCTGTTTGGTTTTGCAACAAAGAACGAGAGCCTTTCTCGTCACCGCAAGGGAATGAAAAAGGCTCTAAGGTCGCCCAAAACGATGCGGGCACCTCGACCGATCGCCAGTCTGGGCTATCGGGGTGGCCTATGCTGTAGGACTTTCGTTGCACAAAAGTGCTGCTGCTGGGGCTGGTGGGGCAAAATCCCGTGTGTGTGATTTGACGGCATGCGATCGGGACCTTAGGTTAAGGCAAAGTCTGTGGAGCGAACCATGCGTGATCCCTTTGGCCGTCTGATTACTTATCTGCGCGTTTCTGTCACCGATCGGTGCGATTTGCGCTGCGTCTATTGCATGGCCGAAGAAATGACCTTTCTGCCCAAGGCTGACCTGCTGACGCTTGAGGAATTGGAGCAAGTCTGCGCCGCCTTCATTGACCTGGGGGTGGAGAAAATCCGCATTACCGGCGGTGAACCCTTAGTGCGCAAAAATGTGATGCAACTGTTTCAGGGCCTGGGGCAGCGCTTGCTTCCTGCTGGGCAGGCAGGGCAGGGCTTGCGCGAGCTGACAGTCACCACCAATGCCACCCAGTTGGATCGGACGGCTCAGGCGCTGGCCGATAGCGGCGTGCGGCGGATCAATGTTTCGCTTGATACCCTGAATGCGGACCGCTTTCGTCAAATCAGCCGTTGGGGGGACCTAAATCGGGTGATGGATGGCCTTGCCGCTGCTAAACAGGCGGGGTTGGCGGTTAAAATTAACACCGTTGCCCTGCGTGGCAGCAATGATGACGAGCTGGTGGCGCTGGTGGCGTGGTGTGGCGAACAGGGTTTTGATTTGACCTTTATTGAAACCATGCCGATGGGGCAAATCAACGACCCCCGTGCGAACCAATATTTGCCGCTCAGCGAGGTTCGTGCCCAGATCGAACAGCATTATACCCTGACTGACCTGCCAGAGGTGAACACCGGCGGTCCGGCGCGCTATGTGTCCTGTGGCGAAACTGGGCGGAAAATTGGCTTTATTACTCCGATGAGCCATACTTTTTGTGAAACCTGCAATCGGGTTCGGCTGACGTGCACCGGGCGGCTTTATATGTGCCTGGGGCAAGATGACCATTTGGATTTGCGTGCTGTTGTCCGCGCCCATCCCGGTGATAGTGATGCGGTTAAACAGGCTATCTTGCAGGCCATTGCCGCCAAACCTGAACGGCATGAGTTTCAGATCGCAGCGGGCGAAGAAACCCCCGCTGTCGCTCGGCATATGAGCGTTACCGGCGGATGATGGTGTGGTGCCGATAATGGCGTCGTACTTACTTATAAAGTAAAAATCTAGAATATTTCTCGTGACCCTAAGAGTACGAGAAATGCTCTAAACATCCAAGCTTAGGGGCTGGCTCGCCTGAATCGCTGTGCCGGTGGGGGCTGAGGTTGGCGGGGTGCTCCAGCCGGCGATGGTTTTAAGGGCGCTTTTTGTATGGGCTTGGGTGTTGGCGAAGTGATCTTTGGCGACGCTGAGGCGGGCAGCATCTTGGCTCTCGGCCTCGGCTTTTTCTGTTGCCATGTCAAACAAGGTGCGCAGGCGCTTTGAGAGCGATTTGACGTCGTTGCTAAAGGATTGGTCGCGGTCGTATTCGCTTTGTGCGGCGCTATAGTTGGCAAGGCTTTCTAAGCGGGCGTCTTCGACTTTTGCAATGGTGCTCTCGGTCGAAGGGGCGATTGGGGTCTGTGCGGTGCTGGTGCCGTTTTGGGCTGTGGCCAGTTGATCTATACCATCGCTTAGGGCTTTGGCGTCGTCCTTTAGGGCATTCGTATCGCCCCCGGCATAGGCGCTGGCGGCGCTTTCTAGACGGTCTGAGAGGCCGCTGATGACGTCGGCATATTGTTCGGCATCAAGCAGTTGGATGATCGCCATTTGGTGTATTTGCCGTTTGAGGAAATCAACTTCCTCGCGCGCGCCTTGCTTGCGACCTTCTTTGTAATTAATCGTCACATCAACCGCATCTTTGGCTTTGCTCAAAGTGTCGGCGTTAGCAGTGCTCTTTTTACTGCTGTTGCGAGGCGTCGCCGCGTTGAGCAACGATGATAGCGACGTGGAGCCCTGGGTATCGAGCGAAATGGACATGAGGTTTCTCCGGCAGTCGAGAGCTGCGATCTTTCTGATACGCAGAGCTGGGCTATGCCGTGCGCGCAATTTGCAAAGCGGCACCCTCTATCAGGGTACGCGATCCTGCTGGGATCTCAAACAAGAACCACAGAGAGGGGATGCTCTCTGTGGTTCTTGGAGTATTTGCGCCGGTTTTTCTCGGGTGGTTAACTCACCGTGGCGGAGAAATTTATAGCACCTGGGCGATGCTGGTTGCTAAGGGGGTCGTTGGCCGACCAACCAGGCGCGATAACTGGCCTTGGTCATCAAACAAAGCCCCTTGCGCTGCGCTGACGTCCCAGCCGGCAATGGCTTGGGCAAAGTCTTGCGGAAGGCCAAATCCAGCCAGAACTTGCGCATAGTCAGCGGCGGGGAGATCGGTGTAGGGGATTTCTTTCCCTGTTTGACGACTGAGTTCGGCGGCCAAATCACTCAGGGTATAGGCGGAGTCGCCCGCCAGCTCATAAACGCGGCCTTGCGCAGTCGGATCAAGCAAAACACGGGCGGCGGCGGCGGCATAGTCCAGGCGCGAGGCCGAGGAAATCTTACCATCACCAGCGCTGCCGACAAAGGCCCCAGCAGCCAGGGCTCCAGGGATTGATCCGGTGTAGTTTTCTGTGTACCAGCCATTGCGCAGAACGGTAAAAGCAACGCCCAGCGCTGCGAGGTCGGCCTCGGTAGCGCGATGTTCGTCGGCGAGGCTCAGCGGCGAGTGGTCGGCATGTAACAGGCTGGTGTAGACAATATGGCCGACGCCTGCAGCCTTGGCGGCATCGAGCACGGCGCGGTGCTGGCTGGCGCGCTGGCCAATTTCGTTCGATGAAATCAGCAGCAACGTTGACACCCCTTGCAGTGCAGAGGCTAAGGTTTCCGGGGCGCTGTAATCGGCCTTTCGGGTCGGAACGGCCAAATCAGCGGCTTTTTCCGGGGTGCGGGCCAGGGCGACCAAGCTGTCAGCGCTTTGACCACGGGCCAAAAGCTCAGCGATTACCAAGCGACCAAGGGCGCCGGTAGCACCGGTGACGGCAATCAGTCCAGAGGTCGGGGTGGGGGAGGTCATAGGAGCGATCCTTTCCATTGCGTTTTGTGATGACGACAAGGTAAGATCAATCACGCACTTTATGTAAGTACGCACAAAAAGGTAAGTGTGGAAAAAATGGACTCCGACGTTATAAATCTCTCGCCATCGCTTTCTGATGCCCTCCGCCGGGGCGATTTGATGGCTGCGGCCTGCCCATCGCGCACCGTCTTAAAGCATATGACTAGCCGGTGGGGCGTTTTGGTTTTGATCGCCTTGCAGGGTCGGACCCATCGTTTTAGCGAACTGCGCCGTATGATTGGCGGCGTCAGCGAACGGATGCTCGCGCAAACCCTGCAATGGCTCGAGCACGATGGTTTGGTGCTGAGGGTGGCCCATAACGTGGTGCCGCCGCATGTGGATTACAGCTTAACCCCCCTAGGGGACGAGGCGGCAGAGCGTGTGCGGCTGTTGGCCGATTGGATCGAGCTTAACATGCCGCGCATTGCTCAGGCGCAACAGGCGCAAGTTATGGGGGATGAGTAAGGGGCGTTTACCAGACTTCGACCAACTGCCCGGCAAGGTCATTGGGCAGGTCAGCGTTAAAGGCAAGATGCGGCCCGCCACCGCCCTGGACGACCTGCCCACCACCAAGATGGCCCCCTGCATTAACGGCGATCTGGTTTTGCCCTACTTGAGAGTATCCTAAATTACGGCCCGTTTTATGCCAGGTTTCCTGAAATGGTTGCAGCGCATAGCTACTTTTACGCAGGTCGCGAGTGCCAAACTGATACGTTTGAGCCCAGTGCGTTACAAAAGCAGTTGTCTGAGAGAACGTATTTTCTTTGTAGCCGTAAATGACGCACCAATGCGACCCATCCCCCTGTCGCTGGGGCTTTCCATCGCCATTAACGCCAAAAGGGGCTAGCAGATAGTGTCCTTTGTCGATGGCGCTTTTGATCAGCGGCGTCCAGGCTGCCGTATTAGAAACAACTTGCGCCGAAAGGCCAATTGCGTTGGCTAGGGTGACCATCGCCTGACCACTGAAAATCTCGCCAATGACTGAAATCGGGGCACCACCGGGCATGAGGGTGTTTTTGGCGATATAGCGCAGCGATGGCAGTTGCGTATTATCCCGCGCTACATTGGGGCCGCGATCACC